>ERZ857521.3711-NODE-3711-length-12107-cov-3.110936_pt1 | contig 12107 bp, 10 predicted proteins | sample MGYA00519701_ERZ857521 | MGnify/ENA primary metagenome ERZ857521 (study PRJEB31778, sample SAMEA3449346) | human gut metagenome | biome: human gut; feature: human-associated habitat; material: faeces | place: United Kingdom | collected 2010/2012 ...
AGGATGCGGGCTGGTACGCCGCCGCCCGGCGGTATGAGGACTTCCTCCGGCGGCACAGGGGGATGCGGGTGCTGTTCCTGGAACTGGGGGTGGGCGGCAACACGCCGGTGATTATCAAGTACCCCTTCTGGAAGATGACCCTGGAGAACCGGAAGGCCGTCTACGCCTGCGTGAATCAGGAGGTGTCCGGCGTCCCCGAAGAGATTCGGAAGCGGTCCATCTGCATCACGGCGGACATCGGGAGAACGCTGGACCGGCTCCGCGGCCGGCGCACCGGCGGGCCGGACCTGCCGGCCGCATCCGCTCTTTCAGAACCGGGGGATTGAAAGGGGAGAAGAAACAGAGACAATGTCGCGGTGAAGGTCGGCGGAATATGGGTTTGGCGATTTTCGGCCTGCAAATAAATATATATAATAAATAGAAAAGGCACTGGTGTGCAAATCGCACACCAGTGCCTTTTTGCGGGTCACCAAAGCAGATTTCGGAATGCGGAGATAGCGTGTATGTCGAAAGGAGACTGCCTGCTGCGGAAGAGAAGATATATCAATCTTGAATCTTGTTTTCTTGCCCCGCAGACTGTTGAAAATGAATCCTGCGATAGCGGAGTGGACTGATGTCAGTAGCCTTCTTAAAAACTTTGGTAAAATACGCCTGATTGTTAAAGCCGGTCTGTTCCGCCACGTTCAAAATGGGCAGATCTGTCGTGGCCAGCAGGCGCTTGGCGTTTTCAATCCGGGTGTGCTCTACATAGTCGCCAAAGGTCATCCCCACTTCTTTCTTAAAAACCTGACAGAAATAAGATCGATTCATAAAAACTCGCTCAATGACCTGGTCCAGAGAAATTTTCTCCGCGTAATGGGCATTTACATACGCAAGCGCACTGCGCACAGCGGGATTCAGATCAATCTTTTTCTGGTTCACCGCCAACAGGAAAGCCTTTAGAAACGCATTGACAACAGCTTCTAAACTCTCACTAGTCTCGGCACCGGCCAAATCTCCCAACAGAGCGTGCAGGGTGCTTTCCGAGGACTCCTCAGCTCCGTATCCCTGTGCTTGCCCGTAAAAGGCGATGAAGAGATTCATCAGCGCCAGCAGATTGGCCCGGAGAATATCTGGGGCGAGATGAGAGGCATGGGCCTCATTGACAAAGCCCCTGAGAAGGTGAGCGGCATTCTGAGGCTGATTGGTTTCCAGCGCCCGCTGGAGATTGCCCTTCCACTGGGGATAGGTGGGAAGCGCATCTAGACATTTCACTCTGCTCCCATAGTACAGGTAATTGCCGCTGGCCTTGCAGACCCCATTGAGCTGAGCACGAAGATCCTCGCCCTGGCGACAAAACTGATAGAAGTGAAACTGGACGGGAATCTCCAGGTACTTTTGCAGGTTGTTTTCTAAGAGACTGGCGAGTTTTATGGCTTCCATTTGCTGGAACTCCGCCACGGAATCTGAGCAGCTATATAGGACCATACAGTTCTCCCCGTGATAGGGAATAGCCATTCCCAGCAGTTTTTCAGAATGAAGGACCTTTGTACAGATATCAGCTGCCTCAAAGATGGGAATGTCCATGTCGGCACTGTCCTGGAGATGCAAAAAGAGGATCGCGGTTGCTGGGGCATCCAGGGAAAGGGACAGCCTCTCCTGCAGAACTTCCAGAGAAAGTTGAGATGCTAGGAAATCTGCCATTGCCTTTTGCGCCGCAGAGATCTTTCGGTAATCCGGAGAGATGCCACTGGCCAAAGAGTGCTCTACTCGGAAGTCATTTTGAACTTTGTCCAAGAGCTGGGACAGATCTTTTACTGTCATCTCTGCTTTCAAAATATAGTCCAGGGAACCGTATTGCAGGGCAATCTTCACAAAGGAGAAATCGTCGTAGGAACTCAAAACGGCAGTTCGGATCCTGGGGTATCTCTCCTGCAGACATTGAATTAGCTGCAGCCCGTCCATGCGGGGCATTTTGATATCGGTGATTACCAGATCAATTGGGAATTTTTCGCAAATTTCCAAAGCTTCCAGGCCGTCACAGGCCTCGTGGATCTGCAACTGGTATCCAGTCAATGAGTTGAGCAGCATAGAGAGCCAGTTGCGCAGCATAGTGTCGTCTTCAACGATTAAAAGATTCATAGGGCTCACAGTCCTCCTCCCGTCTGAGCCTTGGAAGATGAATGTGCACTTGTGTGCCCAGCCCAGGGGTGCTTGTAATTTCCACACCATAGTGCTTCCCGAAAAAGAGCTGGATGCGGTCATTTACATTGGAGATGCCGATGCCGTTGGAAAGCGGAGGATTCGTTTCCGGGATGTGCTTGGGGTCAAAGCCCACGCCGTTGTCTCGGATGAACAGGTCGATGTTCTCTCCGTTGCATTGGCCCTGGATCTGGAGCAGACAGTCAGTTCCCTTTGGCTTGAGCCCGTGGAAGATAGCGTTTTCCACAATGGGCTGGAGCAGGAGCTTGACAGTATAGCAGCAGCGAACATCCGGCGGAACGTCGACCTTTACAGCAAATGGCTGGGTAAAGGTGTACTGCTGAATCCGGATATAGTCTTCCAGCAAGCGTAGCTCCATATCAAGGGTAACGAAGCGCTGAGAATTTGAGAGGGCATTTTTCATCAGATGGATGAGAGATACCACTAGGTTGTCAGCATGTTCCTTTTCTCCAGAGAAGATCATGAAGCGCAGAGATGCCAGAGTGTTGTAGAGAAAATGAGGGTTGATTTGGCTTTGTAGCGCCTTGATCTCTGCTTTACGCTTAGCTTCGCCCTCCTCTATAAGACGCTGCATCAGCAGATGAATGCTGTCCTGCATCAGATTGAAATGGGCAGTCAGCTGTCCAATCTCATTGTGGGTCGTAATTGGGATATGATCTTCCAGATTGCCCTTCTGAACCTCGTCCATTTGCTCTCGCAGAGTCTTGATGGGGGAGATGTAGTGGCGGACAACCAGAGTGGTCAGAACGACACTGACAAAGAGGCAGAAGGCCATCAGCAGCAAATACTGGGCATGACTGTGTTCGATGGGATGCAGAATGCTGTCAATATTATGGCAATAGACCAGCTTCCACTGCGGGGAATCAATTGTATAGTAAGTGATCAGTCCCACTTGTGGCAGGCCTGCAGGCACAAAGGAACCGGAATAGGAGAGAAGCCGGTCCTGAATATCCTGAGAAAAGGCAGAGATACCCAAATTGTCAATATGGGAGACTACCTGCAGGTCTCGGGTCAGAATGAACAAACTCTGCTGGTCGCTGACATAGTTGCTGTAGATCCGTTCTACCTCCAGCTCGGAGATGATGAGAATCAGGGTGCCAATCGCTGACCAGTCCTGTCGGTCGTGCAGTTTCCGGACCAGATAGATATTGGGGTACCCATTGAAAGAGAACAACTCATCGAGAGATGGGTCCTGAACCCAGAGCTGGCGGGTCTGTGTTGTGGAAAAAAGGGCGCTATACCAATCCCGGCTGGACAGATCGATATGAAAATTTTGGTTACCGAAGATAGCACTGCCGAAAGCGGTGCCATCTTCCGCCGTCACCAGCACGGAGAAGGCTCTGCCAGCTGCCACACCGGCATTGTAGCGGTTGGAGACCTCATAGATCAGAGGGCGAGCCTCCTCCGCCGTCATTCTGCCATCGCGGTAATCCAAAAGAATTTCATTTAAGGTGTCGTCCAGATAAAAGAGGTTGGAGATAGAGGCATAGCTTTTCAGTTCAGAGTTGATTTGGCTGGCAATCTGAACTGCTGAATCATAGCTGCTGTCCGTCAGTTCCTGCCGGGTCATGGTACTTTGCTGCTGCAGGGTGAACAACGTGAACACCAGCGTTGGAAACGAGATGAGAAGAATGATGATAACGGTCAGCTGCGCCGCAAGGCTGGAGGTGAATCGCTGCAATCTGCGGAAAAGGACGGGGAACTTGTTTTGCAGATTCATCTGTACCTCCTTTCGACGCTTGAGGGTGAAGCTGCTGAATTCATCTCAATTGCTATCTATTATAAAGGATGCCACACTTCTTTGAAAACTGTAAAAACGACGAGAGGAGAAAAAGAAAACATAGCGTCATAAAAAAACAAAAATCGGACAAAAATGAAATTTTGATTGTGAAAGAGAAAACGAAAAAAGTGACGAAAATAAACCGGGATTAGATATACGAAAATGTGAATTATTGATAGAATCCATATTGTCGAGAAGACAAAGCAGAAGATGATGAAAAAGAGGAGGAAATCAAATGAAGAAAATGCTCTCGTTACTGCTAACCCTAGTGTTGGCACTCTCCCTGGTGGGCTGCGGGAATTCCAGCAGCAGCGGAGATACCTCGAGTACAGATGACGACACCTCCGGTGGTACCGCAAGCGATGTCATCAAGGTCGGCCTGTATACGCCGCTGACCGGTACCTCTGCACTCGTGGGTACCCAGGAGCAGATGGGTGTGGATCTGGCTGTCAAGCAGCTGAATGAAGCCGGTGGCGTCAATGGCAAACAGATTGAAGTTATCGCCTATGATGACCAGTTCAACGCGGAGACCGCAGTGAAGGTGGTCACCAGACTGACCCAGACAGACCATGTGAATGCCATCATCGGTTCTATGAGCAGCGCTAACATCCTGGCTACGGCGGACATCGTGGAGGATGCCCAAGTGCTGGAGATTGGCTGCGGCACCAGCCCCACCTGGACTAATGCGGGCTATGACTACGTGTTCCGCGGTACGCAGAATGCGGCTTCCTTCAACACCGGTATCGTGGAACTGCTGACCACCATGGGCGTGCAGCGCCTGGGCACCATGATCAGTTCCACTGAATATGCCACCACCGGCTGGGCGGAAGTCAAGCAGCAGCTGGAAGACACGGATATTGAAGTCGTGGTAGAGACGGACTACATGGCGGGCGACACGGACTTCACCGGTCAGATCACCCGGATCTTGAACGCGGATGTGGATGGCGTTCTGCTCTACGGCGCAACCGAGGACTACGGCATTGAGTGCAAGCAGCTGCGTCAGCTGGGCTATGACGGCTATATCTACGGGTCCGAGACCTTTGCCGCCACTGATGTCCGCGAGGTTGCCGGCGACGCTGCCAATGGTGTACTGTTTGCTTGCGGCTACGTTATCCCCGACAGTATCGAGGATGCCGCCACCGAGGAGGAGAAGGCGTTTCTGGAGGCGTTCGTGGAGGAGTACGGCGAGATGCCGGTCTCCGATACGGCCTATCGTGGCTATGACTCCATGATGCTGCTGGCCAAGGTCTTTGAGACAGCCGCATCCATGGATGGCCCTGATCTGCGGGAAGCACTGCTGAATGTGGACTACACCGGCATCGGCGGCAAGTTCGACTACTCTGACGGCAGCGGTGACGGACTGGAGGGCTGCAACCTGTTTGCCATTGTCGACGGCAAGAACGTCCCCTTTGCCACCTTCCTGGAGAATCTGAACAACGCGTAAAACGTTATAACCAGTAAGCGCCCGCCCGCCGTACGGGAAGCAGGTACGCGGCGGGCGCTCTTTTCCGTAAAGAAGCGAAAAGGAGGACTCAGCTTACATGATCGTAAACCTGATTATTGGATCATTGATGATCGGCAGCGTGTATGGAATGCTGGCATTGGGCTACAGCCTGATCTATTCCGCTTCCGGACTGATGACATTCACACAAGGACAGCTTTTGATGTTGGGCGCGTTTTTGGGCCTGCAGTTCTACAAAATCATGGGAATGCCATTTGTAGTGGCATTTTTGCTGACTGTAGTCATCATGTTTATTTTGGGCCTGGTTTTGGAGAAGTTTTTGATCCGGGTCCTGCTCAACAAGGGGGCTACTTCGATTTACATCGTACTTTCCACCATTGCGATTTCGATTATCCTGCCCAATCTGGCACAGGCGCTCTGGGGAAGCCAGACCCAGCAGATGCCCTCCATCTTCTCCACAACCACCATTGAGCTCTTCGGCGCCCACGTTCAGCCGGAGTCCATTCTGGTCATGGTGGTTGGCTTTGCGGCCATGATTTTCCTGCACCTGTTCATGACGAAGTCCCGCTTTGGAATCTCCATGCGGGCTGCGGCCATGGACCCGCTGGCGGCCAGTTCCCTGGGCATCAATGTTAGTATGACCACCGGCCTGACCTGGGCGATTGCCGCCGCGCTGGCAGGCGGAATCGGCGCGCTGATGGGCCCAGTCTACGGCGTCAGCACCACCATGGGCGACATCATCGGTAACAAGGGCTTTGCCGGCGCGGTCATCGGCGGCTACGGCAACATGTACGGCGCAATCGTGGGTTCTCTGCTGCTGGGCTTCATTGAGACGTTCGTGGCGGGTTACCTCACCACTACTTATAAGGACTTCGTCTCCTTCTTCCTGCTGATTATTGTGATGATCTTCCTGCCGAGGGGACTCTTTAAGGCAAAGGTCTATGACTCTGACTAATTCAAGGCCCCCGTGTATAAGAGAGGAGGATGCTCATCTATGCAGAAAATCCAAAAGAAAAATCTGATCACCACGGCTGCCTGTCTGGTACTGCTGGTAGTCGCACTCATCTGCCTGCGAAACCAGCAATATCTGCTGACGCTGCTGAACTTCGTGTGCATGTATATGATCTCCGTCTCCGGCTTGGATATCCTGTTCGGATATTCCGGACAGATCTCCCTGGGACATGCCGCGTTTTACGCCGCGGGAGCCTACACGACGGCCCTGCTGACCACGAAGCTGGGGCTGTCCGTCTGGCTGTCCATTCCGGCGGCCTGCATTGTGTCCCTGGTGCTGGGCATTATTGTGGCCCTTCCCGCGTCCAAGCTGATCCACCACTTCCTGGCCCTGCTGACGATTTCCGTGGGACAGCTGGTGTACATCGTGATCTCCCGGGCGGAGTTCACCAACGCAATGGCCGGCGTGAGCCGGATCCCCAACATCAGCATCTTCGGGTTTGAACTGGACAACAACTTCCGGTTCCTGGTGTTCATGATCGTGATGGTGGTGCTGTTCCTGATAATCAAGCAGCGAATCGTGAAGTCCCGGGTGGGACGCGCCTTCCTGGCCATCCGGGAAAATCCGGTGGCGGCGGGCGGTATCGGCATCAATGTGCAGAAGTATAAGGTCATGGCCTTTGCAATCAGCGCGGTCTTCACGGGCTTTGCCGGTGCCATGTACGCCCACTTTGTGGGCTTCATCAGCCCGGAGACGTTCAACACATCTCAGTCTGTCATGTTCATGACCATGCTGCTGTTCGGTGGTATGGGCAACTTTGCCGGTCCGCTGATTGGTGCTGCAGTCATCTCTGTGCTCAACGAGAGTTTGCAGGTTCTGGGAAGTTACCGGATGCTGGTATACGGTGCCTTCATCTTGGTGGTGCTGCTGTTCCTGCCCAAGGGGATTTCCGGCATCATTGACGTGATTCGTAGACTGGTGTTCCACAGAAAGGAGGAGGGCCATGCTGACGCTTGACCAGGCAACGATTAAATTTGGCGGACTGACCGCTGTGGACCATGTGAGCTTCACAGTGGAAAAGGGGCAGATCTTCGGCGTGATCGGCCCTAACGGTGCCGGAAAGACCACCCTGTTTAATCTGGTGAGCGGAGTACATAAGCTGACATCCGGCACCATCACCTTCAACGGTGTGGAGCTGGGGAAGCTAGAGCCCTATCAGATCGCCAATCAGGGCATCGCCCGCACATATCAGAACATCAACCTGTTCAGCAATCTGACGGTGCTGGAAAATGTCAAAACCGGCCGGCACATCAGGGCAAAGTGCGGCCTTGCCGCAGCGATTTTCCGGACGCCTGCCCAGAAAAAAGAGGAGGCGGCCATCCAGGAGAAGTGCATGGAGCTGCTGGACTTTATGGGCCTGAAGAAAAAGGCTGACCTGCTGGCGAAAAACCTCTCCTACGGCGAACAGCGCCGACTGGAAATCGCCAGAGCCATGGCCAGTGAGCCGCAACTGCTTCTGCTGGACGAGCCGGCTGCCGGTATGAACTCCACGGAGAAGGTGGAGCTCACGGAGATGATCCGGAAGATTCGAGACACCGGTATTACGATCCTGCTGGTAGAGCACGACATGAAACTGGTGATGCGGGTCACAGACAGAATCGCAGTGCTAAATTTCGGCAAGATGATTGCTTTGGATGCACCGGAGCAGGTACAGAATGACCCGGAGGTTATTGCCGCTTATCTGGGAGGTGGAATTGATGCCTGAAAAGATGCTGGAACTGGTTGATTACCACTTCTATTACGGACAAATCCATGCCATCAAGGGGGTTTCCCTCCACGTGGATCGGGGGGAGATCGTCTCTCTCATCGGCGGCAACGGCGCCGGAAAGACTACCACCCTGCGCTCCATCTCAGGCCTTTTGGGAAAGGGCGGCTCTGGTGAGATCCGCTTCATGGGCCAGAATATTGAAAAGATGAAGAGCCATCAAATTACCAAGCTGGGCATCGCCCAGTGCCTGGAGGGGCGCCATGTGTTCGCCCAGCTGACAGTGGCGGAGAATTTGATGATGGGAGCATTTCTCCGGGGCGCTTCCAAGGAGAGCCGGCAGGATCTGGAATACGTCTACAGCCTGTTCCCCCGGTTGAAGGAGAGGGAAAAGCAGCTGGCCGGGACCCTGTCCGGCGGCGAACAGCAGATGTTGGCCGTCGGCCGTGCGCTGATGCAGCACCCCAAGCTGCTAATGATGGACGAGCCGTCTCTGGGTCTGGCACCCCGGGTCATCAGCGACATCTTCAAGATCATTCAGAAGATCAATGAGGACGGCATGACCATTCTGCTGGTGGAGCAGAACTCCAACGCGGCCCTGCAGATCGCCCATCGCGGCTACGTCATGGAGACCGGGAATATTGTGCTGGAGGGCACCGCCGAGGAACTCCGCAGCAATGGCGAGATCCAAAAGAGCTATTTGGGGCAGGAGTGAGGTGGTACTTTATGGGTCAGTTAAAATATGCGGTCAGCATCACGGATGAGACTGTAGGCGTAAACACGCCGATCATGATTTCCGGGACCTTCCGGGAGTGCTTTCGGAAAGCTGCGGACTGTGGATATGACGGGGTAGAGCTGCAGATCAAGGACCCTACTACCAGAGATGTGACAGAGCTAAAAGATCTCATGCAGACGTACCGTCTGGAAGTCCCCGCCATCACCACTGGCATGGAGTACTTCGGCAACGGACTCAGCCTGATTTCCGACGATGCAGACGTTCAAAGACGCGCTGTGGACAGGCTGATCGAGCATGTGGATCTGGCGGCCGAGCTAAACAGCATGGTACTTTTTGGTTCCATGCGAGGTGTGATTGAGGACTTCAGCCGCTACCAGGAACTAGAGACGCGCCTCATCGAAAACCTGCACAAAGTGCTGGAGGTGGCGGAGCGCCGGGGAGTGGACATTGTCTTTGAGCCCATCAATCTGTATGTCATCAACTATATCAACAGCCTGGATGAGGGGGCACGGCTGGTCCGTAAAGTCGCCTCCGACTATTTCTGGCTGATGATTGATACCCATCACATGCGTATCCACGACGGGAATATGTACGAGGCGATCCTGCGGAATAAGGACCTGATCCGCTATGTGCATTATTCAGATGGCAACCGGCTGTATCCCGGCGGCGGGAATGTGGATTTCCTCCAGTGTACCAAGGCGCTGCTGGAGAGCGGATACCACGGCTGGATCACCATGGAGTGCCTGGCGCTGGATGACGGAGAGCGGTGTGCGGAGAAGGCGCTGCAATACAGCCGCAGTCTGGAATCGGCCTGTCAGGCGATTCTGGCATAATTGCCCCTGCGAAACCGAACCAAAACGAGACACGACAACAGAGCGGGCCACGCTGTATCAGCGTGGCCCGCTTTTCCTTGCCAAGAAAGTCTCTGTCCAAACCGGATGTGCATCGGTTCCGCCGGTTCAGCTGTCCGGCTCAGAGTCCGCGCCGGAGTCCCCCGGTCGCGGCTGCTGGAGCAATTTCACCAGTTCGCCGGTCATCTGGTCGTAGAAGAGCAGCTGGGCGGGGGAGAGGGCGGAGAGCTTTTCCAGGATGGACACGGCCAGCAGGTTCGACTCCGAGAGCGGCGCCCGGCCCCGGAGAATCCACTCCGTGGAGGTACCCAGAACCTCGCAGAGGTGGAGCACCGTCTCCAGGGAGGGGCCGGCCAGTCCCCGCTCGATAGTGGAGATGAACTGGGTGGAGCGGTCGATCCGCTCCGCCAGCTCCTCCTGAGTCAGGCCCGCCTGCTCCCGGGACTGCTGGATCCGTCTCCCGATAGCAATATTGATCGTCTTTTTCTCCCGCATGGCGCCCCTCTTCTCGTGATATTATGATTAGTTTACACATAATGTTGCTTGACTTAAACAAAGCGATGTGATTATAATAGTAAATACAGAGTGCTTAGTTTTTCCCTGCTGCTGAAATGGCGGCAGGGGCGGCTGCCCTTTTCCGGCCTTTGGCCGGAAAAGGGCAGTTCTTGCGTTTTGAGGAAAATCCGTTTGCTCGCTGGATTTGTAACACAAAGGTAACAAACGGGGACTTGCCGACAGGGAGATTGCCATGGGAAACGGGTTCCGCCGGCCGGATGAACCGAATATGCGCCGACTCCTGGGCCGGCACCGGGAGGACCTGCCGGGACTCATCCTCCGGCTGGCCTGGCTCCAGGGCCTCAGCCGGGAGGAGATCGTCTCCCTGAAATGGGCCCAGGTGGACTTTCAGGAGGGCAGCCTGTTCCTGGAGGACCGGACCGTCCCCCTGGAGGAGGAGACCGCCGCCTGTCTCAACGCCCGTCAGGAGCACGAGGAGGCGGATTCCCCCTACGTGGTAGTCTCCGACAAATTCCACAGGCCCATGCGGCCGGAGTCCGTGTCCCGCATCGCCAGGAACACCCTGAATGAGGAGGGGATGCCCGGCGTGCAGCTGAAGGACCTGCGCCGGGACTACTTCCTCCGCCAGCTGGAGCGCCACGACTGGACCTACGCGGTCCGGGTCAGCGGCCTGTCCGTGTCCACCTTCCAGGCGTGCTTTGCCGGGGAGACGCCCCACAAAAAGCGCCCCGGCCAGGCGGAGCGGCAGTTTGACGAGTTCCGCCTGTGGCAGATTTTGCAGAGAGAGGACTGCTCCACCGTGGGGCTGGCTCTGTGGATGAGCTGGCAGATGGGGGTGCAGGGGAAGGATCTGGTGGCCCTCACCTGGGACCAGGTGGACCTGGAGGCGGGCGTGCTCCGTCTGCCGGAGGGGGACGTGCCCCTGACCAACGCGGTCCGCCGCCTGCTGGAGAAGGCCCGGCAGGCGCGGGCCCCGGAGGATGACCCCCATGTGCTGCTGTCGCCCCAGTCCCGGCGGCCTATGGATCTGGCCCGGCTGTCCAAGCTGGTGCAGACGGCTCTGATCCGGGGCGGGCTGGAGCAGGTCACCCTCCGGGACATCCGGGCGGCGGGGGAGCGGCGGGAGGACGACCGCACCCTGCTGGAATGGACCCGGGCCCGGGGCAGCATCACCCGGCGGGACGTGATGGATCTGCTGGATCTGTCGGACACGGCGGCCTACTTCCGGCTCCACCGGCTGGCGGAGCGCCGGGAGCTGGAGCAGGTGGGCAAGAAATACTATCTCCCCGGCACGGTGGTGCCGGAGGACAAACAGTGGGAGGTGATCTCCGGCTACCTGCGGGAGGCGGGGTTCGCCTACTGCCAGGACATCGCGGAGCTTCTGCACATCAGCAAGCGCAAGACCGCCGGCGTCCTGCGGCGGATGGTGCGGGACGGCCGCCTGTTACAGTTTGAAAAGCGGTACTACCTGGCCAGGCAGCCGGAGCAGACCCAGGTCCAATGACGGCGGAGAGACTTCCTCTCCGCCGCTCGTTTTTCTCTGGAGCAAGGTTACGGTTTGTGACAAATCCACAACATATCTTGTAGATAAGTTTTCGATTGGATTAAAAACTGGGCAAAACTGTGGACTTTTTGGAAAAGTTCGGATACAGTTGGCTCAGCGGGAGACGCCGGGGCGGACGCGCCCCTTCGGCGAATGCGCCGGCAAGGCTAGCGCCGGCGGAGGCGCCGAGGGAGCGGCAGAGGCCGCGGCGGAATCCCGCAAATCTCAAAAGGAGGAGAAATCCCAATGAAGAAGTTCCTTTCTCTGGTGCTTGCTCTGGTGATGACCATGTCTCTGGTC
>ERZ857521.3714-NODE-3714-length-12102-cov-2.055200_pt1 | contig 12102 bp, 16 predicted proteins | sample MGYA00519701_ERZ857521 | MGnify/ENA primary metagenome ERZ857521 (study PRJEB31778, sample SAMEA3449346) | human gut metagenome | biome: human gut; feature: human-associated habitat; material: faeces | place: United Kingdom | collected 2010/2012 ...
ATCCCTTCCCTCTCTCCTCTCTTACCCTATACCTTACCAATACACTTTACCATTACACTCTATCATTATATCCTAAATCACTACACTCTTGCATATCCCTGTACTGTTCTGTATTTACTCACTTATAATACTATACTATTACACTACAATATACCACTACATTATACTGTTACACTATACTACAGTCCTTTAGTAAATAATATAAGGTCATATATTATAGTCTGATAGTCTGACTATTCCTGACCTTTAATAGCCCAAAGCCTTATCATTACTGACCATTACTGACTAATTAATCCAGCTTATTTACTTTACTATTCTGTGACTTACCTGTGACATTGTGTATATAGAAATAGTCTTAATCATTAAAAATAAGTTGAAATAAATTATATTTTATTTACGTTTTCTATTGACAACTAAATTACATAATGCTATAATAGATACATAGTTAAGGCGAAACGTAAAGCCTAAAATAAATTAAAATAATTTATAAAAACTTTACAAAAACACTTGACAAATAAATTACATTACTGTATAATAAATAATGTAAAGGATAGGTTATTAAAGACTTATCCAAGATATCAAAATCTTAAGGAGAAGCAAAAATGCTTAAAATTTATGTAGATACAACTGCAAACTTTAAACCTTGGTCTGGTGCTGTAAGTACCTATGAAACTATTGCAGAAGAAAACAAACTAGATGATCTTGATTTTCTTCTAGAAGAACTTTACCCTGAAGGAATTTCTGAAAGTCTTCTTAATGATATTCTATGGTTTGAAAGTGATTGGGTATTTGCACAACTTGGTATTGGTAACATGGTTGAATGTGGTTACTGTGGTGAGATCTATTATGAAGAAGATCTAGAAGAGGATGAAGACGGTGAAAAGGTTTGTCCTAATTGTGATCATGTAATTAATTAAGCCCTTAATAGTTAAGCTATTCTCTGACCTTGCAAGGGGTTAGGGGCATAAGGTCAAGGAATAGTGACCACGGAGCTATCAAAAATCTAGTAACTACCTTCTTATGGTAAGGAGCATAGAGCTAGTGAGACAAGCCAAAAACATCTAAACATTATCAAAATCAAAGGAGAGTATAGAAATGCTTAAATTTCATACTAAAGATAAAGAAGTTATTCTAAAGGATAACACTGTGGATCTCATTGAGGATGGTTTCACAGAGACTTACAACAAAATCATTTTTACAGATAATTTATCTGTATCTGAAAAGGTCATCACTTTCTTGTGTGGTACTCACATTGTCACAATTAAAGGTAAATTTGATGAAAATGTACAAAAATTAACAAGATATGCGTTCTATGGATCAGTAGAAGACGCTGAATTAAAAGTAAAGTCAATCACAATTAATTAATTTTAAAGGTTGGGGTTCTTCCCCTTCCTGGTTATGATAAAGGAGAATTTAAAATGAGCAAACAACTTGAAAAACTAACAGAAAAAGCCTTAAGAACAGGGTTCGCAAACCTAAATGGTCGTTACTATATCTATTATCAAGGATACAGCGAATTAGAGAGCAAATGGCAAGTACAATATGACAATGAAACAGGAGACCTAGAGCTCTATCATTGGGGAACTAAAATTTTGAAACTTGGAAGCCTTAAAGCTTCAAAACCTATTGTTAAAGAGTTTTATGGACAATCTAAATCAGATCGTGATGCACTTACATTTATGTTTCATTACTTTGGTTTACCTTATGGTGCAAGCTATCGCCCTTCTGTGGATACTTTCAATGTATTTGCTGACTTTGGTAAAGGTACAGAAGAATGGAAAGAGGTTTAAAATGTTAAAACTAATTATTTATAAGAAAAAAGCTTGTATCTACCTTGTGGGAGGTACTAAAGAAGCTATACTTACTTTTGGTAAAGATGATAGTATATTTCAACTTTGTGGCTATTTAAGTTATCATCTTAACAAAAACTTTTGGAATACTTACCAAGGTATTTTCCATAAGGGTAAATTTTATGAAGCAAGTGACGCAATGGAAACGGCAATAGTTATTAAAAAATATTAATGGAGAAATAAAATGAAAATTAAAGTGAACTATAAAGATTTAAAAATGGAAACTATCTATAAGGTTATATCATCCGTTCTAACAGCGTTATTATTAGTTGTGACTGTTTCTCTTGTCGTGGTCACAAAAGACAATCAGAAGCAAATAAAAGGGCTTCAGGAGCGTATTGAGACTATCACAAAGAATAGCGCTGAAAACCCTGATGCAAACAAAGGATTAAAGGATAGCCAAATTACTAAAAAGTATATGGTAGATGATGATTGCTTTGTGGAAGTGTGGGACTCACAATTTAAAACACTGAGAGCCTATACCGTAGAATTTGATGAGTGGGTACATTTTAAAGTGGGGGAAATTTGGTGATGTTTGATTATAAAGGAAATTTAAGAAGATTAAAGCTATTTAAAGAGTTAGAGCCTGATTTTAAAATTGATAAGGTATTTTATTTAACAGAGCCTTTAGAGTATGATTATAAGGATATAGATATAGGAGTTTATATTGTAAGTAAACCTTTTGTTAGCACTCATACAGGTGATACTATAGTCACTATAGTTAACCTTAAGCGAACAATGCAAGGTCACAGAATGGATATTTCTACTAGAACACGGAATCAAGGTTTCACCTGTTGGCGAATAAAGGTAGATGATTTTAAACAACAATTTAAAACAGTCCCTTTTGGAGCTTCCCTTAACTTTCTATATAAAGGAGAGCAAAATGACTAATTATAAATTGTTTTTAAGTAATTATAAACTATTGAAAAGTGGAAACACTGAATATATTTTTGAAAGCTATTATTATAAAGCTGATAGATTAAAAATAGTTAAGTGTGTAGTACCTTTTGAGTATGATGGGTTATGGTTTGAAAAGGATAACATTTATGCTTGTTATATTAGTAGCAGTTCATTTGATTTATTTGAATTAACAGGTAATTGGATTAAACAGGGACATAATGGGAATTTATTTACTAATAAAGCTATGTCCGAAGGTATGAAAGGTTGGCACTTAAGGGGATATCATAAAAAGTTTTTTGAAGATTTTAATGAAAAAGGCTTATCTAGTTTTCTTTATTGGGGTGAAAGTTATGAGTGATAATTTATTAAAATTATATAACAGGGAAGAATTGAAAAGGTTACTTTTAAAATATGCTGTGTGTGCATATTATGCAGACTTTTTCAGGGTTACACATGATTTTATAGTAAGTGATTTAGAATACAAAAAGGGTGATATATTATTTGGTATAAATAATTATAGTGATGAGCCTAAAGTAATATTAATAAATAGAAAAATGGGTCAACACAATAGTTTTTTAAGTGTTGAAAGTATTACAGATGCTAGATTAAGAAATTTATTATCAGGTAGGTGCTGGTATTTACTACCAAGTGATAGAAAGTATTATGAACCATTGACAATACACCAATTTTTATATACAGGGTATAAAGGAGAAACAAAATGAAAAATAAAAAACGCAAAATTAACATTAAACGACTTTTCGTGTGGTATTATCACATTATCACATTATTGTACATGAGCTTCCATGTTGACTATAGCCTTTCATTGTACTTGTGGGCTTACTGTTTAGCATTTATGATTTTAAGCTTTAAAATGATCTCAGAAGAGCAGGAATACAAGCAAGAATTGAAGAAACGAGGTATTGCATGAAAGAAATTGCAAATTTAACAGGTCATGATATCATGATTGTAGATCATAATGGTATTATCATTAAGGTTATCAAACCTTGTGAATATGAAGAGCCTATTCGAGCTTCTATCACATTTAAAAATATTGGACACTGTGAAGGTGCACCATTAGATACTATTAATTTTTCTTGTGACATTTCAGATGAGAAAATGAAGGAATTACAAAGAAACTACTCATTAATCATAGTAAGCAAAATCACTGCTGAGTGTTTGAAACAAAGAGGATACTCAGATATCTATATCACAGGGCGAAAATACTTCCTTGAGGGAGAAATGATTGGTGTTCGTTCATTAAGTAAATATTGTTAAGGAGATAAAGATGAAATTTGAAAATTTATCAGATGAATTAAAAGAAAGACTAAGTAAGCTGAAAGAAGACTTACAATATGAATTGTTAAGTATTGCAAAGAATGAAAAAGAGCTTGAGGTGAGTCTTACACTAGTAGAGGCTGTTATGGATAAAGTGGAAAGTCTGAATGATCTCACAAAGGAGTATCGAGGAATTAAGCACATTCGCAAACGTGCTGAGTTTATTCAGGAAAACTTTAAAGGGTCTTGTCTAGGTGTACTTAACACAGATAACCTAATTAAATATCAGGATTACTATTTGGCTGAAAATATTGATAAAGATGGTTACTTTGTGAATCCTTTACCTTTAATTTTAGCTAGTCTTGACAAAGAACTTGTGATTTTCCAAGATCCTGAAGCATTTGTGAATAAGCACAAGTGGGAAATTAATCATTTTATTGGAAAATCACTGAAACGTATTGAAACTAAAGAACCTCAAAGTAAAGCTATCACTTATATCGAGTTAAGAGATAAACTATACAATGAGAATATGGAACATGTACCATTTAAGCTATATCCTAAAATCAAAAAGATTTACAAGGGTTATATTGACAAATTTGATGTTACTGAGTTATTAGTTGAGTTTAACCAAAAACAATCAGACAAGTTTTGGGAAACTCACAGGGAAGCTTACCTGAAATTCAACCCTAATCTCAAAAAATTTACTTATAAAAGCATGGTGGAGGAGTATTTCAAAGGATTTAAACTTGCTGAAGGTCTCTATACTCCTAAATTGTCAAAACAGCTCTCAAAACAAGGATTTAAACCAACTAACAAAGAATTACAATATTTTGGTGAAGTAAAAGACTATCTTAATGACTACTATTCACAAGGGTTTAATCTTAGTGGTAAAAACATTGAAAATATCACCTTATTCCTTGTGGATACTAAAAACTTTAAAATCCCAACCCTTGTTGACTCTTGGGCATTTGCAGGAAGTTGTCACAAGTATGAAGGAGCAGGTCAGGACTCACATTTTGCTATGGATTATCTAGGCTTTAACTTTTTGAAAGCTTACAGTGCAGGTTATACTAAACACTCTAAAAAGCCTATTCTAAGAAACCTTTATCGTTCATACTTTTATATGAATGAAGCAGGAGACATTGCACACGCAGGAGCTTATAGCAATATCGCAACGGAAAAGAATAAAACAGCTTATGAGTTTACTACTGTGTTGTATTGCTTGCTGTTTGACAAGAAAATTGATGATTTTAAAGAAATTGAAGGTGCTTATATCCCTGAAGGTAGATTTTACAATCGTGAGGGTGATCGTTCTATGCGTTTGTGGTGTAACATGAGCCAAGAAAACAGCTATACAGCTCTAGGAACTGACTATATTTTGTCAAGTGTTCACTTCAAAAAAGATGATGTTGATAGTTCAAAGAATTATCGAGATATCATTCGTGAATTAGATGAAGGAACACTAAATAAACTACAAACCAAGTACTATGAAGTTATTAAATAAGGAGAACAAAATGAAAACTTTTAAAGAACTATTGACTTTGACACAAAATGAACTAGGTGACAACTTGTATGATTGGCTAGTTAATGACTACGGCTATGATGTCATTGACTATGGATATGTTATTCAAGGAATTAGTGAACAACCTAATGCACCTGTGTTAGTTGCTCACCTTGACACAATCAACACGCACCGTAATGCTAATGAAACTACTTACTCAGCTAGGTTATCCACAGAAGCACCTCAAGGTGCTCCTGAATTGGGTGATATCATCTTTTACAATGATATTATCATGCTACATCCTATGGCTAATCCTAAGCTTGCTTGTTTAGGTGCTGATGACCGCTGTGGAGTTAAAACTATCCTTGATATCCTTGATATGGGCTTCAGACCTCATATTCTCTTCACTACGGATGAGGAAGTAGGCTGTCAAGGGTCTAAGAGGGCTGTTGAAGAAAAGCTCTTAGAAGAGTTCTCAGAGGCTTCTATGCTCATCCAAGTTGATCGAGGTGTCCATGAAGGATATTGGAATGAGATGGTATTTTACAATTATGACCATGAATCAATTCCTAATATTTATGAGGAATTATCAAAATACTACAAACTAGCTACAGGATCATACACAGATGTAGCTACGTTAGGTCCATATCTAAACAAACCTATTGTAAACCTCTCAGCAAGTTATATGAATGAGCATAAACGTACTGAGTTCATCTCAATGGCTTCTTATGAAAAAAATCTTGAAGGGCTGTATCAATTCCTTGTGTGGTTAGAATCACAAGATACTAGCTCATGGAAATACACAGCTAAACCTATTCCTAAGGTTACAACCTATGCAAACGGTTATTATGGAATGACAAAACCTGTTAAGGGTAAAAAGCGTAAAGCTCTTGTTGAGAAAGATCAAACTGTGGAAAAGCTAATTAAGGTATTAATGCCTAGTTTACAAGCGCAAGCACAATCAATATTCAACACTTACTATCATCCTACGTTTAAAAACCTTGATGAAGGTATTGAATTATTGCATGAAGCATACCAAAAAGGATATACCTGCTACTCACTAAGTCAATTTCGATATATCCTTAACTATGGGGAATTGTAAACAAAAAAAAAAGAGCTCTAACGAATTTGTTAGAACTCAAGGAAATACATGTACTATGAGTATATCACACTATAGGTTAGTTGTCAACACTTTTTACAAAAAATTCTTTAAGATTTATTAGAGGTATCAACTATGTAATATAAGATACTTACTTATAATCTATAAGACTATAGTATTAAGTAGTTATCTTATATAGGATAGTGCTTGCCTCTAATAAATAATTTGATATTTTTTCAAAAACCTCTTGACATTTGAGAGATAAAGTGATAACCTAGTTATACCATAAATCGTAGAAATGAGGAATTACATGTATATTAAAATCCCCACAGAATTGAACCAATATATGGATCGTCCAGGTCTTGTGTTATTCTATTCTTGCATGGCTAGTATGGCTGAGGGTAAGCCTGTGGCTAATATCTCAGTAAGTAATGAGTGGTTTGAGAAGCATTTAGGTCTATCTAATTATTCTGTGCATGAGTACGGAGTTATCCTTGAGAATATGGGACTACTTAATCGTAATAAAGCTAAGTATGGTTGGAATGAAGATGGTTATTGGGCTAAACGTGATTGGACTGTTAAGGCTACACTTTACAATGAATTAATGAGTCAATCAACTCCTGAAAAACCATTTATCACAGTGCAAACTGAATGGATTGAGCAGTATAGACTAGATAGTTATACTTTAATGGTATTATCATTCTTTTACTCACTTGTGGTTGCTAATCATGGAGCTAATGAGTACACCTTCAATAACAAAGAGATTATGCCTCACCTTGGAATTGCTTGTAAGAAAGCCTTTGCTAAACATCTCAATACTTTACATACTTTAGGATTAATCACAATCATTAAAGCTAACACAAGAGGTCGTACAGTCCTTGTGAATGACTTGGTTTTGAATGATAAGGAAGCTAAAAATTCTGAACATGTTTTTGAGCACTTAATGTACAATTTAAAAAACCCTAATAGCTACCAAAGAAGAATCTCAAAGTCTTTTAACAAAAGCCTTAAACGTTATGTAAAACGTGTGATGGACTCATTATGGAAGTTTAAGGTTAAGGGTTGGGAGTTTGTCAGAGACATCTATAATGAGCTATTCGGTATATATCAAAGCCCTAATGATAGAGCTTATGAGCGAGAATTGATAAGAGAGGGGTGGAGTTGGTCAAGTGTCCTCTAAATTTATGACATTGTTAAAGCGTAACTTTCCTGAAGATGGAGTAGTTCACGTAGGAATTAACAAGAAATTTTACAATCGAAAACATGAGGAAGCAAGGTTTAATCGAGATTTTGAAGAAGCCAAGTTTCCTTTGAAATTACTAGGGTCACAGGTTAAGGCTCTAAGAGATAAGTTTGACTTATATATCTGCTTCACACCTGTGAAAGAAGGTAAGCGAATCAAACCTAATGCACAAGATAGTTATATCATTGCACAGGATATTGATGGAGCTCCTATTCCTAAGGATCTTCCACCTTCATACTATTGGGAAACAAGCCCAGGGAAGTTTCAAGGAGTTTGGATTTTAGATAATCCTGTTACACCTCAGGAACAAGAAATAATCAATCGTAAGCTTGTGGCTAAGTATGGTTTTGATCCTTGTGGTAATGACATAGTACACTATTTCAGAATCCCAGGGACTAGAAATCACAAGTATGCTAGTACATTTAATGTATCTAGTATGCAAGGTGAAGGTACAGTCTATCGTAAGCGTGACATTATTAAGCATCTCAAAGATGTAGATATTCGTACTAGCACAGAAGTTGAGAATGAGCCTATTGAGGATAAGTACTATGACCTTGAAGATCTAATTCAAGAATATAGTATTGGTCCTGAGTTTCGTCAGATTTTAGGTACTGATAGATCTGAATGGGCTTGGAATGTTGAACGTAAGATGATTATTGAAGGTGCGAGTAAGGAAGAAGTCAAGTTTGTTCTCTTAAATGCTCCTAGATCAATGGCTAAGTTTAATGAATCAAACGTGGACAAAGAGGTTAACAGGGTATTCGCCAAAATGGAAGCCCAAGAGAAGGAAGAGGAAAAGATACTTGATGAGAAACCTATTCTTACTTCAAAGGTTCAACATGGTAGTACAGAAATCACAAAACTGAAAGATAAGGGTAAGTCTAAGGTTAAGCGTACTGTGTCAATCAAGAAGGTTGATGAGATTGAGCCTTTTGACCCTACAGATTTTTGGTTAGTTGAAGACTTTTGGGAGAATAGTTCAGTAGGTGTTATTGGAGCTCCTTCAAAGAGCTTTAAATCTACTTTTACTCTCAATCTAGCCTGTGCAGTTGCTACAGGTAGACCTTTTGATGGTAGAGAGGTCAAGCAAGGAGCTGTATTAATCCTTCAGGGAGAAAACAATCTCTCAATGGAACAGCATAAGATCTACTCAATCACAGGAGAGACTGACTTGCCTATCTACTTTGTGGATGACAATATCACAATGGATCAGATTTACAAGCTAAAGGATGATATTAATGCTCTAGGAATTAAGCTCTTAATCATTGACCCTATGTACTTACTCTTTGGTTCAGGAGATATCAACCGTCACCAAGACATTGTTCAGAGGTTAGAAATGCTAACTGATCTGAGAAATGATACTGGCTGTTCTGTGATGGTAGTACACCACTCAAGGAAGTTAGAGAGAGGTACTAAAATCCAAACCTCAGATATGTATGGTTCAGCCTTCATTGAAGGTTGGTATGAGTCTATGATACTCTTACAGCGAACCTCTAATAACTCAAGTAGGATGACTACATTCTTTAGAAATCATAAGTCAGGAGATGTTTATGACCTTGTGGTTGATGATAACATGGGCTGTAAAGCCTATAAGCGTAGGGATGAAACAGCTTATGCTGAAGAACCTAAGAAATTAGTAAAACTTAAAAAAGGAAATAATGAAGATGAAAAATAAAACAACTCTATTGGCTGTAGCTACACTTGCTACACTTGCACTTGCAAATAATGCTAAAGCTGATGCTCAGGATAGCCCTGTAAGCTCACAGGAAGCTCATACAGCTCTTGTAACTAATTCAGAGGGGAATATTACCACTGAAACTAAACAGCCCACAGAGATCGCAAAAGAAGGCACAGAGATTACTGTAAAGAATCCTGATGTAACCTTAACTTATCCTGAAGGTCATGGGATCTATGCTAAGATGCAAGTTAATTACCATGTAGACTTCCCTGATGAGTTACCAATCAAAGAAAATGACACAGTAGAAATGAAGCTTCCTGAAGTGATGGAGTTCCCTACTAGCTATAGCTTTGATGTAACTAACCCTGAAGGAAAAGTTGTAGGTAATGCTGTGGCAGATTCAAGTTTAGGAAAGGTAACAACTACTTTTAATAACTACTTTGAAAGTCACCCTCTTAACAAACAGATGAACCTAGAACTTACTACACGTTGGACAGATGCAGTTAAACCTGATACTAAATTTGAGATCAGCCTTGATGGTACAGTTATTCCTATCACAGTGGATAAGGAAGTTGCTGAACAAGATGGCGAACGTGTTTTGTCTAAGTGGGGAAATCAGTCCATGACAGATCCTACTGTGATTGATTGGACTATACAGCTCAATTATGGTAACTTGTGGTCTAACCAAGTATTGACAGACTTCCAATTGTTGGATAAACTTGGTCCTGATCAAGTACTTATTGAAGATTCAATCCGTGCTGAATATGTTACATCAGTTACTCCTTGGGTAAGTGCTGGTGATGCTATGGATCAACTTAAAGATCTTAAAACAAACCCCTATGGTTTTGAGTTTAAGATTGCTAACTTAAACAAGCTGATCTATGTGCATTATAAATCTAAGCTACTCAAGGCTGAAAAGGATTCATTCAATCCTACAAACCATGTAGAGGCTACTTGGACTAAAGGCACAAGTAGTAATCAAGGTTTTGATGCTAAAGTTAAACTGATTAATGGTAAAGGTGATGCCTCAGGAGAAAATAAACCTGAACCTACTTTTGAGATTCCAAAAGAGTCTCCTAAGGTAGATATCCCTGAGTTTAAAGGAGGAATCCCAGGAATCCCTGAAGTTCGTGAGAAACCCGAGTGGAATGGTGGTGTAGTTCCTAATGAAGCTCCTGTTTTGGACTTGCCTGAGTTGCATATTCCTGAAGAACCTGTGAAACCTCATGAAGATCCAAAGACACCTCCTGTGACTCCTGAAGATAAAACAAAAGTTCCTTCAGAAAGTCCTAAGGTTGATCCTAAGAAGGAAGAAGTCAAAGTTGAAAATAAAGGTGAAGTTTCACATGAAGAACAAGTAGAAACTTATAAAGCACCTATGCTTCCACAAACAGGATCTGAAGCTGGTGTAGCCTTGTCTGTGTTAGGTTTAACAGTTTTAAGCCTCACAGTTGTATTAAAGAAAAAAGAAATACCTGAACACGATATCCTGTACAAGGAGCTTGTCAGAGAATATAATAACCAAGGGGTGAAATTCCCCTTGACTTTAAAAATTTTGAGGATTTAAAAATGGAACTAAATAAATTAATTGAAGACCTTAAAGCACTTAAACATGCAGGCTTTATTGACTGTAATATTCAAAAAATTTTAGATAAGTTGAATAGAGTCACAGAAAGTGTTGTGGTAGACCAATTTGTGGCTAATTGGTTTGAAAAGAATAGAAAAGATTTTGAGTATAAACTTTGGGAATGGTTTAACTATGAATCTGCTGAAGGTAAAAGAAAAAATGAACAATTCTATATGTGGTTGAATAACTGTACAAACAATCCTGTGGAAACTTTAGTAAAAATGAAGATGTATGGCTACAAAGTGAAAGAGGAAATTAAGTACAATGTGAAAGTTGTTGAAACAAGACAGATACTTTATAAAAGTGATATTGGTGCAAAGTTTGTTGATATTTACAATACTACAAAACACAAGAAATATGAGTTCACAAAGGAAGAGTTAAATGCTTGTGGTATGTCTTTTGTGTTTGACAATAAAGGGTTTAAGGTAGAAGAGGTAGAAGGATGACATTACAAGAACTTATTAAGAAATATGGATCATCTACCAAAGATTGGGGTGCAGAAGTACTTAAAAGTGATGTTTTTGAAGATCTTAATAAACTGAAGGATTCTCAGGTTGAGGGAGTGCCACAATTCATTGCTGATTATATTGAATATGGTAAGAGACAAAAGTTTACATTGTTTGGTTATCTTGATCCAGATAGTGAATTTGAAAGTTCAGTAGATGAGATCTTTAAGGGAGACATGAGAAAATGTGTAAGATGGTGTAGAAGAAATAGTGACCTTTTTGCTCGTTCTTTGGTTAATGGGTATAAGATCATAGAAAGCACAAAGTATAAAGTAATTATGAAAAGTGTTAGTCCTAACTCATGTATGTTAAAGTACTATCATGATACTGAAATGTGGACAATGGGAGCAGTTATGTACTTTAATGATGCAAGATTATATCATACTAAGGAAGAGCTTGAAGCTGGTGGTTTTGGTGGAGTGT
>ERZ857521.3716-NODE-3716-length-12096-cov-24.617889_pt1 | contig 12096 bp, 11 predicted proteins | sample MGYA00519701_ERZ857521 | MGnify/ENA primary metagenome ERZ857521 (study PRJEB31778, sample SAMEA3449346) | human gut metagenome | biome: human gut; feature: human-associated habitat; material: faeces | place: United Kingdom | collected 2010/2012 ...
TCTATACATAGTGCACCCCAAAAGTTTTGTGTCTAACTTTTGGGGTGCACTTCATTTTTAGCCTCGGTTATTTATATGGCTATATACAGGAGGATTGTTTTTTGTATATCAACGTAAGGTGATGCATAATTGCTTGACTTGTTCTTCAAATTCATCCCGATTACGCGCACGGTTACGTACAGATGTCCGATAGTTATAAATGGTTTGCGGGGAATAAAACATGAGGGTGGCTATACGGGAACTGTCTTTAATTCCCATGCGGATAAGGGCAAAGATTCGTAGCTCTGTGTTAAGAATTTCTCCCTTTTGTGGATAAATTTCTTCTCCGGGACGTAACAGAGCATTGAACTCTGTTATGAACTGAGGATAAAGGGTCAGAAATGCAGTATCAAAATTTACGAAGAAACGTTTGGTATCTGCTTCCGACATTTTTGTATTGTTTTGTTTTAATAAATCATCGGCCTGTTTTGCCTTGATTTTTCGTTTCACCAGATCTTGGTAGCGGTTAAGCTTGTCGATATAGGAGGCACATAAATCGAGAAACAGACTAACATATTCTTCCCGTGTATGGTTCGTTTTGAAAAGTTCATCGTTGAGATGGCAGAGTTGTTCATTCAATTCCTTAAGAGAATGCTGTGCCTTATTTACCTGTCGTAACTGACGACGTATAAAGACGATGGATGCAATCAGCAACAGACTTAAAGCACTGATGAAAATTACAGCTGCTGTGAGGTGATGTTTCGCATCGATGTTTTCCTGTTGATATGCATTGAAGATAGCAGGGATTTTACGAGCTATTTCAAGCATTCGAAGACGGTTGTTGTAGAAAGTTGCGTCTTCCATGGAATATTGCAGGTATCGGTTGGCCTGCTCCATTGATTGTGTCTTTTGTCGATAAATGTATAAAGCCAACTCTTGTAGCGACAAGTTTTCTTTTAGTGGGCAGACATTGTCGGATATGGCGGAAAGAATCAGATAGCGTTCAAGCTCTTGCAGATGTCCTTGTCTGCTATGGGCAAAAGCCAGTCCGCACGTAATGCATGCATAAAGTCGGGTATTTACAGGCATACCTTTCAATGCCTTTTCATAGGCTTTTTGTGCACCTTCCTGATCACCGGTTCGTGCTTTGTATTCTCCGGTCCAGTAATAATATTCATTACTCCCGGGAGGAAGTACTTGTAGTAAAGAGTCATTGTAAAGAATCTCTTTTTTCCGGTAGTGTGGGGCATAGTATTCATCATCGGTATATTCACTCCATACACTATATACCCATTCGTAGGCTTCATAATAGTCTGCAAGTAATGTACTATCTATGCTTGCTCTGTCAATATGTTGTAACTGAGATAAAGCCTGAGAAAAATATCCGGTTGTGGCCAGTACGGTCGCCCGGCTGATATAGCAAAGATGTTTCTGCTTGAGAATATTGGTTTGTGAAGCTATTTCTTCCGCCTTGTCAATATAAAAGAAGGCAGAATCAGATCTGTACGTAAGATATTCCTGATAGAGGGTATAGTAATGGTCGAAAAGCTTTTGAGCCGACATCTCCGGCGTTATTAAATTTTGGATACTGTCGATTCGAGCTTCTTTACGTTGGGAAGCTATATTGCGTTGAGCCAGGGAAAGTTCAAGTTGTCTGTAAAGATCTTTAATATCTTGTTGTGCATGGATAACTTGAAGTGGAATGATAAACAAAAACAGAGAAAGTAGATTCTTCATATAATACTTGGTTTAAGATTCTTCCTTGTAGCTTTATCAAAAGCGAAAATAAGGATTTTTTGTTGAATATCCAATTTTAGAGATTATCTATTTTGAGAAAAAAGTAAAAGTTTATATCTACTTCGATTTTTAAATACAACTTGTAAAAGTATTGATTATCATATGTATATAGATTTGTAATGTTGTGCTTCATCTACTTTAGCTCTACTGTAAGAAACAAAGGGAATCACCTCATATTACTTTTGCGACACGAAGAATTTCTTTACAGAATGTTCATCGTTGAAAGAGTGATTATTAACCTTTGGAATGTATAATCCTTAAATTGTAGATTTATGAGAACAAAAATGTTATTTCCTTACACAATGATTGCGGTCTGGACATCGGGTCTGCTTTCTGTTGCTTCTGCACAAACAGTAACAGATAGTGTGAATGTGAAGAAGGCAGATGGTAGTGAACGTAATGTCATGCTGAATGCTTCAGATGCGACAAAGCCTCGTGAAATTCAAATTGGTTTACCTAGTGAAGATGTAAACGTATATGAGAATGGTCTTCCTGCCGTATATTCGTCTGCTGTACATAAATTGCAATATCATTGGCGTAGTGATGCCAGTTTAGGAGAAGTTGGTTTGATGTCACCTTCAGAGTCGGCTATTCGTACAGGTAATATCGCTTATTCGGTCGATTCCTATAGTAAGTTGGGTCAGAAAGAATTTAAAGGAATATTGAATTACCGCGCCAATCATTTCGGTATGCAGCAGTTCGATTTAAACGTTTCAGGTGGTATCGGTGATAAATGGTTGTATTCTGGCAGCGTATATCAGAATTTCGATCCCGGAAGTTTTGAGGCAAAATTTGATGAATATACCGACCGTATGCAAATGTATCGTGCTGGCATAACACGTTTGTTGGGTAATAAAGGTAAAATCAGCTTGCAATATAAATATGCTTATAGCCGAAATACAGGAAATGAACTGAATGCTGCACCTTTTATTTACGTAGGTGATGGTTCCATCAAGGAAATTCCAGGATTTGAACCCGGTCTGGCTTCTTATGGTCCAGCAAGTGGTGAAATAGAGTATATGGATGTCATGGATGGAAAGATGAAAAAGGCGAATTTGCGTGATCTGGCAGATAACCGTTCACACGAAATTGCGTTATTGACTGATTATACTTTTGACAATGGTGCGAAATGGAGTTTGAATATGAAGTATATGAATGCTCCGGAAGCCAATTATGTCGATTTTGGTGGTAGTACTATTAGTGAACTGAGTGTGGAAGATGGTTATACGCTGGCTGATGGCACACCTTATTCAGGTCTTGTGGAAGGCAGACGTACTTGGCTGCACTTTGGAAAAGTTCAGAATTTCTTAATTACTTCGGAGCTTGAAAAACGTTTTGGCAATCACCAGTTGCGCTTTGGATTGAATGAATGGTATTATTATTTGGATTATCATTCATCTTCTTTCCAGTGGGTGGGGAGCGTAAAAGAGTATCCTGATATTCTGACAGCTTCAGATGGTTCACGCTTCTATGGCTTTAATGAACTGAGTCCGGAATACACGGTAGGATCGGAAAATAAATTGGCGGTATATGTAACCGATAACTGGCAAATTTCTCCAAAATTGAACTTCTATTATGGTGGGCGACTGGAATGTTATCGTATGTCGGCCGACCAGGTTGCCCATTCACGCTACTCAGGATTCTATATCGGTGGTACAGCTCCTGACGGTGAAGTGATTACTCCTGCTAATGTTACAAAGGATAAACTGAATTATGCTGCAACTGCTCAGTTGACTTATAATATGACTAAAAATTTTGGCTTGACGGCTGATGCGACTGTGGCAACTCGTTTCCCGAGAATCAATGAATATGCAGGAACAGGTCCTACAGAAGAGCAGTATAAACGTGTGACTATCCCTTTGATCCGTGGTGGGTTGTTCTATAAGAATAGCTGGATTGATTTGACTTCCATGGTAACTTATATCGCAAAGACCAATAACATCGACCAGCAGAATCTGACTAAACCTGGTACGAGTGAAGGCAAGACCGTTTTGCTGATTTATGATATCCAGACACTGGGATGGACGACTTCTGCTGAAATTGACCCCTTCAAGGGATTCCATCTGCATGCATTGTTTACTTATCAGAAGCCTGTGTACAAAAATTATAGTGCAGGCGTGACTTTCAATGATGGAACACAGATGAGTGTCAATGCCAATAATATGATTGTGAAGGAAATTCCTCAGATTCTTGTAGAGTTGGATCCAAGTTACAACATTACAAAAGATTTACGCTTGTGGTTGAGCTTCCGTTATTTCGGTAAAACCTATGCCAATTTGCAGGAAGCACTTTACTTCAACGGACGCTGGGAAACATTTGGTGGAATCAACTGGAGCGTAAACAAGCATCTGGATCTGGGAGTATCTGTAGTGAACTTCCTGAATCAGAAAGGTGCGAAGGGTACCATCAGCGGGTCTGAACTGATTACGAAGGAAGAAGCTTCAAAATATGCTGGTTGCTACATGAGCGGAAGCTATTTGCGTCCATTTACAGTTGAATTCAGCGCAAGTATTAAGTTCTAAAAATATAAACTGAAAATCTTTAGATAACCATGAAACAATTATTAGTATCAGGAGCATTATTACTGGCTGCCATGCAGGTAAATGCTGTCGAAAAGAAAGTGTTTCGTATTTCTACGGAGCAGACCGATCTGATTCTTCAGGTAGGAGATAACGGACGTCTATATCAGACTTATCTGGGTGAGAAACTTTTAAATGATGCTGATATTCAGAATTTCGCATGGGATGTACATGCAGGTTCCGATGGAAGTATCAGTCAGCGTGGATGGGAAGTATATAGTGGCTCAGGAAATGAAGATTATTTTGAACCGGCTATTGCGATAACTCATAATGATGGACATAATTCTACTTATCTATATTATGTATCATCTGCTACACAACCAGTAGAGGGTGGTGTACATACTACCATTAATCTGCGTGATGACCAGTATCCGGTAGATGTTACTTTACATTATATTGCTTATCAGAAAGAGAATGTAATCAAGACATGGAGTGAAATCAAGCATCAGGAAAAGCGTCCGGTAACGCTGAATACGTATGCTTCTACCATGTTGTATTTCAATTGTCCTTCTTATTATCTGACAGAATTTAGCAGTGACTGGGCAAAAGAAGCACAGATGAGCAGTCAGCAGTTACAGTTTGGTAAGAAAGTGATTGATACCAAGTTGGGTAGCCGTGCAGCAATGCATACGCATCCGTTCTTTGAAGTTGGATTGGGACAGCCGGTTGCCGAAAATCAGGGTGAGGTACTGATGGGTACATTGGGATGGACTGGTAACTTCCGCTTTACGTTTGAAGTGGACAATGCCGGAAATCTTCGTGTTATTCCTGCTATCAATCCTTATGCTTCTTATTATGAATTGAAAAAAGACGAAGTGTTTACTACTCCTGAGTTCATTTTTACATTAAGCTATAATGGTACGTCTGAAGGTAGCCGCAATTTGCACAACTGGGCTCGTAATTATAGCTTGAAGGATGGAAAGAAAGACAGACTTACATTGTTGAACAACTGGGAAAATACCGGATTTGACTTTAATCAAGAAAAGCTGGCAGAACTGATGAAAGAGGCTAAGCACTTAGGTGTGGACATGTTTTTGCTGGACGACGGTTGGTTCGCCAATAAATATCCTCGTAAAGATGATAAGGCAGGATTGGGCGACTGGGAAGTAACTCATAGCAAGTTGCCTGGTGGTGTACCTGCACTGGTAGAGGCTGCAAAGGAAGCTGGTGTAAAATTTGGTATTTGGATTGAGCCGGAAATGGTAAATCCGAAGAGTGAATTGTTTGAAAAACATCCCGACTGGGCAATCCACGATACAAAGAGAAAATTGTATTATTACCGCAATCAGCTGGTATTGGATTTAAGTAATCCGGAAGTACAGGACTATGTATACGGAGTGGTTGACAAATTGATGAAGGAAAATCCGGAAATAGCATTCTTTAAATGGGATTGCAATAGTCCGATTACAAATATTTATTCTCCGTATCTGAAGGAAAAGCAGGGCAATCTGTATATCGATCATGTACGCGGCGTGTATAATGTCATGAAACGGGTAAAAGAAAATTATCCGGATGTACCGATGATGCTTTGCTCAGGAGGTGGTGCTCGCTGTGATTATGAAGCACTGAAATACTTTACAGAATTCTGGTGTAGTGATAATACAGATCCGGTAGAACGTGCTTACATTCAGTGGGGATTCTCTCAATTCTTCCCGGCAAAGGCCATGTGTGCTCATGTGACAAGCTGGAACAAGAATACTTCTGTGAAATTCCGTACGGATATGGCTTCTATGTGTAAGCTGGGATTTGATATAGGCCTGAAGGATATGACGAAGGATGAGCTGTCTTATTGTCAGGAAGCTGTTGCCAACTGGAAGCGTTTGCAGCCAGCAGTAATGGATGGTGATCAGTATCGTCTGGTTTCACCGTATGTTACCAATCACATGGCTGTAAATTATGTAAGCAAGGATACAAACAAAGCCGTACTGTTTGCTTATGATATTTATCCTCGTTATCAGGAAAAACTGATGGCTGTAAAGTTACAGGGACTGGATGCTCATAAAATGTATAAAGTAGAGGAAATCAACCTGATGCCTGGAGTAACTTCTACATTGGAAGCAAATGGAAAGGTGTTCTCGGGTGATTATCTGATGAAGGTTGGTCTGAACGTCTTTGGCTTTGCCGCAACTCAGAGTCATGTGATAGAACTGACTGCACAATAAGATGTGATATTATTAAACTTATAAATATGCTTATTTCAATAGGCAAGATTGATTTTTAGGATAGAGGTTGTAACTCCCTTTGTTTGGCTTAAGGCTTGAGCAAAGGGAGTTTTTTTATGTTAGTCTTTATAGATAATGTAAACTCGAGCCTGGTTACAATAAATGCTTGTACTTACGTCTTAACCAGCGGTCGAAAATTCGCAATAGAGGCAGGGCTATTAGCATGGGAAGGTAGAACATGAGCGATGAAGGTTCGGGCAAGCTATGGGTCATTATATACAATGCTTCGGCTATTTCTTTTCCGTATACCCATACGACCATGCCGATGCATCCTGTGAACATGCAAGCAACTGTGATGATCATTAATATGAACATACGTTTTTCTTGTCGTTTCTCACGCAGATACATTTCTTCAGCAATTCGTTTCATGGTGCGATAGGTGAAATTGCTGGAAAGCCGTGGAGTATGATTTTGTCTGGCAGCTTTTCTTAATCCATTGTCCTTGTTGTCTGTCATAGTTAATCCTCCTTTTGCATCAGTAGATATAATTTTTTGCGTAAGCGATGTAGCTTGACTTTAATATTCCCTTCGTTCAGGTTCAGGATGTGGGCAAGTTCCTGTATAGGACGTTCCTCTTCATAAAATAGAGTGACCAGCGCACGTTCTTCGGCCGTTAGTTTGGTCAATGCTTGTTGTAGCTTTTCTATTTGTTCTTCTGAGTCATTATTCAAAGCATCATCTATTTGTGTATCCGATATCTGGTTCCAAGAGTTTTCGTCAATCACAGTTTGTTCTACATTTTTCTTTCTCAGAAAAGAGAGTGCCGTATTATAGGCAATACGGTAAATCCAGGTAGAGAAACTACTTTTCCCGTTGAAGGCTGATAAATGTTCGAAGGCTTTCATAAATGCATCTTGCGTCAGCTCTTCGGCATCTTCTTCGGAATTGACCATACGGACAATCAAAGCAAAAACCGGTTGTCCGTAGGTATCGAGGAAGTAAGCATACTCTTCAGTCTTTCCTGCCAGGATACGCGTGATGATATATGATTCGTCTTTTTCCATTTGTCTTTTTAGACGCTTGTCAGAAGTCGAGGTTACAAAAATTGAGAAAAAATTTTTTTCTTCATTAGAATTGTAACCTTTTCATGCATTGGTTCGTCTAAACGGACAAAGAAACAAAATTATTCACTTAAAAGAAATGCGATATGGAAGAATTAATGATTGTGGCTAATGTCGCAATAGTTTTTGGAGTTATTTACAAGTTGTTCGAACTGTTTGTCGGTAGGAAAGAACGTATGATGTTGATAGAAAAACTTCCTGTGGAAACTTTGACGGACGAAAAGCTGAAAAATGGTGGCTTGTCTTTGTGTGATTTGAAGGAGAATCTTTTTCCAACATCTTCTACCTCTCTTCGTTTTGGCTGTCTGCTGATAGGGCTTGGACTGGGGCTATTGGCTGGCTATTGTCTCGTTTTAAACTCACAGCCGGAATATTTTGCGAGCGATGAAATCAGTCGTCCTGTCCGTGAAACCGTTTCCATTATTTATGGTGCCTGTGTGTTGTTAGGAGGGGGTATTGGACTGATTGTAGCATTTGTTATCGAGGTCATTCGTGCTTCCCGTCATAAATAGAAGTCCATATTCTGAGCTTTTATAAACTCTTTGTATCTTTGTCGGTGTAATTGATTGGATTTATGGCAAGAAAAGAGGAATATAAACAGCAGAACATTGATTTCTTGAAAGAGATTTCACAGAAAGAAGGAGTACAAAGACATCCTTCCGGTATTATGTATGAGGTTGTTCAGCAGGGAAGTGGTACACAATCGCCTAATTTGAGAAGTATTGTTTCTGTTCATTATCGAGGAACGCTGATCAATGGGCGTGAGTTTGATAACTCGTGGAAGAGAGGATGTCCAGAAGCATTGCGCTTGTCGGATGTGATAGAAGGCTGGCAGATAGCTTTGCAGCAGATGCGTGTCGGCGATCGTTGGGTGATTTATATTCCTTCTGAACTGGGGTATGGTAATCGGCCTTCAGGCCCCATTCCGGCTTGTTCCACATTGATTTTTGACGTGGAATTGCTTAATGTATTTTGAAAACTTGTTTAAAACTCAATTTTATTCAAGATGAATGTTAATCTGAATCTTGAATAGTACGGAGGTAAAAGAGAGGGGTGTATCATTACTCAAAATAGAGTTTGATATGCCTTTTCTTTTGCACTCATTATAAGAATTAAGTAGAGGACTATTGTTCGTTGGGCGCGTGGAGACAGATGATTGCAGCTATACTCCATGTAATAAAACTTTAGTCTGTTTCATTTTTCATCGAATCGATCTTTAAAGAAAAACCCGTGAATGCTTGTACCTTATTTCTTTTATGTTTAAATTGCACAAAAAATAAGATGTAAGTCGTTGATTAAAATCTAATATCTATGAAAACGTTTTCTCAAATTTATTAAGTGTTGCTTCGTGCGTGTTTTTTTGTAACTCCAAAGATTCACTGTGACATGGGGCTGCATCATCGACTGATTTTAATCTCTAAGATGATGTAATGTTGATTGATCCTAGGCTCTACAGAGTTGACTTCTGAAGATACTAACGAGTATCAGATTTATTTATAAAACGTGAGAATATTTCTTCTACTTTTTGCTCTGTTTCTTCTTCCCGAAATTAGAGGGGAATATCGTCAATAAGGATTGATAAGGAATATATTGCAGCTTGTGATGTGGTAATTTTGATCGTTTTATAGTAGAATAAAAGTAATGCGATAACTTTAATAAATCAATTTAGAATATATGAGAATCGTAGAAAATGTAGTTGCAGCATTGTTGGTATTTGGCTTTGCGGTCGGACTATCTGCCTGTAAAGATGATGGCTATCCTGAAGGTCCGCTACCTGGTACAGAATATGATATACTTCCTGTGGTTATTAAGGTTTATGTAACCGATAGCGAAGGACATGATTTATTGAATCCGGAAGTGACGAACACGATTGTGAACAATAAGATTAAGGTCCTTTACAAAGCTAAGGAATATGAGATGCATTGGGAACCGGAGCATTCTTCTGGATCAAGGGCAATACCGGTTGTGTGGAATGGGTTGCAGGTGTGTAAACCTTACAATGAAGATGGACGTTATTTTCTGACATTCGGTGATTTCGATCGACAGACATGTTATGAAGATGAAGAGTTTGTGATAGACTGGGGTGATGGAAGTTGGAATACAGTCTTTCGTTTTTCCAATTCTTTTTGGTGGGAAAATCATGAACCTGAAAATGTCTTCTATCTTTATGTAAATGGTGAGAAGCAGAAAGAGGGATGGGAAGAGGTCACAATAGTGAAGTCATTTGATAATGATATTTAAATGGCTAACGGGCCTTTTTGTGTGTACGATATATACGAAATGATGTGAGTTTATTGCCTTTTTAGCCCTTCACGCCGATTTGTTTCTTGTCGCATATGACTAAAATGACGACTCTCTATGCACTGGTGAAGGGCGTGAAGGGCAAAAATAGGTGTTTTTTTCTTTAAAAGGTGCCTGAAATGGTGGAACTAGCCCTTCACGGTCTTGTTGAGGTATGCGTGTTTTCTTCTTTGCTCGGATTTTTTTTGTCGTTTCCACAGGGGAGGAGTTTTTGTTTTTCTTGTTGGAGCAGGATTGGAAGTTCAGGAAAGCTGCTTGTTTATTGTAGTCGTAGTATTTTTAGAATACACACTTTTCGTTGCTTTTCCAGAATGTATTTGCTGGGATAGTTTGGAGTCCGTTACTGCATCCTAGCTTGTTTTGATTTTATCATCCATACATTTTTTGCATAGTGGGGGGAACTTGAAAAATTTGTTTCTTCGCCTATCTGTTCTGCAGAGTATATCCGGTATTTTTTCCCGTTTCTTTCTTCTGCATTGTACCTGAATCTTTCCTTTTCCGCATAATATTTCATCATTTTTCTGTTCCGAACCTCACTATTACGCGGTGTCTCGGAAAAATTTCTTTCGTATTTCCTTCGGTTTCTCCCGCTGTTGTTTCATGTTTTTGTACAAAACTTTCTGGAATTTGTACAAAACAGAATATTTTTTGTACAAAAACCGGAGGAAATTCCAGCATGTTTTTTCTGGACCTCCCGTATTTTTTATTCAGGCTTCCGGATTTTTTTGGGCGTTCCCTGTCTTTTTGAGTGAAAGAGTCCGGTTTTCTCGTTTACCTATCCGTTTTTTAAGAGTGTTTTCTACCTTGTCGGTTATGATTCTCTTGTTTCTTTTCCATCAGTCTGTCTTTTTCTCCGTATTCTTTTGATAAAAAATCTATTTTTTCAGAATGAACCATCCTTCCGGATATGCATTTATTCTCTTTTCGTCTGGATATTTTCATATTTTTTCGGATGCTACGGCAGATTTTTCTGTCCTGCCTCGCATCCTTTTCTGCATTTTTCCGTCCGCTTGCAAAAAATAATCTGCTGCTTTTTTTCATCCGGATCATCCGTTTTCTGAGATTTTTTCGCTTCGTCGGAATAATTTTTCCTGCCTTTTTCCGAGCGGAACTGAGAAATTTTTCTGCCCGTTTCGATATTTTTTGCGCTTCTCCTGAATTTTTTCAAAAGAAAAATCCGCTTTTTTCGCTTTCCATTACCCAGTTTCAGACATTTTTTCCTTGCCATCGGGATAATTTTCATGTTTTTTCCCGTGCAGGGAAAGAAATTTTTCTCCCCGTTTTCATCATTTTCGTACTTTTCCCGGGGCTTTTCAAAAGAAAAATCCGCTTTTTTCAGCATGAATTTCCCTTGCGGACGAACATTTTTTCCCTTCCTCGGGGAGTATTTCCGGATTTTTTTCGTGTCATCCGATAAAGAATTCCATCCTTCCGGAAATCTTTTCCGCTCCATCCGGCAGGAATTTTCACCTTTCCGGCTTTTTTCCGCACGGCCCAGACGCGCGCGCACCTGCACGCGCGTAATAATATATTGAGTACCCCTCCCGGCTTCCTTTCCCTCCTTTCGTAAAATCTGCCGTAAAATATACCTGAAACACAGCCATTTATGAATTTTCTTGCAAAAATTTTGAAAAAAAGTGTGGGTAAAAGTTGGAGAAAGCGAAAAAGTGCGTAATTTTGCACCCGCTTTCGAGAGGGAAAGACGTTGAAGAGATGACAATCTGAAAGGAAACGGAGCAGGAAGCAGCGGTTCTGCGGCGGTCCAAGTATCTTACCTTAACGGCGTTAAGGGAGCGAGAACGGCAGCCGGACGAAGTCAGCTTCCGCCGCCAAAAAAAACTTTTTGAAAAAAACTTTCGAAAAAGTTTGGTGGTTTCGAAAAAAGCTCCTAACTTTGCAAACGCTTTCGACAACGAACGGAAGCCACGAAAAAGAAATAGTTCTTTGAAAGACTTTAGATAAACAAACGAAGATGTAGTACAAGAAGTAGCTGTCATATATAATAATGTATATGCGGTGAAAAAGAAAGAACCGTCAATATTTGAACGAATAAAGACATTCGGTTACCTGAACAGAGAAAAGATACTCGCAAGAGTAAAAAGATATTTTACAATGAAGAGTTTGATCCTGGCTCAGGATGAACGCTAGCTACAGGCT
>ERZ857521.3718-NODE-3718-length-12085-cov-2.213549_pt1 | contig 12085 bp, 10 predicted proteins | sample MGYA00519701_ERZ857521 | MGnify/ENA primary metagenome ERZ857521 (study PRJEB31778, sample SAMEA3449346) | human gut metagenome | biome: human gut; feature: human-associated habitat; material: faeces | place: United Kingdom | collected 2010/2012 ...
AATTTCTGCGGACTTTGCCAAAGTATTACAAGAAGCGATCCGTTTAAATAAGGTTACTGAAGGTTCATTGGATGTGACAGTAGGGCCTGTAGTGAATTTATGGGGGTTTGGGCCAGAAAAACGCCCAGAACGTAAGCCAACCCCAGAGCAACTTGCTGAACGTCAAAGTTGGGTGGGAATTGATAAAATTCACCTTGATATGAGCGGTAAAACCCCAACTTTAAGTAAAGCCGTGCCACAGGTTTATATTGATTTATCATCCATTGCTAAAGGTTTTGGTGTGGATCAAGTCGCGGATGTCTTAGAGCAAAATCACGTACAAAACTATATGGTGGAAATTGGCGGAGAAATCCGTGCAAAAGGTAAAAATGCCGAAAATAAAGCCTGGCAAATTGCTATTGAAAAACCGAATAATACGGGTGAAAGATCAGTTCAAGAAGTGATTGGTTTAAATAATATGGCGATGGCCACTTCAGGCGATTACCGTATTTATTTTGAGGAAAATGGCCAACGTTTTGCACATGAAATTGACCCGAAAACCGGCTATCCAATTCAGCATCATTTAGCCTCAATCACCGTGCTTGCACCAAGCTCAATGACTGCTGATGGCTTATCTACAGGCCTATTTGTACTTGGTGAAGATAAAGCATTGGAAGTGGCAGAGAAAGAAAATATTCCGGTTTATTTAATTATGAAAACGGAACAAGGCTTTGAAACGAAAATGTCCTCAGCCTTCCAAAAGTTACTCGCAAATCAGGAATAATCATGCAAACTTTATTTTTTACCCTAATCGTTTTTGTTGCAATTATTGTATTAATGTCTGTCGGCTTTATCTTTAAAAAACAAAGCTTAAAGGGCAGCTGTGGCGGGCTTTCATCACTCGGTATTGCCAAAGCCTGTGACTGCGATAAACCTTGCGACTCTTTACAAGAGAAATTAGATGCTGGCGATGAAAATGCCAAAGCTGAATACGAACAAAAATTTGTGAAGAAAGACGATGATTCGCAATTCTATGAAGTGAAATAATTCACTCAAAATCAACCGCACTTTGTGCAATAACCTTAATTTATGGGGCGGACGTCATTCCGCTATGTTTCAATCATTATCACCAATGTGCTTCGCCTTAACCGAAGTTACGGGAGACTTATGTTAACTTCAAATACTTATAATCAACATTTCGCACCCTTGAGTGCAGAACAACTTGCCGAAAATGCTACTAAAAAAGTGATATGTGGTATGTCCGGAGGAGTGGATTCCTCTGTTTCCGCATTTATTCTTCAACAGCAAGGCTATCAAGGGGAAGGCTTGTTTATGAAAAACTGGGAAGAGGATGACGATACCGATTATTGTACGGCAGCAACGGATTTGGCTGATGCTCAGGCAGTATGCGACAAACTAGGCATTAAGCTGCATAAAATTAATTTTGCGGCGGAATATTGGGATAACGTGTTTGAGCATTTCTTAACGGAATACAAAGCCGGGCGTACGCCAAACCCGGATATTCTGTGCAATAAAGAAATTAAATTTAAAGCATTCTTGGAATATGCTGCAGAAGATTTAGGTGCTAATTATATTGCTACCGGCCATTATGTGCGTCGTCGTGGTGCAGATAACCAAGCAGAGCTATTGCGTGGTTTAGATAGCAACAAAGACCAAAGCTATTTCCTTTATACCTTGAGTAAAAATCAGGTAGGCCAAAGCCTTTTCCCTGTAGGTGAAATCGAAAAGCCAATCGTGCGTGCTATTGCAGAAGATTTAGGTTTAATTACCGCGAAGAAAAAAGACTCTACGGGAATTTGTTTTATCGGTGAGCGTAAGTTTAAGGATTTCTTAGCACGTTATTTACCCGCACAACCGGGAGATATCCGTACCGTAGATGGCGAGATTATTGGTCGTCATGAAGGCTTGATGTATCACACCCTCGGGCAGCGTAAAGGGCTGGGGATCGGTGGTTTAAAAAATGCCGGTGATGAAGCTTGGTATGTAGTAGATAAAGATGTTGAAAACAATGAATTGATTGTGGCACAAGGACATGATCATCCGCGTTTGTTCTCTAAAGGCTTGATTGCTAAACAATTGCACTGGGTGAATCGTGAACCTGTGCGTGAAGCGTTCCGTTGCACGGTGAAAACTCGTTATCGTCAAACGGATATTGCTTGTGTGGTTGAGCCAATTGATGACGATTGCATTCGAGTGATTTTTGATGAACCGCAAGCCGCGGTCACACCTGGTCAATCAGCCGTGTTTTACCGAGATGAAGTCTGCTTAGGTGGCGGAATTATCGAAGAGCGAATTTAATCAATATTGAATAAAGTGCGGTCAGAAATTTAAAGATTTTCTGACCGCACTTTTTCTTTCATGATTTTTCAATTTTAGGCAATTTGAAAAAATATTGATATTTTGATAATATATATTTCGTAATTGGAAACAATCCACTCAAATCCTACTGAGCGTTTCCTTCAAAATCGCACTTCTCCGTGCTGTCATTTGCGATGGTTCCATCGCACCATTTGGGGCTTAAGGCCTTGTTTTATTTAATCTGATTTTATTTTTATTCACTTAATTTTTAAGGAGGAAGCGTTGTCCTTATCTAAATTTATGGAAAAGCAAACGTCGTTCAATCCTTTAGTGATTGGTGCAACGTTATTTTTTGTGGTGTTGCTTGTCGCGATGATTTTAATCGCACCTGAACAAACACAAACTTTATTAAATGCTGCTAAATCGGGCATTTTTGCCAACTTTAGTTGGTTTTACGTATTAGCATTCTCGGTGTTTTTGGGCTTTTTAGTCATTTTATCAGTCAGTAGCTTAGGTAATATCAAATTGGGCAATGATGAAGAAGAGCCTGAATTCGGTTTTCTCTCTTGGTTAGCAATGTTATTTGCTGCCGGTATGGGGGTAGGGTTGATGTTCTTTGGTGTCGCAGAGCCCTTAACGCATTACTTATCTGATATTACCACAGGTAGCGCAGAGCATAAGCAACAAGAAGCCTTGTTACACACCTTATTCCACTGGGGAATTCATGCCTGGGCGGTGTATGGCACGATTGCGTTGGCATTGGCTTACTTTGGATTCCGTTACAAATTACCTTTAGCATTACGTTCTTGTTTCTATCCGTTATTGAAAGAGCGTATTAATGGCAAGTTAGGCGATCTTATCGACATTATGGCGTTACTTGCCACCTTATTCGGTATTATTACAACGTTAGGTTTCGGTGCTTCTCAATTGGGGGCAGGCTTACATCAATTAGGCTGGATTAGTGAAAATAGCTTCAGCTTGCAAATTGTCGTGATTACTGTGGTGATGAGTTTAGCCATATTTTCCGCGATTTCTGGCGTAGGGAAAGGGGTAAAAATCTTAAGTGAGATGAATTTGACATTAGCTTTCTGCTTGTTGATTTTCGTGTTAGTAGCGGGGCCAACACTTTATTTGTTATCCGCTTTTAGCGACAACATCGGAACTTATCTCAGCAACTTAGTCCAATTAAGCTTCAAAACCTATGTTTATGAACAAGAACATACAGGCTGGTTTAGTGGTTGGACGATTCTGTATTGGGCATGGTGGTGTTCTTGGGCACCATTTGTAGGTTTATTTATTGCTCGAATCTCAAAAGGACGCACCATTCGCGAATTTATTTTCGGTGTGTTGGTGATTCCTAGCATGTTCGGCATCTTGTGGTTTACTGTATTTGGTAATACGGCCATTTGGTTGAATGATGGTGAAGCTGCAGGTACGTTAGGACAAATGATTTCCTCGCCTGAAACGTTGCTCTTTAAATTCTTAGATTATTTACCGCTTTCTGGTGTGACCGGTTTAGTGAGTTTGGTGGTGATTTCTTTATTCTTTATCACCTCGGCAGACTCCGGTATTTATGTATTAAATAACATTGCATCACGCGATAAAAGCCTTGCAGCACCTCGTTGGCAGGCCGTAATGTGGGGTGTATTAATGTCAGTCGTCGCGATTGTTTTAATGCAATCGGGTGGTTTGGCAAACCTGCAGGCAATGACTTTGTTGGTAGCATTACCTTTTGCGATGTTGATGTTACTGATGTGCTTTAGTTTATGGAAAGGCTTGAGTGCAGATAAAAAATATTTTGATACCAAAGTTAATCCAACCAGTATTTTCTGGACAGGTGATAAGTGGAAAGAACGTTTGGAACAAATGATGAACCAAACACAAGAAAAAGATATTTTACGTTTCCTTAAACATACGGTATTACCGGCTATGCGTGAATTACGTCAAGAGTTGATTGGTAAATATGACTTAAGCGTACAAATTAACACGTTATTTGATCAAGATGAACCTGCAGTCGAGTTAGTCATTCAGAAAGATTTGATGCGAGACTTTATGTATGGGGTGAAATCTATCGGTCGTGAGGTGTCAGAGCAATTAATTAATGACGATAACTTGCCACATATCCAGCATAGTATGACTTATGAGCCATACACTTACTTCTTTGATGGTCGAGTGGGTTATGATGTGCAATATATGGATCAAGATGAATTAATTGCCGATATGTTGAAACATTATGAACGTTACTTAAGTTTGCTAGACGATGTGGGCCAAGAATTGATGGCACACGAGCAAACAGAACTGGCTGAATAATAAGACTAAAGTGCGGTTGAAAATCCTCTAAATTTTTAACCGCACTTTTTATCTTAAAACAAATATGAAGATACAAAATACTTTCAAAGCAAATGTTATTTGGGGCAGTTTAGGTTTTAGTTTAGCGATTATTGCAGCCCTTTTATTTGATACGCAGCAAACGATATCTTATCTTGCTGCGGCGAAAGCATTTATTTTCTCTCAATTTAGCTGGTTTTATATTTTACTGAGTGCATTTTTTCTGTTCTTTTTACTTTTCTTGGCGTTAGGACGATACGGTGATATTAAACTCGGGAGTGATGAGGAAGAACCAGAGTTTAAATTAGGCTCTTGGATTGCGTTACTTTTTACCTCTGGAATTGGTATTGGCATTGTTTTTCTTGGTGTTGCTGAACCGCTTTCACATTTTCTTTCTCCAATAGGTGAATATGAGAAAGTTAGAACAGCATTATTTTTTAGTATTTTTCATTGGAGCATCAGTGCTTGGGCTATTTATGGATTGATCGCACTTACGATTGCTTACTTCGGATTTCGCTATAAATTACCATTTTCTTTACGCTCTTGTTTTTATCCCTTACTGAAAGAAAAGATTAATGGAAGAGTCGGGGATATCATTGATATTCTCGGAATTTGCACTACCTTATTTGGCGTGGTCGCAACCTTAGGTTACAGTGCAATTCGGTTAGCGGCAGCGTTCCATTCCATGCATTTATTGGATAACTCACCGTATTTGGTTCCCCTTATTTTGGTAAGTGTTTTTATCATTGCTATTTTAATTTCACTGCAGGGCATAGCTAACGGATTCCGCATTCTTAGTGAGCTTAATCTAGGCGTCACATTTCTCTTTATGCTGTTGGTTTTGCTATTCGGTCCGACAATATATTTAATTTCTGCTTTTACAGAAAATATTGGCACCTACTTAAGCGGTTTAATCAGAATCGGCTTCAAGACTTATGCCTATGATGTAGAACATTTAGACTGGTTTATGGATTGGACGGTTTTTTACTGGGCATGGTGGTTTTCATGGGCGCCAGGGTTTGGAATTTTTATCGCACGGATTTCTCGCGGACGAACTTTACGGGAGTTTATTTTCGGCGTATTGATGGTGCCAAGTTTATTCTTCGTTTTATGGTTCACTGTATTTGGTAATGGGGCCATTTGGGTCAATGAACATCTTGCTAAGGGAGCATTAGGTCAAGCTGTAAATAATGTGGGGTCACTCCTTTTTGATTTTCTGAGTTATTTACCCTATTCCGGCTTAACTAAAACGTTAGCTTTATTTATTATCACACTCTTTTTTATCGTCACCATTAACTTTGGTATTTATACGCTTAATAATATTGCGATTGAAGACAAAAGCCAGGTTTCACCTCGTTGGCAATCTATGTTCTGGGGTGGGCTATTGTCAGCAGTTACGTTTGTGCTTTATCTTTTTGGCGGTATTGAAATACTCCAATCAACGATGTTGTTTTTTTCTTTACCTTTTGCTCTATTGATGTCTGTGATGGCATGGAGTTTGTTGAAGGGCTTACGATTTGAACGTCAATATTATTCCACTGAGGTTTCAGATTTGTGGACAGGTGCAAACTGGCGTAGCCGTTTAAGACAGTTAGTGATTGAACCTAAGCGAGATGATGCCATTTTACATTTAAAAACAACGGCACTTTTGGCAATGAGAGAGTTGCGCCAGTTACTCATTGGTACCTATGGTTTAAATGTGACCTTGCAGCAGCATTTTGGTCGTGATAATAATCAACTGGTTTTTTCTATTGAAAATGGATTAGCAGAAGATTTTTTTTACCAAATTACCTTGCTCGAGAAGCCTGAGCCTGAAACTGCACAAGTTCATCATGCATTAATGGTTTCAACCAATATTCAATTGGAAGGTTATCCTTTGAGTATTACAAATGAAGAGGATTTGATCGTGGACATCTTGCAATGTTATGAGCGATACATGAAAGAACTGGATTTTGTTATTTCATAATTCCTGTCTCATGAGTAAACAGAACTGGCTGAATAATAAGACTAAAGTGCGGTTGAAAATCCTCTAATTTTTTTGACCGCACTTTTAAAATTACCTCTTGAGACAAATGCATAAAAAGAGTATATTCAAGCCCAAATTTTCAATTTAATTCTAACGGAGTTTTTCTATGTTTGGTTTATCCCCAGCACAAATGATTATTTTATTAGTCGTGATTTTATTAGTATTCGGTACCAAAAAATTACGCAATGCGGGATCTGATCTTGGCGCAGCGGTAAAAGGCTTTAAAAAAGCGATGTCTGATGACGAGCCGAAAAAAGATGCGGAGTTTACTCAAATTAAAGACGGTACAACCACCGCTGAAAAAACTGAAACTGTAAAAGATAAAGAACAGGCATAACCGTGTTTGATATTGGTTTTTCCGAACTTGTTTTATTGATGCTTGTGGGCTTGGTGGTGCTAGGCCCTAAGCGTTTACCAGTGGCTATTCGCACGGTAATGGGCTGGGTGAAAACGATCCGTGGATTGGCAGCTAATGTTCAAAATGAATTAAAACAAGAGCTTAAATTGCAAGAGTTGCAAGATAGTATTAAGAAAGCGGAACAACTTAATCTTAAACAGCTTTCCCCAGACTTAAGTAAAACCGTTGAAGAGCTGAAAGAGCAAGCTCAAAAAATGCGTGCAGAGTTAGAAGAAAAAGCGGCTGCAGCAGGAACAACGGTGGAAGAGCAAATTAAAGAAATTAAAAGTGCGGCTGAAAATCCGGCTGATTCTGCGGAAAAACTTGAGGTAAGCGCACAAGAAACAGCAGAGAAACCGGTTGAAACAGCATCCACAGAACATGCAGAGAATGAAACCGCTGAGGTTTTGGAATCTGAAAAAACAGAAGTGGATTTGACCGCACTTGAACCTCATGAACAAGCTGAATTAACTGAGCGTTTATCCGATTACTATTCGCCGGATGATGTGGAGCTACAGCCAGCACCCAAATCTGAAGTGAAGTCCTAGAGAATAATTATGAGCAATATGACGGACGATTCCCAACCGTTAATTACCCATCTTGTTGAACTCAGAAACCGCTTATTACGTTGTGTAATTTGTATTTTAGTGGTTTTTGTGGCGTTGGTTTATTTTTCTAATGATATTTATCATTTTGTTGCCGCACCTTTAACAGCGGTGATGCCAAAAGGTGCAACGATGATTGCAACCAATATCCAAACGCCTTTCTTTACGCCAATTAAATTAACCGCGATTGTTTCGGTGTTTATTTCTGTGCCTTATTTGCTTTATCAAATTTGGGCGTTTGTTGCACCGGCGCTGTATCAACATGAAAAACGTTTAATTTATCCGTTATTATTTTCCAGTACAGTTTTATTCTATTGCGGTGTAGCGTTTGCTTATTATGTTGTTTTCCCTTTCGTGTTTAGTTTCTTTACGCAAACTGCACCAGAAGGGGTCGCTATCGCAACAGATATCAGCAGTTACCTTGATTTTGCACTCGCATTATTCTTGGCTTTCGGTGTGTGTTTTGAAGTCCCCGTTGCCATTATTTTGCTTTGCTGGACAGGTGTCACAACCACGAAAGCATTAGCTGCAAAACGCCCTTATATTATTGTGGGAGCGTTCTTTGTTGGCATGATCTTAACGCCACCAGACGTGTTCTCTCAAACTTTACTTGCTGTACCAATGTGTCTTCTCTTTGAATTAGGCTTGTTAGTTGCACGTTTCTATCAACCGAAAGAGGATGAAGAAGAGGTAACAGATGAAGAAAGTGCGGTAGAAAATCAGGGTGATTTGAATCACAAAGATTAAGAAAATGGGCGTAGATGGATACGCCCTTTTAACATCATAAAAACAGGAAATATTATTATGACTCAACAAATTTTAGGCGGGTTTCCAACCCGTCGTCTTCGTCGTTTACGTAAACATGATTTTAGTCGCCGTTTAGTGGCAGAAAATACTTTAACCGCGAATGATTTAATTTATCCGGTATTTATCATTGAAGGCGAAAATCATCGTGAACCAGTCCCTTCTATGCCTAAAGTTGAACGTTTAACCATCGATCAGTTATTAATCGAAGCAGGTCTTTTAGTGAAATACGGCGTGCCAGTGATCTCATTATTCCCTGTGGTTGAGCAAGATAAAAAATCTTTAATGGCAGATGAGGCATTTAACCCGAACGGTTTGGTACAGCGTGCAGTGAGAGCATTGAAAGCCGCTTATCCAGAATTAGGTGTATTAACCGATGTCGCACTCGATCCTTATACACTACATGGACAAGACGGGATCATTGATGAGGAAGGCTATGTCTTAAACGATATCACAACAGATATCCTGATTAAACAGGCTGTTTCACACGCTGAAGCAGGTGCTGATATTGTGGCACCGAGTGATATGATGGATGGACGTATTGGTCGTATTCGTCAGGCATTGGAAGAAAATGGTCATATCAATACGCAGATTATGGCGTATTCTGCAAAATATGCGTCTAACTATTATGGTCCATTCCGTGATGCAGTCGGTTCTGCCGGCAACCTGAAAGGTGGAGACAAGAAAACCTATCAACTAGATCCAGCCAACGGTAATGAAGGCTTGCAAGAAGTCGCACTTGATTTACAAGAAGGGGCAGATATGGTGATGGTGAAACCAGGTATGCCATATTTAGACATGGTATATCGCGTGAAAGACTATTTCGGTGTGCCAACCTTTGCTTATCAAGTTTCTGGTGAATATGCGATGCATATGGCGGCCATTCAAAATGGCTGGTTGAAAGAAAAAGAATGCATTATGGAATCATTGCTTTGCTTTAAACGTGCTGGTGCGGATGGTATTTTGACGTATTTTGCGAAGCAAGTCGCTGAATGGCTTTACTTAGAAGGTAAAAATAAATAAGCACTTTTTAACTTGAAGTGCTAATCTAGGTGCTAATTTTAGATCTCATCTAATAAAAACGAGAAAATATTAAATGTTTTCTCGTTTTTTATTTTTTCTTCATTTTTTCTATAAAAAAACTATTGCCTAGTTGATTTTTCTATTGTTATATTGATGACACGCCGCAACAAGACGGTGATAAATAAAATAACGTTACACACATCATATTAACTTACTACTAGAAGGAAAATCCTATGTCAGCAGTAGCATCATTAGACGCATTTCTTGAAAAAGTGGCTCAACGTGACGGCCACCAACCTGAATTTTTACAAGCCGTTCGTGAAGTCTTCACGTCAATCTGGTCTTTCTTGGAAGCAAACCCTAAATACCGTTCAGAAGCTTTATTAGAGCGTTTAGTTGAGCCAGAGCGTGCAATCCAATTCCGTGTGGCATGGACTGATGATAAAGGCCAAGTTCAAGTAAACCGTGCTTTCCGCGTGCAATTCAACAGTGCAATTGGTCCCTTTAAAGGGGGGATGCGTTTTCATCCATCTGTTAACTTATCAATCTTAAAATTCTTAGGTTTTGAACAGATCTTTAAAAATGCCTTAACTACATTGCCAATGGGCGGTGCGAAAGGGGGCTCAGATTTTGATCCTAAAGGTAAATCAGATGCTGAAGTGATGCGTTTCTGCCAAGCATTAATGGCTGAATTGTATCGTCATGTAGGTCCGGATACCGATGTGCCGGCGGGAGATATCGGTGTAGGTGGTCGCGAAGTCGGTTATCTTGCAGGCTATATGAAAAAATTATCAAACCAAGCGGCTTGCGTGTTTACTGGTCGTGGTCTTTCATTCGGTGGGAGCTTAATTCGTCCAGAAGCAACGGGGTATGGATTGGTTTATTTTGCCCAAGCAATGCTTGCAGAGAAAGGAGATAGTTTCCAAGGTAAAACGGTTTTAGTTTCCGGTTCGGGTAACGTGGCGCAATATGCGATTGAAAAAGCGATGGCGCTCGGTGCGAAAGTTGTAACCTGTTCTGACTCTGCGGGTTATGTGTATTTACCAGAAGGATTCGATCGTGAAAAATTAGAAGCGTTATTAGAGCTTAAAAATGTAAAACGTGGTCGAGTAGAAGAGTTTGCAAAACAATTTGGTCTTCAATATTTTGCAGGTAAACGCCCTTGGGAAGTGAAAGCAGATATTGCACTTCCTTGCGCAACCCAAAACGAATTAGAGATTTCAGACGCTAAAGCTCTAATTGCAAACGGTGTGAAATTGGTTGCTGAGGGTGCAAACATGCCAACCACTATCGAAGCGACAGAAGCATTCTTAGAAGCGGGTGTATTATTTGGCCCAGGTAAAGCGGCTAATGCAGGTGGTGTTGCGACATCAGGTTTAGAAATGGCGCAAAGTTCACAACGTTTATACTGGACTGCTGAAGAGGTGGACAGACAGCTTCATCGCATCATGTTAGATATTCATGCAAACTGTAAAAAATACGGTTCAGCAGAAGGCCAAGCAAACATTAACTACGTAGTGGGCGCAAACGTAGCAGGCTTTGTAAAAGTAGCTGATGCAATGTTGGCTCAAGGGGTTTATTAATCCAATAAATTAATGAAAAATTGACCGCACTTTGTGATGAAGTGCGGTCAATTTTTATGGTGAATTTCTCAAGTAGAAATAGGCTATTGGCTTGCTTTTTTGCTCAAAAAGTGTAAAATCTTCAGGCTTTTTGTCTATATATACAGAGAAAAAAGTAAGCTATATTCTTAAATCACTTTCGAGTTTGGGAATATTCTTTTAGTAATTAAACATTTAGAGGAAGGTTATGGTAACCATTCGTTTATCTCGTGGCGGAGCTAAAAAACGCCCATTTTATCAAATCGTAGTAGCTGACAGTCGTTCACCACGTGACGGTCGTTTCATTGAGCGTGTAGGTTTCTTCAACCCAATCGCACAGGGTAACGCAGAGCGTCTTCGTGTTGATCTTGAGCGTGTAAACCACTGGGTTGCTCAAGGTGCATCACTTTCAGATCGTGTTGCAACTTTGGTAAAAGAAGCTCAAAAAGCATAATCTCGCTTTTTGATTTAGTTCTTAAACTAAGATAGGTGAAAAATATGGAACAACAACGCATTGAAGTTGTGGGCAAATTAGGCTCAACCTACGGTATCCGTGGGTGGTTACGTATTTATTCATCAACAGAACAAGCTGAAAGCATTTTTGATTATCAACCTTGGTTTTTAAAAATCAAAGGTGAATGGCAGCCAACAGAATTAGAAAATTGGCGCCATCATAATCACGAAATCATCGTTAAATTAAAAGGCGTTGATGATCGTGAAGCTGCACAAATTTTAGCAAATGTTGAAATTGGTGTGGATTTATCTGTTTTCCCTGAACTGGAAGAGGGCGATTATTACTGGCACGATTTAATCGGTTGTTCAGTCGTCAACCTAGAAGGTTATACAATGGGAACCGTAACAGAGATGATGGAAACCGGTTCTAATGATGTGTTAGTGGTTAAAGCCAATACCAAAGATGCTTTTGGAAAACAAGAGCGGTTAATTCCGTTTTTGTATGAACAAGTAGTTAAAAGAGTCGATCTCACCACTAAGACAATTGAAG
>ERZ857521.3720-NODE-3720-length-12076-cov-2.735297_pt1 | contig 12076 bp, 10 predicted proteins | sample MGYA00519701_ERZ857521 | MGnify/ENA primary metagenome ERZ857521 (study PRJEB31778, sample SAMEA3449346) | human gut metagenome | biome: human gut; feature: human-associated habitat; material: faeces | place: United Kingdom | collected 2010/2012 ...
GAATCATGAAAAAAGACAGAGTATCCAATTTTAGGACACTCTGTCTTTTTTTATTCAACGTATCAACGCTTGAATTATTCTTTCAACACACTAATCTTTTTCTTATTAATTAAGCTTCTTTGCCGTTTGCTGCGCGGAATTTTACGATTCTTCTATCGGAAATAAATGCACAAACAAGACCAATTACCATAGCCAAAATACAGCTTAAGAAGATCTTTTTGTATCCACCTACAGGATCAGCTTCCAGCCATTTACCACATAATGATGTGTAGAATGTATCCGGAATGAATCCGATTAAGGATGAGATACCGATAACACTACCAACGATGTTCTTAGGTGTTCCTTCCTCATCTACTGTTGCGTAATACAGAGCACGGAATACATAGATCATCATAAGAGCAACTGTCATTACAACAAGCATTGGCCACATAACTGCTGTAGATGCTGGTAAGATTTCCATAACAATATATAAACCTGCTCCAACAACACCGGCTACGATCATAGGTTTTGTGGAACGTTTTAATTTAGTTGCTAAAATACCAGCTGCAGATGCAGCGATTAACTGTGTAACGATCTTGCTGTAGTTTGAATATAAAACACCGATTTTTACCGGTAATCCACAAATGTTCTGTAAGTATGGTGCAAAATAAGTTGTAGATGCAAGACACATAGATCCACAGAAGATCATACCTGCTAACAGATATGTGATTGGACATTTAAATGCAACACCCATAGCTTTGATACTGTCAAGTAATGTATCGTTTGTTGCAGCTTCAGTATTCTTTGGCTTTGGCATTAAGAATGCTAAAAGAACACCGATTACGATCATAACAATTGAGATAAGTAATACATTGATTCTCATAGCTTTTGTGCTATCTGCTGCGTTTGCTGCATAAATGGATGTAAAGATAACTGTAAGTACAAGACCTGAAACGCCACGTCCTGCCTCTAAGCTTCCGAACATACCGCCCTGCTCTCCATCGTCAGCGAGCATGTTGACACATTTTACAGAAGATGACCAGAATGTAAGTACAGTTGTTACTGCAAATAATACATGGATCAGTAACAGGATTGTGTAGCTTGGGAATGTTGCTTCCCAAATACCAAGAACACCTGTTGAAACCATGGAAAAAATAAGTAACTTCTTGCAGTCAAATTTATCTGCTACCCATCCACCTGGCAGGTATAAAATAACGTTTGCAATACCATATACGTTTAATAATCTACCATAGTCAGCATCTCTTCCAATAAGACCCATAGCCTCCTGTAATGGTGTATAGTATGTATACATCAGGTATGGCAACATATAAATGGTATTCATTGCCAGGATCATAAGAATCAGAGTAACTACTTTACTGCTTTTTGATTTTTGTGTCATAACGTTTCCCCTCCACGTTTTCTCTATCATTATTTTATATGATTCCGTTATATGGCAGCGCCCAGCCGAATAAAAGGAAGAGTGTCACTGCAATTCCTGCTGCGATCAGAAGATATCCAAATACTTTGTCGATCTTGTAATCTTTTATTACCTTTTCAGACTCCGGTAATATCAGAAGTTTTTCCCGATATGCTTTTTCCTCCTCTGTCACCGGATGTAATTTTGATCCGAGTATCGCAAAAAAGAGGCTCAGGTAAATTCCAATAAAGAATGGGTCTAAAAAGTTAATAAATACAGTTGCAAATAATCCTACATGAAATCCAACCAGACATTTTGTAACAATGAATCCAACAAATCCGGCGATCATAGACCATCTCGCTCCGGTAGCGGAAAGCTTTTTACTTACCACACTTCCGATGGCGGAAACGCCCCAGCTTGCTGCGATGATCGTAGATGCAAAATAAGTAACGATGCGGACACTTCCGATTCCTGTATATGCTAACAGTAAGGAAATCGCACCGAGGATCAGCATTATCACTCTGCTGACAAATAACTGCTGCTTTTCACTTTTAAATTCCACAAAAACAATATCCGATGTAATAGAAAATCCAATGACCGACAGGAATGTGGATGCAGAAGATAATCCTGCTGCCATAATGCCGGCAAGCATCAATGTTCCGACAAGCTTCGGCATTACATGAAATGCTGCCCAGATCAGAACTCTCTGCGGATCTTCCATTCCAGGGTTAAGATTCAGTACGGTCACAGACTGCAGATTCAAATACATCAGGAAAATCACCGTACATGCCGCTGCGATCGCACCTGCGCGGAATGTAACATGCTCGCTCTTTGCCATCATGTTACGTCCTGCCTGCCAAGGCGATACCGACACTGTAATAAACCAGATAATTCCCATCGTCACTGCATACATCACTGCACCAAAAACATCTGTTGCCCCGGCTCCTGGAATATTGCCATGATAATCCAAAAGGTTCTCCGGAATGTTTGGATTATTCATGAGATTCTCCAGCAGATGACCAATTCCACCCTGTGCCTTGAAAACATAAGGACCGGCAATGATCGTCGCTATTAAAAATACCATGAACATCATCGTATCCGTAAGAATAACTCCTTTCGAACCGGAATAAAAAGTAAAAGCGGTAAAACAAAACCATGCCAGGAAGAGACAGAGCTCATAAGAAAGCCCTGTCAGTTCCTGCATTAAAATTCCAACTCCGGTGATACATGAGAGCAAATACGCTGTGAGGGAAACTGCTGTAATAATTCCGGCAACTCTCCGGTTTTTCAGATCGCAGTAACGCGCTCCGAAATATTCCGGCATTGTTGTACATTCTGACCGCCTTAAATATCGTCCGAACATAAGTGGTCCGGCAATATAACCCATTGCACACATGGAATTTAGCAATACCAGTGTTGTAATGTTGCCGGAATAGCACCATCCCTGGTCTCCCATGAACCCGTTTACCGAAAGCATCGATGCAAACAGGGTTCCGGCGATCAAAATCGTCGGGGCATTTCTTCCACTGACATAATAGTCATTTACGTCCTTTACAGAACGACCTGCCCAGATTCCAACCACTATGTAAACCAGTATGCTGACAACCACTCCTATAAAGAATATATTCATGCAACATCCTCCTTATCTTTTCTAACCTTTTTTTCCTCTTTCCCAAGGACGAAAATCATAAGGATTCCTGAAGCGATCAGACAGCCTCCAACTACAGCTGAAAATAGTATTTCTCCCATCGTATCATCCTCCATTTCTGTCTCCAGAAACTATTTCAGCAAATTTCCTGCAATTACCATCTTCTGGATCTCAGAAGTGCCTTCATAGATTTCTGTGATCTTAGCGTCACGCATCATTCTTTCTACTGGATAATCTCTTGTATATCCATATCCCCCGAATAACTGTACTGCTCTCCAGGTAACTTCTCTTGCTGTTTCAGAAGCGAATAATTTAGCCATAGCAGCTTTGTCAGAGTATGGTTCGCCGTTATCTTTTGCACAAGCAGCGCTATATACAAGGTATCTAGCAGCTTCTACTCTTGTCTTCATATCAGCAAGTGTGAATTTTGTATTCTGGAATGCTGCGATAGGACGTCCAAACTGTTCTCTTGTCTTAACATATTCTACAGCTGCGTCTAATGCGCCTTCAGCAATACCAAGTGCCTGTGCAGCGATACCGATACGTCCGCCATCAAGAGTTGCCATAGCAATCTTGAATCCTTTGTTAACTTCTCCCAAAAGGTTTTCCTTCGGAACTTTTACGTTTTCGAAAATCAGCTCGCATGTAGAAGATCCACGGATACCCATTTTCTTCTCATGACTTCCAAAGCTGAATCCTTCCCATCCTTTTTCTACGATGAAAGCACTGATTCCTTTGTTTCCAAGTTCTTTGTTTGTCATTGCAAATACAACGTAAACATCAGCAACTTCACCGTTTGTGATGAAGATCTTGCTTCCGTTTAATAAGTAGTGATCGCCTTTGTCTTCTGCAACTGTTCTCTGTCCAGCAGCGTCAGATCCAGCGCCCGGCTCAGTAAGACCGAAAGCACCAAGTTTTTCACCAGATGCAAGATCTGGAAGGTATTTCTGTTTCTGTTCTTCTGTTCCGAATGCTTCGATTGGCCAGCAGCATAAAGATGTATGAGCTGAAATTGTAACACCTGTGCTTGCGCATGCTTTAGAAACTTCTTCTACTGCAAGAACGTAAGACATATTGTCTGCACCTGCTCCGCCGTACTCTTCAGCGACCGGGATTCCGAGAAGTCCTGTTTCTCCAAGCTGTGGAATCAGTTCTTCCGGGAAGCGCTCCTGCTCATCTAACTCTGCAGCGATTGGTTTGACAAACTGCTCTGTAAATTCAACGAACATGTCTTTCATTAACTGCTGGTCTTCATTTAATTTAAATTCCATAGTGTTTTACCTCTCTTCTCTTACTTTTTTAATCAAAAAACCTCTGGCTACTTCTTATAACCCTTTGTATTTTCTGATCTTTTCTGTCAGAATTGGCAGAACTACTTTCAGGTCTCCAACAAGACCGTAATCAGCCACATTGAAAATTGGTGCATCTGGATCTTTGTTGATTGCAATGATCACGTCAGAGCTGCTCATACCGGCAAGATGCTGAATTGCTCCGGAAATTCCGCAGGCAATGTAGATCTTTGGTCCAACTGTTTTACCAGTCTGGCCTACCTGGTGTGCATGTGGGATCCATCCTGCATCAACAGCTGCTCTGGATGCTCCTACTGTAGCACCTAATACTTCTGCAAGCTCTCTTACAGGTGCAAAACCTTCTGGTCCGCCTACTCCACGTCCACCGGAAACGATGATTTCTGCGTTTTCCAGATCAACGAGTTCCCCTGCCATCTCATTGATCACTTCGAGTAACTCTACACGTTTTTCTGCATCTGTGATCTCAACTTTTTCTTTGATCACCGGAATGTCTTTTACTTCACCTGGTTCACTCTTCTTGAATACGCCAGGTCTGACTGTTCCAAGCTGTGGTCTGTGGTCAGGACACATAATTGTTGCCATCAGGTTTCCACCGAATGCAGGTCTTGTCCATGCCATGTTGCCTGTCTCATCATCAATATCTAATGCTGTACAGTCTGCTGTTAAACCAGTTCCAAGTCTGCAGGAAATACGAGGTCCGATGTCTCTTCCGTTATTTGTAGCACCGATCAGCATTACGGATGGTCCGTATTTTTCGATCAGTTCGCAAAGAACTTTTGCATAAGCATCTGTGTTATAGTGCTTTAATTCAGGCTGATCCACAACGATTGCTTCGTCAGCGCCGTGTGCTTTTACAGCTTCGAGTGCTGGTGCAACATTGCTTCCTAAAATTACTGCAACAAGTTTTCCGTTCTGTTTATCTGCAAGTCTTCTACCTGGAACGAGTAACTCAAGTCCTACGCTTTTCGCAGTACCTTCATCCTCTGTTTCGATAAAGACCCAAAGATCCTTTGTCTTTTCTACCGCCATCTCTTTTCACCTCCTTAAAATACTTTATCTTCGCAGAGAATGGCAAATAATTTTTCTGCGCCTTCTTCTGATGTCGGTTCATTGATCTTCACACCTGAAGTTTTTACTTCTGGGGTAAATGTTTTCTTAACCTTTGTTGGAGAACCTTTTAATCCGATTCTCTCATTATCCATACCAGCTTCTAAGTCTGCATAGGCGAGAACATTGATCTCTGCTTTCTTTGCAGCCATCTTGGATTTGATGGTAGGGAATCTAGGATCGAAGGATGGTTTTGTTACGGTGATCAGACATGGGTAAGAAACTGCAACCTTCTCAAATCCGGCTTCTACTTCTTTCTTGATCACAAGTCTGTCTTCCTCAGCTTCTGCTTCGATCGCATATGTTACCTGTGGAAGTCCGATATGCTCAGCGATTTCAGGTCCAACCTGTGCTGTATCACCATCAATTGCCTGTTTTCCACAGAAGATGATGTCGAATTTTCCTTCTAATTCTTCTAATTTCTTAATTGCGCAGGAAAGAATGTAACTTGTTGCAAGTGTATCACTTCCTCCAAATTCTCTTCCGCTGACAAGGTATGCTTTGTCTCCGCCTACAGCAAGACACTCTCTTAAAGCGTTCTCTGCCTGTGGTGGTCCCATAGATACTAATGTAATCTTCGTACCTGGTTCTTTATCTTTGATTCTTGCTGCGAGTTCCAATGCGTATGCATCAAATGGATTGACAATACTTGGTACTCCTTCGCGAATCAGTGTTTTCTTTACCGGATCGATACGGATTTCTGTCGTATCCGGTACCTGCTTAATGCAGACAAGAATATTCTTCATTGCAAATATCCTCCATTCCTCTCTCTTTATTTATATTTCTTTAATACCTGACGGCTTGCAATAACTGTCTGAATCTCACCTGTTCCACCGGAAATACGTGTGATTCTTAAGTCTCTATAAATACGGCTTACGCGGCTTCCGCAGTATCCGATTCCGCCCATTACCTGGAGTGCATGGTCAGCGATATCATTTGCAGATTCAGAACAGAACTGTTTTGCAATAGATGCCTCTGCTCTTGTCAGGCAGTTGTTATCTTTGTTCCATGCGTAGTGAAGAAGCATATTTCTCATAGCTTCGATCTTCATGGTCATTTCCATGATATGGTTCTGGATCAGCTGTAAACGTCCGATCTCCTGACCTTTTACGATTCTCTGGTTTGCGTATCTGCATGCATCTTCGTATGCACATAATGCCTGTCCATATGCGTTGAATGCATCGATCAGACGCTCGTAATCAAAACCTTTGGATGTTGCCATTAATCCGTTTCCTTCGAAGCTGAACATATCGCTTTCTTCGATCTCAACATCATCAAACCAGATGTCGTTTACGTTTTCCATGTTTAATCCCATTTTTTCCATTGGCTCTTTCTTGCAGCCTGGAACGTTTGTAGGAACAAACCATAATGTAAGCTGTTCTGGATTCTCGCTGTTTTTAGCAAGTGTCAGACAGTAATCATTGTCCTGTGCTCCGGAAATGAAATGTTTGTGTCCATTGATGTATACTTTTCCGTTACGACGTGTATAAGTTGTAAGGATTGTATTGCTGGATAATTCAGTACCTGCAGTTGGTTCTGAGAATCCCTGTGCGAATGCTCCGTTTCCTTTGAAGAATAAAGGCATGAATTTATCGATCTGCTCTTTTGTTCCATTCTCTAAAAGTGCATCAGCTTTTACATGATCCCAGAAAAGGTAGATTGGTGCGCCACAGCGTCCTAAAGCTTCCATTACGAGGAACATTGTAACTGCGCCTTCGCCGCCACCTGGTTCTCCGTCTTCTCCTTCAGCTTCTTCTGGTAAGAACATACTAAAGCATCCGAGCTCTTTTAAGATTTCCCACCATTTCTCTGGATGTGTGTGGTTTTTGTCACAGTCCTGGAAGTAAGGCTCAAGATTTTCTCTTGTCATAGCCTCTTCGATTGCCTGTACCATTAATTCCTGTTCTTCTGTAATTCTGAAATCCATATTATTTCCTCCATTATTTTTCTTAATTATATTTTACATGGTTTCTTTTTTCATTCCATGCCAAACACTTGTTATTATCTGCCTTTCCAGTCCGGTTTGCGTTTCTCTAAGAACGCTTTTGGTCCTTCTACTGCATCTTCTGTTTTCTCGATGTAATCCCAGCAGCGATTGCAATATCTCTGTGCATCTTCGAAAGAGCACTGTGTTGCTACATGGAAAATCTCTTTGCTGAGTTTTAATGAGATCGGTGCGTTTGCAGCGATGATCTCTGCTAATTCCATTGCTTTGTCCATAACCTGTTCTCTTGGAACAACATAGTTAACAAGACCTACCTCGTAAGCACGCTGTGCATCGATCAGTTTTCCTGTCAGAACCATCTCAGATGCGATCTTCTTAGGAATGATGTTTGGTAAACGGATCAGTCCTCCGCTTGTTGCCAGGAATCCGACTTTTACTTCAGAAAGTCCGAATCTTGCATTCTCAGATGCAACGATAATGTCACATGCAAGTGCGATCTCAAGACCTCCTGCTACTGCAGTTCCGTTTGCTGCACAGATGATCGGTTTTGCGGAAAGACGTTCTGTGATTCCTGCAAAGCCATGTGCCATAATTGTCTGACAGGTTCCGTTTTCATCATAAGCTGCTAAATCTTCTCCGGAACAGAAGCTTCTGTCGCCTGTTCCTGTGATAATGATCGCGCCAACTTCCGGATTCTGTTCAGCATCGTTTAAGATCTGTTCCATCATTGCGGATGTTTCCGGGTCGATTGCATTGCGGCGCTCTTCACGGTTGATTGTTACGATCAATACGCCATTTTTCAGTTCAGTAAGTACTTTCTTTGTTTCCCCCATAATTGTCACCTCATTTTTTCTATCATTTACAGCTATCTGCACATCTTCAGATAGCTGTTATGTGCTCTTTCCCACTTCAATGTGGTTGTGTCGCCATGTCCGGGACATAGGGTAATGTCCTCTATGGCAAGATTATTAATTTTTCTCAGGCTCTGCATCATCTGGCGCTCATTTCCACCTTCAAAGTCCGTTCTTCCGATACTTCCCTGGAAAATCGTATCTCCGGTAAAGATTGCATCCTTTGTCAGAAACAGAACGGATCCCGGCGTATGTCCCGGTGTTTCCATCACAGTGATCTCTGTTCCTGCGATCACCAGCTCCTGTCCATCTTCGATCGTCTTCACATTCTTAAATGCCCTGACTGTCGGGAACTGCTGTCCCATATCATACTCCGTAAGACTCTCCGGAATATCCTTTGCATTGCAATACACCGGAATCTCTTTCCATCGTTCCTGCAGCTTCGGTACCGCAAGAATATGATCGTAATGACCATGTGTCAGAAGAATTGCTTCCGGACAGATCTGCTTTTCCTCCAGGATGGAGATCAGCTTTTTCGGATTATCTGCAGGATCAACGAGAAATCCTCTTCCCGGTTCCTGTCCTTCTGCAATATAACAGTTTGTGATAAATGCCCCTACCGGGACTCTGATTATCTGCATCTTTCCTCCTACGCAAAACCTGTATTCTATCTGTGATCCAAGATTAAATCATGCTGCTTCCGACAACACCGTCTGCAAAGAGCTGGTCAATCTTTTCTTCGCTGTATCCAAGTCCTGCAAGAATCTCTCTGCTGTCTTCGCCAAGAAGTGGTGCTCCTCTCCAGATCGGGCATAACTCGTCGTTGAACCGGATCGGATTGTTATAGAATCTCATCTGTCCAATCTTTTCCTGATCAACAAGTGTTGTCGTCTCTGTTGAATTTGCATGTTCTGAAGTATATGCTTCAATAAAAGGAAGTACTTCAGATGCCGGTACCCCGGCTTCTGTCAGGCGTTTTTCTATCTCGCTCCGTTTATAAGTAACGGTTACTTTTTCAAGTTCTTCTACCAGGCTGTCCCTGTTTGCGATTCTTGCCGCGTTATCTGCAAATCTTGGATCGTCTTTTAAGTGTCCGACATCTAATGCATCACACATCTTTGCCCAGCGTTCCTCGCTGTCTGCAATGATAACTGCCCAGCCGTCTCTTGCTTCGAAAATTCCGTATGGTGCGGTGAAGCGGTCATGATTACCGAATCTTGACTGTGTATAAGTTCCTTTTCCGTAATCGACAACAGTCTCACCACAGGAGATCATTACCGTATCCATCATACCGATATCAACTCTGCATCCCTCTCCTGTCTTACGTGCCTGGATCAGGCCGATCAGCGCTGCGTTTAATGCGTGTGTTCCGGTTAAGGTATCACAATTTGCATTTCCTGCTTTCATTGGTGCACCGTCCGGTTCTCCGTTGCTTCCTGCAAATCCGCCGCGGGCTGCTGCGATTGCATCATAACATGGATATTTTTTCAGAGGTCCTGTCGCTCCGAATCCGCTCAGTGATACGAACACGATCTTTGGATTGATCTTTTTCAGTTCTTCGTATCCAAGTCCCAGTCTGTCAATGGAACCGCTCTTGAAGTTTTCAAGTACGACATCTGCTTCCTTTACCATATCGTAGATGACCTGTTTGCCTTCCTGAGAAGACAGATCCAGCTCAATGCTCTGCTTATTCTTATTATATGCTGTATAAAGAGTACTTAATCCGTTTACGAATGGATCCCATGTTCTTGCCTGGTCGCCGCTGCCGTAGCGCTCTACTTTCCAGACTTCAGCTCCCATATCTGCAAACTGCCATGCCACATATACACCTGCAAGTGCAATCGTAAAATCAAGCACTTTTACATCTTTCAATGGTCCCTTTCTGTTCTCTGTTCCCATAGCCTTTGACTCTCCTTATTCTACACCGTATTCTGTCAGAACTGCCTGCGTATCTGCACCAAGCACATGACCAGGTTCTATGTTATCAAGATCATCCGCACCGGAGAACTTCGCCGGAATTCCGATCTGTGTCTCTCCGCCTACCGTGATCATCATTCCACGGTCTGCAACCTGTTCATCCTTCATCAGCTCTTCTACTGTATTGCAAGGTCCGCCAGGTACCATTGCCCTGCGGCAGATCTGATCTGCTTCATCAATTGAGATCGTTGCAAAATAGTCTTTTAACTGCTGGTCAAGTTCTCCGAAGTAATGCTTCATGGAACGATCCGGGTCGTGTGCATATACGCTTCCCTCTCCCCAGTCATCCCTGCCGGCCTCTCTTGCAAAGTCAAGCCACTGTTTATCGCTTCCGATACTTAAAGCGAACCAGCCGTCCTTACAGTGGAATGTGTCAGTCGGGTTCGTTGTCGGGAATCCGTTGCCGAGACGTCTAGGTAACACATTCAGTCCCTGCATACATTCTGCAAAAGTATCATCAAGCTCCATCATCGTATGCCATGAGCTTACGGAAACTTTACTGCCCTCGCCGCTCTCTTCTGCTTTCAGATATGCAGCCATCATTCCGGCTGTGAGATGCCAGCTTGCATAAATGTAAGCCAGTGGGAAACCAAACTTTGTCGGTCTCTCCGGAAAACCGGTCTTCTCAAGCAGTCCGCATTTTGCCATAACGATCAGGTCATAGTCAGGACAATCTTTCCATGGTCCTTCTTTACCAAATGGTGTTAACACTCCGTAAATAAGCTTCGGATTCACTGCTTTTAAGTTCTCGTACCCCAATCCGAGTCTTTCCATATAATCTTCCTGTTTATTTACCGCTACCATATCACATTTTGCTGCAAGCTTTCTTACGATCTCCTGACCGTCTGCTGTTGTGTAATCAATTGCAATACTCTTCTTGCCGCGCAGATAGTACTGTGCATATGGTCCTTCTTCCTCCGGTGTTCCTCCCCGGCGCCGGATATCATCGCCGCCCTGTGGCTTTTCCACCTTAAGTACTGTTGCCCCGTAATCTGCAAACACGCTTCCGATATACGGGTTTCCCTCAGTGAGATCCAATACCGATACTGCTTCCAAAGGTTTCATGATAACCTCCTCCTGTTTTGTTTGACGTCCGAACAATTCATTTTCGTTTCAAACATTTCGTTTTATTTTTATCATACTTCTATTATTTCGTTATTTTGAATAAATTGCAAGCTTTTTTTTATTTTTTTTCGATATTTTTTTCAATTATTTACAGTTTTATTGTTGACACCGCGCTTTATTCATAATAAGATAAGCTTACAAATTTAACATTTTGTCCCGTTTTAAATTTGTTTCATTTTTCAAAATTGTTTTTTTATCATACAATTTTTAAACAATTCAAGACAATTTGAGACGACGCATGGTATTGTATCTTCTATTTCTATGATTGAAACAGTTTAAAACACCACAAAAAATAATTTTAGGAGCAGGTGAGCAAATGAAAATTATCACATGTTGTAAAGTAGTACCGGATGAAGAACAGATCAAAGTTCTTCCTAACAGAGAGCTGGCTCTTGATGATGTACCAGCAAAAATCAGTCAGTATGACTTAAACGCCCTTGAAGCAGCAAAGAAGCTTTCTGCAGAGACAAAGGGTTCCGTTACCGCATTAAGCGTTGGTTCTTCCAAAGCTCTTGATGCAACAAAGATCCGTAAAGATATCCTTTCCCGTGGTGCAAATGATTTAAAACTTGTGATCAGCGACGATCACAGCTTCTCTGATTCTTTTGAAACAGCAAAAGCTCTTGCAGCAGCAATCCGTGAGCAGGAAGAAGTTGACCTCGTTCTTTGCGGAACCGGTTCTTCCGATCTCTACAATCAGGTAACAGGTATCCAGCT
>ERZ857521.3721-NODE-3721-length-12074-cov-27.534986_pt1 | contig 12074 bp, 9 predicted proteins | sample MGYA00519701_ERZ857521 | MGnify/ENA primary metagenome ERZ857521 (study PRJEB31778, sample SAMEA3449346) | human gut metagenome | biome: human gut; feature: human-associated habitat; material: faeces | place: United Kingdom | collected 2010/2012 ...
TTGATTCAGGTAGGACTCGGAAAATACTTACTGAAATGACTAATTGCAGTTTGTCATACCGAGATTAACAAGTAAATACGGAAAAATAGACCGTTGACACACATCGTCATGTGAAAAAGTCGGCGGTCTTTTTTACTCATTTTCAAAAAAGGAGGTCAATCACAATGACAAAACCGAAAACCCTTGAACAGCTCCGAGCCGACAAGGAACGGGACCGAGACGCAGCTTGCACAGGAACAGCACAAGTTGGAGCGTCTGGAAAACAGAAAGAAGTATCTGGAACAGGGCGTACAGGCCGCAATTTCGACAGAAACGGAAAAGATCACGCAGCCCAGCGGGGCCGCGACGCCTTCGGGAGCACCCCCGACCAAGCCCCAAAAGAGGCAAAGTATGCCGTTCTGATACCCGGCCCGGGGATGTTTGTGAACGTGCGGAACGGTCCGAGGGTAGTGATACCACCCCCACCTCGCACGTTCAGAAAGTACTGCGCACAGAGTGAAAAAACAGCAACATCACCAAGTTGCAAACAGATCACGCAGCCCAGCGGGGCCGCGACGCCTCGGAACAGCGACACGCATGAGCGCATCGCTGTTCCGAGGCTCTCTGCGTTCTTCGGGAGCACCCCCCAGCCAAGACCCAAAAGCGGCAAAGTATGCCGTTCTACCCCCTGGCCACGCAGGGTTTCCGAAACGTGCGGAACGGTCCGAGGGTAGTAATAGCGCCCCCATCCGAAACGCCCCCGTGTTTCGCCGTGTGAGCCGTTGTGTGCGATCTTTCTCCGAGAGCCGAGTGTGTGCCCACTTTCACTCGTGAAAGCGAACGTAGGCCGGTTGTGCGAGAAGTTGAAAAATGCGCTAAAAATCGGTTTGGAACAGCGTTGTGGCGGTAACTTTTTGGCGATAGTTGCGGAAGTGTCTATTGGCGAAAAATCGAACTTTACAGGAAGGTTTTTCGAGTGGCGAAGGCCGTTCGATTTTAGTACAAGATAAAGAGAGGTGCCCGTAATTTGGCCCCTCTCAGCCACAAAGCCCCGCAGTGCGGGGCTTTCCGAGGTTTTGAAACCGCAGTCTAAGGTGCACCTTGCGAGGCGTTTTCGCAGTCTTGGGTGAACGTGAGGGGCATAAGCCCCCTGCGGTAGCAGACTTTTCAAGGTGACCGTTCCGCAGGCAGTTGAGGTAATTGCTGTTTTCAACCACTCAAAAAAGTGCTTTTTGTGCAGCGGCGATTTTCAGCGCAGATCGTACATATTTTGTGCCGCTGTAGTCAATGAAAAGAGACTTTCAACCGTCCCAAAAACGCACCGCTGTAACCAAAGAAGAACGCCTCCGGCAGCGCAAAAATTGCGCCGCCATAGACAAAGATAAGGCGGCGCGGCTCCGAGGTGCAAATGATAACTTTCTGATAACAGTTCGACTTTCGGGTAGCTTTGTTCCCTTGGTTACGGTATTGTTCGTTGCGAAAGGGGCTGATATCATGCCAAAGTGACGAGCAAACGGCGAGGGGAACATCCGCAAGCGAAAGGATGGCCGCTGGGAGGGGCGCTACACCGTCGGTCACGATCCGGAAACCGGCAAGGCCATCATCAAGAATGTCCTCGGCAAGACGCAAGCAGAGGTGAAAGAAAAACTGAAAAAAGCCATCGAGGAAAACGTCGGCATCGACTACGGGCGGGCCAAGAGCTACACGGTGGGTAGCTGGCTGGAAGTTTGGATGGAGAACTACGCAAAAGTAAAACTCAGACCGTCCACGTTCAAGACCAGCCAAGGTTTTCTGAAAAACCACATCAAGCCGCAAATTGGCAGCATCCCGCTGGCAGACCTGACTTCTCTGGACTTACAGCAGTTCTACAAACACCTGTTGGACGGCGGGCGAGTAGACCGCATCGAAGCGAAAAAGAAGCCAAAAGGACTGGCACCGAAAACCGTTCGCAACATCCACCAGATGGTCGGTTCGGCGTACAACCTCGCCATCGAGCAGCACCTCGTCACGAAAAATCCGACACAGGGCTGCGCCCTGCCGCAAGTCGAACACAAGGAAATGAAGACCCTGACCGCCGACCAACTCAGCGCCTTCTTCCAAGAGGCCAGAGACAGCGGCGTGTACGAACTCTACTACCTCGACCTCGCTACCGGACTTCGGCGGGGCGAACTGCTGGGACTGAAATGGACGGACGTTGATCTCGACCGTGGTGTGCTGAAAATCCAACGGGCCATCTCACGGCAGAACGGCAAAGTAGTCGAAGCCCCACTGAAAACGAAAAACGCCTACCGCACCCTGCCCCTGTCGGCAGATGCGATAAGCGTTCTGAAAATACAAAGGAGCAAGGTGGGCAACAGCGAATGGGTATTCCCATCGCCCACCGGAGGCCCCATGTCCCCGGACAGCGTCCTGCACATGCTCCAGCGGGTGCTGAAACGGGCAGGGCTGCCTCGCATCCGATTCCACGATCTCCGCCACACCTTCGCTACGATGGCACTGCAAAACGGTGTGGATGTAAAAACGGTGTCCTCAATGCTCGGTCACTACTCCGCAGGCTTCACGCTGGACACCTACGCCCACGTCACCACCGACGCGCAGATGAAAGCAGCCCAGACGATGGGGAACATCCTATCTCGTGCCGTCTGATGCTTTCCGCTACCCGCTCCCGTTGGGGTCAGCGTTTGGGTCAGGAAAAAGCAACATCCGAAAATAGCAACTTATGAAAAACAAAAGTCCTCGAAATCAGACGATTTCAAGGACTTTTAGAAAGACTGCCCAAAATGGATGAAAATTACTATTCCTTTTTTGACGCCTTTGTGATATTATAATCACAGTTAGTTTTTTATCGCAATTTCTTCGCCTTCGGCCGGGGCAGCTTCGCTATTGAGCAGCGCGTCCATCAGCATTCCCAGCAGAATGATTACAAATCCGATCAGAACCGTCGGCTGCGGGTATTCCTTTAAGAACAGAGCCACCCAGACCGGCCCGAGGATCATCTCCCACAGCGCAATGACCGAGGCCTTTTGCGCCGAGACCTTCTGGATGCCGTAATTATAGAAGGCATAGCCCGCGCCGTTCTGCACCACGCCCAGCACCAGCATGATGACCCAGTCCAGCCCGGTCATGACGCTCATCTTGCCCACGGTGCCCGGCACAAAGAGAAAGATGGCTGCGCCTGCAAACAGATTTCCCACGGCGCTGAGACCAACGGGGTTTTTCCCCGCCACTTTTTTTGAGCTGATCGTCATCAGGGCGAAGAACACGCCTTCGGTCAGGGCAATCAGGTTTCCCTTCTGGCTTGCGGCGTCCGAGCCGGAGCACATAAAGAATACCACGCCGATGAAGATCACCAGCACCGGCAGGAAGCTCTTGAACCGGAAGCGGTGGGTGCGCAGCAGGCCAACAAGGAAGAGCCAGATGGTTGCCGTGTACTGCATCCCGATGGCTACCGGAGCCGAGGTTGCGCCCAGAGCCAGAATGATGCTCATGCAAAGGCCTGTGTAGGAAACGACATAAACCAGCGTCCATCCATTCCACGAAAGCTGCTTTGGCCGGATCGTCGCCGCCAGCGCAATGCCGGCGATGACGGAGCGCAGCGCGCAGATGAGAACGGGGTCCAGCGATAGATATTTGACCAGTGGAGAGTTAAGGCTCCAGAAGGCGGCGCCGAGAAAGACAAGGAAGCCGCCGGAGAGTGTGATCTTTTTCATAGTATCATCCTTTCCGATAAAACGATCAATCATAGTCAAGATTAGATTATAATCGTGATTATATTGAGATATATTTCTCCTGTCAACCTTATTTTTGAAATTTTCAGATGAAAGGACGGGTAATCCGATGGATTTGGAAAACAAAGCACTGGATTATGACCTGACGCTGAAGCGAAAGCGGATCATGATTTACTTCATTGAGGCAACGGAAAAACTGCTCCGCCGGGATGGAATCGAGAATTTGACCATTCGCGGAATTGCGACGGAGGCGGGCTACAACAGCGCAACGATTTATAATTACTTCAACGACCTGGATCAGCTGATCATGTTTGGTTCGCTGTGCTACCTGCGGGACTATGTTGCCGAGCTGGAGGCCAAGCTGAAGCCGGATATGCGGGCGATCGAACAGTATCGCACCGTTTACCACTGCTTCAATAAGCACGCGCTGGACGATCCTGAAATCTACCACCATATCTTTTTTGGAAAGTATCGGGACCAGCTGTCCTCCGTTCTGGATCTCTATTACCATGTGCTCTTTCCCAACGAGCTGGATCACCTGAGCAAGGAAATGCAGAATATGCTGGTGCAGGGGAGCATGACCGAGCGAGACAAGGCGATGATAGAGCGCATGGTGGAGGAGAAGGATCTCCGGGCGGATAAAGCGCAGATCACATCCGATCTGGTCGTTGCGCTTCACCAGAACTTCCTGTATGAAGCCTCTTTGAAGCGTCAGGGCTACGACCGCGCGGCGCACGAGGAAGAGTTCAACAGGGAATTTGAATACCTATTGGCGGCGGGACGCTGAACCAAGGGGAAATATATCGACAAAAAACGTGGGGAACTGCACAAAGGTTCCCCGCGTTTTTTGTTTATTTTACAGAATGGGGCAATATAAAATAAAAAACAGTTGACTTTTCGCCAAACAGAAAACATAATCATGATTACAATATAATCCGGATGACGACAGGAACGACTACGAATAGGAGACGTTGCTATGAATGCAGAACAGGAGCGTCTGTTGCAAGAACCGGTATTCCGCCATTTTCACACCTTGTGTCAGATTCCGCACCCCAGCTTCCGCGAGGAACAGATCAGCCGGTATCTGTTCGACTGGGCCTGCGAGCGCGGGCTTGAAGCCCATCGGGATGCGCACAGGAACGTGCTGATCAGAAAGCCCGCCGCCGCGGAGTACGAAAATGCTCCCGGCGTGATGCTTCAGGCGCACATGGACATGGCCTGTGAAAAAGCGTCGGGCGCAGCGCACGACTTTGAGACCGATCCCATCCGGTGGCAGATCGAAGGCGACCGGATCAATACCAACGGCCGCACAACACTGGGCGCGGACGATGGAATCGGCGTGGCGCTCGCGCTGTCCGTTCTGGAGGACGACAGCCTGCCGCATCCTGCGCTGGAGGTCCTGTTCACCACCGCCGAGGAGGAAGATTTCTCCGGCGCCGCCGGTTTTGATACCGCTGCGATGCGCAGCAAGTACCTGATCAATCTGGACCACTGCTGCGACCGGGAGTTCCTCTGCGGAAGCTGCGGCGGTCAGGCGGCGGAGCTGAAAGTGCCCGTGGAGAGCGGAGCGGTTCCAGAGGGCTGGATCGCCTGTACGCTGACGGTCTCCGGCCTTCTGGGAGGCCATTCCGGCGAAGATATCCACCGGGGGCACGGAAACGCCATCTCCCTGCTGGTTCGCCTCTTCCTTGCGCTTGAAGAGCAGGGCATCCCCTTTCAGCTTGGCCCGGTCGCGGGCGGCAGCTTCCGCCTTGCGATCCCGCGCGATGCGTCTGCGGTCGTTTGTTTTCCTGCCGGAGCGCAGGAGAAGCTCCGCTCGGCCGTCGAGCAGCTTAAAGATGCGTTTGCCATGGAGCTGTCGGCCTCCGGCGCGCAGCTGACAGTGTCGCTTGCTTCCGCCGAGCGGCCGGCGTGGTGCGCCGCGCCTGACGCGCTGCTCACAGCCGCGCTTTTGTCCCCGGACGGGATCTATCAGATGAACGAAACGCTGACGGGTCTTGTGGATACCTCCGACAATATGGGGGAGCTTTTCCTCACCGAAGAGGGGCTGCGGATCGTCTATGAGATCCGCTCCGCCCGCCCCAGCCTCGGCAATTACCTATACCAGCGGCTTTGCCGGCTGGCTAAGATGCTGGGCGGAAAATGCACGACGGATCGGTTCTATCCTTCCTGGTCTTTCCAGCCGGAGTCCCGGCTCAGGTCGATTGCGAGCGAAGCCTATCGCGAGCTGTTCGGCTGCGATGCGCAATATCTCACGGTCCATGCAGGGCTGGAGGTCGGCTTCTTTTCAGAGAAGAAGCCGGAGCTGGACGCCATCTCCATCGGCCCGGACTGCTGGAACTTTCATTCCCCTTCGGAGGAGATGAGCATTTCCTCCGTCCGCAGGGTCTACCGGCTTCTGTGCAATATTCTGGCGCGCTGCCGGTGAGCGGAAGAAGCATATCACAAATTTCTGTAATTTCTGGAAATCAGATGTAAGTAAGGAGTGGAAATATGGCACAAGAGCATGCAGACATCATTTATAGCGGCGGAACCATTTTGCCGCTGACCGGCTGCGATGCAACGCTTGAGGCGGTCGCGGTCAAGGACGGTGTGATACTGGCCTGCGGAAGCCGGGCGGATGTAGAGAAGCTGGCAGGGCCGGACACCGAGCGGGTGGATTTGGCGGGGAGCACGATGCTTCCGGGCTTTTATGACGCCCACAGCCATTTCGTCGAGGTCGGCACGGGGCGACTGATCTACAGCAATGTGAATTGCCCGCCCTACGGGCCGGTGGAGCGGATTCAGGATGTTCTGGATATCCTGCGGGAAAAGGCGGAAAGAACTCCGAAGGGGAAGTCCGTAATCGGCGCGGGGTATGACCAGAATATCATTGCAGAGCACCGCCACCTGACGCGCGTGGATCTGGATCAGGTCTCGACGGAGCATCCTGTGATCTGCGATCATGTTACGTCCCATTTCATGTATGTCAACTCGATGGCGCTGCGCATCGCGGGGATCGATCGGAACACGCCCGACCCGCAGGGCGGCGTGATCCGCCGGGACGAGCAGGGAGAGCCCACCGGCGTTCTGGAAGAGACCGCAGTCGATCTCATCTGGTACAAGGATGAGCTGGGCTTTCTCGGCACGAGAGATGAAAAGATCCGCGGGCTGAAGGAAGCCACGGATTACTATGCCGCCAGAGGCTATACCACGGCCAATCAGGGCCTTGTGGGCGACGCGGAGATCATGCAGGAGGGCGAAAAGCAGGGGTATCTCGGCATTCGCTGCACGCTGTGGAGCGCGCCGGAGCCGGCGGCGAAATACGCAAAAGAGAATGTGAAGTCCGAGGGAAACATGTTCTTTATGACCGGCGGAAAGGAATTTCAGGACGGCTCGATCGGCTGCGGCACCGCCTATCTGACGAAGCCCTACTACACAAAGCTGCCAGACCGTTCCGCGGATTACTGCGGCAGCCCCGTGTGGAGCCGGGAGGAGCTGACGGAGCTGGTGAAAAAGGTGCACAATGCGGGCGCGCAGATGCACATCCACTGCAATGGCGACGCGGCGATCGACGATGTGCTCTATGCTTACGAGCAGGCGCAGCTTGAAAATCCGTGTCCGGACCCCCGCCATGTCGTTGTTCATGCGCAGATGAGCCGCATGGACCAGCTGGAAAAAATGAAGGAGCTGGGGGTCACGCCCACATTCTATGTGCCGACGCTCTACCCCAACGGAGATATCTTTGAATCGACCTACCTTGGCCCTGAGCGCTGCGAGCATGTGGACCCGATCAAGACGGCAATGGACATGGGACTGCATCCGACGGTGCATACCGACTGCCCGGTCATGCCGCCGGACCCGCTGACCTCCATCTGGACGGCGGTGACGCGCAAAGCGAAAAGCGGCGCTGTGATCGGACAGACAGAGCGCTTGAGCGTATATGAGGCGCTGCTGGCAAGCACCATCAATGCGGCATATCAGAGCAAGCAGGAAGATCTGGTGGGAACCATTGAACCGGGGAAGTGGGCGGACTTTGTGGTCTTAGACCGCAATCCGCTTCAGGTAGACGCAGACGACATCCCGAATTTGAAGATCCTTAAAACCATAGTAGGAGGTCGATGCGTGTATCAGGCTTAACCCTATGCAACAGAGAAAACAGAAACAGAAAACAGAACTATTGAGGTGTGTATTATGAAGAACGAACTTCGCAAGGCGAAAAAGCCTTTTGAACTGCCGCACGGCTACATCATCCTGCTGTGCGTTATGCTGCTGGTGGCGGCGCTGACGTGGATCATCCCCGCCGGTGAGTACGACATCGTGCAAAATCCGGAGTCCGGAATTGAGGAAATCGACCCTTCCAGCTTCCATTTTGTGGAAAGAGATGACCCTGTTACCTTCTTTGGCTTCTTTACGGCGATCAACGCAGGTATCGTAAAGGCCATGGGCATCGGCTCGCTCATCCTGGTCATGACGGGCGCGCTGGCCGTTCTGGACAGCACGGATGCGCTGACTGCGGGCGTGCATCGGGTCATTGCGCATTCAAAGGGAAAAGAATTCCTGATCGTTGCAAGCTTTTTCCTGCTGTTCCTGATCTGCGGCGTTGTGGGCATGGCTGAGAACATGATGCCGTTTATCCCAATCGTTATTACGCTGGTCATGGGTCTGGGCTATGACCGTATGCTCGGCTTTGCAGTTGTCGTTGCCGGCCTTGAGATCGGCTGGACCGCCGGTATTGTCAATATCTATACCACCGGCTTCTCCCAGCAGATGATCGGCCTGCCCATCTTCTCCGGCCTGGGCTACCGCACGATCGCCACGGTGGTGTTCTTCCTGATCGGCGTGACGTATTTCTGGTTTTACTGCAAGAAGATCAAGGCCGACCCCTCCAAGAGCTGCTGCGCAGAGGAATATATGAACCAGCGCGTGGGCCAGAATCAGGTCGAGATGGAGGAGATCCCCCTCACGCTGAAAATGAAGCTCGGCCTGCTGATCTTCGCTGTGGCGCTGATCGTCCAGACCTACGGCTGCGTAAAGCTCGAGTGGTCCTTCAACCAGATGTCCGCCGTGTTCATCATCTCCACCATTGTGACGGTCCTTGTGTGCGGCATCAATCCCAGCAAGGCCTGCCGTATCTTCACCACCGGCGCAGCTGACCTGCTGAGCGTGGTGTTCATGATGGGATTTGCCCAGGCGATCACCGCTCTGATGCGTCAGGGCAAGATCCTCGATACGATCGTCTATTACCTGAGCGGTCTGCTCCAGAACAAGGGCCTGCTGCTGACGCTCCTTGCGATCTTCTTCGTCGTCATGGTCATGAACTTCTTCATCATTTCCGGCGAGGCCAAGGCCGTTGTGCTGATCCCGATCCTCTCCCCGCTGGGCAAGGCGCTGGGCATCAACCAGCAGGTGCTGGTTCTGGCCTACCAGTATGCAGAAGGCTTTACCAACGACCTGTATCCGACCTACGGCAGCCTCCACGCCATGCTCGCTATGGGCAAGCTGAACTTCGGCGATTGGATCCGCTTCTCCTGGAAGCTGTGGTGCATGCTTCTGGTCGCGGGCTTCGCCTTTGTGCTTCTGGCACAGGTCATCAACCTCGGGCCCTTCTAATCAGAAACCACCTCTCTCTTCTGAAATCCCCCGCCGCGGCAGATGCCCGGCGGGAGATTTTTTTCTGCGGAATGAAAAAAGCGCGGCGCCGGCCGGGGAAACATCGCTCTTTCCACGGCCGGATTTGCATGGTATAATCAGAAAAACGCCGCAGGCAGGAGGAATGCATGATGCCGAAAGCAAAGTGGAACCTGAACACCATCTACATCTCCGAGCGGCTGCAGGAGAGCCTGCGGCCCATTTCCCGCTGCGCTATGACCACCGTGGTCGCGCCCATGGGCTACGGAAAGACCACGGCAGTGAACTGGTATCTCGCTGAGCGCGCCAAGGCGGAGGCGCTGCACATCATCCGCATCAGCGTGTACTCCGCCAACCTTGCGATCTTCTGGAAAAGCACGCAGGAGGCCTTTGCCCGCGCGGGCTTTCCCTTCCTGCGGGACTATCCCTGCCCCACGGACGCCGCGGGCGGCGGGCTGCTGGTGGACGATCTCTGCCACGCGCTGGCGGGTGATACGCCCTGCTACCTCGATCTCGCCACCGGACTGCGGCGGGGCGAACTGCTGGGGCTAAAGTGGACGGACGTGGACTTCCAGCACGGAGTACTGAAAATCCAACGTGCCATTTCACGGCAGAACGGCAAGGTGGTCGAAGCCCCACTGAAAACGAAAAACGCCTACCGCACCCTGCCGCTGTCGGCAGACGCGATAAGCGTTCTGAAAATGCAAAAGTGCAAGGTGGGCAACAGCGAATGGGTATTCCCATCGCCCACCGGAGGCCCCATGTCACCGGACAGCGTCCTGCATATGCTGCAAAGAGTGCTGAAACGGGCTGGGCTGCCCCGCATCCGATTCCACGACCTCCGACACACCTTCGCGACGATGGCCCTACAGAACGGCGTGGACGTCAAGACCGTCAGCAGTATGCTCGGTCACTACTCCGCGGGCTTTACGCTGGACACCTACGCCCATGTGACCACCGACGCACAGCTCAAAGCGGCGCAAACAATGGGAAATATCCTATCCCGTGCCGTCTGATGCTTTCCGCTACCCGCTCCCGTTGGGGTCAGCGTTTGGGTCAGGAAAAAGCAACATCCGAAAATGACAACTTATGAAAAGCAAAAGTCCTCGAAATCATACGATTTCGAGGACTTTTGGTACGCCGTGAGGGATTCGAACCCCCGGCCTTCTGGTCCGTAGGTTGTCTCAAGGGTAAATCGGAGTCATTTCGGCTCCGATTTGTGCTTTTTGCCACCGTTCGCTCGACGAATTTTCCGTTGTTTCCGTCCAGCCCTGCCCGCTTTTTTCGTGTTCTGGGTCAAAAGTGGGTCAAGCGCGGTGCGCCCGCACCCACGCCAACAGCGCCTCGTAGTCCATTGCGCCGGAGGCGACAGCCAGACCGACCTCGACGACCTCGTCGTTGGCGCAGTCCAGCCGAATACCGTTGACCTCCAGAGCAGAATTGATTTACGATTGAGCGAGGAAGGTCGGGCAGAAAACTGTTCGGACTTTTCTCATATAGTCCAAAGTTGCGGTAGAATTGTTCACAAGTTTTATGGTATAATTTGAATGCAAAATTGAGAAACAAATCCCGATTTCTTGAGGGAAGGTGATAGTATGAATTATATGATAAAAGGTATACAAGCACTTAAAGAATCGGTTTTCTTAGGTATCATAATTTATATTGTTATTTTTGTGTTGCTGTATCTTTTCAAAAAACGCAGAACTATCTCATGGAATTATATGTTTGAGGGAATATTCTGCATTTACTGCGTTACGCTTCTCAACCTAACGGGGATTTTCACACTAAGTTATAGTCTGAATGGTCCTTTCAATTATAATTTGCTTCCGTTTATTGGGAGTTCTATTGTCCCTATATTGCTTAACTTCGCTTTGTTTTGTCCTCTTGGTTTTTTGTTGCCGCTTGTTTTTCGTTCCTGTAGAGGAAATTGGAAAAAGGTGGCGATTATTAGCGGTTTAATCTCATTCTTGATTGAACTATTACAGTTGTTTGGCGGCAGATATGCGGAAATGGAAGATTTTCTAATCAATACCTTGGGCGGATTTTCAGGCTATATTGTCTGTACCGCCATATGCGAAAGAAAGACAAATCGCCGAAAAGCAGTTGTTTCCATTGTTACACTATGTTTGACCCTTGCACTTTGTTTGATTGGAATTTATGCAGTGGGGGACAATGAAAAGCAGCTACCGGATGGACTGTCTGCTGTCGAAAATAGCATTGCTGAAATCAATGTTTATTCTGAGGGAGAAGAACGGAGCATTAGCATTGATTCCTATCAATACCGCTCTTTTGCAAGTCAGATTTCCAATTGCGGCGGTCATTTGCTGGAAATCCAAAAAACTTCTGAAGGTGAAATTTGGAATGATACAGACTGCTTTATCGAAATAATATATACTGCTGACCAGACGATAAAGTTTGAAAATGCTGAGAATTTCTCCATTGAACGTGCTGACAGACTTTTATATAATGCCGACAAAAATGTTCTATATTGGGGTGAGGCAGGTTATCAGAACTGTTTGGACTATACAAAAATGAATGAAGAAATGCAGGCACATAAAGAAGAAATATTGAAAGGATATGAAGAGTTGTCTACTTCAATTCGTGATTGCTTTAACCAGTAACAATTTCAGCTTTCTGTGCGGCCTTTATGAAGGCGGCCTGATGGAGCAGGCAATAAGGAAGTGAAGATGCGACAAATTTCAATTTATTAAGGAGGATATGGATGAAACTGTTTTTATGTTCGCACTTTTCAAGTGT
>ERZ857521.3730-NODE-3730-length-12058-cov-2.772307_pt1 | contig 12058 bp, 9 predicted proteins | sample MGYA00519701_ERZ857521 | MGnify/ENA primary metagenome ERZ857521 (study PRJEB31778, sample SAMEA3449346) | human gut metagenome | biome: human gut; feature: human-associated habitat; material: faeces | place: United Kingdom | collected 2010/2012 ...
GCTATGGGTATGGAAGTGGGAGAATGCCGCCTGCCTCTGTGCGCAATGGAGGAGGTCGCGGAGGAGCGGCTGCTGAGCTGCTTGAAGCGTTACGGACTCATCGAGGATGCCAAGGCGGGCTCAGTGACGGTTCGCCGCCCTGAAGCTGCTCTGCTTTGGAGGCATAATCACTAAGCTTTTTCCTTGATAAAATGAAAAGCCTCGGTTCTTATCAGAGAACCGAGGCTTTTTTGGCGGCTGGATCCACCGGCAATACTTGAATTTTTCCAGAGAAGCTTAGGCCGTGGAGAGATGGTAAAACAAAATAGCAATTCCTGTTAGCGCCGCGAAAATAACGCCGCAAGACTACGGCCTGGGGGACTGAGAGTCACGTGCCGCGGTCAGTGCTGCGGCTGCAGCTTATCCAAAAAATGGGCCTTTTTTAACGCTAGGCGGAGTGCCGCGGCCAAGGGTACTGCTACAATAGTGGCGATAACAGCATTGATAATAGAGGGCAGAGCGCTGTAGCCCACCGTAGTTAAATTGGGAAGAAAAGCGGATCCCAGCAAGGCGTTGGCAATAAAGGTTTTGCCCAGATGGAGCACAATATAGGCCAGAAGGCCGGCGATAGACGCGATCAGGTTTCGTTTGTGGCTGTCGGCGGTGTGTCCGCCGCTGTAGGCAATTTTTCCGCAGACAAAGGCCATTATAAATTTAAAGACAAGGGTAAAGGGTGCGGAGGTAATAAACACCGGGTCCAAAAGATCGAAGAAAAATGATCCAATGCCAGCGGCAAGCCCGCCGTAGATGGGGCCTAGCAGCAAGGCGGAAAGAATACAAAAAATATTGCCGAAGCTGATCATGGATGTCACACCCATACCCAGTGGTATTTTAATATTGAATTGGGTAGAGACAAACACCAGCGCCGCCATTAACGCGGTAAAAGCAAGCTGATAGATCGTAAATTTTTTTTTGCTGCTTGAAAGGGAAGACATATGAAAAACTCCTTTTGTGTTAAAAATAAGGCTTGCAATCCTTCGCCAAATTGTTTTAAATAGAGATAAGAGATAGGCCGCAGAGAGATTAACCACGCCATTTGAGAATAGGCGGCTGACCAGCTTCAGCGGTTTCTTCTCCAAATGCCGGCTTGCTTGATTTTGACGGAAGCGTCAGGAATCTTTTGCGAATTTCTTGTGGATGCGGGCATTATAAATTGACGATAAGCCTTAATCTATATTTTATCATATCCTAAAACTGTCTTGATAGAAATGGACAGTTTATAGAAAAAATACAAGGACAGTTAAAGGAGCCGCTTATGGTATACGATTATCTTCCACTGGATCAACACAGCAAAAAGCCTCTTTACCAACAGCTGTACGAGCAAATCCGGAGGGCAGTCCAGGAAGGGCACCTTTCCCAAGGGGAAAAAATGCCTTCTATCCGAAAGCTTGCGGAGGACCTGGAGCTGAGCCGTACCACGATCGAAGCGGCGTATCAGCAGCTATGCGTAGAGGGCTATTTGAAAAGCAAGCCGCAAAGCGGCTATTTTGTCGCCGCTTCCAGTAAAGGCCGTGTTTACCTTCGGAGAATCCCGGTAGACAATTACCGGCGGATTCAGAGGGCATTGGTGAAATACAATCTGGGAACCGATGTGGTGGATCTGCAAAACGCGGATCTTCTGCGTTGGAAGCGGTGCGTCAAAGATGTGCTGAACCGGAGGGATGTTTTGGTTTCCTACGGGGAAAAGCAAGGAGAACAGGAGCTGAGGGAGGCTCTTTCCAGCTACAGCTACAGCGTCAGGGGAGTGGTGTCTACAGCGGATTCTATTGTGATCGGTGCCGGAACCCAGCAGCTTTTGTCTGTTTTGTGCGGGCTGCTGCCCCGGGACAGCGTGATCGCCATAGAGGAACCGGGCTTTCGCCAAGCGGAGCAGGTGTTTCAGGATTATGGCTTTCCGCTCCGCCTAGTAGGCGGAGACCAGGAGGGAATCAGCATGAGGGAATTAGAGGCTTCCAAAGCCAGCGTGCTGTTCGTCAGCCCCTCCAATCGGATGAAGGTCAGGGATGCCATTCCCATGAGCCGCAGGTTTGAAATCCTGAATTGGGCTCAACAGAGAGGCCGGCTGGTGATCGAAGACGATTACAACGGGGAGCTTCGATACAGCGCTAAGCCTATTCCCGCCTTGCAAAGCTTGAGTGATGGTAAGCGGGTGGCTTATTTAGGTTCTTTTTCCAAGCTGCTGCTGCCCAGCGTCAGAATCGGATATTTGGCGATGCCGGAGGAATTGGCTTATCCATATTGGGAAAAGTCCGCCGGGTATAACCAGACCGCCTCAAAAATCGAACAGTTAGCCTTGGCGCGGTATATTCAAGAGGGAAGCCTGGAACGCCAGCTGCGAAGGCTCAGAAAGCTTTATGCTGCGAAAAGCGCTATGTTTTTTCAGGAGGTAACACGCGCCTTCCAAAACCGGGTAAAGCTGTCTCTGTGGGAAACCAGCCTTTGCTTTCGTTTGGAGCCTTCCAGCGGCATTCCTCGTAAAGAATTAGTGCGGCTGGCCTTAAGCAACGGCGTGAGGCTGACTCTTCGGGAGGGCAGGGGAGAAGGGGATATTTTAGCTGGCTTTGCGGGAATTCCGGCGGAGGGCATCCCAGAGGCGGTCGCCGCGCTTCGGGAGGCATGGAATCCTGTTCTTGACAGAAAAGCGGACAAAGATTAAAATAAAATAGGTGAGCAGGCTGAACAGCCGCGGGCGATAGCCGAAAGGCTCCGCCTGAGGAAAGTCCGAGCTCCACAGGGCAGGAATAGCGGTTAACGGCCGCCGGGGGCGACCCTAGGGATAGTGCAACAGAAAGTTACCGCCGGCTTTGCCGGTAAGGGTGGAAAGGCGAGGTAAGAGCTCACCAGCGCGCAGGAGACTGCGCGGCTGTGTAAACCCTATTCGGAGCAACACCGCAGAGGAACGTATCGCGCCGGCCCGGCGTGTTCCGAGAAGGTGGCGTCGAGCCGTGATGGCAACATCCGGCCAAGATAGATGGCTGTTCACGACAGAACTCGGCTTATAGGCCTGGTCATAACCAAAAAGGTATCCGCCGATTTACCAGCGGATACCTTTTTATTTCTTAAAGCTATCATTTTTTTAAAGGGTGAATTAACTGAGGCTTTCCCAACAAATGATAAAAAATTTAATCTACTCTGTCCGGCCCAATAACCAATCCACCGATACTCCCAATATGTCGGCCAGAGCTACCAATTCAAAATCGGTTACAAACCGAATCTGACCCTCTAATTTGGATAAACCAGAGGCGTTCATATCTACACCGCTTACCTGAAGTTGTGCCAGAAGTTCTTTTTGCTTCATGCCTTGCTTTTTTCTGGCAGCCTCTACGCGAGATCCAATTAGGTTCCGATCGCCTAAAGCCTGTTTACGCAACCTCAATTTTCTCACCCCTTCCAAATCAATATGAATAAAAAAGCATCAAACAGAACGTAATTATTATATAATAAATTAATTGGCAATACAAGAAAAAACCGGCGAAAAAAAACGAAAAAACCCCTGGATAGATCTGGATTTTCAAATTTATTTCATATTTTTAATTAAATATGAGATATTAGAATTTTAATTTAAAATTAATCACTGATTAAGAAATAAAAATTGTCAAATGAGGCAGAAATTGATATAATCTAAAAAATAGGGAATTCTAAATTGAATTTATCATCCCGTAGAAAATTTAGAAGTGCTTGACTGCCAGGAAAGAAGTGGGGAACCATGAGTGAACAAGAAATTAATTTGAAAAATAATCTGACCATGCTGACGGATTTTTACGAGCTGACCATGGCTAACGGTTATTTTGAAAATGGCTTTGAAAACACCATAGCCTATTTTGATATGTTTTTCCGCAAGGTGCCGGATGGCGGCGGCTTTGCCATCGCAGCGGGACTGGAGCAGGCGATCGAATATGTGCAGCAGCTTCATTTTGACGAGGACGACATCGCGTATCTGCGCAGCCGGAAGATGTTTGACGAGGGGTTCCTGCAGTATCTGCGCGGCTTCCGCTTCACGGGCGATATCTGGGCCGTGCCGGAGGGCACGCCGATCTTCCCGCGCGAGCCGATCATGACCGTCCGCGCGCCTGCCATTCAGGCGCAGCTTGTCGAGACGTTTCTGCTGCTGACGCTCAACCATCAGAGCCTCATCGCAACGAAGGCCAACCGTGTCGTGCGGGCCGCGAAGGGCCGCACGGTTCTGGAATTCGGCTCCCGCCGGGCACAGGGCGTCGATGCAGCGGTTGATGGCGCACGCGCCGCTTACATCGGCGGCTGCAAGGGCACGGCCTGTACGCTGACCGATCAGCTCTACGGCGTTCCGGCCGGCGGCACGATGGCCCATTCCTGGGTGCAGATGTTCCCGTCGGAATACGAGGCGTTTAAGGCCTACTGCGAAACATACCCAGACAACCCCACGCTGCTGGTTGACACTTATAATACGCTGAAGTCCGGCATCCCGAATGCCATCCGCGTCTTCAATGAGGTCTTAAAGCCCCGCGGGCTGGCCAAATGCGGCATCCGGCTCGACTCCGGCGATATGACGTATCTGACGAAAAAGGCACGGAAGCTGCTCGACGAGGCAGGCTGGCAAAGCTGCAAAATCTCGTGCTCGAATTCTCTTGACGAATATATCATCGAGGACATTCTCAATCAGGGCGCGCAGATTGATCTGTTCGGCGTCGGTGAGCGGCTCATCACGGCCAAATCCGAAGCTGTGTTCGGCGGCGTTTATAAGCTGACGGCCATAGAGGACGAGAACGGGACCATCATTCCCAAGATCAAGATCAGCGAGAACGTCGGCAAGATCACAAACCCGCACTTTAAAAAGGTCTATCGCTTCTTCGGCAATGATACCGGCAAGGCCATCGCCGACTATCTGTGTGTCTATGATGAGACAGTCGATGACAGCCGTGATCTGGAGATTTTCGATCCGCAGGCGACATGGAAGCGCAAAAAGGTCTATAATTTTACGGCGAAGGAACTGCTTGTGCCGATTTTCAAAAACGGCGAACTGGTCTATCAGCTGCCGAAGCTGGATGAAATTCAGAAATACTGCGCCGAGCAGGTCGATACACTCTGGGACGAGGTCAAACGGTTTGACAATCCGCACACCTACTATGTCGATCTGTCGCAGAAGCTGTGGGATATCAAGGATCGGCTGCTGCATGAGGGCGGCAGACTCGACCGATAAAAGTATCGCATCCGCCCGGAAACCGGACGGATGCGCATTTATGGAGGGAACAGCATGACCATTCGCGTGGGGATCATCGGGCGGAATTTCGTCGTTGACTGGATGCTGGCGGCGATGGAACAGGTGCCGGAACTGCGTCCGGCGGCAATTTACTCACGAACCGAGGAAACTGGCCGGGAATTTGCAGAAAAATACCATCTGGACGCAGTGTTCACCGATCTGGAGGCGTTCGCAGCCTCGGACGCGTTTGACGCGGCGTATATCGCAAGCCCGAATATCTGTCACTTTGAGCAGGCCATGTGCCTGCTGCGGCACGGCAAGCATGTGCTGCTGGAAAAGCCGGGTGTTCTGACCAGAAAGCAGACAGAAGCGCTCGTCGAGACGGCGAAGGCGCATCATGTGGTCTATCTCGAGGCGATGCGGCTGGTGTTTGACGATGCGCTGCCCATTATCCGGGACGCGCTTCCCGAAATCGGGACACTCCGCCGCGTCACGGCGGAATTTACGCAGTACTCCTCCCGCTACGACCGTGTTCGCGCCGGAGAGCCGCATATCAACGCCTTTGACCCCGCGCTGTGCAACGCCGCGATTCTGGACATGGGCTGCTATCCCATCCACGCGCTCATTTCCATGTTTGGCGAACCTGCGCATGTATCGGCGGAAGCCTATCATCTGGAAAGCGGCTTTGAGGCGGGCGGCATTGCGCTTCTGCGCTATGACGGCTTCGTCTGCGAGGCAATCTGGTCGAAAGTCTGCAAACAGGCCGCTCCCACCACATTCATGGGCGAGGACGGCTCGATCCTGCTCGACGATATCAATCATATCCGCCGCATCTGGCTCGTACGCCGCAGCGGTGAGACAGTCGAACTGCCGTACCGGGAAAAGCTGCCGAACAACATGATGTACGAACTGCGTGAATTTGCAGGCTATATTGCCTCCGGCACGCAGCCGGAGAAGCGCAACCGCAACAGCATTCTGACCGCCGCCGTCATCGAAGAGGCCCGCCGCCAGACGGGCACAATACTCGGCGGCATATAATCCTCCTGCTATTATCAAGGGGCCGGCAATTCCTGCCGGCCCCCGATTTATGTGCAATGCTGCCTCACTCCGGCAGACAGAAGGTGCCTGGGCCGGTTCAGCCTGCCATCCGCACGAGAATGGTTGCGATCTGCGCGCGGGTGAGTCTGCTCTGCGGCAGGAATCTGCCGCGCGCGTCGCCCTGCACGAGTCCAAGCCCCGTGCACACCGCCACGCCGTCGGCTGCCCAGCCGGAGATCTTCGCAGCGTCTGTGAACGCCAGCTGTCCCTGCGCCGTCACGCCGGTACGGGCGGCATACCGCGCCAGCATCACGGCCATCTGTTCCCGCGTGAGCGTTTTCTCGGGCCGGAAGGTTCCGTCGTCATAGCCTGTAACAATGCCGCTGTCCGCCGACCATGCAAGATACGGCGCATCCGCCGCCGTCAGATCAACATCCGAAAAGCACGACGCACCGTCTGTCGGGTAGAGCGTATGGATACCCGCGAATCGGGCAAGATCGGCGGCAAATTCCGCCCGCGTAACGAATGCGTTGGGCTTCCACTCGCCCGTGTCCGTCAGCGTCATCCAGCCATAGTCCAGACAGGTCTTCATGGCAGCGTAGCCCCAATGCGTCTCGATTTGGCTCTCGTCGAACGCCTGCTCCCCGACGGCGTCGGCAGGCAGATTGATGCCGTTGTTCTTTGCCGAGTAATAAACCGTCGCCGCCTCGGGCGTTACGCCGCGCCGCAGCAGCAGGTCCTTCACGGTGACGAATTCATAGCCCTCGGCCATCAAATCGTCGATTGCGGCGAGCGCGCCGTCCACACTGGTTTTGTAAATATCATGGACCAGAATGATCGCGCCGTCGAAAACGCCGGACTCAATATTGCTGCGGACTGTCTCCGCGTTGCGGTATTTCCAGTCCTCCGGGTCAACTGACCAGTAGATCAGCGGCGCAGTCACGACAGATTTGACCGTCTTGTTCGCATTGCCGTAAGGCGCACGGATGTACGCGTTCTCGTCTCCACCGGCGGCGGTGATGAGCGCCTGCACGGCACTGATCTCATATGCGACCGTCTGCGCGGAGCAGGTATTGAGATTTTTGTGGTTATAGGTATGGTTTGCCAGCTGATGGCCCTCGTTTACGATGCGCTTCAGCGTCTCCGGCCAGCCGGAAGCATTGACGCCGTTGACAAAAAACGTCGCGTGAACACCGCGCTCCGCAAGGCCGTCGAGCAGCGCACCGGTATACTTGCCGGGGCCGTCGTCAAACGTAATGGCCAACAGCTTCGCGCCGCAGTCCTGCGTCCCGGCCGCCCGCGCAGGCAGGCACAGCGATGTCAGCAGGCACAGCGCCAGAACGGCGGATAAAAATCGTGTTATTATTTTCATAAGGTGCTCCTTTCTCTGCCATCATACCAGATTCGACAGATTTTGCAAGAGAAAAGCGTGCGCAGCAGACCCGTTCTGTCGAAGCCAAACCCAAAACACAAACTCGCCTTGCAGGTCAGTACGAATTTATGCCGCACACCGTGCGGTAAGGGGAGGCGGCATTTGCGTGAGCATATGACGAAAGGGATGGGCTGCACAGTTCAGATACGCTTCGGGTCCTGCTCCGTGAAAGGCTGGACTACCGGTAGCACAGCACGGAGAACCATGTCACAAGATTGCCGTTATAAAATTCGATTCCATTCTGCTCAGCCAGCGCGGTTGCGACGATGCCGTAGCTTTCAACGCAGGGGAACATTCTATCCGGGTGGCGGCAGGGGGCGTCCGGGTAGGCGCATTTGGTGCAGATGGCACAGGATTCCGTGGAGAGCGTCAGCACGTCTGGGGAAAATTGCAGCAGAATATCCCGCACCTGCCGCGTAAGCGCCTCGTGCGCGCCGCGCGTGGCAAGCGTTGCGGCCATGTCCGCGATATCGCTGACCTCAGCCAGCGAGGTAAAGACCAGTGCGCCCGGATATGACAGCACCCGGTTCCGGCAGGCCTCGACCGTGCCGACCGCAGGCGGACAGGCCCAACTCGTCCCGTACATGGGGCACTCGTGCTTGCAGACGTAGCGCACGCGATCGGAAAATTCAATTTTGCGCGGGTCGATCCATGCGTACTGACTGACCGGCAGCTGGCACAACTGCTGCTCGACGGCCTGTTTATCCATTCCGGTTCACCTCATTTGTGTTTTCCTGTATTGTATCCGGCAGCGCGCAAAACGTCAAGCCGTCAGAGCGTCACGGCCTTTGTCGCAACGCGGTCGCAGAACACACGGTCGTGCTCGACGAAAACGATCGTCGGCTGGAATTCCAGCAGCAGTTCCTCAAGCTGAATGCGCGAGAGCACGTCCACATAATTGAGCGGCTCGTCCCAGACAAGCAGGTGCGACGGTTCGCACAGGCTTCGCGCCAGCAGAACCTTTTTCTTCTGCCCGGCGGAAAAGTCCGCCATGTCCTTTTCAAACTGCACCCGTGCAAAGTCCAGCTTGCGCAAGATCGCCTTGAACAGCCTCTCGTCCAACCCATGCTGCGCGGCATAGGCGGAAAGATCGCCCCGCAGACCGGATGGGTCCTGCTGCACATGGGAAATTTGCAGCCGGGAGCCGCACGCTACCGTCCCGGTGTGCGGAATGTTCTCGCCGCACAACAGGCGCAGCAGGCTTGTCTTTCCGGTGCCATTCGCGCCGCGCAGCGCGATCCGGTCGCCCTGTTCGACGGAAAAGGTCACGCCGAAGCAGACGGGTACATCGCCATAGCACACCGAAACATTCCGCAGAAGCGCCAACCGGTTGGTGTGATACGGCAGCTGATGCAGCTTCAGGGGCGCGGCCTGCTCAATATTTTTCAGGAGCGCTGATTTTTCCTCAATGGCGGCGTTCTGCCGCCGTTCGAGATTCTTGCGCCGCTGCTGCATACGACGCGACTGCTCACCGATGTAGGCCCGGCCGCCCATGGCGTCGGCTTCGCCTGTCACCTTGGCCGAGTGCGGGCCGATCTTCGTGTTTTCAACCTTGTCTGCCCATGCGCGCGACTGCCGCGCGGCCTGTTTCAGGCGGCCGATTTCTTTTTTCAGCTGTGCATTCTGCGCCAGTTCAAACGCGTCCTGCCGCTGCTTATTTTCATACCATGAGGAAAAATTGCCCCGCTGCACCTCGATGCTGCTGCGGCCTATGGATAGGATATGATCGACGCAGCCGTCTAAAAACGCGCGGTCATGCGAGACGAGCAGAAAACCGGACTTTTTCGCCAGATACCGGCTGACGAGCGCGCGGCCCGTCTCGTCCAGATGATTCGTTGGCTCGTCGATGAGCAAATACCGGCCCTCCCGCGCGAACAGCAGCGCCAGCAGAAGCTTTGCCTGTTCGCCGCCGGAAAGCGTGGAAAACGAGCGGTACAGTGCGTCCTCTGTGACCGCGAGCGGAGCCAGTTCCCGCCGGAAACGCCATTCCGGCACATCCGGGAAGCTGCGCTCCAGCAGTTCCAGCGGCGTACGCGATGCGTCCGGAACCGGAAACGGGAAATACTCGAACCCGCCGGGGGCCGTGATCGTGCCCTGATGGGGATACTGCCCCTGCAGGAGCCGCAGTAGCGTTGTTTTGCCGCGTCCGTTGCGGCCCGTCAGACCGAGCCGCCAATCGGTGTCAAACTGGAAGCTGACATGCTCAAATACATTGTCAAAGCTGCCGGGATATGCAAAGGTCAGGTCTGTAATTTGGATCAATGCCATCGATATGCCCTCCCGGTAACCGCAGGGGATTGGATCAGCGGTTACCTAATCATAAAAAATTGGCTGCGGGAACCGCTCCCACAGCCGAAGGGCATACTGCGCCTGCCATAAATGGGCAGACGGTCTGCACGGAAGCTGAGAGACAAAGCAGATTTCCCGCGAAAAGGCACAGCGAACCAGACGGTCTTCACCGCCGGGGTGTTACGATTGTGCCAAGCTTTCAGCAGGAGATCATGCGCATGCTCTCAGGACTCCCTTCTCGTTTTTATGGATTCATTTTAACATAAGGCGCGGAAAAACGCAAGCGCCGGTAAAAATTTGCAGAAAAACGCCCCCGGCACGGTGTGTGAGATGCCGGGAGCGTATCGTGCAGCGGGCGGAAAATGCTCATTGCACAGGATGAAAAAAAGTGATATACTATATCGCAGTATATCGCTCGGACGGCGGCCCGTCGGCGGCCCTCCGAAGCTGTCTGTATTCTAGCACCGGGTGGCGCAAAATGCACCCTACCGGCGCGGACAGGCACGATACCCGTCGGAGAACGGCACTCTACCGGCGGTAGAATTTCCTGCAATACCAATGCTTTTCGGGAAGGGGGCGTCCTTATGCTTCAGGACGAACAGACACTGCGGCGAACCGTCGCAAAAAACATCGCCGCTTACCGCAAATCCCATAAGGACACCCAGCTGGATCTTGCGCGCAAGCTGAATTATTCCGATAAATCCGTCTCCAAGTGGGAACGCGGAGAGGGGCTGCCGGATGTGTATATCCTCGCGCAGATCGCGCAGTTATACGGCGTGACCGTCAGCAACCTCATCGGCGAGGAGGAACCGCCCAAGAAGGCCAACCCGCATTTTCATATTTATGTGCTGCTGTTATCCGTGGCGCTGGTGTTTGTGCTTGCGGCGATCTTATTTACGGCTTTCACGATTGCTGCCGTACCGTTCCCGTCGTGGCTGTTTTTCCTGTACGCTGTGCCGGTGTCAAGCATTGTGTGTATCGTCTTTACCTCCCTCTGGTGGGGCATCCTGATGCAGACCCTGTCCATCACGGCCCTTATCTGGTCGGCCGGTGCCTGCATCTATCTGTCAATCCCCATTCCCATCCCGAACCTGAGCCTCATCTTTGTCGTCTGCGCCGCCGTGCAGGTGCTCATCACGCTCTGGGAACTGTTCCGATTTTCCCGGACACGGACGTGGTTCTGAGCGTATCTTCATACAGGCTTGGGGGATTTCACACGCAAATTTCGGAGCACTCTAAAACTTGCGGGGTATCCCCTCCGCCATTTGCTTAAGCAAATGCCACCTCCCCTTACCGCGCAGAGCACGGCAAGGGGAGGCTTTTCGTATATCTGCAAGTCTTTCACAAATTTGCAGTTTCCGCCTTTCCAAAGTGCAAACGCTCCGCTGGTTTGCACTTTGGTGGTTAGGCCTCGACGGAACGAGTCATCGCTATGTGCGGAAACCCGGTATCCCCAGATATGTAAAACCCCCTGCCGGAGAATCCGGCAGGGGGAATTTTACATGCTGCTTATTCGATCTCAAGCCGTCTGGACGAGGCGGGGACTTCCTTCTGCTTCGGGAGCGTTACGCGCAGAACACCATCTGCGTATGCGGCCTTGATGCCTGTGGCGTCGATGCCGGAGATATCAAAGCTTCTGGCGTAGGAGCCATAGGAACGTTCGCAGCGGAGATAATTGCCCTTCTTGTCCTTGTCTTCATAGTTGGAATGACGTTCAGCGGAGACAGTCAGCCGGTCGTCGGCGATGTCAACGTGGATGTCCTCCTTCTTGAAGCCGGGCAGGTCAGCCTCGAGAACGAAGTTGTCACCGTCCTCCTGAATGTCGGTCTTGAACTCGCCAAGGGCGTTGTCGGAGAAGAATGCGCGTTCCAGTTCGTCAAAGTCGTGGAACGGATTGAAATTGGAAACATTGTGATTTTTGCGTGCATACGGTACTAACATGGAAAAGACCTCCTTAAAGTCTTGTCATATATGATATCAGGAAACTCGATCTGAGCATTTCGCTCATCTCTTGTTTACAAGTCACATGATAGGCCCTGCCTGTGAACAATTCTGCATCTTTGTATGAACGGACTGTTAATTTT
>ERZ857521.3731-NODE-3731-length-12050-cov-4.530971_pt1 | contig 12050 bp, 22 predicted proteins | sample MGYA00519701_ERZ857521 | MGnify/ENA primary metagenome ERZ857521 (study PRJEB31778, sample SAMEA3449346) | human gut metagenome | biome: human gut; feature: human-associated habitat; material: faeces | place: United Kingdom | collected 2010/2012 ...
CCGCAGTCATCCACTCCGGGGCGCTCAGGCCCGCTTTCTCCAGCAGTTCCAGCAGCAGCTGGGAACAGGTGGTCGGCTTTTCTTTCTGGATCAGGAGGTTTCTTCCGCTCTCCCGGCCCCGCAATCTGCGAAACAGCTCGCTTGTGGTTTCCGACATCTGTCTCCCCCCTCCCAAATCGTATGTCTATTATACCGGTAATTTTAAAAATTCCAAAGGAATTTTTATGGAAGAAGCAGGAAAATATCGAAAATGAATTTGTCGGTCGGGGCCGTTCGATGAAAGCAGCCTGCCCGGTCAGCGTTTGATATGCAATACAAAACATCTCCCTTCGCCATTGGAAGCACCGATGCTTCTTCCCCCTGTTGCCCTTGTGGACCGCTGTGCGTCCTCTTTTGGAGGAAGATGGTATCCGCTTCCATCCCGACGGACTGACCGGTTTTGAACCGCTTTCCCACCGTTGTGGAGGCGAGCCTATTCGGGCGTCTGACGCTTTTGGGTCCGTTTACGGAGGACGAAAGAAAAAGCGGGATAAAGGAGTGTCGTCATCACCCCCATTTTCAGCAGACACAACTGCCCGCAGTGCGGGCAGTTTCAAAGGGTTCCGGGTTTCTCGAAAGTGACGTCAAAATCAGAGGGAACCGGAAAATGTGACGTCATAATTCCGCTGTCCTTAGTCCCTCAAGAAAAAAGTAGGCGTCACCTCCGGGGTTGTCCACTTTTCCCCGCCGTTATGGCCGTTATGAAAGAGCTCCTCTTTTAGGGGCGAACCTTGCGTCGCTATATCAAAGAAAAGGCCGGGAGAAATTGCCGCCCGAGGAGTTCTTAACTTTCTGATAACTCTGCCCTTTTACCCTGGCTATTCTCTGCGAGTTAGGGTATTGTGTGTCGCTGAATAGAGGAGGCGATATACGATGAAGGACTACATGATGGCCCTGCACCAACGGTTCTGTCGGGAGCCGGAGTGCCGAGAAGTAAGAAAGGAGCTAAAATCGGTCTACCAGGACCTCCACCAAGTGCTGGACCGGCGCGGACAAGAGCAACTGCTGAAGCTGGCGGACCTGAATAACGAACTGCAAGAGACAATCTCCCTGGAAAGTTTCCGCTCTGGATTTAAACTGGCTCTGGGAATCGCGGCAGAGCTGGCTCCCTCCTACTCCTTCGACGACGAGGAAGAGCAGCGAGCCTGTGAGGTCTCCCGGCAAAGGAGGGGTGAGTGATGGCAAAGAAACGTGCCAACGGAGAAGGCAGCATCCGAAAGAAAAGCGACGGCCGCTGGGAGGGACGGTACACCGCTGGATACGACCCCAAGACCGGTAAGCGCATCAACAAGAATGTGCTGGGCAGGACACAGGCCGAGGTCAGAGAAAAGCTAAAAGTGGCTATGGCGGAATGCCAGGGACTGGACGTCAGCAGAGAGGCAGACGAATACACCGTGGCTACCTGGCTGCGGACCTGGTATGAGCTCTATGCTAAGCCCAATGTACGAACTGCAACCGCCAACCGCTACCAACTCATTATCGAGACCTACACCATTCCCCGAATTGGCAGCATCAAATTAAAGAAACTCACCACCCGGCACCTGCAAAAGCTCTACAAAGAGTTATTAGAGAGCGGAAGAATACATCTAGGAAAGGGGCAAAGCGCCGGACTCAGTACCACCACCGTACGCTGTGCCCATCTGATGCTCCATGCCGCTTTGGAACGGGCGGTGAAAGAGCGGCTGATCCCCAGAAATCCAACGGAAGACTGCATCGCACCCAAACCTCGAAAAATTGAAATGCAGATTCTTCCCTCTGAAGATATACACACTTACCTGGAAGCTGCAAAAGCAAGAGACCTGCTTCCCATGTTCTATCTGGAGCTGGTCAGCGGACTACGGAAAGGAGAGCTGGTGGCCTTGCGATGGGACGACCTGGATATCCAAAATAAAACCATCTCCGTCAGCAAGCAGTATGTCCGTAACCCGGACGGCTCCCTGGAGCTCACCCGACCCAAGACAGAAAACTCTGTGCGGCTGGTATCCATCCCGCAGGCAGCAGTGGATCTGCTGATCCAGGAACATGACAAGCACCCGAACAGCCCTTACATGTTCCCCTCTCCCATCACCGGAGAGATGTACCATCCGGACTCCGTGGTAAACCTCCATAAGAAAATTCTGAAAGACGCCGGACTCCCTCACATCAGGTTCCATGATCTGCGGCATACCTTCGCCACCACGGCCCTGCAGAACGGCGTGGATGTGAAGACCGTGTCCAGCATGCTGGGCCATTACGATGCCGGATTCACCCTCCGCACCTACACCCACGCTACGAGGCAGAAGCAGGACGAGGCAGCCCAAACCATGGGCGCCTTTATGGAGCAAGTCATGTAAAAAGAAAAGACACCAAAACGAGAAAGCGCACTGGGTAGGAAGAAAACTTCCTATCCAGTGCGCTTCAAACCTTTCCGGACGTTTCGGCGTGTGGGTCACGGTGTGGGTCGCAATTTTTTTGGCATTCCAAAAACTCATTTTTTGCAACAAAAAACACCTAAAATCCTCAGATTTCAGGTGTTTTCTGGAGCTGCTGGGCGGATTCGAACCGCCGACCTCATCCTTACAAAATATTGACGCACTGTTTTTACCTGTTGCCGCTTGTCGTTTCTTGCAGTTTCTATCCATTGGGCCGCAGTCTGTTTGCGGTTTTCCCTGCCGTCTCCTGTCGTAGCTTATCGCCGTTTTTCCGTGTCGGTTTTTCGGTGGCTGTGTCGGTTTTTGTGTCGGTTTCTGGAAAGCCGCCACACGCTCCACCTCCAGGATCCGCAGGAGCGCCCAGGGCGGGGAAAGCGAGTACACGGGCCTCCGCCGCCTCCGTGCCCTCTGACGGCCTACAAAAGCGAAAGCCGGGGGTTATTCTCCCCCGGCCTCTTCCACGTACTCCAGCAGGTCCCCCGGCTGACATTGCAGCAGGCGGCAAAGCCGCTCGATATTCGCCCAGGACACAAGATCCCCGTTGCGGAGCTGCTGCAGCGTGTTTTCCGCAAGTAGCCGCTCTTTCCTCAGTTTGTAGGTGCTGTACCCCTTTTCTTTCAGTGCGGACAGAACATCGAATTTGTATCGAATAGGCATATGTGGCCCCCTTTCCTTTGTGGGAGGGGGCCTTTTCTTGTTCGCCCTCTTCTCCACTGTACACAGTATACGTCAAACATACACAAAAATCAAGAGTATAAATTGCACAGGTTATGCTCTCATTTCTTGTGTATAACGTCAATAGACATACTCCATAATATGGTGTATATTATAATCACAGCAAGGGACAAGAGAGCTGCGACAGGTGGACCGGGGACGAGCCGGAGGACCTCTCTAAAATCTCTCGAATCTCACAAGGGGGCCGGACGGCTGCGACAGGTGGACCGGTTCATGTTCCGGGTGTACTCTCTACAATCTGCCCGCCCCCGCCGATCATAAGGAGGAAATGATATGAGCATCAATGAAATGGAAATCAAGTGCCGCGAGCTGCGGCAGCTGCAAGCCCTCATTGAAGAGGCCCAGGCAGAGGCGGAGGCCATCAAGGACAGCATCAAGGCCGCTATGGGGTCCCAGGAGGCCCTCCAGGCCGGGGAGTACAAAGTCACCTGGAAGCCGGTCACGTCCTCTAGGCTGGACGCTGCGGCGCTCCGCAAGGCTCTTCCCGATGTGGCGGAGCGGTTCACCAAGGAAACCACCGTGCGCCGGTTCACCGTAGCATGATGGAGACGGTGGCAATCGTGGTCGGGATCTGGCAGCTGACGCGCTGGATCTTCGCCCTGGTGGATGCCATCGAGGCCCCACCGAAAAAGAAAGCCCCTCCCACGTTGGCAGACGCGAGAGAGGCAAGCGATCCCCGGCAGTGACAAACAACAGGGGGCCGATTTTATTGTAACCGGCTCCCACCGAAAAGACAAGGAGGAAATGATACATGACTTTTGAAGAAATCAAGGCGGCTCTGGGCTGCATCATCGACGTGTCGAACAAGAGACAGGCGGAGCTGATCCTCGGAATTGCCCGCGATATCGTGGGAGAGGAGGCACAGGCATGACACCCAATGAAACGATTGCGGAAATCGTCCGCTTGCTGGACCATTGCAATGACCGGCAGTTGTCCCTTGTTCTCAGTATGGTGCAAGCTATTTTGAAGTGAGGAGGAGTAAACATGACACCTAACGAGATCCGGGCAGAAATTGCCCGCCTGCTGGAGCTGTGCAACTGCAATCAGCTTTCCCTTATTCTCCGCATTGTGCGGAACATAGTGAGGGGGTGAGGGCATGACAGTCAACAGCCATTTCATCAGCGAGGACCAGCAGCTCCGGGTATTCCGGGCGCTGGATGTCCTCTGTCTGGCAATGCGGTATCTGCGAGAGAACAATGAGAAACGCGGCGACGAACCAGACGATTATGTTGTATCGTGCATGGAGATCGTACACGATATAATAGCAGAAACCATGTATGACGTTGTCGACAGCACCGAAACAAAGTGCAATCAATAACAGGAGGGCCGCCCAGGTCGGGCGGTCCTCTCTTTTCCTGTCAGAATGCTTTTGCGGTGGTCTGCACGCTGCCTATTCATTGAACAGTTTTTCGATCCTTTTCTTTGCTTCCGATTCCACGGTTTCTTGGTAGACCTTCTTTGCAGCGTCGACCATGTAAAGTCCTGGGACATAGGAAGTCTTTGTCCCAACCACGATGCCGCCTTTTCCGTTCGGGTCCATTTCCAGCATCCCGGATGCTGGGTTGACATTCAACCCTGGGACAAAGTGCCGATCCATACGGTGACCGTCGTTGACATATGAGGCATACTGCTTATCATTTGCCAGCACCGTTTTGAGCGTGTCGCCGGACCGTTTGGGCGTTTTATCGCTGTCTGTGTCCCAGTGCTGCTTCATTCCTGCGCTTCTGGTATTAGTCCCGCTTAAATCATCATGCGTACCAGGCGTCATATCTGCGGCCTTTTCGATTGCCCGGATGGTGGCGTCCTTTGCAATCCCATCCAATACCCCGGGCAACTGTGATTGAATTTTTTTAAGCTGTTTTGCTCTCTCTTCGAGTGTCATTTTCTAACTACCCCTTTTTAAATTCTTCGCTTGTGGGGGTTCCGGGCCGCATAGGCCGCCTCGCACTGTTCGCAAATGCTCATAGGCCGCCGGGCGCCGTCTCTGGCCGTCCTTGTGGCAGGCTGCTTGTCCCTGCACTTGTGGGGGTTCATGGCGGCGTATGCCGCCTCTGCTTCTTTGCAAGGGGTCATAGGGCCGCTGTCCTCGAAAAAACGAGCAGGAACAGTGACGCGATCCTCGGAATTTTCATACCCAAAGCGTCCGTCTTTTCGGACGTGCGGCCTGTCCGAACATTCAATGCCGGGGGATCTCTTGTGGGGATTCATGGCTGCATAGTCCATGCCGGGCGCTTCCGGGGACGGGTTGATTCCCTGCCGCCGTGCGTCACCCTCGTATTTCTCCATGATCTCTGCGATAGCTGCTTCAAGGCTCTGCTGGGGGGTCGGGCGGTCGCCTTTGATCTCACGTTCCAGGGCGTCAATGATCTTGTCGAGCTTCCGGGAAATGTCAGCGTCCGCATGGGGCTTCTCTTTTACCACTTCAAAGGTCAAATCAGAGGGCCGCTCCTTTACCTCGTCAAAAGTCATGACAAGCTTGGGTCCGCGTGTTTCAACCTGAACGGAAAATCTATCGTTTCTCATATGTAAATCTCCTTTGTGTTGTTTTGTGATCCCCAGGCAGCGGGGAGAAAGGCAGGACGCCCCGCCGCCAGGGGAAAAGAAAACAGCGCGGGACAGTATGCAACCATGCAAACCGTTTTCCCGCGCTGTCTCCAGCGAATCACCCCCGGAGGGGTGGGTACTCTTCCGCGCTATTCTCTTGTGTCTATTTTACACCTTTGCTGGGCAGTTTGTACAGGGTTTTCTTTCATACCTGTGCCCGCAAAAATCGCACGGTGTCAACTGCCGAAAGTCACCCGGCGCGATCCGCATATAAGCCGACACGGCGGGCAAATGGGCCTTGCTCCGGCGGGTCTTTGTGCCAGGGTGCCGCCGGTGAAGCACCATCATGTCTGCGGTCGCCTCGTGCTCTTCTTCCGGCATATAGGAAATAGTGATCTTCATGCCTGCTCAAACCTGCCTTTAATGACGTTGCACCATGCCCGGTGCTCTGCTTCGGGCAGGCTGATCTCCGGTTCCTTGCGGAGAACGCCGGAAAGCTCACGGGCCCACGCTCTTTCCTCTGCGGTGCCGCCGGTGTTCCTGATAGCATCCAGCCGGGACGCCATCTGGGCGGCGCTAAAATCATCAATGCCCAATGTTATCACCTCCTGAAATGATTTCTCGAATGTCGGAATAGACTGCCGCTGTAATGGGGTCGCATTCCCCCTCCGGGTCCATCAAGTCAACGATTTTGCCTGTGCCGGTGTCAACGCCGTTTTTCAGCAGATATGTGAGGGGATCTTCCCTGGTGTGAAACAGGCTGCCGTTGTCCAGCCGGAACACGGTCAAGCCGCCCTGTCTCACCTGATAGGCAGCTTCAAGGCGCTGGAGCCGCTTCAAAATGTCTTTCACTGTTCGTCGCCCTCCTTTATGGCGTGTTCAAGGGCTTCAATGCGGGAAATAATGTCGAGCTGCTCCGTCAGCCGGAGGGCATATTCCAAGGTTGAACGGGCTGCCATTATGCGGGCCTTTGCCCCTGCGTTTTCGTCCTCCACAATCTCCCGCAAGGTGGAAAGCGCTGGGGCTATGGCCTGCTGCGCCTGCCGGGTGGCATCCTGAACAAGCGCCCCGAACGCCTCCCGGTACCGGGCCTGAAACTCCGGCTCTCGCAGATATCCCCGCAGTGTGCTTTCTCCGATCCCCGCCGCCTCCGCTGCCTCCGCCCTTGTGCGACACGTCAACAAGGATCTCAAGGCTTTTTCTTTGCGTGGTGTCGTTTGTATCGCCTCCTGTCTGCGGGCCGCTCTCACAGGCTCCCAGCAATGGTCTTGACGATCTGCACGGCCTCCGGGCAGCCTTTCACCGCCTCCAGGTCAAGCGTCACCGTCTTACCCCGCCGGACTTCTCCCGCGTCGTCCGTCCAGGACGGGCGGGAAATTGCCAGCTTCCCGGCGTTCTGGTACAGCTCTATCACATTCTTGCCCGTATCGGCCACCACGGGCGTTTCATCATCCCAATAGCTCATTGTGTATGCCTCCTTGTCAAATCAGTTATAACCGCCAGAAACCGGCGGAAAGCGCCGGGAAATCAATTTTCGGCGGAAAAGTCCTGCCGCATATCTGCCACCCTGGAGCGTACAGAATTAACGGGAACAGTGTCACTGCCCAAAGTAGAAAGGTCTGCCACGCGCGCCCAAAGGGAAATTTGCTTATTGGCAAACGTAACAAGGGCATTCATTTCCGCCAGCTTCTCCCGGTAAATGGCTTCCATCTTCTTTGCGGCCTCGTCTGCTACCTGATACAGTGCTTCATCCCCGGAAATATGGGCATCCCCCAATAGGCCGATCTGCGCCTTGTTGGCCGCCTTTCTACTCTCCAGGTCTGCGATCTCTTTTTGAATGGCATCCAGGGCCGCAGAATTCCCGGAAATGGTGGCCTGTGCCAGTGCGGGGCCCAAAGAGGAAATTTTTTCGTCAATGTCGGAAATATCCTCGCGGAGATTCCCCACACGGTCAGCGATTGCCGCCGCCCGTTTCTTCTGGTCGTTGAAGTAGGCGTTTACAGCATCATATGTGCTGCTGACGCTGTCGCCCAGCTCCGCACTCAGTTCCCCCCGGTACTGGAGGGCAGCCGCCGCGCCGTGTTCCTCCATCTGATCCAGTTTCTTTCTGTCAAGCATTCTTTGCTGCTCCTTTCGTTTTCTGCTTCATTTCTCTCCCAGCTCTCTTTACCCTCTGCGCCGCAAAAGCGCCGGCGCTCCTTGTAAAAGCACAGTCGCACCGCTCGCCGGGGTCCAGGTGCGCCCCACAATGGGGACAGGTGCGAAAATATCCCATGTAACGCTCCTTTCTGGTGTTCGGGTTACTCCGGGGTTACACCACAAATTTCCTACAATTCATTGTGCCGCAATGGATTTGAGAAATTGGGTTACAGGGGTTACGGGCAATACATAACTTTCTCCTAGCACCTATATTTTTCAATCGACAGGTAAACAATAGGAAAGTGCCGTAACCCGTAACCCAGTGCCGTAACCCTAACCAACAGAAAAACCGTACTGCGGTTTTGAATCGATCCGCAATCCTATCCATGTTTTTCTGTTTTTAGGGGCAATTTTTTGAAACCCTTTCCCGGACATAGCGTCTGAAAACTCCACATCACGCCGGACATAATCGCCGCTGTTTCTCGCCCATTCCCTGTACGTCTGGTACAGCTCTCCGGCAGGGGCACGGGCGTCCGGCTCCATAATGCAGCATTCCTCCAGGAAGTTTTCCAGCCAGTTTTCCCGCTGCCTGTATTCGTCGGTTGCCTCTTCGACACCCTCCGGCACCGGCAGCCGGTAGCCGTTCTGTGCAAATAGCATAGCGCCCTGGATTGCCCATGCCAGGATTGCTGGTCCAGCTTCATCCACCAGCTTTTGCCCATAGTTGGGTATGCTGCCTATAATTTTTGTCTTGAACGGTACCGCCTTTAAGCGTCTCCACGTTCCATCGTCCGTACTTCCAACACGGGGGAGGTGGTTGGTGAACATTACCAGACTGTGAGAGGGCACTATGGTTTCTGGTGCGCGGAATTTTTCCTCTACGGTAATAGGATCTGTGCTGCTGATCTGCTTCAACGTGGAAACAGACAGCCGCTTTCCCTCCTCCAGCTCCCCGGCAATCACAAGCCGCTTGCCCCGCAAAGTAGCCAGCGCCGCGCCCCGGTTCTGCCGGTCCGTAGTCAACACGGCAATGTCAAGTGTTCCGGCATAGTCCCCAAGGACAGCGGCCAGGGCATTAAACAGCGTGCTTTTACCGTTTTTTCCTGCTCCGTAGGCCATCAAAGCCCCCTCTTCATACACACGTCCAAACAGGGCCATCCCGGCCACCATCTGGAGATACCCCATAAGGGAACCGTCCCCGCCGGTGATCTTAGAAAGAAAGCTGATCCACATTTCAGCTCCGGCGCTGCCAGGTCCGCAGGCCGTCACTTTCGTGCACATGGCTGCCTTATCACATGGCCGGACTTCACCGGTTTTAAGATTAACAATTCCTTTCGGCGTGTTCAGCTCCGCCGGATTCGCGTCCAGCCTCGCCGGGTCAATGGCAAGGAAGTGCTTTGCCAGCTCCAAAATTGCTTTGATACGCCTGTCTGATCTGGTACGCATAGCGTGGTCAAGGTATGCCTTTTCCCGCTTGACCGATGCAGAGGCCCGGTCCATTTCTTCCTTGTCCCTTTCCGCCTTTGCATCCGCCAAAGTATGGAGTGCCGACCGGTACGCCGCTTGGGCATCCTCCAGCATCTTGACCGACATTTTGACGGCGTTCTTTGTGGCCTGGTGGTCATCCTCTGCCCACCGGACGCCGTTCCAGTACAACCATCCCCGCGAATCGGTAAACAGCAGCTTTCCCTCGTTCAGCTCCAGAAACTTGTCCATGTTTCCGGCGTCTGAAAAGTCGCCCGGGCGAACGTCTCCACAAATCTCCTCTTCCCCCGCATCCCGCACCCGCTCAGCTGCGGCGGCGATCTCCTCCAGCGAAACGCCGTTCGTATTCAATTTTTTGATTTCAGCAAGCGACATTCCGGCCACAAGGGCACGGGTCAGGGAATCCTCCATCAATCCACCCCCAGCTGCTTAAGCAAGGCAGGAACGTTAATCAGATACACAGTGCCGCTTTTGACATGGGGAATACTCCCATCCCTTACTCCACGCCGGAGGTAATAGCAGCTCAAGCCGGTTACCCGGCAAGCATCCTTGATCTTCATGAACGGCGTACTAATCTCTCTCATGCGCTCGCCTCCTCCATGATCTCCGTCACGTCCACACCCAGGGCGCGGGCAATCTTTCCCAGGGTCCCGGGGCGAACACTGCGCCCAGTAATGACCTTGTTGACGGTAGGTCGAGGCATTTCAGCAGCCTTTACGAGATCCTCTGTGTTCATGCACGCGCGCGCCATTGCAATTTTAAGCGCACCGGAATTTGCTTTCATAGTGCTACCCCCTCTCGTAGATTCAAGTGAATCGGTTCTATGCCATTATTGTAACCGATTCACTTGAATCTGTCAAGAAAAAGATTCACTTGAATCTGTTCGTTTTTTGTGGTATGCTTTTTCTGTGAATGGAGGCGGTGCGAATAATGGAAATCGGCAGCATAATAAAGGAAAGGCGAAAAGAGGCCGGATTAACGCAAGAAGCATTAGCCAAAAAAGTTGGTTGCGCTACAATAACCATTCGACAATATGAATCTGGAAAACGTGAGCCTAATTTAAGCACGTTACACGACATTGCAAATGCCCTTAATGTAGGGATTTTTGACTTGTTGCCAGACGATCCAAATCAAGATCCATATGAAGGACTTTCCGAGGATGAAAAGAACTGTATTCGTTCTGTTTCACGGGAAAATGAAACACTAAAGGCAGTTTTGACTATCTTTTTTCAACTTCCAGACGATAGAAAAATTTTATTTCTTAAAGAATTAAGAAGGCTTGAGAAAGAAGCAGCGGAGGAGGAATCCCATGCCGTCGATCCGCAAGAGGACAACTAAAGACGGGCGGGACTTCTACGAAATCACCGTGCGCCGGGGCCGGTCGCTGCCGCGCCTGTTCTCCCGGTGGTATGTGCCGGAGGGCTGGAGCCAACGGGCAATAGACAGAGAACTTGCAAAGGTGGCGGCGGAATTTGAACGCCGGTGCAAGGCCGGGGAGGTAGTCAGCCGGAGAGAGAAGCGCCAGCAGGAGGCCCAGGAGGCCGCAGAGGCGGCAAAAATCCAGACGGTGCGCCAGTATGGCGAACGGGTGTTCATGCCTGCAAAGACCGTCACAATGAGCGAGAACTCCCGCGCCAGCTTCCAAAGCGCCTTGAATACCTGGATCTATCCGGCCATTGGAGGAAAGAAGCTGCCGGACGTGTCCCCCGCCGATCTGTCCGCCCTGCTGCTGGAGATCCAGGCAAAAGGCCGCGCACATTCTACGGCGATCAAGTGCTACACTGTCCTGCACACCCTGTTCAAAATGGCATATCTGGCCGACGAGATCCCGCGCAATCCTATGGACAAGGTTTCCAGGCCTGTCCCCCGCAAGGACGAAATCCGGGAGACAGAGGCCCAGGCACTCACCGTGGACGAGCTGCGGGCCGTCCTGGAGGCCCTGGAGACGGAGCCGCTCAAATGGCGGGCGCTTGTCCATGTCCTGATTGATACCGGCTGCAGGCGCGGCGAGTGCTGCGGCCTCAAATGGGAGGACGTGGACCTGGAGGGCCGGGTGCTGACGATCCGGCGTAACCTCTGCTATACCCCGGCGCGGGGCGTATACGTGGACACGCCAAAGTCGGGCAAGGTCCGGGAGGTAGACATAGGCCCAGAGACGGCGGCGCTCCTGGAGGCCCTCAAAGGTCAAAGCAAAGACGGCTATGTGTTCACCAAGGAGAACAGCGTGGAGCCGATGCACCCCCAAAGCCCCACGCGATACCTTAAAAAGCTGTCGGCAAAGTGCGGCGTCCCTGATCTGCACCCCCACAAGCTGCGGCACACCTTTGCCAGTGTGGCGATCACTGCCGGGGCCGACGTTGCCAGCGTATCGGAGGCGCTGGGCCATTCTGACAAGGCGGTGACGTTGCGGATGTACACCCACGCCGACGCCGAAAGCCGGAGACGGGCCGCCCAGCTCTTCCGGGATGCAATAAAAAAAGCCGGGGAAGATCCCCAGCCAAACGAAAAAAAGACCGGCCAGGACGTTTGATCCTGACCGGTTTTCACTGCCCGTGTCGGTTTTTGTGTCGGTTTTTCATTGGGTGATAAACTGTCAAAGGGTAAAGCAAAAGCCCCAAAGCCTTGCGGCTCTAGGGCTTCACTTGGAGCTGCTGGGCGGATTCGAACCGCCGACCTCATCCTTACCAAGGATGCGCT
>ERZ857521.3741-NODE-3741-length-12007-cov-4.324883_pt1 | contig 12007 bp, 10 predicted proteins | sample MGYA00519701_ERZ857521 | MGnify/ENA primary metagenome ERZ857521 (study PRJEB31778, sample SAMEA3449346) | human gut metagenome | biome: human gut; feature: human-associated habitat; material: faeces | place: United Kingdom | collected 2010/2012 ...
GAGAAAAAGACAAGTGTGAAGTCAGAGAATGCAGACGGAATACCCAAATTTTTGAGGCATGAGAAAATTTGCGGAAGGCTGCCGTCAAGTCCTCCGACTGAAAGCGCAAGCGTCACTTGGCGTTTCTCCAGTCCGCAGTACCTTTGCACATAAGAAACGGTTCCGGCTATGATGCTCCAATGTTTTCTATATATTCAGTATCCAGTGATTTCGGAGAACGCAGTATTCTTTTTCAGATATGTAGCCTAATATCAGTTGCCAATGTTAGAGCCTTTAAAGTTAAGAGCAGCGCAACCTTAAAGCCTCTATCTTTGGCAACTGTATTGATTTATCAGCATGCTTGTATGAACCTATCGGCTGAACTTGCCTGGTATCACAGATACGAAGCAAGTCAGCCGGTAACTTTCCATTATATAAGGCAAGTTGTTTCGGCATCGCATGAAATACGAACAGTCAGAGCAGTCTGTAGTAGTTGAGTTGTCATTCCCAATCTTTATCATATTGCATAAAACGCAATAGAAATGAAGATATAGCTCGAAAATATGGCTATAAATCTTACATATATACATCTTTTTATACTATTTTTGCACAAACAATTATATACTTATGGCAAAAGATATAAATCGTATTAAGGTCGTTTTAGTGGAGAAGAAACGAACTAACAAATGGCTTGCGGAAACTTTGCAAAAAGATCCAGCTACTGTGTCAAAATGGTGTACAAACGTTTCACAACCATCAATAGAAACTTTAGTTGAGATAGCAAGAGTACTTGAGGTAGATGTTAAGGATTTGTTGGTGTCTACCACCAATGACTCTGTTTATATAAAGATACCTAAAGTATAATTAAACAGTAATTCTTCCCCACAGATTCTCTATTGTATGGTTATCACCCACGATAATGTGAGAATCATAATAATAAGAGTATGACCTTTATATATAAAAAATCTTTAAAGCATTATTTTGATTATTATAACGGGATGATTAAAGAAAGTATTGAATGGGTTTAAATATGAATGAGAATTGGTTTGAAATAGTTGAGATATTAAGGAATGCATTAGACAGTAATTACTGCAAATCAGAGCTTGCTTTTGCAGTAGAAAACTGTTTTAGGATCTTGGGATGGAGGAAGACTAATGGCTCTTTGATTAAGAATTATAATTTATCTAATGGCTCTAATGTTGATATTGTATTGTCTAAAACTTATGGAGGAAATGTCCAATCTGATTATATTCCCGTTTTTATCCAAAGTGGAGAATTTCAGTGTAATGAAATAGATAATGTTAGCTTTGCAATGGATGAATTATTGACAGATGCGGCCATATCCTTCGGTACTTGTATTAAATTTTTCTATCGTAATAATCAAGATATAATCCTTAGTAAAGAAATCCTTTTAGAGGAAAGCAATCATGAAGGAATACAAATATCAGATTTACTTTTGTTTCAACATTTTAAAAAATCTTCAGTTCATGACTATATAATTTCAATAAATGAGAAAAATGAGATTTTAACTAAATTACGTTTGGATATTAAACATATTTCAGAGGACAGGAATATACTTAAATCCATATTCTCAGATTTTCTCGTGCAACAGGGATATGACAGGATGCTGATTGAAGAAGAAATGCAGAATCTTGAAATTGTTGTATCGCAAAAACAGCTTTGTTCTAAAGATTTGGAAAATCATTCTCTGGGTACAAAGGATACAACACGTTTCTCTTTTAATGGAAGCCAGTTTTATCCTAAAAAAAGGTTTGTTCTTGCTGTAGTGAAGCAATATGTTAAAGAACATCCTAGCATCTCGTATAATGAACTTGAAAGAGTGTTTCCATCGAGAATAATAAGTAAACAAAGAGGTGTCATACGTCCATTGTCTGTTGTACAGGAATGGATGAAAGACAATGCTGATCTGTCTTCAAGATATTTTCTTGAATCTGATGAATTAATAACACTAAAAGACGGAATCCAGTATACTGTTTACAACCAATGGGGGTTGAAACAATTTAATAAATTTCTGGAAATTGCTCAGTCCATGTATATTGTAAATAGTAATAAAAAGAATAATGATGTTAAAGAGGACATTACTGAACATTCACATAAATCAGTATTGCAAATTTCCAAGGAATCTTTACAATCGTTTGTTAAAAAGAAATGTTGATGAAGAAAAATAAATTTACATTTATAGATTTGTTTGCCGGTATTGGAGGCTTTCATACTGCAATGCATAGTGTTGGAGGAAAATGTGTGTTTGCCAGTGAATGGGATAAATATGCACGAATTTCATATGAGGCTAACTATAAGGATATAGAACCAGATCTTTTCCAAAAAGATAGTGATGGAAATTATCTGTTTTTTAACAGCGATATAACAGAAGCAATACCAGAGAATATTCCTGCATTTGATGTATGTTGTGGAGGCTTTCCTTGTCAACCCTTTTCTATTGCAGGTTTAAGACGGGGCTTTGAAGATACTCGTGGAACTTTGTTCTTTAATATAGCTAATATTGTTAAGCAAAAAATTGATTCAGGTGTTCCACCTAAAGTGTTGTTCCTAGAAAATGTGAAAGGATTGAAAACTCATATGAAAGGCGAAACGCTAAAAACGATTTTAGCAACATTAGATGAATTGGGTTATGCATATAACTATGATGTTTTAAATGCAAAGTATTTTGGTGTACCTCAAAATAGAGAAAGATTGTTTATTGTTGCATGGTATAAAGACATGGTTAAAGCTACAACTTTTAAATTCCCCTATGGAATAGCACCTGATGGTAGTACAATATATGAAAAATCTAAAGATCTTGGAGATAAGGTAATAAAGACTAAAGTCTCAGATATTTTCGAGCCTGAAGATTCTATTGATAGTTACTATACTATTAGTGATAGGTTGTGGATTGGTCATCAAGAGCGAAAGAAAAGGAACAAGGCTAACGGTAAGGGATTTGGCTATTCACTTTTTAATGAAAATAGCGTATATAGCAGTACAATATCTGCAAGATATTGGAAAGATGGCAGCGAAATTCTTATTGATCAATCTGATAAAGGATTAAATCCCAGAAAACTAACTCCAACTGAAGCAGGTCGTTTACAGGGTTATCGAATTATAGGGAATGGCTGGAAATATCCGGAAAATGCAGACAACCAAAATTATAATTCTGATAATCTGGAATTTCATATAGTTGTTCCAAGAAAGGAAGCATATCATCAGTTTGGAAATAGTGTCGCAATACCTGTTATCAAAAGATTATCAAAAGAAATTGTCGAACAATTATTAAAAATATAGGCATATGAACAGAATGACAGATACAGAACAAGTCATTGAATCAAAACAGATTCTGAAAGATTTACATCAGGTTCTTGTGGATGCAAAGAAAAAATTTACTGATGAGTTCATAGCGCAGGAGGTTAAGTTGAGTGATACATTCAAAGTTGCCTTTCGTAACATGTTAAATAAAAAGAACTGTACAGTAGAATATTTCAGTTACACTACAGTTGTAAATAATACTTTTGGACAACAAATTTATATAGCTAACCAATGGTTTGTAATTGCTTCATATTTTGTGGATTTTTGTTCAGAGATGTTAAGCTATCAGAGTCTGTTCTTTAAGATTTGTGAGCGTATTGGGCTTAATCATAAAGGAATGAAAGAATATGCGACCAGATTAAAAGAGGCCCCAACTATGGAGGATAAATCCAGCTTTATGGCTGCAGCATTGGAAATGCTTAATGATGATTACTCTGATGTACATGATGATAAACATAAAGTTGCTACATATCTTTGGAAATTTGTAAGTGATTATTCCTGGTGGTCTGGAAATAAAACTGTGGACAGAAATGATTTTTATTTTTCTGCGCTTCTTAATCAAATGAATGTAGTGAATGCAAGTGCTGGGTATTTGGCAACAATAGCATGGTATTATTCCTGTGTTCTTTCTTTAAGGCTGTTGGTAGATAATACAGATAATTTTACTGTTGACTTGAAAAAGAAAACTATAACTGTAAAACCATATAAAACAGAGTCTCAATCTGATACTAAACTTTGTGAATCAAACGAAATTTATAAAGCCAATAAAGGAATTTCTATAAGTGCGGCAAGTCTGGAAAGGTTTCAATCTATGAGTTAATTATGAAGGCAAACTGGATTATATGTGACAACCATTTGGCGCTGAGGGAGGGTAACAATATTTATCATCTAAGTGCTTCAGAGATTTATTCTTTCTCTGATATGAATAGAATAGACGGAATAGAATGTGAAAGCCCATTTGTAGAATTACCGGGCATTCGTTTCTCTAAAATAGGAGCTGCTGCAAAAATCATGTTGACCAGCAGCCCCGAAGGTGACATATATTTCAATGTTTATGCTATTCGCAAAGGTAAACTGATAAATGTAGATATTGTAAATGGTTTACTTATAGATCAGTGCATGTATGACAATACATGGTTCTACATAACAGAAACAAGCAGTATAATTCAGGAAGTAATTACAAAATCGGATATAGTATCTTCTGGGCGTATTAATTTAAAACAGTATTTAAGCGTTATTGAACAAAGTATATTTGGTGACATAGATGTTGTCGAAAATCATGTTGAGCAATCTGTTTTACATAAGCCTGTCGTTACAGATACAAGTATACCAAAGGACCTTAAAGCCACATTATTCCCTTATCAAGAATCTGGATATTCATGGATAAGGACTATGTTAGAAGTAAATAACGGATGTATCCTTGGAGATGAAATGGGATTGGGAAAAACTATGCAGGTAATAACTGAAATGTTATATTTGAAAAGTCAGTTTATTACCCCAATAATCGTTGTTGCACCAATATCACTTCTTACTAACTGGCAAAGGGAATGTAAGAAGTTTGCACCGTCACTTAATGTTATAGTTCATTATGGCCCTTATAGGATAAGCAATTTTCGGGATTTTTCTGGATTTGATGTGGTCATTACTTCTTATACTACTGTAATAAGTGATATTCATATGCTTAATATGATTAAGTGGAAAATGGCTGTTTTGGATGAAGCTCAGAGTATAAAGAACCCTGACAGCTCCAGAACAAGAGTTTGCAAGCAGTTGAATAGAGAAAGAAGCCTTGCGGTTTCTGGAACCCCTTTTGAGAATCATATAACGGATATATGGTCATTGGTAGACTTTATTCAGCCTGGTTTGCTTGGCACACTTAATACATTCAAGAAAAACATTACTGATGACATTGAAGGTGGTAAGAAAATTGAGCCAATACTCTCTGCGCTAATGGTACGTAGACTTGTTTCAGATGTAGCCAAAGACTTGCCTGAGAAGATAGTATCTACACAGCCTCTTCGAATGTCGGAGATAGAGTGTCAACAATATTGTAATTATCTGGAAGCATTGAAGGATGGAATGGATACAGAAAATCCTTCTCTTGGAATGTTACAACAGTTACGAATATATTGTACACACCCGTATGCAGTAAAGGACAGTTCCTATAAAGATGATCCATCTGTAGTGTCGGTTAAGTATCAAAGATTTTGTGAAATTGTTGAAGAAATTATAAGCCGGAAAGAAAAAGTAATTGTTTTTACTTCTTATAAACGTATGTTCGAAATATTTGAAGAGGATATACCTGTCAGGTTTGGAATTAAAATATGGTCTATAAATGGAGAGACACCAATAGAAGACAGGCAGTCTATAGTTGATAGATTCAATCATTTAGATGAACCGGCAATGCTGGTTCTCAATCCGAGGGCAGCAGGAACCGGACTTAATATAACAGGAGCGAATCACGTAATACATTATAATCTGGAGTGGAACCCCTCTCTTGAAGACCAGTCCTCAGCACGTGCATACAGACGAGGTCAAGAGAAGACTGTATTTGTCTATAGGTTATATTATACTGATACAGTAGAAGAGGTTGTTAATGAAAGGATTGAAAGGAAACGTGATATTGCTTCATACGCAATTATAGGTAATGATGGTAAGAGCCAGGATAAGGCAGACATTCTTAGAGCTTTAGAGTTAGTACCTTCAATAAAAAATAATTAGAAAAAACATATATATGATTACTACAGTTCAACAAAAAACAGAAGAGGATTTTGAGTTACTTCCTGATCCTGAGAGAATTGTAAACGGATTAAGGGATACTGGTTACAATTTTAATACAGCAGTTGCCGATATCGTTGATAATTCAATTGCAGCAAATGCAACAAAAATAAGTATAGACGTGAACATTGATCCAAACATGCAAGTTAGAGTCTATTTTGCAGATAATGGCTGTGGCATGGATTTGGAGGGATTGAAGAATGCAATGAAATACGGATCAAAAGAACGGGCAGAGAAAAATTCTTTAGGTAAGTTCGGATTGGGACTTAAAACTGCATCAACAGCCTTCTGTAAGCAATTCTCATTAATTTCCAGAAATTCACCAAATTCAGAATTGAGGAAGGTTCAGTGGGATTTGGATTATATTGCAGAAAATGGTTCATGGTTATTACAATTTCCTGTTATCGAACAAGATGAAGAGGAAATGTTGGATATAGTAGCTGAGGGAGGCTCTGGAACTCTTCTTGTTTGGGAGAAGATAGACCGTCTAATGAAAGATTATAAGTCTTTAAAGAATGCACAAAAAGGGTTAAATAAAATCCTTGAAGAACTCCGATTCCATCTGTCTATGGTTTTTCAACGTTATTTGGATAAGAACGATAGCCGTGCACAGAATGTTGAAATAACAGTAAATACACAATCAATATCTCCGTGGGACCCGTTTTGTACTAAAGAGAAAAATACAGAGCTCTTACAGACACAAGATGTACCGGTGGATATGCCGGATGGTACACAGCTTAAATTCCATATTGCAGCTTATATTATTCCCAAAAAAGGAGAATATTCCAGCATAGAGGCTGAGAAATCAGCCCGTGGAAGTAATGACTTTCAGGGAATTTATGTTTATAGAGAGAATCGTTTAATACACAGTGGGGATTGGTTCGGATTTTTGAAGAAGGAGCCACATTATTCATTGTTGAGAGTTGATTTTTCATTTGATTATACCCTAGATGAATTACTTAGTGTTGATATCAAAAAGTCTCGTATTCTCTTAATAGGAGAATTGGCAAACTTTATAATGAACTTTTTAGGAGCACCAAGACGTGAAGCTGAAAAAAGATACCGAGACACTGAAAATAAAAATGTCCACAATACAGGTAAAGGTGCGCACATATCATCTAATCAAAATATAGACAGTAAAGCTCCCGAACTAGAAGGTTCAACTATTACCCCTATAGATGATGAAAGTGCTGAAATTGTAAATAGTAATGGAAAGTTTACCAAAGCCATATCAATTCTTCATAATGTAAATCCTCAGGAGAACCGTGTTATACCCGTTAAGTCCATTGAAGGTAATGCATTGTGGGAACCTGCACTTGCAGATGGCAAGCATGCTGTAAATATCAATGAAAGCCATCCATTCTATAAAAAGATATATGGACCTTATTTAGCTCAAAATCTAGTCGTAGAAGGTTTTGACGATCTGTTATGGGCACTTGCAGAAGCTGAAAATACAACAGTATCACAGTCTTCAATCGAAAACTACGAAGATATGAGATATACAGTATCCAGAATTTTAAAGAGGCTTGTAGCTGATTTACCTGATCCCGAACTCTCAATAGAAGAATAATATGGAAGAGCTGTGTCTTAAACTAAAACAGGATTTAGAGAATTACTTCTCAATGCCATTTGAAATACAAGCTGTATTTAAAGATGGAGAGGTACATTATGTATGTTCTCCTTATAATGAAGAACAGATGTATTTCAGTGTGGAGGTTTATATACACAATAAAATCAGGCTTGTTATTGAAATATACCCACAAAAACACGGTGGGTATATACTCAATGAAATGGCTCATGCGCCAGAAGAAAAACAGTCTGCTTTTTTTTCTTATAAGCAGATGCTTGTGGATAAAGGATTAAAATCTTGTTATCTGGTAAATAAATCTGATTTATTGGAAAATAAATGGCCTACTACTTGGAGAACATTTAACTTTAAAATGACCCAAATACCTATACCTGATAATGCTAAAGAATGTGAGTATATTCTCATTGAATTGACAAGATACAGCTTTGAATTAATATTCTCCCTTCTCACTATAACTGATATAAGTGAGGAAAAGTTCTTGCAAAAAGCAATTCTGACTGAGGGTACCATCCAAGAAATTAAATCCATTAGATACGAACGTAATCCTATTAATCGAAAATTATGTCTATATAAAAAAGGATATACTTGTGCTGTCTGTGGTATGAATTTTCAAGATGTATATGGTGATATAGGAAAAGGATTTATAGAAGTACATCATACAACACCTGTTTCTAAAATGGGTGTAGGGTATAATTTAAATATAGAGCGAGATCTGGTTCCACTTTGTTCCAATTGCCACTCAATGGTTCACAGAAGAAATCCCCCTTATAGTGTGGAAGAATTAAAGAAAAAAATAAGATTAAAATGATTATTTATGGCAGACCGTTTGACAAAGGAACAGAGACATAAGAATATGTCTGCTATACGTGGCAAGAATACAAAGCCGGAATTACTGGTCCGTAAGTTCTTGTTCAGCCGAGGCTTCCGCTACCGGCTGAATCATCCTCGTTTGCCAGGGCATCCAGATCTTGTATTGCGGAAATACAGAACTGTAATATTTGTAAACGGCTGTTTCTGGCATGGTCATGACGGATGCAAGTATTTTGTATTACCAAAAACAAACTCAGAGTTTTGGAAGGACAAAATCCAGAAAAATAAGGAACGTGATATTAAAGAGAAAAAAGAGCTTGCTTCTATGGGATGGCATTGTATTACAGTATGGGAATGCCAACTGAAACCAGCACTTCGTGAACAGACTTTAAAATCACTGGAGTATACGCTTAATCATATTTTTTTGAGTGATAGAAGCGTAAAACGCTATGAAAACCATGAAGAAAAGCAATTACTGGTTGCTGAATCTGAACCATATTTTGATGAATGTAAATGATTCTCAGAATCTAACTATATAGAAATTAGGTTTATTATTAGCCACTTAAAAGCTAAATTGTTCAAGTAACCGTTTGCAGTTCAATGTGTAATCGAAAAAAATAATATAATATCTAGTGAAAAATAAATATTCGACAATTCAGAACTTAAGAAATAAAACAAAAAATATTTTTCAAGATAAAATGGAATTGATAAAAACAATCATATGTAATAATTATTGTAAAATATTCTTTGTGGTAGTTACTCTAATCGTATTCATTTTTTCTTTTAATATAAATAATAAAATGGATAGAGAGAATGAAATGAAAAATGACATAAAAAGGACCAATGATTCTATAATGATGAATATGTCAGAAAGTGAACATGATAAAGCTCTTTATTTAGAAAATATATATCGTAGTATTATTGATTCACCCAAAGATTCATTAATGCTTGAGATAAAAAGAAACCTTAATAATATCTATTGGAGGGTAACAAGGATAGAGAATATAATTGAACGTGATACAATAAAATAAAAACCATTATGTTTGATTTTACAACAGAGACTTTTAGTAGTCTTATTTCTATATTTAGCGCTGTAATAGGATTAGGCTATCCGGTATTACTACAAAGCATTCAGCGTATTGATGAACAATATTGTTCTGTCAGATTAGCCTATCGCTTCCAGCAAGAAATATCTTTTAAGTTTTTCCAATTTATATTATTCAGTAATATAATAATTTCAATCTTATCACCATTTGTCATTTATTTATTACCCGTTGATTTTTCAAATTATGTGGTATCTGTACAGACGGTATTTATATTAGCTCTCTTACTTTGCTCGTTTAATCTGTTTAATATAATAAGAATTTATTATTACCCTAAAGATCTTATAACTAGGCTGGAGAAATCTTCTGAAGAACTGAAACCTAAAGATATTAATTTACTACAAGAAGACGAGAACAATAAATATGTTAATGAGCTAATGAATATTTTTGATATCTCCGTCTATGGTTCTCAAAAAGAAAATTATGATATTTATTTTTCTGCATTATCAATTGTTCTTCATAATTTTAGTGATTATCATAATAGTTCAGATGTAGAAAAACCTGTTGTTTATCCTAAAGGAATGATGAGAATACTGGACGAAATCAGGAGACATTCAGTAAAATCTAATGAACAAAAATTTTTCTATAAATACAATAGTATTACCCCATTTATCTATAATGAAAGTTTTAAAAGAAAAATCTCAGAAGAAACTTATCACTATATTTGGACTACCTTAAATGATGTTATTAACTCAAATAATAAAGGATGGTTTAATCAATATTGGAGTTATTCTGATCAATATTATAGATTTGTACTTTCACCTATTATGAGAGAAGAAAATTCTATTATTAATGATACAGATAAGAATCGTTTTTTTGAACTGCATGTAATGATTGGCGCTTTACTAGTGTATAATAAAAAATACGACTGGCTTAAAGATATAATGTATTTTACAAATCAGACTCCAGCTCACTATGATTTAATTCCTGGAACATTTATTGCTATTCTAAATTTGGCAAAAGAGATAGATTCGATGGCATCATTTATGCACCATCGACTTCTTTCTTCTGTTTATCCTTTTGTAGGTATGAAAGCAGATGTAAATACTAGCTATTATATTCAAAATGAGTCTACTAAATATTTATCTTTACTCGTTATCAGATTGTTTATATTTAATGACTATAATATTAACTATTGTGAGCCTTTAGAACTGCCTTCTGTTCCTAATAATATTAGTGATAATAAATACAACATTGGAATATTAAGATCCATTATTAATGGCGTTGATTTTTGGTACGATGGTAAAAACATAAAAAAAATTCATTTTAATAGTACAATTCCTCAAAAAAAAGAGGTTATAGGGTTATTAAATTCGTATATAAAATCTTGCGAAGAAAAAATTAAAGATATTATAGATAACCCCAAAATTGATAAAAGGAAAATATCTCGTATAAAAGATGAACTTTATAACTATGAAGAAAAATACAAGAAAAATGTTATTACTGATAAATCACCATATCTTAATGAGATAGATAAAGAATCGTACTGTTCAAGAAATATGAATTTACCTTATTTTTATAAGTTTGAAAGAAGTGAGATTTGTGAAGGTGTTCAAAATATTTCTGTAAACTTGGAAGAGGTTTTGATGCAATCTTTATTTAACAATCTTCAAAGGTACTATACTTCATTTTTCATAACAATAAGAAGCAATACAGATTATACAATTCAGCATTCCGATATACTAAAAGCACTTGATTGTTTGGAGCTTGATTCAACTCAACATATTATTTTTTGTCAAGGTGTATATTTGGGTAATTTTGAAGATCTTTATGGTAGACAGGAAAATCTAACAATTTATAATGATGAAATATATTATAAAAATATTCCAGTAATAGACATACCATCTCAAGAACGTTCTCTACTTATTTTGAAAAAGACGGATGTACCATTTTACGAATTCCTTAAAAAAGTTGATGAAAAGGATGAACATTTTGCATTAATTAAATCTGAAAGTTCATTGTATTCTAATATAGATAATATAGACCCTATAAATCCTATTTTAGAACTTAAATATTATCTAAGATTCTATTATAAAGATGAATTTAAATATATAAGAATTAAGATATCATATAATCTACCTATTGGAAACGTGGGTGACATAAATAAAATACAACCATTTTAGTCATACAAATTAATAGTCAAAATATACTCAGTAAAAGTGTGCCATGATTATTCTTGAGCTATTTTTTATGGGCAACTTTATTTTAATAAAAAGTTATTTCCATATAAGCATAAAAATATCATTACACACTTTTTGTGAACTTAAAGCTGTGTTCTAATGCTTGTAAATAGAAATTATAGGCCTGAACTTATGCTCTTGATTTTTCGGTGTTTCCTGAATAGTACCTGACTGCAAGGAATGAAGCCAGGCCTTATTCTCCTTTTGCCCTTCCACTTCAGTAGAAGACCATAACCAGCATTCACCCG
>ERZ857521.3743-NODE-3743-length-11995-cov-5.698576_pt1 | contig 11995 bp, 8 predicted proteins | sample MGYA00519701_ERZ857521 | MGnify/ENA primary metagenome ERZ857521 (study PRJEB31778, sample SAMEA3449346) | human gut metagenome | biome: human gut; feature: human-associated habitat; material: faeces | place: United Kingdom | collected 2010/2012 ...
GCTCTTGGATGAGCTTGTTTATACACTTTTTTAAGTTCTTCAAATGTGGCATGCGCATAGATCTCGGTAGTTGCAATACTCTCGTGACCCAAAAGTTCTTTTACCGCACCCAATTCTGCATCATTATTCAGCATTGTGGTAGCAAAAGTATGCCTCAGCACGTGAGGACTTCTTTTTTTCAACGTCGCCACCTTTGACAGGTTCCGTTTCACTAAATTATAGACTAGATTCTTATAAAGCCGTCCGCCATCCTCTTTAATAAAGAAAGCCTTCGACCTTTCCGGAATCGCTTCGTTTCTTACATTAATATATTCAAGCATCAACTCTTTCAGTTCATCACCGAACGGTATTAGCCGTTGCTTGTTTCTTTTCCCGGTTACTTTCAAAAGAGAAGCAGAAAAATCCACATCCTTATCATCCAGACCTATCAATTCCGATAGTCTCATGCCTGTAGCATAAAACATTTCAATAATCAACCGATCACGACAACCTTTAAATCCTTCGCCAAAATCCGTATCATCCAGCAACTTATCCATTTCGCTCTCTTTCAGAAAGACAGGTAACGGTTTCTTATTCTTAGGTCCTGTTATTTTTCGTAACGGATCTACGGTCACCTCTCCTTGCCTTAAAAGATACTTATAGAACGACCGGAGCGAACTTAGCTTTCGATTTACAGAAGTTGAAGTATATCCCCTGTCCATTAATGAAACAATCCATTCACGAATCAGTTCACCTTCCACTTCCAACGGATCAAACTTTCCGTACTCTTCCTGAGCAAACTCCTGTAGTTGCTTTATATCCTCGCCATACGCCAGAACGGTTTTTTCGGAATAATTCCGCTCATACCGGAGGTAATCAAGAAAAGATTTAATTAACATAATATCGCTACATCTAAAATCGTGCAACGAATGTATGAAAAGAATTCAATAATTCAAAGGAAATTACGAATTATTAATCTTCTACTTGCTGAAGTTGTTGTACATAAACTGCACGCTCTTTCTTAAGTCTTTTAGTTACAGACGGTTTATCAAATTGCTGTCTGCTTCTTAATTCTTTCACGATGCCAGTTTTCTCAAATTTTCTTTTAAACTTCTTCAGCGCTTTTTCAATGTTTTCGCCTTCTTTTACAGGTACTACAATCATTTTGTTATTATTAATATGTTATTGGTTAAAAATTTCCGCAGTCAAATTGCGCCGCAAAATTACACATACTTTCTTTATTCACAAAACTTTCGGCAAATATTTCTCAAAAACTATTCATAAACAAATCATTAACCGCGAAAAGTTAGTACCTTTGAGACTCATAAATATGTCTATAAATAACATAATAAGGTATGAAGCAGAGCATAAAAGAGCGTATACACGCACTACGGATGACATTCCGCCCTAACAATATCAAAGCGTTCATCATTCCCAGCACCGATCCTCACCTGAGTGAGTATGTAGCTCCTTATTGGATGTCCCGTGAATGGATTTCCGGTTTCACGGGTTCCGCCGGAACAGCCGTCATCTTAATGGATAAAGCCGGACTATGGACAGATTCCCGTTATTTCCTGCAAGCGGAAAAGGAACTGGAAGGCAGCGGCATTACATTATATAAAGAGATGCTGCCGGAAACTCCTAGTATCACAAAGTTCCTCTGTCAGAATCTAAAGCCGGGAGAATCTGTGAGTATTGATGGGAAAATGTTTTCCGTGCAACAGGTGGAACAAATGAAAGAAGATCTTGCCCCCTATCAGTTACAGGTCAATCTGTTTGGCGATCCACTGAAAAACATTTGGAAGGACCGTCCATCCATGCCTGATGCTCCGGCTTTTATCTACGATGTTAAATATGCAGGAAAAAGTTGTGGAGAAAAAGTTGCCGCCATTCGTACCGAGCTGAAAAAGAAAGGCATCTTTGCTTTATTTTTATCCAGTCTGGACGAAATAGCATGGACTCTCAATCTGAGAGGAAGTGATGTGCATTGCAATCCGGTTATAGTAAGTTATCTACTGGTTACTCAAGATGAAGTAGTCTACTTCATTTCGCCGGAAAAGATTACCCAAGAGGTAAATGAATACTTGCAAGAGCAGCAAGTCAGCCTGAGAAAATATGACGAAGCTGAATCTTTCCTGAATTCTTTTGCAGGAGAAAACATACTTATCGACCCAAAGAAAACGAACTATGCGATTTATTCGGCTATCAATCCAGCATGTAAGGTCGTTCGTGGAGAATCTCCTGTGACATTACTGAAAGCCATTCGCAATGAGCAGGAGATTGCCGGCATCCATCACGCAATGCAGCGGGATGGCGTGGCGCTTGTCAAGTTTCTCAAATGGCTGGAAGCATCAGTGCTTTCGGGCAAAGAGACCGAACTGAGCGTAGACCGGAAGCTGCATGAGTTCAGAGCAGCCCAACCTTTGTATATGGGAGAAAGTTTTGACACAATCGCCGGATATAAAGAGCATGGAGCAATCGTACACTATTCCGCAACGGAGGAGAGTGATGTCACGCTTCAGTCTAAAGGTTTCTTGCTGTTAGATTCGGGAGCGCAGTATCTGGATGGAACAACTGACATCACCCGTACCATTGCATTAGGCGAACTGACGGAGGAAGAAAAAACAGACTATACCTTAATATTAAAAGGCCATATTGCATTGGCAATGGCTAAATTCCCAGCCGGAACACGCGGCGCCCAACTCGATGTATTGGCCCGTATGCCTATCTGGAGTCATGGCATGAACTTCCTTCATGGTACCGGACATGGCGTAGGACATTTTCTGAGCGTACACGAAGGTCCGCAAAGTATCCGTATGAACGAAAATCCCATTGTGCTGCAACCCGGTATGGTTACATCCAATGAACCTGGTGTTTATAAGGCAGGCAGCCACGGGATACGCACCGAGAATCTGACATTGGTCTGCAAAGATAAGGAAGGCATGTTCGGAGAATATTTCAAATTTGAGACGATCACCCTATGCCCGATTTGCAAAAAAGGTATCATCAAAGAAATGCTGACAGCAGAAGAAGTCAAGTGGTTCAATGACTACCATCAAACCGTTTACAAAAAACTTTCTCCAAGTCTGAACGAAGAAGAAAAGAAATGGCTGCTAGAAGCAACAAAAGCTATTTAAAACAGCTTTTGTCTGACACCCGGATGTCAGGCTGCTTAACACCCGGGTGTCAGGCAGTCTGAGATCCGGGTGTCAGACATCACGAGACCCGGGTGTCGAACAATCCCCAATCATATTCAATAAAAACATCATTAGAAACAATATAATTTATGGCTTTAATCAAATCAGTGCGGGGCTTTACCCCCGAAATTGGAGAGAACTGTTTTCTCGCAGATAATGCAACCATCATAGGAGATGTAAAAATAGGAAATGACTGTAGCATCTGGTTTTGTACAGTATTGCGCGGTGACGTTAATTCCATACGGATAGGTAATGGAGTCAATATTCAGGATGGAAGCGTGCTACATACTTTATACGAGAAGTCAACCATCGAAATTGGTGATCATGTTTCCGTAGGACATAATGTGACGATTCACGGAGCAACCGTCAAAGATTATGCACTTATCGGGATGGGATCTACTATACTGGATCATGCCGTAATAGGCGAAGGAGCCATCGTTGCCGCCGGTTCTTTGGTCTTGAGCAATACAGTGATCGAACCCGGAAGTATCTGGGGAGGGGTACCGGCTAAATTTATCAAGAAGGTAGACCCGGAACAGGCAAAGGAACTAAACCAAAAAATCGCTCACAATTACCTGATGTATTCCCAATGGTATAAATAAAGAAAAAATAGATGCATAAAAAGATCCCCTATTTTAGCTTCATCCACAACAGGAGTTCTAAAATAAGGGGATCTATATTCTTTATATCAAACTTCAGTTCATTAATGAAGCCGCTCCATTTATCTATTTCAAATTATTTATTCTGAAGACTTGAAGCAACTTTATCCATCTCTAAAAGTTAATCATGTGCATAATCTTCTCCGTAGCTCCGGCATTACTGGTCACATAATAACCGGCATTCGCGCCGGTCTCACGCATGAAAACGTCATCTGTCCGGAAACGGTCCAACAAGGTTTTCAACTCGTTATAGTCTTTAATAGAGTATGCGCCTTTAGCTTCGAGCAACCGGATTGCTTCCATAAACTTCTGATATTTCGGTCCGAAGATAACAGGAATGCCATATACAGCAGCTTCCAGTGTATTATGAATACCGACGCCAAAACCACCTCCGATATAAGCCACTTCTCCATAGCGGTAAATAGAAGATAACAGTCCGAAGCAATCGATAATCAAGCAATCAACTTTCAGTACATTCTTTTCATCAGCACGAGTATAGCGTACATAAGGACGTTTCAGTTTACTGATAATCTCCACCAGATGATTTTCATCAATCACATGCGGAGCGATAATCAACTTCATTTCCGGATGGGTGTTGAAGTACTCCAGAAATAAATCTTCATCCGGTCCCCAAGAACTGCCGGCTACAAACGTAAAAGCATTGTCTCCTTTAAACATTTTCACCAATGGGAGATCTTTGGCCTCTTCCCGAATCTGCAACACACGGTCGAAACGGGTATCTCCCACCACTGTCACACGACTAATGCCAATCTTCGACAAATAGCGTTTGGAAGCCTCATTCTGCACAAACAAATGATCGAAATCCTTCAGCACATTACGATAAGTCCCACCATACCATTTAAAGAATATCTGATCGCGACGGAAAATGGAAGAAACACTATACACCGGGATACGACGCTTATGAAGCTCATCCAGGTAATTCTTCCAAAATTCGTACTTGATAAAGAATGCCATGCACGGGGTTGCAATATCCAGGAACTTCTTCACATTCCGCGGTTTATCAAACGGCAGATAGCAGACAATGTCCGCTCCCCGGTAATGCTTGCGCACTTCGTAACCGGACGGAGAGAAAAATGTGAGCAATATCTTATAATCGGGATATTTTTCCCTGATCATTTCTATTAATGGACGCCCTTGTTCAAACTCGCCAAGCGAAGCAGCGTGAAACCAAATATACTGCTCCCCTTTCTCCACTTGCTGTCGTAGAAGTTCATACACCACCCAATGCCCTTTCATCATTTTTCGGGGCTTACGGCTGAACGGAGCAGCAAAATGAACCAAAAGGTCATAAACAACTATTGCCAGATTGTAAAGCATAATTTACAAATCCTAATTATTTAAGTACCTCTACGGCACGCTTCATACGAGCCAATGTCTCTTCCTTACCCAATACCCAGGAAATATCGAACATATGCGGACCTTTACCTTCGCCCACCAGTGTCAGACGGAAGGCATTCATTATATTACCTGTATGGTAACCTTTTTCAGCAATCCAGTCCATCACTACTCTCTCCTGGCCTTCAATGCTGAAATCCTCGATGCCGGCAATTACTTCCGCCAACTCAGTCATACATTTTGCCGAGTCTTCTTTCCAGCGTTTCTTCACTGTCTTTTCATCATATTCAGCAGGAGCCACAAAGAAGAAGCTACATACATCCCACAGTTCCTTGATAAAACTTACACGGTCTTTCATCATGCCGACTACCGTAACGACCTTCTCGAAAGGAGCCTCTACCCCATGCTCTTTCAACACAGGCAAAAACAGTTCGGCAATTTCTTCATTCGGTTTAAGCTGGATATACTGATGATTGAACCAAATACCTTTTTTATAGTCGAATTTAGCTCCGGACTTGCTGCAACGATGAATGTCGAACAGTTTTATCATCTCGTCCATAGACATCACTTCCTGATCGTTGCCCGGATTCCATCCCAACAAAGCCAGGAAGTTAATCACCGCTTCGGGCAAATAACCCGATTCACGATATCCGGAAGACACTTCTCCCGATTCCGGACGCCATTCCAACGGGAATACAGGGAATCCCAAACGGTCACCGTCACGCTTACTTAGTTTACCGTTTCCTTCCGGCTTCAGCAGCAAAGGCAAGTGGGCAAATTCCGGCATCGTGTCTTCCCAGCCGAATGCACGGTACAAAAGTACGTGCAGCGGTGCCGAAGGCAACCATTCTTCGCCACGGATTACATGAGACACTTCCATCAAATGGTCATCCACAATGTTCGCGAGATGATAAGTAGGCAGTTCGTCAGCCGATTTATAGAGCACCTTGTCATCCAGAATAGATGAATTAATAACGACTTCGCCACGAATCAAGTCATTCACGTGAACATCCTCGTTCGGCTCAATCTTAAAGCGGACCACATATTGCTTTCCTTCAGCAATCAATGCATCCACTTCTTCTTTCGACATTGTCAGAGAATTGCGCATCATCCCGCGGGTAGATGCATCATATTGGAAGTTAGCAATTTCCGCACGCTTAGCATCCAGTTCCTCAGGAGTATCAAAAGCGATGTATGCCTTGTCATTATCCAACAAAATCTGCACGTATTTCTTATAGATTTCGCGACGTTCGGACTGACGGTACGGGCCGTGTTCTCCACCGAAGCTCACTCCTTCGTCAAAGTGGATACCCAACCACTTGAATGACTCAAGTATATACTCTTCCGCTCCCGGCACGAACCGGTTGGAGTCAGTATCTTCAATACGGAAAATGAGGTCTCCGCCGTGTTGACGCGCAAATAGATAATTATACAAAGCTGTACGCACACCACCGATGTGCAGTGCTCCCGTAGGACTCGGAGCAAAACGAACTCTTACTTTTCTTTCTGCCATAATTTGGGTTAGTATAGGTAAATCGTGGCAAAATTAAACCTTTTTTTCCACACTATTGTTTTTTTTTGTACTTTTCGCAAAAATTTCAATGCGTATGGAACATATGAAGAAGAAAAAGAGGTTCTCAAGAAGAGATATATTATATAAATCATTGCTGTTTGTAGCGACAGTGACACTGATTGTCTATTTCCTGCCACGTGACGGAAAATTCAACTATCAGTTTGACATAAACAAGCCCTGGAAGTACGGGCAGCTGATAGCCACTTTTGACTTTCCGATCTATAAAGACGACGCAGTGGTGAACCGGGAACAGGATAGTCTGCTAGCTTCCTTCCAACCTTATTATCTGCTTGACAAACAAGTAGAGAAAGACGCAATCGCCAAGCTGAAAGAGAATTACCATACTCACCTGAAAGGTATACTTCCTTCCGTAGATTATCTGCGATACATCGAACGGACATTAAAAGAAATATACGGAGAGGGCATCGTTTCGACAGAAAACATACAAGAACTCCACAAGGACAGTACTTCGGCAATCATGATCATCGACGATAAACTCGCCAACTCCAAGCCTACCGATCATATATATACGGTCAAAAAAGCTTATGAGTACTTGCTATCCGCAGATACGACCCACTTCAACCGTGAGATTCTGAGACAATGTTCATTAAACGAATACATCACTCCCAATCTCACATTCGACCAGCAACGGACACAGACCGCCAAAGAGGAAATGCTGAACAACTATTCCTGGGCCAACGGATTAGTCGTCAGCGGACAGAAAATTATAGACCGTGGAGAAATCATCAGCCCGGAAACGTACAATATTATGGAATCATTACGCAAAGAGTCCATCAAGCGAAGTGAATCCATTGATCAGAGCCGCTTGATTCTTGGCGGGCAGATTTTGTTTGTCGGTATGCTGATGCTTTGCTTTATGCTCTATCTCGACCTGTTCCGAAAAGATTATTATGAGCGCAAAGGCAGCCTGTCGTTACTGTTTACACTGATTGTATTTTATAGTGTGGTAACAGCTTTCATGGTATCACATAATATATTTAATGTATATATGATTCCGTATGCGATGCTGCCCATCATCATACGGGTTTTCCTCGATTCACGAACTGCCTTCCTGACGCATGTCATTACGATATTAATCTGCTCTATATCCCTGCGTTTTCCGCATGAGTTCATTCTGACGCAGTTGGCTGCCGGATTAGTTGCCATTTTCAGTTTAAGGGAACTTTCGCAGAGGTCACAGCTCTTCCGCACGGCCTTATTGGTGATACTGACTTATGCGGCTATTTACTTCGCATTCGAGCTAATGACCGAGAATGGACTTGCCAATGACTTCTCTAAGTTGAATGCACGGATGTATACCTATTTCTTTATTAATGGTATTCTGCTGCTGTTTACATATCCGTTGCTGTTTCTGCTGGAAAAGACGTTCGGCTTTACCTCTAATGTGACTTTGGTCGAACTTTCCAATATCAACAGTGATCTTCTCCGACAGATGTCCGAAACAGTGCCCGGAACTTTCCAGCACTCTATGCAGGTAGCCAATCTGGCGGCAGAAGCAGCGATCCGTATTGGAGCGAAAAGTCAATTAGTACGTACCGGAGCTTTGTATCATGATATCGGCAAGATGGAGAATCCCGCTTTCTTTACGGAGAATCAGTCGGGAGGCGTCAATCCTCATAAGAATCTGAATTATGAGCAAAGTGCCCAGGTCGTGATCAGTCATGTGACAGACGGATTGAAACTGGCGGACAAGCATAATCTGCCGAAAGTAATCAAAGACTTTATCAGCACCCATCATGGACGGGGGAAAACGAAGTTCTTTTATATCTCATGGAAGAACGAGCACCCCGACGAGGAACCGAATGAAGAACTGTTCACCTATCCGGGTCCTAATCCTTTCTCAAAGGAGACAGCTATTCTGATGATGGCGGATGCTGTCGAAGCGGCGTCACGCAGTCTGCCGGAATATACGGAAGAAACTATCAGCAACTTGGTCGACAAGATCATTGACTCCCAAGTTGCTGAAGGTTATTTCAAAGAGTGCCCTATCACTTTCAAGGACATTGCGACCATCAAGACGGTATTCAAAGAAAAGCTGAAAATCGCTTATCACACACGGATCAGTTATCCTGAGTTAAAGAAGTAAGCAGACCGGCACAAGCGTCTTCGAGTACATCCAGCACATATTCAAATCCTTCGGCCCCTCCATAGTAGGGGTCGGGGACATGGTCGGCGAGAATGCGGGTACAGTACTCCGTCATGCGATGAATCTTTTTCCACTCTTCCGTAGAAGGAGCTTTTTCTTTCAGATCATCTATGTTACGGTCGTCCATGCCAATAATCAGATCAAAATTATAAAAGTCCTCTGTCCGCACCGGACGGGAGCGATGAACCAGTTGATAACCACGACGGGCAGCGTGTGCACGCATCCGGCTATCCGGCAATTCGCCTTGATGATAAGACAGGATTCCGGCGGAATCAATCACAAATTCTTTTTCCAGTCCGGCTTCTTTGATCAGGTGAAGCATTACTCCTTCCGCCATAGAGCTACGGCAGATATTTCCCAAACAGACAAATAATATTTTCTTCATAATTTACGTTTAATAATTGACAGGCTTCATTCGTTTCTATTATCAAAACGAATTAAATATCTGATTGGCCCGGTTCACGGTAACGGCTGCCGGTATTTCCGGCATATCACCCAAATTAAACGGCGCCAGCATTTTCTCTATCTTCTTTAATCCGGCTTTATTTCCCTTCTTCTCAAATTCCTGACGAAGAATCGTTATTTTCTCATGTGCCTGAATACCTTCGATCAAACGTTCGAAACGGATACAGCTACGGGCTCCCGGATACACGAGATAAGTATCTCCTGCCGCCCACGTGCGGAAACGTGAATCGAGCAACGGCTCCAAAGGCCAGCTATTGTATGCCCAACGCAGATAGCCGTCCAGATGCTTCTTCGAAGAATAGAAACTCACCCATGCAGCCTCAGCAGGATCGGAAAAAGTGAATGTATTGGGATGTGCTTCCGTACAACAAGTATAATAGGTGGTACGTTTATTCTCGGCCGCACGGCGGAGACGCACTTCTTCCGGGAAGTTCTGTCCGATAACAATGCAATAATCGTACAAGTCCGGCTCTATCTCAGCATGATAATTACCGGCCAGTGAAACTTTAAACTCCGGATCTGCCTTACGGATTACTTTCAACGTTTTCTGCATTACATCCATCGGACGCTCATCCATCGCAATCGCACAAATATCAAACCATCCTTTTTCTCTCAGATGCTTGGAAAAAGAAGTAAGCATCGCAACCCACATTTCTTCATAAGCAGGTTCTCCCGGTGCTGTCTTTACAAACTTCAATGAATTTGTTGCCTGATCAAAATACTGGAAAGATAATTCCCAGGGAACCATAGAGTAACAGTTAATCTGCTGATCGATACCGACACTCATCATAAACTCTACCCAGCGATCAAAAACCGTATAGTCGAAAGCCCAAGTGCCGTCGGCACGTTTCATCCATGTAACCATCGTCTCGAAATAATCTTCAGTCTGACCGTTCCAGGGTTTATGTGTCAAAGTGGCTGTGACAATCTTTTGACCGGCATCCGCCAGCATTTTCATCAGCGGGCGCATAGCGTCCAGATGCTCCTGACTCCACAAGGGAACCTGATAATAACGGGCTACGGCAAACGGGCTCTGCCACAAATCCAGATGATAAGCCCATTCGGACGGTGCAGGAAGTTCACGGGAAGAAACGAGGATTTCGAGATTAAGCTGCTGCAACAGACGGGAACCGTCTTTTACCAGCAAAGCACCCTTGTAGGTTCCGGGAGTAGCCGATTGAGGAATCCAGCATTGCACCCAGATAGGCTGAACGGTACGTGCCGGAACAGACATTGATTTCAAGTTCGTATCAATCGGGTCGGCTACCAACAACGAATCGTAATCCACTGCTTGACGGTGACCGCACGCGCCTCTGCCATCTTTATTCAGTTCATCGGTCATTACATAACGGATGAAACCGGCTTTAAACGCCTCATCCGAAAGACTATTTCCTTTTTTATCTTTAAAATCGGTAAAGCTGAAGTTCAGATCTTTCACCTCAGTGCCGGTCCAGACAACAGCCTGCGCGTTTACACGTTCGCCACGCCAGCCTTTTAAAGTGGTAAGCTGCTGCTTTTTCAGCTGGGGAAGCCGATGCTTCGCATAGCGGGTGTCAATAGTTCCCCAGGAAATCTGAGGGATGGTAACTGCTGCCCAGTCTTTATCAGAGGGGGAAGAAGGATCGGGCAGTTCCTGATAAGTTTCAATTGGAAATTTCGGTTGCCCCGTAGGGGTTCCACACTGCGTCACTCCTTGCTGGGCAAAAAGAGGACTCACACCAATAAGACATGTTAAGCAATAAATCGTAAGTCGTTTCATGGTTAGTTAATTTATAAAGGTTATTATAAGGAAAATATTAGGTCTGTATCAAGTGCTACATCGGGTCTACATCATAATAGACAATCAAGGATTTATAGCGCTCATCTTCCAGCATCTCTTTCTGGATACGTTGTAGCAATTCCCGCGCACGTCCCATCGGGGCATTCTGTTCGATCTTCAACACTATCTTTTTGATGAATAATGTCTGGATACGGGCAACGGGAGGTTTGTCCGGTCCCAATACCCGGTTTCCGAACACGGTTCTTAGTTTATCTGCCATGACCGCAGCCATCTGGTCCAGCAAAGCTTCATTATGGTTTTTCAGATATACATACACCAACCGATAGTAAGGGGGATAATGAAACATTTGCCGTTCGGCGAGCTGACCGTCTACCATTTCTTCATAGTTATTACCGATAACCTGATGGATAATGGGGTGATCAATGCTTTTCGTTTGCAGTACCACCCGCCCGCGTTTATTCTTACGCCCGGCGCGTCCCGCTACTTGTGCCATCAGTTGGAAAGCACGTTCGTAAGAACGGAAATCCGGATAATTAAGCATGGTGTCCGCATTTAAGATACCCACTATACTTACGTGATCAAAGTCCAAACCTTTCGATACCATTTGCGTACCGATAAGTATATCCGTCTTTCCCTGTTCAAAGTCGGCAATAATCTTCTCGTAGGCAGCGCGGGTACGGGTAGTGTCTAAATCCATTCGGGCAACAGCCGCTTCCGGAAAAAGGACTTTGATATCATCTTCAATCTTTTCCGTACCAAAGCCACGGTTGACCAGTTCTGTTCCTTCACAGGCGGGACAGGACTTCGGCAGTTGATAGG
>ERZ857521.3745-NODE-3745-length-11985-cov-7.729673_pt1 | contig 11985 bp, 8 predicted proteins | sample MGYA00519701_ERZ857521 | MGnify/ENA primary metagenome ERZ857521 (study PRJEB31778, sample SAMEA3449346) | human gut metagenome | biome: human gut; feature: human-associated habitat; material: faeces | place: United Kingdom | collected 2010/2012 ...
CCCGCCTGGGTGAAGTTGGAGCCGTTGAAGTCCACATGAAACACGGGATACACATGCCAATCTTTTTCCAACTGGTCTATCTTCAGTCCCTTGAACAGTTCCTTGTGCCCCAGGAAGTAGTGCTCCAGTGTAGACACCAGCAGACTTTTCCCGAAACGTCGCGGGCGGCTCAGGAAGTAGATTTTTCCTTCATGTGTCAGTTGATAGACCAAGTCAGTCTTGTCGATATAGACGTATCCGTCTTCTATAATCTGGTCAAAGCTCTGTATTCCGATAGGGTACTTCATGAGGCGAATGAATAATTAAGAATGAATAATGAATACTTTTTTCAAAGATAGTGCAAACCGAGCGAAGCAGCAAGCGGAAAAGGAAGTTTTCTGGCTTGCGTTTCCGAGGTGCGGCCTATATTCTTCAAAGATAGAGTGCAAACCGAGGAAGCATTTATTGGAAAGCACCGTCCGGCTTTCTACGTTCTCCGCATGAGAAACGTAGGTTTCCCGCCCGCGAAACGTACGGTTCCCGATGGAGAAACCTACGTTTCCCAAACCGGAAACATAAAAATGGGAATGGCGTTTGCTAGAAAATACCGGGACGTTTCTGACTAAAAATATAGAGGAACCTGATAAAACGGATGGGAATTATACGTAATTCTCAAAAGGGGTATTTTTGAAAAGAAGAATGAAAGGGGTTGTGATTCTTGAAAGAAATGCCTAACTTTAAGGCATTGAATAAATATAAAACCTGTTGCTATGAAAAAATGTCTTATTGTTTGGCTTACTTTAATCGTGAGTTTGTGGGTGCTTCCAGTCAGTATGAATGCCTCAGGCAGTCAGGGCGTAGAAATTACAACCCCTGACAGGTCGTTGGAGGCAAGGTTCTTAAAAGCCTACCGGTCGGGAGAGTATGTGGTGGTGGAAATGTTGTTCCGGAACGTCACAGAAAAAGATTATTCCATACGGATTTTTTTAGGAGATAATGTGGTGGTGTATGATGAACTTGGAAATCAATATACAGGCAATATATACGGTACCTTCATGAAGGAAGGTAATCTTCGACTGTCTCCGCGGGCAGAGCTTCCTGCGGATGTGCCGGTGCGCTTCAACCTGTACATTAAGGATGTGGCCGATGACGTCCGTTTCCTTCCTCGGGTGAACTTGAATAATTTTATTGCCATCAGGCCGGCGAGATTTGTCTCTTCAAAACTGATTATGAAAAACATCTCTATCTCTGATATGTAAGGAAGAAGTGAGATTTTCTTTGGAGAGAAAGTGAAAACCTTACCCTGCAATGGGATTCCATTGAGTGGGGTAAGGTTTTTATTTTGGGTGAACCTGCTTACAGCTTCTGGTCGGAAATAAGCCGGGCGATGCGCGTCTTGCTCTGTGCCCCCTTGGTGAGCAGGTACACATGCTTGTAGGCATCGCGGTTCAGTTCCGTGGGCGAGCCGTTGATGAGGATGATGTTCCGGTCGTTGGCAAACTTCAGGATACCGTTCACGTTGTTCGGGTGGAGCTTGCCGATTTCGTCCATCATGCAGTGCAGCTTGAAGTCCTTGAACTTGCGTGAAGCCCCCTCCTTGAACACGTTCAGCAGCATGATGTTGATCATGGCCTTCACCAGAATGTCCGTTCCTTCCGAACCCACGTTCGAGAGTTTCTCCACGAAGCCCGTGTCGTTGTTGTTCTCGATGATGCGGAAACGCAGCTCGAACGAGTCGTACAGGCGGATGCTGTCGTAGCGGTAGGCGTGAATCTCCTTGATGAAGTCGCGGAGCAGGGCGATGGCTTCCTGCTTCACCAGCTGCTCGTTTTCCGACGAGAAGAGGTTGGTGCCCGGCGCCAGGTCGTAGGCATGCTCGTTGTAGTATTTCTGGATGGCACGCAGGCTGTTCACCACGCGGTTGCTGCTCTCTTCCACCTTCATTTCGATGCACTGGATGACGCCCACGAAGTTGCACGTCTGGAATCCCTTGTTCACCTTGCCAATGAGGTCCTGGATGTCGTCTTCCGAAGCCGTCAGCATCGAGGTGTCCATGCTGATGCGCTTGAAGATGTCGGAGTGCTCGTTGTTGATGCGGCGGACAAACTCGCTGATTTTGTTCTCTTCCACGAAGTCGTGCAGCTCCTCGGCAAAGCGGAGGTACTCCCAGTCCTCGGTAAACTTGGTCTTGAACTTGAAGGTGTTGTCTTCATCGAAATGGCCGGTGAAGAGGTTCACTTCCTTGCGCAGGCGGTTCTGCAACGTCATGTACTGGCTGTCCGTGCGGCCCAGCTCGTCAATCAGTTCCAGACAGGTACGCGGCGTGTGGATTTCCACCGTGACAGGGTGCTCCGGATTGAAAATGTCCTGATGCGGCTTGTACCAGTCGTAGGCCGGAATCTTGCCGTATGCCTCCAGATTGGCCTGCAACTGCGTCACTTCCTGCTCGGCCTGCTGCAGTTCCTTGTGCAGGGCGTCAATCTGTTCCTGCAAGCCCGAGGTCTCCCGGCGCAGGTTGTCCTTTTCCTGGCTGAGCTGACGCTTCTGTTCCTCCTGCTCGCGTTTCCATTCCGGAATGTGGTCGATGAGGTCGCGCTTGTCTTTCTCGTACTCGATGAGGAGGGTGGCGTGGTCCTTGATGAACTGCAGTTCGCGGTCGATGTCGCGCAGCTGACTGCCAATCTGTTGCAGACGTTCGGTGTCGGCTCCCTGCGAGTGGAGTTCCTGCTTCATCTGGCGCTCGTATTCCGCCTTTTCCGTGGCGATGCGCTGCTGTTCCTCCTGGTCTTCCAGACGGATGCTGCCCGCCTGTGTCTCCTTCTCCCGGGCGATGTCCTGCTGCACCCGGTTCCATTCCTGCTTCAGCCGGTTCAGTTTCTCGCTCTTCTCGCGGTTCAGGTTGTTCAGCTTGCCGTCAATCTCTTGCAGTTCCGCGGCGATGCGCTGCTTTTCTTCCTCCAGTTTCCGGAGCTTGGCGGCACGCTCGGCTTCCGCCTTCTTCTTCCAGTCGTCCAGGTCGAGCATGTCTTTCTGGTACTGCTGTTCCAGTTTCTCCAACTCGTATTCCTGCACCGAAATCACGTCTTTCTGCTCCTTGATGCGGGGCTGGTACTTGGCCTTCAGCTGTTCCTCCAAAGCCTCCTTTTCCTGTTGCAGACGGAGGGTTTCGGCCTGGATTTCCGCCAGCCGCTTCACGCCCTTGTCGCGTTCCGCCTGGTAGTCGTCGATGGAGCGGATGTGGCGTTCGATGTCCTGCAGGGAGATGGAGATGCCGTAGAACGACGTGCCTTCGTCTACTATCTTCGGCGAGAGGTTGGTCTGCCAGAGGATGGACTCGTCACACAGTTTGCCGATGTTCTCTTCCCATCCCTTCTTGTGCTCCTTGAGCCAGCCTTGCAGGGTGCTCTTGCTGTTTTTCAGGAAGGTCTCTAGTTCGTCTATGCGCGGGCGGAGCTGCAAGTGCTCGGCCTGCAGCTGCATCAGGGCCTCGTCTTTCTCCTTCAGACCCTTCTGCAATTCCTCTTCCCACTTCAGGGTGAGTTCCTTGATGACAAGCTGGGCGTTGTTGATGCGGTTCTTCTTGCTCATGTGCAGGCCCGTGTACGACTGGATGCGGTGTTTCAGTTCTTCCTGCTCGGCTTCGAAGAAGGTTTCCTTGCGGCACAGCTGCATCTGGTAGTCAAAGGCAGTCAGTTCGTTCTGCTTGCCGCTGCGTTCCGGATGCAGTTGCTGGGAGAGCTGTTCGTACTCCTGATAGAGGGCTTCGGTGGCCGCTTCGTGTTGGCGGCGGGCCTCCTCGATGCGGGTGTTGAACGTGTTGTTCAGTCCCTCGAGCTGCTTGATTTTGGCCTCATGGATGCGGTTCCACTGCTCGTCGAGGCTCTGGATGAGCGACTTGTACTTGGTGGAGATTTCCGTGTAGTGCGAGGTGAGGATGCGCTGTTCTTCCTGCAATCCCTGCTGCTTGTTTTTCCATTCGTCCTTGCGGGCCGCCCGTTCCTTGATTTCCTCAATCTGCCGGCGGGCATATTCTTTTTCCTTCTGCTGGGCCTTCTGCAGTTCGTTGTTCAGGATGGCCAGTGCCTCCTGCATCTTGTCGCAGCGCTGGCGCGACTGTTCCTGCAGTTCCTGACGGCGGGTGAGGAGGGCGGCACGTTCCTTTTCGGCCTTGCGCTTCCGTTCCTCGGCCTTGGGCAACTGGCTTTCGGTGAGGCGGAAGGTGGCGGCCAGTTCGCGGCAACCCTGTACGAGGGCCGTCTGCTGGCGGGCTACCTGTGCCGAAAGGGAGGTGATTTCCTTGGCCTGTTTCTGCGTCTCGCGTTTCTGGAACTCCTCGATGTCGCGCAGGCGGGTCTCGAAGTTCTTCAGATGCTCCTTGTAGGTGTTCAGGTCGATGGCCGTCTCGTCTTCGTTGATGGACGAGATGATGGTTTTCTTGATGAACTCCGCGTCGAGCTTCGAGTTGAGGAGCACGTTCTGGATGGTGCGCGGGATGTTCTGGTACTGCTTGCTCTCCATGAGCGAGTAGCGGCTCATCTCGGGGCCCGCGCCGTTGCCGTAGAGGATGTTACGGTATTCGTCGTAGGTATAGATGATGCGCGAGTAGTCCACGCCATACTGGTCGAGGGCGGCGCGGATGCGGTCGTTGCCGCTGTAGGCCGTGCGGTGCTCGTCGACGAAGAACTCCATGCGGTAGGGCGAGTCGATGAAACGGTAGCACACGCGGCCCATCGACTTGAAGCTCAGGATGCAGAACGGGCCTTGCTCGGTGGCCACCTCGTAGATGATGTAGGAGTTGGAGTAGGGGAAATAATACTCCGTGTAGCTCTGTTTCTCCACGGGGATGCCCAGCTTCTGGGTGTCGGCGTTGTAGAAAAACAGGATGGCGCGCAGGACGGTACTTTTTCCCACTCCCTGCGTACCGATGAAATGCACATTCCCGTCCAGGTAGATGTCGTCGGCGTAGGGAATGTTGGCGCTGTTGATAAAGATGATTCTATTCAGGTTTCTCATTGTCTTCCGTTTCAGTGTCGTCGTAAATTTGGATACTTTCAATCAGGCGTTCCAGGTAGTGCCAGGAGCTCATCACCTTGTAGGTGTTGGTCTTCTCGTTCTCCAGCTCCAGGAAAGATTCCTTGGTGAGCTGGCGAATCATGTTGTCGAGCACGTCCTTGCGCACGTCCTTGTCGGAGAAATGCTTGCGCAGGCCGTCGAGCTTGTTTTGCAGCATCACGTTGAGGTTGGCCTCCACCAGAATCTGTTCGGGCTGGAAGCGGAAGCCCGCGCCGAAGGTCTCGTCGTAGGTCTTGAACAGGTCGAGCACGTCAATCCAGTAGTAGGCACGCATGATTTTCTGTTCCAGCGTGGTACGCGGTTCCACCCGCGAGAAGTAAAAGTATTCGTTGCCCCGTTCCAGGGTGTAGCCGATTTGGGCGAAGTAGACCGACAGTGCCTCGAAATGGTCGTCTATCTGGTCGTACATGTCGCGCACGGCTTCGTTGCAGCTGTTCGAACTGATGAACTGTCCCTTCTGGAGGCAGTCGAACAGGGCCGCGGTATTGTCAGGTATTTGTATGTTCAGTTCCATAAGTCAAATGTATAGGGATGAATGAGGGTTACGAGTGCGCCGGGTAAATCTTGGCATACTCGTACTGGTGGTACAGGCCGAATTCCTCGCTGATGCGGAGACGGTTTTCGTAGAGCGACACCATCTGGCAGAACAGGGTGGTGCGTTCCTGCTCGTCCACCTCGCGGGCAAAGGTGTAGTGCATCAGGTAGTGGAAGAGGTCTTCTTCCGGAGCCGAGGCATCGTTCCAGCGGGCCTGCGCCTGTGCCTGGATGTAGTCGCCCAAGGTCTCTTCCAGGTCGATGACCTCCTGGTACATGGCCGGCGATTCCATGTCTTCTTCGCTGAAGGCCCCCGCCTCGTGGCTGCGGATAATCTCGCGGTATTGCAGGTTGTGCAGCACCTTCAGGATGACGGGGCGTGCCTCGTCGGTACTCAGATAAGGCAGTGACAGTTTGAACGAAGACGGCACGGTGCCCTCCAGCAGCACGGAATGTTCCTTGTCGAGCGCCTCCGAGAGGTTGCTTCGCGACCGCAGCTCGAACTGGTCGTGCAGGTACTTCACCTTCCGGATTTTCTCCACCAGTATCACCTGGCTCTTGATTTGGTTCAGGTAGTTGATGATGTCCTGCTGGGCCCGGATGAGGCTGTGGGCCGAGAGTTGGAGCTCACTGCGCAGTTCCAGCAGGATGCGGTTCAGCTCCTCGTCGGTGGCCTGCTGGAAAAACCGCCGTTCCTCGTGCAGGATGAGGTTTTCGGTGGTATCAATCAGCTGCTGGATGTGAATCCGTTTCTTGTCGAGGTTCTCCAGCTTGGCAATCTTTATCTGGTAAGTCGGTTCGTGCTTGAAGGCATTGTCGATGCTGCTCTGCAGGTTCATGATGTTGCGGAGGGTGGTACGCGCAATTTTCTGGAACGTAATCTTGATGTTGCGCACATAACTCTCCTTGCGCGAAGCAATCTGCTCCTTCTCGTAGTAGTCCATCAGTTCGTGCAGGTAAGCGATGTTCTCGTCGATGATGGCCGTGTTGATGTCCTCGTTCGCCTCGAGGAGCAGTTCGAAGAAGTCGAGAAAGCGGGCATCCAGTTCCACGAAGTTTCCGTTCTGGCGGATGACTTCCTTCTCTATGAGCAGTTTCAACCGGTTTTCATCGTCCTTGAGCAGTGCCAGTGCGTCGGAATAACGGAAACTGAGCGTCTTTCGCTTCTCGAACATTTCCGTAAGCAGTCCCCTGGCCGCCGCAATGGTATTGATAATTTCGTGAATCGATCGGAATATATACATAGTCTAGTTGAAAATTCGGGCAAAGTTATAATTTGCCCGCCAATTTTCCTAATGTTCCGGGACGATTTTCCCCCTCTCTCGGGGTGCTTTTCAAGGAGTTTACAGACGGTTCCTGTCTTCTTTGTCGGTGCAGGTATGTTACGCTTGCCGAGGCTTGACCCGGTCTCCGGTTTTTCAAGGACCATACTCCAGCCTCTTTGGACGGCAGTCGGGGATTCCTCTGCAAGTAGGGTGATGCTTCCGGCACGCTACGGACACGGGTAAGCGTACCGTATGGGGGTGAGAGGTGGTTTTTATTCCTCGCTCACGGCTGTAAACACCGGGCGGAGTTGCTGGCTTTCGGTCTCGAAGCCATACCAGTAGCAACGTCCTTCTTCGGGGGCAGGGAGCTTGCACAGGCGGAGGTCGTCGCGGTAAGTGCCCGTGCAGACCGTCCACGCTTCGGGCGGAGTGACGTGCTTCGTGCGTACCCGTTCGGCCGGTTCCTTCTTGAGCGACATGCCGGCCTCAATCCAGGCCCGGCTCATGTCCGTCAGGAAATGCGGATAGTGTGCCTTGCAGAACTGGTAGAGCAGGATGCCCCGGCGTTCCAGTCCCATGGGCTGGTCGATGACCCCGATTTGAATCAGATGGTTCAGGAAGCGCGTCAGGAAGTCGGGTCCCTCCACAATCAGGCGGCGGGTGATTTCCTGCCAGGCCGTTGCGTTGTAGAATCCGTCGAGCAGACGCGAAAGCTGGCGGGCGGTCTGTAACTCGTCGGGAGTGATTTCACGGGTCTGGAGCACCTCGTAGGGTGGCAGGGGAGCGTAGCAGATGCCCAGCTCCTTGGCCCGGCGCCGCATCTCCGTGCCCGGGAGCAGTTTCAGCGATTCCAGCTGGATTTCTCCCGCACGATACTCAGCCAGCGTACGTACGTCGTCGAAAATCTGCGACAAGTGATAGAGCGGCAGCCCCGCAATCAGGTCGGCGTGTGTTTCCATGTTGTCCAGCGAACAGAGGTAACGCAGTCCCTCCAAGGCATCGGACAGTTTCCCGGCCCGTCGGCTGACGGTCAGTACTTCCTCGTGCAGGCTCTGGATGCCCGCCTCCAGGTGAAGCAGTCCCTTGGGCATGGAAGCCAGTTCCTGTTTCAGTTCTTCCGAAAGTAGGGCTGGATGGATTTCCAGGTGGAAGCGCATGTCGGGAAACTCCCGGAAGAGGTCGAACAATGCCTTGGCCCGGTGGCTCTGGTAGTTGAAGGTACGGTCGAGCACCCGGATGTTCCGGATACCCTTCTCGTGAATCAGTCGGACGCGGGCACGGATGGCCTCGATGGACAGGGTACGCACCGGCTTCTCTCCTCCACTCACGCAGAACGCGCAGGTGTTGAAGCAGCCGCGGGTCGTCTCCAGTTGCACGAACGGCTTGGTCCAGTTGAAGAACGGACTTTGTTCGGGATTGACCAGCTTGTCGAACTCCATGACGCGCGACAGCCCGTTGTCGTGGTAATGACCTTCCGCATCCAGAAAGCAGAGTCCCGTGACCGCATCCCAGTCGTCAGGCTGTTGCCAACGGGCGAGCCACTGCGGAAAAGTCTCTTCCCCTTCACCCCGGAACACACAGTCGACAAAGCGGTTGGTACGCAGGAAGTCCTCGTTGGGCCCCAGAAACTCCGGACCGCCCAGTGCCACGACACAATCCGGTAGCATCGCCTTCACCCGGCTGAGCACGTGCATGAGCACCTCGTGGTTGAAGAGCCAGCAGGTAGCCGCTACGATGTCGGGCGCATGGCGCACCACTTCCCCGGCCGTCATTCCCGGGTTTTCATTGATGGTAGCCGACACCACTCCCCACTCCAGGGAAGGGTCGTGCATCACTTGGGCATGCAACGCCGGAAGCGCCAGTGAGGCATGCGCATACGAACTGTTCAGGTCGAGCCAGAGGATTTTCATGGGCAAAGAAGAATTGAAATGAAAGATGCGTAAAGACAAAGGAAAAGGATTTGCAGACCGATGCGGAACCGGGCTGCAAATCCTTTATCGTATCAGACAATCTCTTGTGCAGAGTGTCCGGCTGTATTTTTAAATCAGGTACTGTGAGCTGATAGATTCGTTCGACATCACGCGGCGGATGGTTTCAGCAAACATGTCGGCGATAGACAGCTGTTTCACCTTTGCGCAACGCAGAGAGTAAGGTATACTGTCAGTAAACACGATTTCTTCCAGCTGAGAGTTCTGTACACGTTCAGAAGCCGGACCCGACATGACGCAGTGAGAAGCGATGGCACGTACCGAACGGGCACCTGCTTCCTTCATGATGTCGGCAGCCTTGGTGATGGTACCGGCTGTATCCACCATATCGTCAATCAGGATGACGTTCTTGTCTTTCACGTCACCGATAATCTGCATGGAAGCTACCACGTTGGCTTTTTCACGTGTCTTGTGACACAATACCAAAGGTACATCCAGGTATTTTGCGTAAGTGCTGGCACGCTTTGAACCACCCACGTCAGGCGTAGCGATAACCAGGTTTTCCAGGTTCAGTGACTGGATATAAGGAGCAAAAATAGTAGATGCATACAAGTGGTCTACCGGAATGTCGAAGAAACCCTGAATCTGGTCAGCGTGCAAGTCCATGGTAATCAGACGGTCGATGCCTGCCACGCTCAGCAAGTCGGCAACCAGTTTCGCACCGATAGATACACGCGGTTTGTCTTTGCGGTCCTGACGAGCCCATCCGAAGTAAGGAACGACGGCGATGATGCTCTTGGCAGATGCACGCTTGGCAGCGTCAATCATCAGCAGGAGTTCCATCAGGTTGTCAGAGTTGGGGAAAGTGGACTGTACCAGAAATACATGCTGTCCACGGATGGATTCTTCATAAGAAACGGCAAACTCGCCGTCCGCGAAGTGAGTAATGTTCATGTTACCAAGTTCACAGCCCAGGCTGTTACAGATTTTTTCTGCAAGGTATCTCGAGTTTGTTCCGGAGAATACCTTAAAAGGTGATTTTGCGCTCATTGTAAAATAGATAATATTGCCTTATTTTCTGCAAAAGTACGCCATTTCTTTAAGCCGGACAAACGTTTCCGGCAGAAAATTCATCGGAGGCTCAGTCGGCTAGCCGTTTCAATTTCCTGAAATGAGCGATAAGTTCCTGATAATTGTAGTCGGAAGCCGGGTTGAATTTGTTCCAGAGCCCGCCCAGAATGGCTGCGCCTCCGAAGCCGAAGTCTTTTACCTGGAGGAGGTTGTCCTCGTCCACACCTCCCAGGGCAATCACCCGTTTGTCGATGATTCCTTTGGCAGCCGCCTCACGGATTTGTTCGGAAGTGAATCCGGCATGGTATCCTTCCTTGGAGATGCTGTCGAATATCGGACTGAGGAATACGTAGTCGCACATCTTCTTGTCGGCGATGACCTCGTCGAAGGTGTGGCATGACGCGCTCACGTGTCCCGAATAGTTGTCGGGCACAATCGGGTTGCGGTGGCTCAGGTGGATGCCCTTGAGCTTGTACTCTTCCTTCAGGTAGAAGTGGTCGTGTACGACGATACGTTTATGGTATTTTTCGGGAATGAGGGTGAGCAGACGTTCCGCATAAACCGGCGCTGTGTCGGGCTTACGCAGGTGGAGAATGTCCAGTCCCTCGTCAAACAGAGTGGTGATTATCTTGTCCTCCTCTACGAAATAGGTAGGGGTTGTTATCAAAATTAACTTCATGCGATTACACAAATTGTGGCGCAAATTTAGTAACCTCTTTGTAATATTCCTAATGCCCGTGGATATTTATTTTTGTAGAGGCTGATAATCAGTTGGTTCCTAGGAAAAGATTCCTAAAAGCAGGAGTAGGAGCAGGGCAATCAGCCCCACATACAAGGTGATTTGGAGGGCCTGTTTTCGGTCGGCCTGTTCTTTTTCCTGTATCTGCCTCTTGATTTCCTCCAGTTTCTCGACCGAAAGTGTCGGAGGAATTTCCTTATGCTGACATTCCGTCATGCGTCGGCGGGTTTCCCTCATACGCTCCCGGCTGCGTTGGCGGAGTTCCCGGTTTTCCTTGTCCCTCCGCATCATGTCGTGGATGCATCCTAGTGTTCCCATGGCGATTGGCTTTGAATCTATACAAAGATATACATTATTCTTGTAAGGAATGAGTGGTGGCCTATCTGATTTTTCCGTTTCCTTTGTTCCGTCTGTTTGAATGTTCGTCTAAAATTACTACATTCGCAGTAGAATCAAAATCCAGTGGTTATGAGCAAGCTATATCCGGTAGGAGTGCAGAACTTTGAGAAAGTGATTTTGGGCGGTTACGAATATGTCGATAAAACTGCCTTGATTTATGAGTTGTTTAACACAGGAAGTTACTATTTCCTGAGCCGTCCGCGACGTTTCGGCAAGAGTCTGCTGCTGTCCACCCTCGAAGCCTACGCGCAGGGAAAGAAGGAACTTTTCAAAGGACTGGCACTGGAAAAACTGGAGAAAGACTGGACGGTGTATCCGGTGCTGCACCTGGATTTGAATACGGAAAAGTATGACACGGAAGCAAGTCTGGAAAACAAACTGGAACTGACCCTGAAACAATGGGAAGCGGAATATGGCTATAATCCGGACGAGTATTCCGTGGCGACTCGTTTTGAGGGTGTTATACGCCGCGCATGCGAGCAGACAGGCCACCGGGTGGTGATTCTCATCGATGAATACGACAAGCCCATGTTGCAGGCCATCGGCAACGAAGCCTTGCAGAACGAGTACCGCAGCACCCTGAAGGCGTTCTACGGGGCGTTGAAGTCCATGGACGGCTGCATCCGCTTTGCCCTGCTGACGGGCGTGACCAAATTTGGCAAGGTCAGCGTATTCAGCGATTTGAACAACCTGATGGACATTTCCATGGACGACCGCTATGTGGAAATCTGCGGCATCAGTGAGAAGGAAGTGCATGCGTATTTTGAAGAAGACATTCACGCCTTGGCCACGGCTACGGGGATGAGTTACGAGCAAGCGTGCGCGGAACTGAAAGCCAATTACGACGGCTACCATTTCACGGAAAATGCCGTGGGCATGTATAATCCGTTCAGCCTGCTGAACACCTTCGCGAAGAAAAAGTTTGGCAGCTACTGGTTTGAAACAGGCACGCCCACCTACCTCGTCGAACTGCTCAAGCTCCACCATTATCCGATAG
>ERZ857521.3751-NODE-3751-length-11969-cov-11.005372_pt1 | contig 11969 bp, 9 predicted proteins | sample MGYA00519701_ERZ857521 | MGnify/ENA primary metagenome ERZ857521 (study PRJEB31778, sample SAMEA3449346) | human gut metagenome | biome: human gut; feature: human-associated habitat; material: faeces | place: United Kingdom | collected 2010/2012 ...
CGTCTCATTTTTTGTATTCCGGACAGCTCCTGCCAACAGGGCGGAAACCGCTTTCATATCCGGATACTGATTGACGGACGTCAGCGCCGTTCCGACCAGAACCAACAAAAGCACCAGGCAGCCAATCCGGCAAAGCTTCGGGAAGAGGGCGCCGGTACTGCCCAAGCGGGCCTGATAAGCTGTCCCAAAAGCAGTTTTCCTCGACGCTGCGTTCAGCGTAGGCGCTGCAGCTTTAAGCGCACCCAACCTCGACAGCACCGTTTTCCTGCCAGACGCGGTATTCGGCGCAGACGCCCTGGAGGCAGTTGCACTCCGCGCTGTATTCGGTGTAGACGCCCCGGAGGCGGTTGTACCACGCGCTGCGTCCGCTGCAGCTTCCGCTTTTCTTTTTTCCCGGCGGGCATTGATCGCTTCCATCACCCGTTCCTCCTCCACAGCCGCAGGGCGGTTCTGCTCCCGTTCAGCAATCATATATGCCTGCATTTCTTCGTTTTGTTCATAAAAAATAAAATAGCCTCCGATCTGGATTTCTTCTCCCCGCACGGTCCAGAACCGGACGGAGGCTTCCTTTTTTTCAATTTTTCCAATCCGCTCCAGCTTCTGAAAATACGGAAAATTTCCGCGCCTGAAGTCCGTTTCTTTTTCCACCCCGTAAATTAAATAATAGCGGATGCCGTCCTTTTCCTCCTGCTGCCCGAATGCCAGACACGTCTCTTTTCCCTGGCATCGTTCCAGAAACGTATGGACATAATCCTCCATGTACAATTTTACATTCGGACTGCCTGTCCCGATCTGCATCACATTTTTGGGTATTTTCAACATTTTACCTCTGCTCCTTTCCATCCGGGCACCCCGTTTTTCCTAATCTTAGCAGACCGTTGCCGCAGATTTTGTCTGTTTATGCGCTCTTTTTTGGCGGTTTGGAGCAGAGTCTCGTTCTGGAACTTTTGCACATATTTATTCTGTCAAATACTTCTGTTCGATATAAAAAGCACAATAAAATACATTGTATTTCCTTCCGGACTCTTCTAAACTATTTTTTAGTAGATACCAAAATTTCTGCAGAATACACTAAAGGAGTGGTACTGAAAATGAGCAAACTTTCTCTTGCAGGCGAATGGAAACTTCGCGGCGAGTTTATGGACGTAACAGCAGATCGCTGTGCAGAGGTGCTCGCCCACCTCAACGCCATGCCTCCCAAGCCGACAATTCCCGGTTATCTAACCGAAGAAAATATGACCGATGAGGAGCGGGAAATGTATCTGAAAGAACCCGATCCGAAATTTACAGTAAATACCGCCCTCGCCATGCACCCCTATCCTTCCAAAACGGGATATATTCCTATGACTGTACCCGGCGACGTTACAACCGCCCTGATCGATAACGGAGTTATCGAGGAGCCTTTTTTAAAGGACAACACAAAAAAAGCATCTGGATTAAAGAGCTTTCCTGGTGGCTTGTCAAAGAATTTGATATCACCGAAGAAATGCTCAACGAAGATATTGTCCGCCTGAACATTGAAATGCTCGATTTTAATGCCGATATTTTAGTTAACGGCATTCCCGCCGGACATCAGGAAAATACCTTCTGTGCTTTTTCTGCAGATATCAAACGCTTTTTGCATGTCGGTACCAACCAGATCGTGATCCGTCTGACCTCCGGTATGGAATTAAATTATCCACATGACACCGTTTCCTATTACTGTGCAAGTGACAATGCGATCTGCGACCAGCGAGTATACACGCGTAAGCCACAGTTTACCTATGGCTGGGACTGGTGTCAGCCCGTTCCTACCTGCGGTATCGGACGTTCGATCGAAATCGAAGCGTTCAGCGGTGCACAGGTAATCGCTTCCCGCGTCGATACGCTCAGCCTTTCCGGAAATGATGCAGAAATCGAATTTCATTTTGAAATCGAAAAATCCAACATGGTGCAGAGCGCTGAAACAGAGCTGGAATATGAGCTGTCCATCGACGGCAAGACCGCGTATACCGGTCATCAGACTCTGATGCTTGTCGGCGGCATCAATTTTGCACAGGAACGCGTTGTATTAAAGAATGCAAAGCTCTGGTGGCCGAACGGTTACGGTGCTCAGAACCTTTATACCTTTACCGCACGCTGCACGGCACGCGGCATCACCCATGAAGCAAAACCGAAGAAAATCGGTATCCGCACGCTTTCCATCGACTTTTCCAAGCTGCCGGATGAAAGCCGTAACTTCTTCTTCAAGATCAACGGCACCCGCATTTTCTGCAAAGGCGGCAACTGGGTTCCTACCGATTCTATTTATCTGCGGACACCTGATGAAAATTATAAAAAGCTGGTCAGCGAAGGCGCAGCGGCACACTTTACCATGTTCCGTATGTGGGGCGGCGGCACTTATGAACCGGATTGCTTCTACGATTACTGCTCCGAATACGGTATTTTACTGATGCACGATTTTATGTACGCATGTGCTTTTTATCCCGACCAGAAGGATTCGTTCCTTTACGAAGCTGAACGCGAGGCAGAATATCAGACCAAGCGTCTGGCACATTATCCCTGTATGGCAGTCTGGACCGGAAACAACGAAATCGCCGAGTCCTACACCGACTGGTTCCCGGGAATGCTGCAGCCCGAACGCTACTGGGGTGATCAGATTTTCAACTACATCCAGCCCCGCGCGGTCCAGCACAATAGCCCGCTGATTCCCTACATGCCCTCCACCCCGTACTTTGGAGAACGTTCCAATACCACTGAAGAGGGAGACGTCCATGCATGGACTTATTTTGGACGCGATTCCAAGACGAGATTCAAATTCTCTTACGAACTGGAAGCTTTTGATCGATTCCCGGCGCGTTTTTCCAGCGAATACGGATTTTTCGGCGCGCAGATGGAAAGCACCGTCCGCCGGTATTTGGACGGGGAAGAGATGTCCTTCAACAATCCGTCCTGGAAGCATCACGGCGAGTTCGAACGCAAGCGTGGGGCCATCGACGGCGTTATCAACCGCCATCTGACTGAATTTTCCACGCTGGACGAACGCGGCTATCTGCTTTACAGCGGTATCATGCAGGGACTTTTATATGCCGAAATGGCAGAGGCGCTCCGCCAGAAATCCTATGGTGCCGGCGATCTGATCTGGATGTACAACGACTGCTGGCCGGAAACCGGTTGGACCATTATCGATTACTATCTGACCAGAAAGGTTTCGTTCTACTTCTTAAAACGCGCTTTTGATACGAAAAAACTGATTATCCGGAAGGCAGACGGCGGCGCGGTTATAACCGTCATCAACGAAACCCCTGATGAACTCCGGACAAATATCTGCGTCGGCACACAGACCTTTGATGGCGCACACAATAGTGTTCTCCTGACAAAGGATCTGACCGTCGCTCCGCATTCCTGGCAGCAATTCCATGTGGACGCTGCAGAGCCTGCCGCAGACGGATATTTCGTTGTAAGTGCAGACGGCTTTGAAACAGCTGACAGTCTGCGCGCTTATTACCGCGAATACACCATTCCGGAAAGCGATGCGGTGATCGAATCCGTTGAAAAAGACGGCAGCGATCTGCTCGTAACCGTCCGTGCAAACGTATTTACACCGTTCGCTTATCTGATGACAAGCGACGACAGAGTACATTACAGTGATAACTACTTCAAGCTCTATCCCGGAGAGGCAAAAACGATCCGCGTAGAAAACTGTGACGAGACACCTACACTGTACACAGCTGCGACAATGCACGCGTAAATTTGTATATACCTGTTATGCGCATGCGCAAAAAGATTCACAAAAGGATCTTTCGCGCATGCGTTTCACATTGAGTGAGCATCGTCCTGCGCAATGTTAAAAGAAAGGGGACTTATGTCACATACGATTATTGACCTGCCGTCTGTCAGAGACGACGGCAGGCTTTACCGCGATACCGCTTTGAATTTCGTGGAATCCCTGATTCCGAATCCGTGGAACAGCTGTCACGCGCCCGATCTTTTAGAGCTTGAAAATGGCGATCTGCTTTGCTGCTGGTTTGCAGGCTCCTGTGAGGGAAACGCGGATGTCAGCATTGCTGTGTCGCGTCTGTCAGAGGACAGTTCCCAGTGGGAAACACCGGTAATTGTTTCCGATGATCCAACCCGCAGCGAGCAGAACCCTTCCCTCTTCCTGCATCCAAACGGAGAAATCTGGCTGATGTATACCGCGCAGGTTTCCCGCGATCCTGACAATCCAACCTCTGACAATTTACAGGGAACCGCTGAAATCCGCCGGAAAATTTCCCGCGATAACGGGCACACCTGGGAGGCGACCGAGACAATGTTTTCCGCTCCCGGCTCGTTCTGCCGGCAAAAGATTCAGATTCTGTCCAACGGACGTTTTATTTTCAACAATTTCCGCTGTGCGATCAACGATTCCTGCATGGGAGACGATTACACCGTCCTGCAGCTTTCAGATGACCAGGGCAAAACCTGGCGCAGCGTCATGATGCCCGGCAGCCGCGGGCGCGTACACGGCAATATCGTGGAGCTTTCTCCCGGAAATCTGATCTGCCTGCTGCGCAGCCGCTCTGCTGACCATATTTACCGTTCGGAATCCCATGATAACGGCGAGACCTGGAGCGTGCCGGAGCCTACTGTGCTGCGCAACAACAACGCAAGCATTACCGCAATCCGTCTTCAAAGCGGCGCAGTCTGCGTTGTATACAATGACGTCGCCTTCAATGACGAGCCCGAGCGCACCGTCTGGCCCGACCAGCGCTGTCCTGTCGTACTCGCCATTTCCGAGGACGGAGGAAAAAGCTGGCCCTGGCGGCGTATTATCGAGCACGGCGAGGGCTTTATCGGTCCGTGGAACGACGTCAACAACCGCCGTTACGAATATCCCTGCCTGATTCAGGGAAAAGACGGCAGGATTCATGTCGCTTATGCGTGGGGCTATCGCAAGCGTATTAAATATCTGTGCATGGATGAAGCATGGATCCGAGGAGAAAAGCTTTGTAAAGGCGTTGGCGGGGACGAGACTCTGACCTGCAAAAGATAAGGGAAGCAAAGACGGCAACATTCTATTGTCATGAATAAAAACCGGCAGACAGCAAAGCTTTGATCGCTTCGCTGCTGCCGGTTTTTCTATGTCCTGCGCGGACAGTGTTATACAAACCGATATTCTGTTACGGTGTGATACGGTCTGTCAGGTCCGAATACCGAAGAAGGAAACTGTGGTTTATTCGGTGTATCCGGATAGAACTGGGTTTCCAGTGCCAGACCCGCTCTGTAGCCGTAGGTTTTCCCATCCTTTGCGGCTTCAAGATCCCTGGAGTTGCCCGAATAGAACTGAACGCCCGGAAGATCTGTATAAACCTCCATTATGCGGGATTTATCAGAGCTCTTGACAACTGCAATTTTACGAACCTGCCCGGTGTAATTGTCCAGAACCCAGTTATGGTCATATCCGCCTGCCATTTTAAGCTGGTCAAAGTCTGCATCGATCCGTTCGCCGATCAGATGCGGCTCTGTGAAGTCCATCGGTGTACCTTCTACGCGTAAAATATCTCCATTCGGAATCGATTCTGCATCGGCCGGAGTATACGCATGAGAAAACAACTGCAGCTCATGGTCGGTAATCGGTCCGGCACCGTGTCCATCCAGATTGAAATAACAATGGTTTGTCAGGTTAAGAATCGTATCTGCATCGCTTACCACATCATAGGTAATGCGCAGTCCGTTCTCCTCCGTCAGCTCATAGAGAACCGAAAAGTCCCTGTTTCCGCTAAAGCCAAGTTCCCCATCTTTCATAGACATCGTGAATAAAATGCCGTTTTCTTTTTCTTCGGCATCCCAGATCCGCTTATGCCCACCCAGAGCTCTGTGACTGTGCAGGTTATTGCCGTTGTCGTTGACAGACAGCTCGTAGGTTTTTCCTTCGAGGGTGAATTTTGCACCGCCGATCCGGTTCGCATTCGGTGCAACGACTGCACCGTAAAATTTACCGTTTTCCAGATATTGCTCCAACCTGTCATAACCGAGTGCAACGTCTGCAAAATTACCGTTATGATCCGGCGCCCAGATGCGGATGATCAGCGCACCGAAGCTGCTGACCGTCACCTTCATACCATGACTGTTTTCCAGTGTATACAAATACACCTCTCTGCCGTTTACTTCCCCAAATAACTCTTTTTTCATAGGTTCGTCCATCTCTTTCGTCTGAAAATTTTGTCTGTTACAGCTCGGTACGCCCCTCCAGCGCACGGAGCAGTGTTACTTCATCAATGTATTCCAGATCGCCGCCTACCGGTACGCCGCTCGCGATTCTCGTCACGCGGATTCCGGTGGGTTTAATCAGCTTGCCGATGTACATCGCCGTCGTCTCACCCTCAAGGCTGGAGTTGGTTGCGATAATGACTTCTTTTACCTCCGGTTCTCTACTCAGGCGCTCCATCAGCTCTTTTAATTTGATATCATGGGGTCCCACGCCCAGCATCGGGGAAATCGCCCCGTGCAGCACATGATAGACTCCTTTATATTTTCCGGTTTTTTCGTAGGCAGCCAGATCCCGGCTGTTCTCCACAACCATAATCGTCGAATGGTCCCGCTCTGCGTTGGCACAGATCGGGCAAAGCTCGTTATCGGTCAGGGTAAAGCATTCCTTACAATAGCGAACATTCTGACGAGCCTGTATCATCGCATTTGCAATCCTGTTCACCTTTGCTTCCGGAAGCCCGATCAGGTGAAACGCCAGACGCTGCGCAGATTTACTGCCAATTCCGGGAAGCCCCGAAAGCTCGTCAATGAGTTTGTTGATATAGCCGCTGTAAAGATCCATATCAGAACGGGAAGCCTCCGCCGAGTCCGCCTGTCATTTTACCCATCAGCTCCTGGCTCGCTTCGTCCGCCTGCTTCATCGCTTCATTCACAGCCGCAACGATCATATCCTGCAGCATTTCCACATCTTCCGGATCTACTGCTTCTTCGGAAATGGTCAGCTTTACCAGCTCCTTTTTGCCGTTTACGACAGCCTCAACCGCGCCGCCGCCGGATTTTGCAGAGAACTCTTTCACCTCAAGTTCCTTCTGTCCTTCTTCCATCTGACGCTGCATGCGCTGTGCCTGCTTCATCAGGTTATTCATGTTGCCGGGCATACCCATGCCGCCCGGAAAACCGCCTCTCTTTGCCATTTTATTGCATCCTTTCTGTTTGTTACTCTTCTTCTATGTCCATATGAATGACCCTTGTCAGGTCTACATAAGAACTTTCCATTTCCTGTTTGCTGCGCACGCTGCGGACTTCAACCTCGATCTGCTTGCCCGTCAGCTCCGCCAACAGTTGTTCCAGTGCGCCCTTATTTGCCGGTTCTTTGGTAAAATAATCGGACGCCAGCCCGTCTTCCACCACAAGCAGCAGCCGATTGTCACCGCCAAGGCTTAAGCGCGCATTTTTGAGATACGACTTCATCGGCTGCTGTGCACTTCCTGCAACCCGTGGCCACTTGGCTACGATTTCTTTGATTTCCTCGGGAACTGCCTTGGGCAGCTCTGCCCTTCTGACCGGCGCTGCTGCCTGCACTGCGGGCTGTCCTGTCGGCGCCGCTGCGATTGCAATCGAGCCGCTTTCGATCTGTTCCACCGTCTGTTCCAGCTTTCGAATCCGTTCCAGAAGTGTATCTTCGTTCGTCTCCATCTCCGGCCTGCACAGCCGAATCAGCGCCATTTCAATCAGGACACGTTTCTGACCCGCATAGCGAATCCTACCGGACAGCTCCGAAAAACACCGGATATCCCGCATGATCGCGTCTACTTCGATCTGCTGCGCTTCTTCTTTCAATCTTGCCAGATTCTCACTGGATATGTCAATCACTTCTTCACAAGAATCCCCGGAAGTTTTCACCAGCAGGAGGTTGCGCAGATACCAGGTAAAATCGGAAACAAACTGGCTCATATCCCGTCCCTGCAGCACGATCTCTTCCAGCACACCGATACAGCCCGCCACATCCCGCGCAATCACGCAGCGCAACAGTTTGCTGAACACCGACGTATCCACCGCGCCCAGCACGTCCAGCACCATATCGTAGGTCAGCTCGTGTCCGAAATGGAACGCAAGGCACTGATCCAGAAGGCTCCAGGCATCACGCATCGCACCGTCTGCGGATTTTGCAAGGTATTTTAACGCCTTTTCCTCGATCGGCAGCGCTTCGCCCGCCGCGGCAAGGGCTTCCTTCATGCGCTCTTCGATCTGTTCGACCGTCAGGCGCTTGAAATCATAACGTTGACAGCGGGACAAAATCGTAACCGGAATTTTATTGGCTTCCGTCGTCGCCAGAATAAAGATGACGTAGGACGGCGGCTCCTCCAGGGTTTTTAACAGTGCGTTGAACGCTCCCGCAGAAAGCATATGAACCTCGTCGATGATATAAACGCGGTATTTTCCTTCCGTCGGGGAATATGCCACTTCATTCACGATTTCACGAATATTATCGACGCCGTTATTAGACGCTGCGTCTATTTCTATCACATTCATGCTTCTGCCTTCTGCAATCGCCTTACAGGATGCGCATTCTCCGCAGGGGCTTCCGTCCACGGGATGCTCGCAGTTGACACTTTTTGCAAAAAGCTTCGCAATACTCGTTTTACCGGTACCTCTTGTACCGCAGAATAAATAGGCATGACCGATACGATCCGACCGGATTTGGTTTTTCAGTGTTGTGACAATCGCATCCTGTCCTTTAACCTCTTCAAAGGTAGTCGGACGGAACCGTCGATACATCGCCGTGTAGGACATGGACGAACCTCCTTATGTTCTCCGCAAAGCAGACGGCGTCACGCAATGTACGCGGCGCCGTTCGTTGTCTTTTAATCTCCGAAGCTGATGCCCATCATCTTCGCCTCTCTTACGATGGATGCGTTGGGATCGAGCATTTTTAACTTACCTGCTACCTCTTCCAGCGGAACCTTGACGATTTCGCGGTGCTTGTAGCCCACCATAAAGCCGTATTCCCCGTCAAGAATCATCCTGCCTGCTTCTGATCCGAGCCGGCTGGCGAATACGCGGTCATAGGCACAGGGGCTTCCGCCTCTCTGGGTATGTCCGGGCACGGTTACTCGAACCTCCATGCCGCTCTTTTCCTGAATCTGCTCTGCGATCTCGTAGGAAACTGAAGGATATTTGTAGTTTTCCAGTTTTTTCTTATATTCTTTTTTCGACAGCTTGGCGTCCTCTTTGGAGATCGCGCCCTCTGCAACTGCCAGAATTGTAAATCTGCTGCCGCGGTTATGCCGTTCGTTGATTTTTTCCACAATCTTGTCGATATCGTAAGGAATTTCCGGGACCAGAATGATGTCCGCGCCGCCCGCGATACCGGCATTTAAGGTCAGCCAGCCAACCTTGTGTCCCATAACTTCTACGATAAATACGCGTCCATGGGATGCCGCCGTCGTATGGATGCAATCCAGCGCGTCTGTTGCAATGTTGACCGCGCTCTGGAAGCCAAAGGTCATATCCGTTCCCCAGAGGTCGTTGTCGATGGTCTTGGGCAGCGTTACAATGTTCAGGCCTTCCTGGCGCAGCAGATTCGCTGTCTTATGTGTGCCGTTGCCGCCGAGAATTACCAGGCAGTCCAGCTGCAGCTTGTAATAGGTCTGTTTCATCGCCGCCACTTTGTCGACACCGTCTGCGCCGGGCTCACGGATCAGCTTGTAAGGAGTACGGCTGCTGCCAAGGATTGTGCCGCCCTTTGTCAGAATACCCGAAAAATCGTCATAGGTCATCAGCCGGAACTTTCCGTAGATCAGTCCCTGATAACCGTCCTGAAAGCCATAGATTTCAACGTCTTCCGTGCTGTTATAAAGCACCTTTGCCACGCCTCTCATCGCTGCATTCAGTGCCTGACAGTCACCGCCGCTGGTCAGCATACCTATTCTCTTCATCCCAAAGTCCTCCTTCTCTGTGCTGCGCCCTCTGCAGCCATCATTTAACTAGAATTATATAATATTTTAAAAATATGTACAAGTGACTGTAAAATTTTCGCTTGCATATTAGAGATTTTTCGGCTAGAATGATGATGTTGTAAAAATATATGGAGAAGTACCCAAGTGGCTGAAGGGTCCGGCTTCGAACACCGGTAGGCTGTAACAGGCGCGAGGGTTCAAATCCCTCCTTCTCCGTACTATGGGGCTGGGTTCGTTTTATGAACCCAGCCCTTTTGCGCACCCTTGCCACCCGGCAGGCATACTCTAATAGCAAATCACCTGCCGCCAAAGCCGATTCTTATGACTTTCTTATGGATAATCCCCGAGGCCGCGTTTCTCGCCCTCTCCCTTTCCCTGGATACATTTGTCGCCGGGCTTTCCTACGGAAGCAGCAAAATCCGTCTTCCTCTGGTCTGCGCTGTCACTGTCAGCCTGGTCTGCTCGGGTGTCCTCTGCCTTTCCATGCTTGCCGGATCCCTCGTCCGTCCATTTCTTTCCCCTATCGCCGCCCGACTGATCTGCTTTTTACTGCTCGTCTGCATGGGCACCCTTCGGATTCTCGATCAAGCGATCAAATCCTTTCTGTGCCGTCACGATGGCTTTTCCAGAAATTTCATGTTCCGTGCCCTGCATTTCCAGTTTTTTCTCTCCGTCTACGCCGATCCCTGTAAGGCGGATGCCGACGCCTCCAAAAGCCTTTCTGTCCCGGAATCCGTCTGCCTCGCCCTCGCGATGTCCTTAGACGGTGCTGCAGCAGGCTTCGGTGCAGCCCTCGGGAATCTAAATCCTGTCGCCGTTCTTTTCTTTTCCCTCCTATTCGGATTTACAGCAATACAAGGCGGCTTCCTGCTTGGAAACCGCCTTGCACAAAAAACTCATTTTTCTGTTGACTGGCTCTCCGGAGCCCTGCTGATTCTGCTGGCATTTTTGCGGCTGATCTGAAGCAGAGACTGTGCGTTCTCTTACTTTCCGGATAAATAAACCGCACAGGATGCGCCCGGCAGGATAATTTCGTCTTTACGGATCAGTTCTTTTCCATTCCAGGCAAAAATAACCAGCGTGCCTTCTTTATTGCATGCATTGACGATCAGATCCGTCCCCGGAATCTGCAGAAGATGCCGAGGCCAGTTGCCCGTTGCCCATTCGCCGAGGTAACGCAGTTTTCCGTCTGTCGAAAATGCAGACAACGTATTCGCGCCGCGGTTGCAGACAATCACCGTCTTCTCATCCGCCATGCAGATTGTTCCCGGATAGTTTGTTCCGTCAAATCTGCTCGTCTTTACACACTCGCTACAGCCACCGTTTTCCCAGCGGCGCAGCGTGCCTCCCAGCTCCTGAGCGCTGAGCAGCTTTCCGGATTCTTTCTCCGGCAGCAGCTGACGCGGTCCCTCACCGGTCGGTAAAACCAGCGCTTCCAGTTCTTTTTCCGGCAGTCCGTCTTTTAACTCGTAACGGTAAATCCGGTCACAGCCAAGATCTGCAAGGTACAGAATGTTATCCTGCTCGCTGACCCAGTGCGCGTGCGGGCAGATTTTTTCTGTCTGTGCATCGATCACGCCAGCACCCGGACTGCGATGCCAACGGATTTTTTCGAGATCATAATCCACTGCAAAGAAATCCCCGGTTCCATAGCAGCTCGCATACAATGCCTTTTTCCCGGCATACAGATGGCACAGCTCTCCACCCGGAAGGAAAATCTTTTTGCCGGTCGGGACAGGAATCCCATCTTCCGAAAGGCGGTACTGATAAATGTAAGCGTGTTTTTCTCCGACCAGTTCCGCAACTGTATACAGGAAGCCTCCATGCAGCAGGCTAAAGGACGGACTGTCTCCCTGCCGGATTCCGCCGGTTACTTCCGTATGCACTTCCCCGGTTTCCGTATTTTCAAAAAGCTTTACCGCAAGCAGGTCACTGCCCGTTTCTGCACCGTAACCGCTGCAAAGCAGCCTAATTTCCTGTTCCATGATTCCTCTCATTTCCGCGCACGCTTTTTGCGCATGCCGAGTTTGTGTCACGTGTGCGCAGACACAAATCTCA
>ERZ857521.3753-NODE-3753-length-11963-cov-2.784347_pt1 | contig 11963 bp, 7 predicted proteins | sample MGYA00519701_ERZ857521 | MGnify/ENA primary metagenome ERZ857521 (study PRJEB31778, sample SAMEA3449346) | human gut metagenome | biome: human gut; feature: human-associated habitat; material: faeces | place: United Kingdom | collected 2010/2012 ...
ATAGAGGTCGCCGATGCGCTTGACATCGTACCACAGGGGCAGAAGCGTGACTAATCCCAGCGCAAACACCGACAGGTAGCTCACCACCGTGGACGTGACCGTGCGCTGAAACAGCGACGAGCACACCAGCCCCACACTGAGCGCCGCCAGCGCCGTCAGCAATAGAAACGCCACGCTGATAAGCACCTGCGCAAGCGTCGCGCCGCCGGTAATCAGCACCAGCGACAGCATCGGCAGGGAGCACATCACCAGCAGGGCCAGAAAGCTGAAGCTTTCCATCAGCTTTCCGAGCACCAGCTTTACCGGGCCGGTATTGGTCACCAGCAGCAGATCCAGCGTCTGCCGCTCCCGCTCGCCGCTGATGCTGCCGGCGGTCATGGCAGGGGCCACCAGCACCAGCATGCCAAATTGCAGCATAATCATATACGCATAGCCGTCTACGCTCAGGCGCATATCACCCAAGGTGACCGTCGCGCTCATGAAGCGTCCGTATACCGTAAAATAGGCCAGCGCCGCCAGCAGCAGCGAATACAGCGTGATCAGCAGCGGCGTGCGCACCGACCGCATGCGGCGGATGGCCGAAAAGGCAAAAATCGGATTATTCACCCTGCGTCACCTCCATAAAGACCTTTTCCAGGTTGAGGGGCGGGCGGTGGAAGTCCACCAGCGGGGCGCCCGCCGCGAGCTGTTTGAGCAGGCCCGCGGTCGCATCCTCGCCGCCGTCGAAATCCACGGTGAGCACATTGCCCTCCTCGCGCCCCACGCCGGTCACGCCCGGATACTGGCGGATGAGCGTGACCGCGGCTTCGATCGCGTCCGCCTCCGCGCCGGCGGCCAGGCGCACCCGAATAGGCGCATTGCCGCTCATATGCCGTCCCAGCTCCTCCACCGAGCCGGAGAACACCAGCCGTCCATGGTCGATGATGGTGAGCGAATCACACATTTCGGACAGTTCCGGCAAAATGTGGGAGGAGATCAGCACCGTTTTGCCCATGTCCTTGAGCGTGCGCAAAATCCCCTTCATCTCCGCTCGGGCGCGCGGGTCCATGCCGGAGGCCGGCTCATCCAGGATGAGCAGGCGCGGATCGTGGATGAGCGCCCGTGCCAGGCAAAGCCGTTGCTTCATTCCGCGGGAAAGGACGTCCACATAGCTGTCGCGCTTGTCGGTGAGGTTCACCAGCTCCAGCAGGCTGTCCGTCATGCGCCTGCGTTCCTTCTGGCCAAAGCCGTAGCAGCGTGCATAGAAGTCCAGGTATTCCCAGGCTTTCAGCCGGTCGTAAACGCCGAAGAAGTCCGGCATATAGCCCATCAGGCGGCGAATTTCGCGCGGATGGCCCGCGACGTCCACGCCGTCCAGCGCAGCCGTCCCTTCGGTAGGTTTGAGAAGCGTAGCCAGAATGCGCATGGTGGTGGTTTTTCCCGCGCCGTTGGGACCTACAAAGCCGTGAAGCTCGCCGTCATGGATGGTCAGGCTCAAATGGTCAAGCGCCAGAAAGGACCCGTAGTAACGTGTAAGCCCGTCAAGAACCAGCATCATTCCACCCTCCCTTCCATGATGATCGTCGGTATGTCGATGTCGGCATAGCCGTCGGCGGCGCCGAGCCTTTCAAACCGGCAATACAGGAATCCGTTCATCAGGTACTCCTGCAAATCCGGCAGGCTGGTTTCCACCTTGGCAAGGCCTGTGATATCATCCACGGTGTAACGCTTGTATTCGTCCCACTCGCCGGTGGTGGGGTTGTAGAGCGAAACCTGATAGGAATAGTAGGCATAGCGGATGGAGATGTCCATATCCGTCACACGCATGTCCCGAGGCAGAGAGCTCAGGTCAAAGGCGAAGGCCCGGCTTTCTACCAACGGGAAACTCTGGTACTGGGTGGGGTCCAGCTGCTCCACCAGCAGGGGCTTGCCGCTGGCGTCCTCGCCGGCTGAATAGACAGGGAAGCTGTCGCGCAGGAAGCGCACGCTTCCGTCCTCAGCCACGGGATCATAGGCCAGATCCACGCTGACCATGCCGCGCTGCGCGGTGCGCGTCACCGGCTGGCCGTCCACCTCCAGGGCAAGGTCGGTCAGCCCGTCGCAGAACGCGATAAAGCGGAACCTGCTTCCGTCGTTGTTGCGGCTGATGTTGCTCAGCAGCGAGCGGCGAATCATGGCCTCTTTGTATTCCTCCGGAGTCATGATGTCCTCAGGGTCCGCGCGGGTGGCGCGTTCCACAAAATCGTAGATCGAGTAGGAGAAGTTTGTCAGGTCAGCTTCGCTCAACAGCACACCGTCGCCAAAGGCTTCATCGCGGTTCCGAGGCGCGCCGGGCGCGGAGGCAGGCAGGGGCGTAAGGGCCTTTTCGGCCGTCTGACCGGGCAGCAGGTCGCCTACCGTAACAAATCCATAGTCCGTCAGAATCACGCCATTGTCCAGAGCGGTACGGCTGTTGTTGGTTACGCGGAACACCAGGCTGTCCCCCTCCCAACGGCAGCCGCCGGACACGCCGCCCATCTCCTCGGTAGGCGCGTCACGCACCACCAGGGAAACCCAGTTCCACGAACCGTTTTCGGGATAGGTGATGGTCGTGGTGGGGCCATAGGTGCATATATAGCGCAGCTTGGCGGAATTTTCCAGGGTGAGGGGGTCGCTGTTGGTATAGTAGGAAATGCTGTCGAGCACTTCGACCCTGCCATTGGTTGCGCCCACAGTCATGGATTCGCGTCCGGCCTTGGCGGCCATGACGGCGGTGTATCCATCCTGATGGCCGTTTTCGTCCACATGAAGGACGGTATAGTAGGTGGCGGCAGGCTCGCGCAGCGGCAGGACCTGGCTCAGCCCCCACAGCGACAGCGAGGCCACAACCGCCAACGCGGGCACCGTGGCCCACATCCACTCGCGCCGGTCCAGGCGCTTAAGCAGCCAGTAGCCGCCAAACCCGGCCAGCAGTATGAACGCCCCGACCACCACCATGGGCAGCGCCGCGGCGCCGGTGTTTTCCACTCCGATCTGCCTGGCCACGGACGTATCCACGGACGCGCGGTTGTCGCGCACATAACCGCCGTAGTTCCGGTTCGATACCATCTCCTGATAGCGCGCCTGGGCGAAGGAAAGCAGCAGGCGCTGCCACAGGACGTTTTTCTCCAGCCACGCGTTGAGCGGCTTTTCACTGATGGCAAAGGCGCATGTGACCACATATCCCTTTCCTACGCGCGTCACGTCTGCCAGCGCGGAGCTGCCCACCGGCTGGCCGCCGCCGCCTTCCAGCGAAACGGTCATGACTTCCTGACCAAGCGGCGTGCCGCCCACCCCAAAGGTTTCGAGCAGCTCACCGGTGATATCGCCGCCGCTTCCCACCGTGCCGGCGGAAATCCCCGTATACTTTTCAAAAAAGCCGAAATTCTCCGCAGCCTTGGCGCCGCCGCCCACGATTGCCACGCCGCCATCCTTGAGCCATCCGTCCAGCGCCTCCTGCTGCCGCTGCGTGAGCGCGCCCATATCAAAGCCGTCCACCGCCAGCATGTCAAAAAAGCGCAGGCTTTCCTCATCCGAAGGGAAGGAGGCGGCGTCCAGGGGCACGACGGTCCAGTATTCCTCCCGCAGCAGGGGATCAGCTGCTCTGGTAATGCTGAAGCTGGAAAAATCCGCCTGGTTTCCCCCAAGCGCACCCACGATCAGCGAGGATGGGTCAATCGTTCCGCCGGGTTCTATTTCCCGCTGCACCACGGTTTCACCATCCACCACCCAGCGGACGGTATAGCTTTTCTGCATTTGGGTCAGCACCACGGGCAGGCTTGCCTCCAACGTGCTGCCCGATGCGACGGAGAGAGGAAGCTCGTAGCGGTCGTATTCCTGTTCGTTGCGGTTCACATCGACCGTAACCACGCCGGACATATCTGCATCGCTGTTGGTGATGCGGACATGGACAGGCAACGTGCGCACGTAGGTGATCACGCCGTCATATCCGATATCCGCCTCCAGCGCCACTCCCGCGCAGGCTGCGGCGGGCATCAGCAGCATCGCGGCGCACAGCACCAGCGAGCCAAGTTTCAAAAGGGGTTTCCGTATCATCTGCGTTCCTCCTTGCCGCGCCACGGCGCGTTTTGAAGCGCTTACGCATATGCAACGGAACGAATCTGGGTTTTCTTCCCACGCCTCCGGGTTTGGGCTGCCAAAAATGTAACAATCACCCGCATAAAAAAAGAAACCGCCGCAAAGCGGTCTCCCCAGACTGTCGAAAAAGCCTTTTGGGAGGTTCGGAGGGCCGCAGCCCTCCGAGCTGTATTCCGAATCCAGCGACATGCGCGGTGGATTCGGAAGCCTTGCGCAGCAAGGTTTCCTTACGCCGTCTGCCGCCCGGCGGAGCCGAAGGCGGAGTAGGCGGACGGCGCCGGAAAAGATCGCCGCAGGCGAGCTTTTCCGACACGCTGAGGAAACCGCGCAAAGCGGTCTCCCCTAGCCCTTTTTTCACACCACAATCCGGTCGCAGACACCCAGCACCAGCTCGCGCAGGGCCTCGGCATAGCAGGCCGTTTCCCGCGCGTTCTGCACGGACAGGTATAGGATATGAATGATGGAACCCACCATCTCATCAGATACGCGGAAGGTGATGCCCTCCCGCTTGAGCAGCTCCAGAATGCGCATGGACATGCTCTTGAAATGCGCCAGCGCCTCCTCGGAGGCGACAAGCGCGACCAACTGGGGCATATCCTCTTTGAGGAAGCGCATCACGTTGAGCTCTGCCAGGCGATCAAAGGCGGCGTTGACCGCATTGGCGGTGCGCTCACGGCTGCTGCCCGCCGACTGGCGCAGCACCCGCTCCGCCTCGCCCACGATGAGCATTTCAAAGTGCATGCCCACTTGCAGAAACAGTTCTTCCTTGCTGTCGTAAAACTTATAGAAAGTGGATTTGGAGATGCCCGCGTCCGACGTGAGACGTTCCAGCGAGATCCGCTTCACATCCATGCCCACCGCGTGACGGCAAGCGCTGTCAAACAGCCGGGCGCGAATATCCTCCATCTGCTGCGGCGTAAATGCCTGCGGCATATGCTTTCCCCCTCCGCCATACCGTTGTTGTCTTATTCGACCGATTTGAGCGCCTCTACCATATCGATGCCACGTACCTTCCGCGTCAGCAGCAGCTGAATCAGCAGGCTGAACACATAGGTGACCACGCTGGCCAGCACCACCGACAGCGCCGCCGGACGGCTGGGATAGGCCATCATTTCCGATTCGCACACCCGCAGCACCAGACCCGTCAGGCCGATGCCGGGAAGGATGCCGCACAGCACGCCCAGCAGGCTTACGATGTTGTTTTCGCCGATGATCAGGCCGCGGATTTCCTTCTGATGGTAGCCAAGTACCTTGAGCGTGGCGTATTCACGGGTGCGTTCGGAAAAGTTCATCAGGCCCATGTTGTAGCAAATCACGAAGGCCAGGGCCAGCGCAATCAGTGTAATCATGGCAAAAATGGAGGCCAGCATATCCAGCATCTGCGTCAGCTCCTGCGCCTGGTCCACGGGCCAGTTCAGCTGATCCACTTCCTCCATGGCATCCAGCTCGGACAGGCAGGCCTGCGTGGGTCCCTTGAGCAGGATGGCCGTGGGCATAAAGGCCCCTTTGCGCAGGCTTTCCCAGGTGCCGCTTTCCATATATAGTCCCTGCGAGACGCTGTTGTACACGATCTGCGTGATTTTGACCCGTACGGGGTCGTCGTCCCCGGGGAAGAACAGCTCGAGCGTATCGCCCACGGAAACTTCCAACGTCTGGGCCAGCTTTTCGGTGATGGCGGTTCCTCCGGGCAGAATGTCCACCAGCGTTTCATTCTTGCCCACACGCAGCATCGTCTGCCCCGGCTCCACCACGGTCAGGAGCGTGGTACGGCTCTCGGTGGCTGACCGTGCACTGAGCGATTTTTCCATGATGCATTCCACGCCCTCCGCATCCAGACGGCGGCGGTAGCTTTCCGCCTCATCGGTCTCGCCGGTCAAGTCCGCGCGTACATCATAGCACAGGGCCTTGGTGTAATGGTTTTCCGCCAGCGCATTGACCGAATCCTGTAGTCCCAGAGAGGCGATGATCAGCGCGTTGCAGCACAGTATGCCTACGAAGGACATGATGGTGCGCATGCGGTTGCGCATGAGATTGCGCACGATCATCTTGGTGTTGAAGTTAAAGCGCCGCCACAGAAATCCCACGCGCTCCAAGAGGATGCGCCTGCCCGCCTTGGGCGGCTTGGGCCGCAGCAGGTCGGCAGTGGTTTCCCGCGCGCTTTTCTGGTAGGTGTAGAGGCAGATCAGCACGCTCATTACCACGGTGAGCGCCACCATGGCCCATGCCTCGCCCGAGATGGCTGGATACAGCTTGTAGGGGTACTCGTTCTGTCCCAGCAGCAGCGCCCAGATCACGTTGGGCAAAAGCGCGTGCCCCGCCACCACCCCCAGAAGCGAGCCGATCAGCGAGGGCCACACCGCATATGACAGGTAATGTCCACGAATACGCCGGGAGGGATAGCCCAGCGCCTTGAGCGTGCCCAGCTGCATGCGCTGGTTTTCGATCATGCGGGTCAGCGTGGTCATCACAATGAGCGCAGCCACCGCATAGGCGATCAGCGGGAAAACCAGCGTGAGATTGGCGAACATATCGGCATTGCTCTGGGCGTTGGCCGTACTCTGATGCGCGCCCCGGTTGACCACCAGCGCCGCGGGCAGCGCAGCCGTTATGGCCTTTTCCGCCTGTTGGGCATCCACGCCATCAGCGAGCTTTACCAGCACCTGCGTCATGGGCAGATCCGGCATGCCGCAGGTATTGATGAGGATGTAGCCATACTGATCGGGGTTGGGGTATACGCCATCGGTCACACAGATAAACTCCGGGCTGTAGACCACGCCCCGCACCACAAAGCCATATTCCTGCCCGGACAGTTTGACGCTCACGCGGTCCCCCACGGAAAGGCCGTGTACCTCGGCAAATCCCGCCTGAATCAGGCAGCCGCGCGAATCCGTCTGGGAAAGAGCCTCTCCCTCCACCACCAGCGGCTGGTTGATGCGCATGGGTCCATCATAGGCCGTCACGTTCAGCGTGGGCTCGCCAGGCAAGGTGCTTTCCAATTCCGCCGTGGCGCGGGCGCATACGTCGCTCACTCCGCTGATGGCACGGATTCTCTCCAGGGTATCGCGGTCCGCGCTGGGCACGCTGACCCAGAAATCCGCCAGGTTGTTCTGGGCAAAGTACGTGTCGATCGTGCCCTGCGCCAGCCGGGCCGTGCCATCCAGCCCCGCAAACATGAACGTTCCCAGCGAGCAGAGCATCACAATGGCAAAAAACTGCATGCCGGACCGGCGCATATCGCGCACCAGCTTTTTTCCCAGAGCGCTCATGGCCATGGGCACGTTCCTCCTTCGGCAGCGAATCAAATAAAAACAAAATATGGAATTTGTTTTCAGCCCGGACAAAAGAAAAGCGCGGCGCGCAGCTGAAAACAAATCATTTTCATTGTTTTCACGCTGTTATTATAAGGGTTTTGACATGGCAAGTCAATGTAGGCGCAAAAACGTTACAATTCGTTCATGGTTGCTGAAAAAACGCTTGACAGATACCCCATGGGGGTATATAATCCTAAATACCCCCATGGGGTATATTAAGTTGAAACGGGGTGTCGCTATGGCCTGTGAGCCCACCTGCTGCCATCGGACGAAGGAACGTACCGAGGCTGAATACAAAAGCCTGGTACATCGCCTCAACCGCATCGAGGGACAGATTCGCGGCGTTCGGGGCATGCTGGAAAAGAGCGCCTATTGTCCTGACATTCTGGCTCAGGCCGCCGCGGCCAATGCGGCGCTGAATGCCTTCAGCCGCGAGTTGCTGGCGCAGCACCTGCGTACCTGCGTAGTACAGGACATTCGTCAGGGCAAGGACGAAACCATTGACGAGCTGATGGATACACTGCGCAAGCTGATGCGCTAGCCTGTCGCAGTCCAGAAAAGGAGAGAAATCATGAAACAATATCAGGTAACCGGCATGAGCTGCGCAGCGTGCAGCGCGCGCGTGGAAAAGGCCGTATCCAAGGTGCCGGGCGTAACGGCCTGCTCGGTAAGCCTTCTGACCAACAGCATGGGGGTGGAAGGCACCGCCGGTGAACAGGCTGTCATAGCGGCGGTGGAGGCTGCGGGCTACGGCGCAAGCGTGAAAGGTGCGCCCGCCGCCGCGGCGCCTGCGGCAGACGACCCGCTGGCCGATCATGAAACACCTGCGCTCAAGCGGCGGTTGTACAGCTCGCTGGTGTTTCTGGTGGCGCTGATGTACCTGTCCATGGGGCACATGATGTGGGGCTGGCCTGCGCCTGCCTTTCTTGCGGAAAATCATGTGGCGATGGGGCTTGCACAGCTGCTGTTGACGGCGATCATCATGGTCATCAACCAGCGTTTTTTCATCAGTGGCTTCAAGAGCCTGTGGCACAGAAGCCCCAACATGGATACGCTGGTAGCGCTGGGTTCCACGGCCTCGTTCGTCTACAGCGTGTATGCCCTGTTTGCCATGACCGGCGCCCAGGCGCGGGGCGACGCCGCGCAGGTCATGGGCTGGATGCACGAATTCTATTTTGAATCCGCCGCGATGATATTAACGCTCATCACTGTGGGCAAGATGCTGGAGGCCCGCTCCAAGGGCCGCACCACCGACGCGCTCAAGGGGCTGATGAAGCTGGCTCCTCAAACCGCCACGCTGCTGGTAGACGGTCAGGAGCGTACCGTGCCCATCGGGGATGTCAAGCAGGGGGACCTTTTTGTGGTGCGCCCTGGTGAAAATATCCCCGTTGACGGCGTGGTGCTGGAAGGACACAGCGCGGTGAACGAATCCGCCCTCACGGGCGAAAGCATCCCCGTGGATAAAGCCGAGGGAGACGCCGTATCGGCTGCCACGGTGAATCAGTCCGGATTTTTGCGCTGTCAGGCCACCCGCGTGGGCGAGGACACCACGCTTTCCCAGATCATCCGGATGGTCAGCGACGCGGCGGCCACCAAGGCGCCCATCGCCAAGGTGGCGGACCGGGTAAGCGGCGTGTTTGTCCCGGTGGTGATCGCCATCGCGCTGATCGCTACGGCCGTATGGCTGGCCACGGGCGCGGACTTTGGGTATGCTCTGGCGCGGGGTATTTCAGTGCTGGTCATCAGCTGCCCGTGCGCGCTGGGGCTGGCCACGCCGGTAGCCATCATGGTGGGCAACGGCAAGGGCGCCAAAAACGGCATTCTTTTCAAAACCGCCGTATCGCTGGAGGAAGCAGGAAAGGTGCGCGTGGTGGCGCTGGATAAAACCGGCACCATCACCACCGGCCAACCCCGTGTGACCGACGTTTTGCCGGCTCCCGGCGTAACGGATGAACAGTTGATTGCCGCCGCCTATGCCCTGGAGCAAAAGAGCGAGCATCCCCTGGCCCATGCCGTGGTAGAGCGGGCTCAAAACCTGGGCCTCAAGGCGCAGGAAGTTTCCGACTTTGCCGCGCTGCCCGGCAACGGCCTGACTGCCGTGCTGGACGGCGAGGCGCTTTCCGGCGGCAGCCTGGCCTTTATCTCCGGGCGGACTGAGGTTTCCGGGGACATGCGCGCCCAGGCTGATCACCTCAGCGGCGAAGGCAAGACCCCGTTGCTGTTCAGCCGGGGAGGGCGGCTGCTGGGCATGATTGCCGTGGCCGACGCCATCAAGCCTGAAAGCCCGCAGGCCGTGCGGGAGCTTCAAAACATGTGCATCCGCGTCGTCATGCTCACCGGCGACAACCAGCGCACCGCCGAAGCCATCGGCCGTCAGGCAGGCGTGGACCAGGTCATCGCAGGGGTGCTGCCCGACGGCAAGGAGAGCGTGATCCGCTCGCTGCAATCGCAGGGCAAGGTAGCCATGGTGGGCGACGGCATCAATGACGCTCCCGCGCTCACCCGCGCGGATATCGGTATTGCCATCGGCGCCGGCACGGACGTGGCCATTGATGCGGCGGATGTCGTGCTCATGAACAGCCATCTCACCGATGTGCCCGCCGCCATCCGCCTCAGCCGCGCCACGCTGCGCAACATCCACGAAAACCTGTTCTGGGCCTTTATCTACAATATCATCGGGATCCCGCTGGCAGCGGGGGTGTTTATTCCCCTGCTGGGTTGGCAGCTCAACCCCATGTTCGGGGCCGCGGCCATGAGCCTGTCCAGCTTCTGCGTCGTCTCCAACGCGCTGCGCCTGAATCTGTTTGACCCGCACAGCGCGAGGAAGGACCATAAAATCAAATTTGCGAAGGAGCCAAAAACCATGCAGAAAACCCTGAAGATCGAAGGTATGATGTGCACACACTGTTCCGGCCGCGTCAAAAAGGCGCTGGAGGAGCTGCCCGGCGTCGTTTCCGCCGAAGTGAGCCATGAAAACGGCACCGCCGTGGTCACCATGAGCGCCCCTGTAGACGATGCCACGCTGAAAAAGGCCGTGGAGGACCAGGGGTATCAGGTGGTCGGCTGAGCCGTTCGCCGGACAGCAAGACGCGGCGGGGTGCGTAAATGTCCCGCCGCGTCTTGCTGCTTTTTTATGAAACGATCTCCACGCCCAGCAGCCCGGCCAGGTCGAGCACCTGCGCCGCCGTAACCTTCATCCCTCGCAGGTCGGTGAGGGAAACGGTCCACCCGGCGATACGGCAGGTGGTCATGTCCAGGCCCGAAAGCTGCGTGCGTGCCCACTGCGCACGTTCCAGATCCGAATGATCAAAACGCACCCTGGACAGCCTATTCTCCGACCACAGGCTGTCTCGAAGGCGGCAGTCCGAAAAGACGGCATGGTCCAGCTTGCACTCCGAAAAGGAGGCGTAATCCAGCATGCAGCCGTCAAAGGCCACGTTCATCAGCGCGCCCCGCATGATTTCCAGCCCCGTCATGCGACAGCCTCGCAGGCGTGCCCGCTGAAACGCCGCGTTCGTAAGCCGCGCGTTGCTCCATTCGCACTTATCAAAGACGCAGTCCACGAAGCTGATTCGCTTGAAGTCGTTATCGCCAAACCGGCAGTGCTCAAACACGCAGCCTCGCACGTCCAGCGTTTTGCCCGAAAAACCGGTCAGCTCCCCGTCCACAAAGCGCAGGTTTTCCAGGTTCTCGTCTCTGGCCAGCGCCACGGCTGCCGCCTCCGAAAGCGCGGGGCTTTCCATAGGTTGCGCCGCCAGCACAGGTTCCGCCGCCGTCCACCCATCTTTCATGTGCATGCTCCCACTCCTCTCCCCTTTTGTCCATTATAGGGGGCTGCGTCCTCCCCCGCAAGCCTCCATCGCCCTGATGAGGAAAATCATTCGTTGTCATCCCAGTCCGTGCGTGCTATAATAAATGTTATTAAGAGGTTATTCGATAAGGAGGAACATGCGATGAAGCGCAGAATCGGCATTTTGACCAGCGGGGGCGACTGCCCCGGCTTGAATGCGGCCATCCGCGGCGTGGCGCGTGCCGCCTATGAGCTTTTTGACGCGGAGATTATCGGTATCCGCAACGGCTATGGCGGACTGATCGAGGGTGAATATCAGGAGATGAGCAAAAAGCAGTTCTCCGGTATTCTCACGCTGGGCGGCACCATTCTGGGCACCAGCCGGCAGCCGTTCCGCAATATGCGGGTGATCGATGAACGCGGCGTGGATAAGGTTGCCGCCATGAAAAAGACCTACAAGGATTTGAAGCTGGACTGTCTGGTTACCCTGGGCGGGAACGGGACGCACAAAACGGCCAACCTGCTTAGCGAGGAGGGTCTCAACGTAATCGGCCTGCCCAAGACCATTGACAACGATATCTATGGCACCGATTTCACCTTTGGCTTCCATACGGCGGTGGACATCGCCACGGAGGTCATCGACCGCATTCACACCACAGCCACCAGCCATGGCCGGTGCATGGTGATTGAGCTGATGGGCAACAAGGCGGGCTGGCTGACGCTGTATGCGGGTCTGGCAGGCGGCGCAGATGTCATCCTGCTGCCGG
>ERZ857521.3754-NODE-3754-length-11959-cov-2.584761_pt1 | contig 11959 bp, 10 predicted proteins | sample MGYA00519701_ERZ857521 | MGnify/ENA primary metagenome ERZ857521 (study PRJEB31778, sample SAMEA3449346) | human gut metagenome | biome: human gut; feature: human-associated habitat; material: faeces | place: United Kingdom | collected 2010/2012 ...
CGGTAGCGTCCACCGTTGCAATATTCGCCGAACTATTCGTTCGCTGGTTACCGGCGATCGCGTGGTCTGGCGCCCGGGCAAAAGCGAAGCTGACGGCGTCAACGTCAAGGGTATCGTCGAGGCCGTACATGAACGAACTTCCGTACTGACGCGTCCGGATTTCTACGACGGCGTCAAACCTATCGCCGCCAATATCAATCAGATTGTTATTGTCTCCGCGATTTTGCCTGAGCTTTCTCCGAATATTATCGACCGCTATCTCGTGGCCTGCGAAGCGCTGAACGTTGAGCCGCTGATCGTACTCAACAAGATCGATCTGCTGGATCAGGAGAGCATGGCCTTCGTCAACGAGCAGATGGACATTTATCGCCATATTGGTTATCGCGTATTGATGGTTTCCAGCCGCACGCAGGATGGCCTGAAGCCGCTTGAAGAGGCGCTCACCGATCGTATCAGTATTTTTGCCGGGCAGTCCGGGGTAGGCAAATCCAGCCTACTGAACGCGCTGCTGGGCCTGCATGATGACCAAATCCTCACCAATGACGTTTCGGACGTCTCAGGACTGGGGCAACACACCACCACGGCCGCGCGCCTGTACCACTTCCCGCACGGCGGCGATGTGATTGATTCGCCGGGCGTACGCGAGTTCGGTCTGTGGCACCTCGACGCGGAACAAATCACCCACGGCTTTGTCGAATTCCATGATTATTTAGGCCGTTGCAAATACCGCGACTGCAAGCACGACGCTGACCCGGGCTGCGCCATTCGCGAAGCGGTGGAGAAAGGGGAAATCGCCGAAAGCCGATTTGAAAACTACCACCGCATTCTGGAAAGCATGGCGCAGGTACAGGTAAAAACGCGTAAAAGCTTTTCATCATCTGATGACTGACATTTAACCTGAGCATCGTTAGAATCGTCCCCCTTTTTCAGGTCCCGCTGTTGCGCGGGGCCAGGAACGACAAATAATGGCCTGGAGGCTACCTTGTTAAACGATCTTAAACTTTCACTGCAATACATTCTGCCTAAACTGTGGCTCACCCGCCTCGCAGGCTGGGGTGCGCGCAAGCGAGCAGGCTGGCTGACAAAGCTGGTCATCGATCTGTTCGTGAAATATTACAAGGTCGATATGAAAGAGGCGCAAAAGCCTGATACCGCCAGCTACCGCACCTTTAACGATTTCTTCGTTCGCCCGTTGCGCGATGACGTACGTCCGTTAAACACCGACCCGAGCGTGCTGGTGATGCCTGCCGATGGCGTCATCAGCCAGCTCGGCGCCATTGAAGACGACAAAATTTTGCAGGCCAAAGGTCACAACTACAGCCTGGAAGCGCTGCTGGCCGGTAACTACCAGATGGCCGACCTGTTTCGTAACGGCAGCTTCGTCACCACGTATCTGTCACCGCGCGATTACCACCGCGTGCATATGCCGTGCAACGGTATTCTGCGCGAAATGATCTACGTGCCGGGGGACCTGTTCTCCGTGAACCATCTGACCGCGCAAAACGTGCCGAATCTTTTTGCCCGCAACGAGCGCGTCATCTGCCTGTTCGATACTGAATTCGGCCCCATGGCGCAGATCCTCGTCGGCGCCACCATCGTCGGCAGCATCGAAACCGTATGGTCCGGTACCGTGACGCCGCCGCGTGAAGGCGTCATTAAGCGCTGGACCTGGCCCGCCGGCGATAGCGAAGGCTCCGTCGCCCTGCTTAAAGGCCAGGAGATGGGCCGCTTTAAGCTGGGCTCCACGGTGATCAACCTATTTGCGCCAGGCCAGGTGACGTTGGTTGAGCAGTTACACAGCCTGTCGGCCACCAAAATAGGCCAGCCGCTGGCAACCGCGCCTGAAGCCGTAGCGCCGGTCGAGCCCGCTCCGCTGGCAGAGGAAGAAGTCCGCGCTGAACATGCCGCCAGTCCGCTGGTTGACGATAAACAAGACGAAGGTTAATTCCTGAAAGAAAAAGGTTACGCCGTGCGCCTGATATACACTTTCCTGCTGGCCTGGTGCCTCAGTTTTGGGGCGTACGCAGCGACAGCCCCGGATGCTAAACAGATAGCTCAGGAACTGGAACAGGCGAAGGCGGCGAAGCCCGCCCAGCCTGAGACCGTCGAAGTCCTGCAATCTGCCCTCAACGCCCTTGAGGAGCGTAATGCTTCCCTTGAGCGCGTCCGTCAGTACCAGGACGTTATCGATAACTTCCCTAAACTGTCGCAAACCCTGCGCGCACAGCTCAATAATCTGAGCGATGAGCCGCGCCAGGTCTCTACTACCCTCTCCTCTGATGCGCTGAACCAGGAGATTCTCCAGGTCAGCAGCCAGCTGCTGGAAGCCAGCCGTAAAGCTCAGCAGGAGCAGGATCGCGCCCGGGACATTGCCGATTCGCTTAACCAGTTGCCGCAGCAGCAGAGCGATGCCCGCCGCCAGCTGAACGAGGTTGAGCGCCGGGTTGGCGCGCAAAATAGCAATACGCCGCTGGCGCAGGCGCAGAATCTTGGCCTGCAGGCGGAGTCCGCGCGGCTGAAAGCGCTGGTCGATGAGCTCGATCTGGCCCAGCTCTCCGCCAATAACCGTCAGGAACTTTCACGGTTGCGCTCCGAGCTGGCGCAGAAAGAGAGCGAACAGCTCGACGCCTGGCTACAGGCGCTGCGTAATCAGCTAAATAATCAACGACAGCGCGAGGCGGAGAAAGCGCTGGAAAGCACCGAACTGCTGGCGGAAAACAGCGAAAACCTGCCGCCGGATATCGTGGCGCAGTTTAAAGTTAACCGCGAGCTGTCGCAGGCGCTCAACCAGCAGGCGCAGCGGATGGATCTGATCGCCTCGCAGCAGCGCCAGGCGACCAATCAAACCCTGCAGGTGCGTCAGGCTTTAAACACCCTGCGCGAACAGTCCCAGTGGCTGGGTTCTTCCAATCTGCTCGGCGAAGCCCTGCGCGCGCAGGTTGCGCGGCTGCCGGAAATCCCGCGACCGCAGCAGCTGGATACCGAAATGGCGCAGCTGCGCGTGCAGCGTTTACGCTATGAAGATCAGCTCGGCAAACAGCCGCAGCTAAGACAAATTCGTCAGGCGGATGGGGAACCGCTCACCAGCGAGCAGAACCGTATTCTGCAGGCTCAGATGCGTACACAGACTGAGCTGCTCAACTCCCTGCTGCGCGGCGGCGATACGCTTATGCTCGAACTGACCAAGCTAAAAGTCGCTAACGGTCAGCTTGAGGATGCGCTTAAAGAGATCAACGAAGCGACCCACCGCTATCTGTTCTGGACCTCCGACGTCAGCCCAATCGGCTTCTCATGGCCGCTGGAGATCGTTCAGGACCTACGCCGTCTGATCTCGCTCGATACCATGAGCCAGCTCGGCAAAGCCAGCATGATGATGCTGACCAGCAAAGAGACCCTGCTGCCGCTCTTCGTCGCGCTCATTCTGGTGGGGTTCAGCATCAGCTCGCGCCGCCATTTCACCAACTTCCTTGAGCGCTCCAGCGCGCGCGTCGGCAAGGTTACGCAGGATCACTTCTGGCTCACGCTGCGCACGGTGTTCTGGTCAATACTGGTGGCCTCGCCGCTGCCGGTACTGTGGATGACGCTGGGCTATGGCCTGCAGGCCGCCTGGCCTTTCCCGCTGGCGGTCGCCATTGGCGATAGCGTCACCGCCACGGTGCCGCTGCTGTGGGTGGTGATGATTTGCGCCACGTTCGCCCGCCCGAACGGCCTGTTCGTCGCCCACTTCGGCTGGCCGCGTAGCCGCGTCAGCAAAGCGATGCGCTACTACCTGATGAGCATCGGGCTGATCGTGCCGCTGATTATGGCGCTGATTACCTTCGATAACCTCAACGATCGCGAGTTTTCCGCCTCGCTGGGCCGCCTCTGCTTTATGCTGATTTGCGGCGCGCTGGCGATGGTGACCCTGAGCCTGAAACGCGCCGGAATCCCGCTGTATCTGGATAAAGAAGGCAGCGGCGACAATATGCTGAACCGGCTGCTGTGGAATATGCTGCTCGGCGCGCCGCTGGTGGCGATGCTGGCGGCGGCGATCGGCTATCTCGCCACGGCGCAGGCGCTGCTCGCCAGGCTCGAAACCTCGGTCGCCATCTGGTTCCTGCTGCTGGTGGTCTATCACATCATCCGCCGCTGGATGTTGATCCAGCGGCGCCGCCTGGCGTTCGATCGCGCCAAGCACCGACGGGCGGAGATCCTCGCCCAGCGCGCACGTGGCGAAGAAGAGGCTCAGCATACCAGCAGCCCGGAAGGTTCAATGGAAGCCGAGGTCAGCGAGGTCGATCTGGATGCCATCAGTACCCAGTCGTTGCGTCTGGTGCGCTCCCTGCTGATGCTAATCGCGCTGGTGTCGGTTATCGTGCTGTGGTCAGAAATCCATTCCGCGTTTAGCTTCCTGGAGAATATCTCGCTGTGGGACGTCACCTCTACGGTACAGGGCGTTGAGAGCCTGGAGCCGATTACCCTCGGCGCGGTGCTGATTGCCATCCTGGTGTTGATTATTACCACCCAGCTGGTGCGCAATCTGCCCGCGCTGCTGGAACTGGCGATTCTGCAGCACCTGGATTTAACGCCGGGTACGGGCTACGCCATCACCACCATCACCAAATATCTGCTGATGCTGATTGGCGGTCTGGTCGGCTTCTCGATGATTGGCATTGAGTGGTCCAAGCTACAGTGGCTCATTGCCGCCCTCGGCGTCGGTCTCGGTTTTGGCTTGCAGGAGATCTTCGCCAACTTTATCTCCGGCCTGATTATCCTGTTTGAGAAACCGATACGGATTGGCGATACGGTCACTATTCGCGATCTCACCGGCAGCGTGACGCGTATTAATACTCGCGCCACGACTATCAGCGACTGGGACCGTAAAGAGATTATCGTGCCGAACAAGGCGTTCATCACCGAACAGTTCATCAACTGGTCGTTGTCGGATTCCGTGACCCGCGTAGTGTTAACGGTGCCTGCGCCGGTGGATGCCAATACCGAAGAGGTGGCGCAGATCCTGTTAAATGCCGCGCACCGCTGTTCGTTGGTTATCGATACCCCGGCGCCGGAAGCGTTCCTCGTTGACCTGCAGCAGGGGATCCAGATTTTCGAGCTGCGTATCTACGCCGCCGAAATGGGTCACCGTATGCCGCTGCGCCACGAGATGCATCAGCTGATTCTGGCCGGGTTCCGCGAGCACGGTATCGATATGCCGTTCCCGCCGTTCCAGATGCGCCTGGAGAGCATCGATGGCAGAAAAAGCAGCAGAGCGCTAACCTCGGCAGGGAAAACCAGCCGCACGCCCGGCAGCCTGTAAGAACGGCCTTGCCTGAAAGCAGGCAAGGCCAGAACGATCGCACTACCGGACAATCAACCATACCGCCGTACATCGGCGATCATCCCCGTCAATGTCCTGCAGGAAAGTGGAAAGGAAGATCAGGCGCGGTCGACGGTAAACGAGATAACGTCGCCGATGCTTTCTGCGCCCAGCGCCAGCATCACCACCCGGTCAACGCCCAGCGCTACGCCGGAACAATCCGGCAGCCCGGCTTCCAGGGCAGCCAGCAGATGATGATCGATGGGCTGCTGCGGCAGGCCGCGAGCCGCACGCTTGCGGTTATCCTGCTCAAAACGCTGCCGCTGTTCGCGGGCGTCGGTGAGCTCATGAAAACCATTAGCCAGCTCAATGCCTTTGTAATAGACCTCGAAACGTTCCGCTACGCGATGATCTTCAGTGCTGATTTGCGCCAGTGACGCCTGGCTGGCCGGGAAATGATAGATAAACGTCGGACGATCTTTACCAATATGCGGCTCGACGCCCATGACAAAAAGTAGCTGAAGCAGCGTGTCCCGATCCTCTTCCGTATCGGCAATATTGCTCAAATCGAGCTTCGCCGCCACTTCGCGCAGCTGCGTTTTATCTGCCGACAGCGGGTCGATTTCCAGATGACGCAGGAAGGCTTGCTGATAAGAGAGGCTTTCGGCCGGCTGGCAGTCGAGTACCTGCTGTAGCAGATCGTCTACTTCGTTGATTAGCCGGTACATGTCATAGCACGGACGATACCACTCCAGCATGGTGAATTCCGGATTATGGTGACGCCCCATCTCTTCATTACGGAAGCTACGGCATAGCTGAAACACTGGGCCGCAGCCGGCCGCCAGCAGGCGCTTCATGTGATATTCCGGGCTGGTCATCAGGTACAGGTTCAGCCCCTGAGAGTGGCCAGGACCAACGAAACGCGTCTCAAACGGGACCATATGAATATCCGTCACCGTCGCCTGACTCATGCAGGGCGTCTCCACCTCCAGCACGCCGCGGTCGGTAAAGAAACGGCGAATTTCCGCCATCACCGCTGCACGTTTTAACAGATTTGGAATGGATGCGCTCGGCTGCCAGGTTGCCGTTTCGCTCATGGTACTTTCTCCGATTTGAAACAAGGGCACGAAGTCTACTCGTAACTGGCAGATGAAACAAATTTTGTGCGAATGCGTAAACGCGTTACATACACTTAATTTATTGATAACCCAAAAGCATAAAGCAAGCAGATAAACAACCGCACAGAACGATAAAAAAATCGAACACGTCAATTTTCCCTTATGACCCTACGGCTATACTCCTTACCTATAAAGGAGCAGTGATACGTTTTCGCCAGCCCGGCGGCGAAATAAACAAAAACTGGAGGAATGTCGTGCAAACTTTTCAAGCCGATCTTGCCGTAATAGGCGCAGGCGGAGCAGGTCTTCGCGCCGCAATAGCCGCCGCGCAAGCTAATCCAAATGCTAAAATCGCTCTAATTTCAAAAGTCTATCCTATGCGCAGCCATACCGTTGCTGCTGAAGGGGGTTCCGCTGCCGTCGCGCAGGATCATGATAGCTTTGAGTACCATTTCCACGACACCGTTGCAGGCGGCGACTGGCTGTGTGAGCAGGACGTCGTTGACTACTTCGTTCATCACTGCCCGACGGAAATGACCCAGCTCGAACAGTGGGGATGCCCGTGGAGTCGCCGCCCGGACGGCAGCGTCAACGTCCGGCGATTCGGCGGCATGAAGATCGAGCGAACCTGGTTCGCTGCCGATAAAACCGGCTTTCATATGCTGCACACCCTGTTCCAGACTTCGCTTCAATTCCCGCAAATCCAGCGCTTCGATGAGCATTTTGTTCTGGATATTTTGGTGGATGATGGCCAGGCTCGCGGTCTGGTCGCGATGAATATGATGGAAGGTACGCTGGTGCAAATCCGCGCCAACGCGGTCATTCTGGCGACCGGCGGCGCAGGACGCGTGTATCGCTACAATACCAACGGCGGTATCGTCACCGGCGACGGTATGGGTATGGCGCTCAGCCACGGCGTACCGCTGCGCGATATGGAGTTCGTGCAATATCACCCCACCGGTCTCCCGGGTTCCGGAATTCTGATGACGGAAGGCTGCCGCGGCGAAGGCGGTATTCTGGTCAACAAGAACGGCTACCGCTATCTGCAGGATTACGGCATGGGTCCGGAAACTCCGCTGGGCGAACCGAAAAATAAATATATGGAGCTGGGCCCGCGCGATAAAGTATCCCAGGCTTTCTGGCACGAATGGCGTAAGGGCAACACGATCCCCACGCCGCGAGGCGATGTGGTCTATCTCGATCTGCGCCATTTGGGCGAGAAAAAGCTGCTTGAACGTCTGCCGTTTATCTGCGAACTCTCGAAGGCCTACGTTGGCGTCGATCCGGTGAAAGATCCCATTCCGGTACGTCCGACCGCGCACTACACCATGGGCGGGATCGAAACCGACCAGCAGTGTGAAACCCGCATCAAAGGGCTATTTGCCGTGGGCGAATGTTCTTCGGTCGGCCTGCACGGCGCCAACCGCCTTGGCTCCAACTCCCTGGCGGAGCTGGTGGTGTTTGGCCGTCTGGCCGGAGAACAGGCCATGCAGCGCGCAAACGAAGCGGGCGAAGCCAATAGCGCCGCGCTGGACGCGCAGGTCGTCGATATCGAGAACCGCCTGAAAGATCTGGTTAATCAGGAAGGTAACGAGAACTGGGCCAAGATTCGTGACGAAATGGGCCTGTCAATGGAAGAAGGCTGCGGTATCTACCGTACGCCGGAGCTTATGCAGAAAACGGTTGATAAGCTGGCCGAGCTGCAGGAGCGCTTCAAGCGCGTGCGTATCACCGACACCTCCAGCGTGTTCAATACCGACCTGCTGTACACCATCGAACTGGGCCATGGCCTGAACGTCGCCGAATGTATGGCGCATTCCGCCCTCGCGCGTAAAGAGTCCCGCGGCGCGCATCAGCGTCTGGACGAAGGCTGCACCGAGCGTGACGACGTCAACTTCCTCAAGCATACCCTCGCCTTCCGAGATGCCGACGGTAATACCAGTCTGGAGTACAGTGATGTGAAAATCACCACTCTGCCGCCGGCAAAACGCGTGTACGGTGCGGAAGCGGAAGCAGCCGAGAAGAAGGAGACGACGAATGGCTGAGATGAAAAATATGAAAGTCGAAGTGGTGCGCTACAACCCGGAAGTGGACATCGCACCGCACAGCGCTTTCTATGAAGTTCCCTACGATGAGCAAACCTCACTGCTTGATGCCCTGGGCTACATCAAGGACAACCTCGCGCCAGACCTCAGCTACCGCTGGTCCTGCCGCATGGCGATTTGCGGTTCCTGCGGCATGATGGTGAACAAGGTGCCAAAGCTGGCCTGTAAAACTTTCCTGCGCGAATACACCAAAGGTATTAAAGTCGAGGCGCTGGCCAACTTCCCAATCGAGCGCGATCTGGTGGTCGATATGACCCACTTTATCGAAAGCCTGGAAGCCATTAAGCCGTACATCATTGGCAACCCGCGCACGCCCGATCAGGGCCCGAACACGCAGACGCCGGCGCAAATGGCCAAGTACCACCAGTTCTCCGGCTGCATCAACTGCGGCCTGTGCTATGCGGCCTGTCCGCAGTTTGGTCTTAATCCGGAGTTTATCGGCCCGGCGGCGATCACCCTCGCCCATCGCTACAACGAAGACAGCCGCGACCACGGTAAAAAGGAACGTATGGCGCAGCTTAACGGCCAGAATGGCGTCTGGACATGTACTTTCGTAGGCTACTGCTCCGAAGTCTGCCCGAAACACGTCGACCCGGCGGCCGCGATCCAGCAGGGCAAGGTAGAAAGCTCGAAAGACTTTCTTATCGCCACCCTGAAACCACGCTAAGGAGTGCTGTATGACGACTAAACGCAAACCCTACGTGCGGCCGATGCCGTCCACCTGGTGGAAAAAGCTGCCGTTTTATCGCTTCTATATGCTGCGTGAAGGAACGGCGGTACCCACGGTCTGGTTCAGCATCGTGCTGATTTACGGGCTGTTCGCACTGAAGCATGGCGCGGAGAGCTGGGCGGGCTATATCGGTTTTCTGCAAAACCCGATTGTCGTGATCCTGAACCTGATCACGCTTGCAGCCGCGCTGCTGCATACCAAAACCTGGTTTGAGCTGGCGCCGAAAGCCGCCAATATTATCCTTAAAGGCGAGAAAATGGGGCCAGAGCCAATTATTAAAGGGCTTTGGGTCGTCACTGCGGTCGTCACCGTGGTGATCCTGTTTGTCGCGCTGTTCTGGTAAGGAGGCTGGAATGATTAATCCCAATCCAAAACGTTCGGATGAGCCGGTATTCTGGGGGCTGTTTGGCGCTGGCGGCATGTGGGGAGCGATTATCGCCCCCGTCATTGTGCTGCTGGTAGGTATTATGCTGCCGCTGGGCCTCGCGCCTGCTGACGCATTCAGCTATGAACGCGTACTGGCTTTTGCCCATAGTTTTATTGGCCGTGCATTCATTTTCCTGATGATTGTTCTGCCGCTATGGTGCGGGCTTCACCGTATTCACCATGCGATGCACGATTTGAAAATTCACGTACCCAACGGTAAGTGGGTCTTCTATGGACTCGCGGCGATTCTGACCGTCGTCACCCTCGTCGGCATATTGTTCATCTAAACGGATAGCCGTACGCGGCTTTTACCTCAGCTGCAATAAGCCTGGTAGCATTCTGTTACCGGGCTCGCTTCTCAAGAAAATTCTGCCGCATTTTTCCTGCCTGACTCTACACTTAGCTTAAAACTGGCAAGGAAAAAATTATGCGTCTGCTACCCGTTATTGCGGTTGTTGCCGCTTCATTTCTGCTTGTAGCCTGTACTACGCCGGCACCGCCTCCTGGCGTAACCGTGGTTAGCCCCTTCGACGCTCAACGCTATCTTGGTACCTGGTATGAGATTGCCCGCTTCGATCACCGTTTTGAAAGCGGCCTGGAAAAAGTCACCGCAACGTATAGCCTGCGCGATGATGGCGGGCTGAACGTGGTAAATAAAGGCTACAACCCCGATCGGGGTATGTGGCAAAAAATCGATGGCATAGCTTATTTTACCGGGGAACCCACTCGCGCCGCGCTGAAGGTCTCATTTTTCGGCCCCTTCTATGGCGGCTATAACGTGATAGCGCTGGATAAGGATTATCGCTACGCGCTGGTTTGTGGACCCGATCGCGACTATCTCTGGCTACTGGCGCGCACGCCGAAAATCCCGCCGGAAGTGAAGCAGCAGATGCTGGATATCGCTACCCGGCAAGGATTCGACGTGAGCAAACTGCTATGGGTCAATCAGCAGTATTAATGCGCGCTCATTTTCAGGCCAATGATGCCAATCACAATGCACGCCAGGCTGGCAATGCGCATCGGGCTGGCGGATTCGCCCAGCAGGATAATACCCGTCACGGCTGCGCCGACCGCGCCTATTCCGGTCCAAACGGCGTAAGCCGTCCCTACGGGCAACGTTTTCATCGCCCATGACAACAGCGCCATGCTGATGACCATGGCGGCAATCGTTATCACGCTTGGCACCAGGCGGCTAAAACCGTGGGTATATTTCAGACCGACTGCCCAGACGACTTCCAGCAGACCAGCGATAAACAGAACTAACCAGGACATATGGCTCCTTTGATGGGGCCGTCCCCAGATGTGAAACGCTTACAGGTCGTCCCGTAAGGCAGATGATATTTCACAGAAATTATACACGACGTGACTAAGGTGAGGAAGAACGGTACGACCAGCGGCCGTACCGCTATGGTCTATTGCTGAGCTTTGGTCGCGGCGCCCGAAATCGCGCTGCCGCCTTCTGAAATATCCTGACCAACACCGCGCGTGGTGTTACATGCAGTCAGTACAGAGGAAAGAGCCAAAACCGTAAAGAACGCTGCAATCGCTTTTTTTACCATAATGTCATCCTTATTAACCAGTTTTAGTTATCGTGCTCTATAAGCATAGACAAACTGGTCCAGGATGAGGGAAACGCGGCGATTTTTAAGAGAAAAAGAGGTTAAAAGGATTGAGCCAAACGGAGAAACTAATTGTGAATGAGGATTTCCTGATGAAATCAGGTTAACTGGCAGCATGAGAAATGACATGGCCCAGACTTTGGATATCTTCACCGACGCCGCGAGCCGTATTGCATCCGGCCAGAAGAGCGCAGCTTAGTAATAATAGTAGTACCGGAAGTTTTAATTTATGAGCCATCTTCCCTGCCTGCGTCTACGCTCGGTAGAGGGCGCAGCGAAACGCTGCGCCAACCATCTCAGCGCATAAATTACTTCACGCGGGATACGTATTCGCCAGAGCGAGTATCCACTTTGATGACTTCGCCGATCTGTACGAACAGCGGAACCTTAACCACGGCGCCAGTGGAGAGAGTTGCAGGTTTACCGCCGGTACCAGCAGTATCGCCTTTCAGGCCTGGATCGGTTTCAACGATTTCCAGCTCAACAAAGTTCGGCGGCGTAACGGAGATTGGCTGACCGTTCCACAGAGTCACAATACATTCAGCCTGATCCAGCAGCCATTTAGCGTTGTCGCCAACGGCTTTAGCGTCAGCGGCCAGCTGTTCGAAAGTAGAGTTATTCATGAAGTGCCAGAACTCACCGTCGTTGTACAGGTAAGTCAGGTT
>ERZ857521.3765-NODE-3765-length-11928-cov-3.818075_pt1 | contig 11928 bp, 11 predicted proteins | sample MGYA00519701_ERZ857521 | MGnify/ENA primary metagenome ERZ857521 (study PRJEB31778, sample SAMEA3449346) | human gut metagenome | biome: human gut; feature: human-associated habitat; material: faeces | place: United Kingdom | collected 2010/2012 ...
GGCAAGGCCGGTGAGCAGGTCCAGCAGGATCAGGGCGCAGCAGATGGAGCAGATTGTGCCGTAGTTTTCGGCCAGGGCTGTGAGAGTGCCACAGAGGGCAGCGGGAAAGGCACCTTGTTTTTCAGGCATAAGGGATCACCTCGTTTCAGAAAAGATTTTATGAGTACAGAACAGGAGGGAACGGTATGGGAAAACGGCTGTTGGCAGGATTCCTGGTCATGTGCCTGCTGCTGGGCGGGTGCAGTGCGGACAGGGGAAGCTCGGTTTCATCAGGGACAGAACAAGATACATATTCCGAGTTAAACCAAGTACAGGCAACAGAAGAGCCAACCGAGGAGGAATTGATCAAGTTGGTTGATCAAGCTATGTATGATATCTGTGATTTGGCTTTTAATGATATGTCTATTGTTCTTGATAATGTTTTTAATGGAAATATTGAATGCGACTACTCAAATCAAGTTATAATTGATGGAATCAGCTACCAGTGGACTTCACGACAGTACAGTGAAATTGTAGACTATTACAGCCAGACATTTACTGGAGAACCATTGGATTGGATTCTGGCTTCAAGATACATGGATGTGGACGGTTCTTTGTATGCCTTTGCAGGCGGTGGAGCCACAGCAGTCTTCTGCACGGTAAAATCAATAGAAAAATTGGAAGACAATTCCTATTGCGCTACCTGTCAGTGGCCTTCAGGCGATTCTGAAACGTATTTTTCTATACAAAAAACTGATGCCGGATATCGGATATCCAGCATCAGTTACCGCCCATCAATTTTATATTTGGAAAATTTGAGAGAAGATTAGATGTTTACTACTTCAGCTCAAATGGGGCACTATAAACCAGCTTCACCGGTTTAAGCTGCAGTTTCTGCTTGGTAGTTTGCGCACCCCAGCGGATACCACACTGCAAGTCTGCATTGCAGTCACCAAAGGTGATGGTATCTCCAGAAACAGATGTCACAAAGATGCTGTGCAGATTATCGTCGTCTATACCGTTAATATAATAACGGACAATGTCTCCTGGCTTCAGATTGTTCAAAGCATTTGAACCTGTAATCTGAGACCAGGTGTACGGGTCAGATCCATATGCATCATATCCACATTTCATCACAAAGCCCTGGCACTGCCAAGCCTTTACCATACCATTCAGCTTGTAGCAATTACAAGTGGAGAGATTCGTATTGTCCTCACCATGAGACGGGCACGGGGTGTTGGTATACCCATCCTGGTTATTGTCACTCATGCCCACATGATTCCAGTACTTGCCATTGGGGAATTTCTGCATAAGGTCTGCCAGGGTCATCTTGGTTCCGGGCTCCGGATCAGGATCAGTACCGCCGCCGACTTCAACAACCTCCCAGCACTGCTTCTTCCAGGTCATCGAACCTTCGCTGGCGGGAGATGCCCAGTAGACATTGCCCCGGCCAGTGCTGCCGCCCCGGAGCGCCGCCGATGTGGAGATATTATTGGAGAGCTCTGTATCGTCCTCTGTCACAGTAGTCGCAGTCAGGTACAAATTCTTTTCAGGCAGACAGATGCGCACTTGATTCCCCTGAACCCCCTGAACCGGCTTTGCAATAATGCCGCTGTCCACAGCGCTGGTGCCGGTCTTCTTGCACATGTGTGCATTGTTCTTATAAGATGTCGAGATACTGCCGTCACTGCAGTCCAGGACATAAACAGAGTTCAGAACTGCTTCCAGCTGGAATACATCGGATGCGCCGCTTACAGCAACAGCCTTCCACTGCTGCATCTGATCTGCGGAGCTTGCAGAGTACAGGCAGACATTCTGACCGCCCTTGATGTCAGTGTCTTTGGTGCCGTAGATGTTGAGGCCATAGCCGTCGTGGTAAACATTGATGAACCGATAGGTTTTGCCATTTACAATATCCATAAATCATTTCTCCTTTGTTTTTTGGGATTTGGAAAGCCGCCGGCATTCCAGGCACTCCGCGGCGGGCCTGGGAACCGGGGGCTTTCTGTTTTTGCGGGAGGCTTTTGTCCTCCTCACCTTCTATCCGAAAAACAGAGGGGATTCGTACCCGGTTTTTGAAAAAATTTTCAAAAACATCATATAAGACCACAGAGGGCCGCCAGAGAATTTCCTTCGCAGGGGCAGGATTTACAGCGGATTCCGGCACTGGTATAATGAAGGCAGGAGTCAGTGCTGGTCGAGCTTGTCCCTGGCGTTTCCGAGGGCTGCGGCGAGAAAACCGGGCAGCCGGACACCGCAGGCCGAGAGGTTTTCGGTGATGGAGATGCACTCGTTGACGGCGATGTAGAAGGCGAGCAGCCGCCCGATCAGGGCGGGGAACTCCGCGCCCAGGCCGGCTGCAGCGGCGTACTCCACCAGCAGATCCAGGCAGATGCCGAAGGCCAGGGCAGCGAGCAGAGCAGCCTTGCGCCAGAAGCCCTTGTAGCCGGTGTCGCTGTTGAGTCTGCCCTGGAGCTTTGCTTTGGCAAGGCCGGTGAGCAGGTCCAGCAGGATCAGGGCGCAGCAGATGGAGCAGATCGTGCCGTAGTTTTCGGTCCGGGCTGTGAGAGCGCCGCAGAGGGCGGCAGAAAAGGCCACTTGTTTTTCAGGCATAGAGTATTACCTCATTTCAAAAAAGATTTTATGAGTACAGAACAGGAAGGAACGGTATGGGAAAACGGCTGTTGGCAGGATTTCTGGCCATGTGCCTGCTGCTGGGCGGGTGCAGCGCGGACCGGGGAAGTTCAGCTTCACTGGTGGATGAGTCGAGTAGTGATGAGATGCATACTGCGATTTGTTGGATCACAAACAATGGACATCTGATGGATGTACAAATAACTGTTCCGTTGAGCTGGGAAGTTAGTCAGGAGAAAAACTGGAACCTGGAAGCAGACGGGAAAACCGTGGTGGAATTCAAGATCCACTCTTATGTCAACCTGCCAATGGATATAAACGACTATGATTGGTCCTCCCTGGATGCAGAATATATGGAAAGGCAGGATTTGATAGATTCTGGAGATTTAGGGATATCCGGAATGTCTGGGAGATATTATCACTGTCATTTGACGCAGGAAAACCGAGAGGTTGTCTACTGCTCTGTTTTCGATGGTACCCAGGTGATGAGTTTCAACTATTATCCTGATTCCGGTGTACCTTTGGAGGATGTGGAACAATACTTGGCCTCTGTTATTGTAAAAAAACAAGAGTAGCAGAAAGCAGAGATTATGATGATCTCTGCTTTTTCAGTCGTTACTTTCTCATATAACCGTAAGGGATCAAAGAGGTAAGAGCGGTGGAGGCAGAAGAGGCAAAGCTATCTCCAGCATAATATACTTCTGTGGCGGAATCTGGAAATCATCCGCTATGCGGATCAGGTGATCGCCTTCTGGGATGGGCGATCCTACGGCACCCGATTTGTCATTGAGGAGTGCAGCAAGCAGGGAAAGAAAGTAACCGTTTATCGTCAGCAATCGTAGAATCACAAACAAAAATCCCCGGAGAGCTGGTTTTGTCTGCTCTCCGGGGATTTCTGATCGTTTCGGGTACTTTCCGCTTGTGGGTCAGGGTGTGAGTCTGAATCCGGAACCGCTCGCATTTGGATACAAAGAATCCCCGCAAACAAGCCGTTTACGGGGATTTTCTGGAGCTAGTGACGCGACTTGAACGCGCGACCTGCTGATTACGAAAGGTACCCAAGCCCTTTAAATGGCGCTGAATGGGCATATTTAGCCCTTTTCCCTCCCCTTCCACATCCTCTTTGGTATTTTTTATCCCACTAGTTCCATAGGGATGTTTCCCCGTATGGGTCAAGGTGTGGGTCGAAATCTGGAAAATTCCAGAGGACATCTTTCTTTGGAAACAGGATGTTTGAGGGCAGAAATCGTGTACAATCAGGACTCAAAAGATGGTTTTGAATTCGCTCAAAGGCTTGGTAGATGTGCTGAAAAGGCTGGATGTTATCAATCCTTCAGGAAAGGGAGAAATCTCTTCTGGCAGTGACGGCCTGGACTGATTGGAGAAAAGAGAGCTAGACTGTAGTGCGCACCCCTTATCAAACTGGCCTTTACTTGTCAATACATGTGTCAGCGTTTTTTCTATGAACCAACCATCTGACTTTCTGGTCTTCCCCTCTGTTAGGATTCAAAACGTAAGATTTTGACATAAATCTGAAGCTGATTTCTCAAAACAGAGAATATATGAGTATAGAACCCAAGAAAAATATATTGTCAGTGTATAATACAAGAGATTAAAATATGAGCAGGAAGCGTAATGTTTACACATCTCGCCTTGTTATAAAAACGAGGATACAATAATATAGAGGAGATTTCAAAATGGAAATATTTCTTCAAGAAAAGGAAGGAAGTAAGTAATATGCAACTGCATGTATTAGTTGCAGATGATGACGCAGTACTGCGCTCACTTTTATGTGACATCTTAAAGAAGCAAGGTTATCACCCGATTCCCGCAAAAGACGGGAAAGAGGCTTTGGATCTATATTTTTCTGGCACAGATTTTTCGTTGTGTATTTTGGATGTTATGATGCCAGAATTTGACGGCTGGCAGGTTCTGGAGGAGATTCGTGCTGCCGGTGAAACACCGGTCCTCATGCTTACGGCTTTGGAAGATGAGCAATATGAGGTAAAGGGACTAATGGGCGGTGCCGATGATTATATTGCCAAGCCCTTTTCCTATCCGGTATTTGTAGCCAGAATTGAAAGTCTGTTGCGAAAGGCAAAAAAAGAGCAGGCATCGGTACAAGAATACGGCGGCCTGAAAATCGACCGTCTTGCTCATAAGGTGTTTTTGGATGAAGATGAAATTGTCCTTAACAACAAAGAATACCGCCTGCTGACCTATCTGACATCCAACCAGAATCTTGTGCTGGAGCGTGAGCAAATTCTGACAAATATATGGGGTTTCGACTTCGAGGGCGAAAGCCGTATAGTGGATGCACACATCAAAATGCTTCGAGGAAAGTTGGGTAAGTATGCTGCTTACATAGCAACCGTCCGTGGTGTGGGGTATAAATTTGAGGTGGTGAATTTATGAGGAGCATACGAACTAAGCTGTTCTTCTTTCTCATGATTGTGATGGTTGCTTATGCTGGAATAGGGATTCTTCTGAATCTGTTATTCCTAAAACCATATTATGTCCAGCAAAGCGAAGCATCCTTTGCCCGTGCAGCGGCACAAATCAAGGCATTGAATACACCTCAGAGCATTTCTGAGCATATCACAGAGATAGGACACAATAGCGGACTCTTTTTAGCGGTAACTGATCCAAAGTTTCAAATTTTATGTTCTTCCAACAATCTGGAAGGCCAGACGCTCCCACCCGATATTATCAATGCAATCAATCAGGTTGGGAAAGGCGAACGTGTCGTTTATACGGTATCCGAGGACGAAAAGTCCGCTCCAAAACTGATTTACATGGAATGGCTGAATCAGGATCGGCGGATCGTCCTGACTAAAGCAATCAGCGTGGTAGATGAAAGCGTCAGTATTGCCAACCACTTTTATATTGTGACCGGCTTAGTCGTTTTTGTTTTCGGCAGCATTGCTGTCTTTTTCTTCTCCCGTACTTTGACCAGGCCCATTATACAAATCAGTCGAACCGCACAGAACATGGCAGAATTGCGGTTTGACCAAAAAGCAGAAATTAGTTCCAAGGACGAGCTTGGCAGTCTGGCTCAGAGTATCAATACGCTTTCGGTGAGTTTGAAGTCTGCACTGGATCAACTGCAAAAAGATGTTCGTGTTCAGAAAACGCTGTCCCGTAATCTGTCCCATCAGCTCAAAACGCCTGTGGCGGTAATCAAGGGTCATGCGGAGGGACTGATTTATCAGGTAGCTGAGACCCCGGAAGAACAGCGAAAATATCTGGATGTGATTGTGGAGGAATGTGACCGGATGAATCATCTTGTACGAGAAATGCTTTTACTCTCCAAGTTGTCCGTCAATGACCAAGGTTCTATGCAGTTTGAATCGGTAAATATTCTTCATCTGTGCCGCCAGCTTCAAACTCGTTTTTCCCTTCTGCTGCAGGAAAAAGGGCTGGTTTTTTCCTGTGATATTGAACAGGGCGCAACGGTGAACGGCAATTCCAAATTGCTGGAACACGCCCTTTCCAACTATATTGCCAATGCTGTCCAGCATTGCACAGGAGAAATTATCGTGCGTTTTGAGCAGAAGGCAGGGTGCTCCTGTATTTCTGTGTTCAATACCGGAAAGCCCATTGCTCAAGAAGCATTGGAACATATTTTTGAACCCTTCTATCGTCTGGATTATGCTCGAAAAGAGGATGCTCATTCCGGGCAGGAAAAAGGCCACGGCTTGGGATTAGCGATCGTCCGTTCCATTGCTGAGGTACATGGTGGAAAAGCATACGCCCAAAACCGGGAGAATGGGGTGGAATTCTTTCTGGAAATTCCAACAGCCTGATTTCATCTGAATTTCATAATTCTACTGTAAGATGCTTCCGTAAAACAATTAGGAGGAAACATCTTCATGAGAGCAAGATTAATTTCAGCTGCTATGGTATTGATTATGATATTGAGTGGATGCGGTTCTGTACAGTCCTCAATTGACGAGGAGTCAACATCCAGTGATGCAGGTGAAAGCACATTTGTTGTAATCGAGAATCCTTTTTTCAGGACTTATCAGATTCCTGATACCGGGATCACAGACTTTTACAGCGATAAGGATATGATTGAGAAACCCGCCGAGGGTGAGCCATTCTATGGACAGGATGCTACCTACCAGATCAATACGCCGAGCTACACGGACAATGGGGACGGGACAGTGACGGACAATGTGACCGGCCTGATGTGGCAGCAGGATATGGGCGAAAAGATGACCTGGGAGGAGGCACAGCAGGCGGCGGAAGAATGTACCTTGGGCGGCTATGATGACTGGCGTGTCCCCACCATCAAGGAGTTGTACTCCCTGATCCTCTTTACCGGTAGTTCCAGCGGGGAATATGCGGGCGAGCAGCAGTATATTGATACCGATTACTTCATTCAGCCTATCGGCGATACGGCCAACGGAGAGCGTGAGATCGATGCACAGACCTGGTCATCCACCATTTACACTGGCCAGACCATGAATAATGCCCAGACCATCTTCGGTGTGAATTTTGTAGATGGCAGAATCAAAGGCTATCCTTTGAACAAGGGAAAAACAGAAAATGAGATGTACTTCCGGCTGGTGAGAGGCAACCCGGAATATGGTACCAATTCCTTTGTAGACAATGGCGACGGCACCATTACCGATCTGGCCACCGGCCTGATGTGGCAGAAAGCAGACAGCGGAACAGGTATGGACTGGGAGGAATCTTTGACTTATGCTGAAGATTTGGAACTGGCAGGATACAGTGATTGGCGGCTTCCCAATGCCAAAGAGTTGCAGAGCATTGTAGATTATAGCCGTTCTATTGTCGCTACGGATTCTGCTGCTATTGATCCTATATTCGAGATCACGCAGATCGAGGACATGAATGGCGATAAGCAGTATCCCTACTTCTGGAGCAGCACTACCCATTTGGATGGCAACAATCCGTACTCTTCCGCGGTCTATGTGGCTTTTGGTGAAGCACAAGGCGTGATGGATGGCAAACTGATGGATGTTCACGGTGCAGGTGCTCAGAGAAGCGATCCGAAAAGTGGGAAAGCGGAGGACTATCCTTCTGCTTTTGGCCCGCAGGGTGACATCCGCATGGTTTATAACTATGTACGGTGTGTCAGAACTGTAGATATCGCTGCTTTAGAGGAACAGGCCGCTGATGCGCTGGTCGCCGAACCGAGCAGTACAGAAGAAGTGCATTTTACAGTGCAGGCGGATGTTCACATCGATCAGGATACTGACCAGGAACTGCTGATGATGACAATGGAAAATACCGCATCCGTAGATCCTGACTTTATCATGGATTTGGGTGATACCCTAATGCTGGGTGAATACGGAACGACTGAAGAGGATGCTCAGACACGCCTCGCAGAAGTGAAAACATACTTTTCCCCTCTTGGAGAAATTCCAATTTGTCTGGTCAACGGAAATCACGACGGAGAAAACGGATTTCGCCCCAAACTTATGGAGCAATCTCAGGATGTGAGAAATGACACCTATCCAATGCCGTTTCAGGATCTGGAATCCTTCACTGGCAATGTCACCACAGCCAATTACTATGCGTTTGAACAGGGTGATGCCCTATTTATTGCCTTAGACCCATTCACCTATACAGAAAATTCGGATGCTGGATGGGAGGACACTCTGGGGATAGAACAGTACCAATGGTTGGAAGGTGTGCTGAGCGAAAGTGATGCTCCCATCAAACTGGTGTTCATTCACAATCTGACGGGTGGTGTTGACAAAGAACACCGAGGAGGTATTGCAGCGGCAGAACTGTATGAATGGGGCGGAAAGGAACCAAGTGGACAGGATACCTTTTCTCAGAACCGTTCTGATATGGCTATGCCCGTCCACGATTTACTGGTGAAGTACGGTGTGACAGCGGTGTTTCACGGACATGACCATTTTTATGCCCGTGAGGAACTGGATGGCATCCAATATATTCTGGTTCCTCAGCCAGGGACCAGCCGTCCTAAAGTAACCACCGCTGAAGAAAAAGGATATACAACTGGTGTGATTCTGCCTTCTGCTGGTTTTCTGGATGTGACAGTATCGGAGGACACTGCCACCGTGAAATATTTCAAGACATCTTCAGAGGGAGGGTACACAATAGAAGACAGCGTTGTTTTACAGTGAGTGGTTTCAAAATGGGGTGAATATTATGCAGTTCGTCATTCAGGCTGATACACATATAGATAATATGACAAATACTAATGTGCTGCATCGCACAATAGAAAATATTCTTTCAGTAAATCCTTCATTTGTGATGGATTTAGGAGATACGCTGATGCTGGAGAGGTATGGTTTGACTGAGAGCGGCCTGAAAAACCGACTGGAGCAATTATCATCATATTTCTCCTTGTTCAACAAAATTCCCATTTGTCTTGTCAATGGAAATCATGATGGTGAAACAGGCTTTCGCCCCAGACTTCTCTGTCAGTCGCAAATTGTACGAAACGAGATTTGTCCAATGCCTTTCCAGGATACGTCTTCCTTTTCAGGAAACGTAAAGACAGCAAATTATTATGCGTTTCAGAAAGAAGACGTTCTGTTTATAGCTTTGGACCCCTTTACTTTTACACAAAGGCCCGGTGGAGGATGGAATGATACATTGGGGATCGTTCAATACCAATGGTTGGAAAGGCTATTAAACCATAGCTCAGAAACCTTCAAATTTGTATTTATCCATCATCTCACAGGTGGAATCAACCGAGAACATCGTGGAGGTATTGCGGCGGCAGAACTTTTTGAATGGGGAGGAAAGGAGTTAAACGGACAGAATACCTTTTCTGAGAATCGACCCAATATGACTATGCCCGTTCACGACTTGCTAGTAAAGTATGGCGTGACGGCCGTGTTTCATGGACATGATCATTTTTATGCCCGTGAGGAACTGGATGGTATTCAGTATATTCTGGTATCTCAACCAGGAACCAGTCGGCCCAAAGTAGTTACTTCGGTGGAAAAAGGATATACAACTGGCGTGATTCTGCCTTCTGCTGGGTTCCTGAATGTCATGATATCGGGTGGTGAAGCATCTATATCATATTGTAAAACTTCGCAGGCAGATAAATACGCAATAGCAGACTCTACGGTACTTGTTGGAAAAAACTAATTCAGGTTACAACATTAAGTTTTACTGAGATTTAATTTATCAAGGGCAATTCTACATAACAAACTCTTAATAGATCGACTGTCGTTGAATTTATGATGATTCCATGATGGTCGATTTATTTTTAAGAACTGGCAGCAATTGATTTATTCTTTAAAGCAGGAAATTGCTTAAACTGCCCTTTTATCGACATAGTGAGTTTCCTGATAATGTTCTTTAGAGCATTATCAGGGGATCGAAAGGGGATGGTCGCCCTATGCAAAAACTGCGCCGCATAAACAAAGAAAAGGACTTTGGGGAGGGGCCCAGAAAAAGAAAAAATCCTGAAAATCAGCTGGAGACAAAGCCGGATCTCCTCGCTGTCCCACCTGTGTGGGCTTGTGTGAGGCTTTCGCAGCTGGAGTAAGGAAACACCCCCTGCTCCCATACCAGCCCTGTTGGGCCGTTTTTGAAGGGTGTTTGAGAAGGTAGGATTTTTTCAGGTCAGTGTGGGTCATCCGGGCAAGCAAGGCCGAAATCCCGTTCACTAATCATCCAAATTTCACGAGTTCTATGACCCGTTTCAAAGGACAGCTTTCCCTGAAAAACTGGGGTGACACATGGGGTCGAAAATGAAGCAGGATAAAGCGGTGACATCACCGCAGCCCACACCGGCCCGCAACGCGGACCGGAAATGGCGGTTTGATGCGGTTTGTGAGACCTTCACTTTCGAAAATGGCGGGGGTCAGATATGGCATCATGGAGTCCATGCGGACATCAGATCTGACATCACAGTCAGCAGGAATGCCGGTTTGAAGCCATTTTTGCGGGGGTCAAGGGTGGCGTCCACAGCCATTTTGTCGATTTTGAGTCGGTTTCGAAGGTGGATACACAAATGATAACAATCTGATAACTCTGCCCGTGTGGTCTGGATATTCTCCCGCCTTGCTGGTATGTTGTGTGGTTGACAGGAGGTGACAATCATGCACGACTATATGCAGGCACTGCAGCAGAGATTTTTCCGGGCACCCCGATGCGAGGATCTCCGTATGACAGTAGAGGATACCTGTGGAGAGTTTCTCAAAAGAATGAGTGATGAGGACAAACACAAACTACTCCTGATCGTGGATTCCATGGATGCCATCCGGGACGAAGTTTCTCTGGCAAGTTTTATAGCAGGCTTCAAGCTGGCCTGGGGAATCAGCCGGGAGCTGGAAACAGATGGCCTCTACTCCTACGATGAAGAAGAGATGACACAGCCCTGGAGAAAGTCACAAGTGGACGTTTAGAACTCTCAAATTCTGCGCTGCATAGACAAAGAAAGGAGGAAACAAAGATGGCGAAGAAAAGAGCCAACGGTGAAGGCAGCATCCGCAAGCGTTCAGATGGTCGCTGGGAAGGCCGATATACCGCTGGTTATGATCCAGAAACAGGTAAACGGATCACTAAGAATGTATTGGGCAAGACACAGGCAGAGGTAAAGGAGAAGCTGGCCAAGGCAATAGAAGAAAGTAAGAAACTGGACATCGTCCGATCAGACGAATATACCGTAGCGGAATGGCTGCGGCTGTGGTATGAGCTCTATGCCAAGCCTAATATCCGACCTACGACCGCAGACAGTTATCACCGCGGTATTGAATCTCACGTCATTCCTCGGATCGGAGAAATCAAGCTGAAGGAACTCACCAGCCGGGACATTCAAAAGATGTATAAAGACCTGCAGGAGAACGGGCGTCTGCGCAAATCCAAGAAGCAGCAAAATGGGCTCAGCAATGCCACCGTTCGGGGCATCCACATGATGCTTCACAATGCTCTCGACCGGGCGGTGAAAGAGCGGCTGATCCTGCGCAATCCTACTGAGGACTGCATCATTCCAAAAATTCAGAAGCAGGAGATGAATATCCTGCACCCGGAGGATATGAAAGCCTATCTGGAGGCAGCGGATAAGAGAGGTGTCCTGCCTATGTTCTACCTGGAACTGGTGACGGGTATCCGTAAGGGAGAGCTGACCGCCCTGCTCTGGTCTGACCTGGACGAAGAAAAGCGCACCATCTCGGTGAGCAAACAGGCGGTGGGAGACAGGCATCGGAATGTCACCATCAGCCGGCCAAAGACGGAGAACTCAGTCCGGAAAATCTCGATTCCACAGTCGGCAGTAGAGCTGCTCCGACGGGAGCATGAAAAGCACCCGGACAATCCCTGGATGTTCCCCTCACCCAAGACGGGAGAGATGTA
>ERZ857521.3775-NODE-3775-length-11903-cov-2.777431_pt1 | contig 11903 bp, 10 predicted proteins | sample MGYA00519701_ERZ857521 | MGnify/ENA primary metagenome ERZ857521 (study PRJEB31778, sample SAMEA3449346) | human gut metagenome | biome: human gut; feature: human-associated habitat; material: faeces | place: United Kingdom | collected 2010/2012 ...
GAGCCGTAAACTGCTTGAGGGCAAACAAAATGGCAATGGAGTCGTCAATGCCGGTATCTGCGTCAATCAGAATGTATTTCATAGTTTCTCCTCGTTTCTCACCGGTGCAAACCGGCGTGCTCTACCAAGTAAGCGGACGCTCGCTGTCCCTCTTTCAGGACCTCTTCTTCATCAAACGACAGCACCCGCCTCTCTCGCATCAGCCACTTGCCATCCACCATCACGTCCCGCACATCCGGGCCGCAAGCGGCATATGTCACCGCGCCGTACAGATGCTCCAAATCCCACCGATGGAGCGGCGTCAGCCGTGGACTTTTCGGATCCAGCACAATCAGATCCGCGCGCTTTCCGCACTCCAGACTGCCAAGTTCCTGCTCCATCCGTAAAGCCTTAGCCCCTTCAATGGTCACCATACGCACAGCCTCCCGGGCTGAGAGCACTCGTGCATCCTGTGCCACTACCTTTTGCAGGAGTACGCCTTCCCGCAGGTCCCGCAGTAAATCCATGCTGTTGTTGCTCTGCGCACCATCTGTTCCCAGACTGATTGGGATCCCCCGGTCCCGCATTTTTCGATAAGGCATAATGCCTGAAGCCAGTTTCATATTGCTGACAGGATTATAGGTGACACGAACTCCCCGTCTTTGATAAATATCCAGATCCTTCTCATCCAGGTGGATACTATGAGCTGCCAATACTGGCCGCTCAAAAACGCCTAGTTCCTCCAGCCATTGGGCCGGGGAGAGTCCCGTCTGTTCTCTGATTTGGTGATTTTCATCTTCCGTCTCGGAAATATGCGTGTGAATCAGCAGATCATAGGCCCGGGACAGCTCTGTCACCTGGCGGAACAAGTCTGCACTGACGCTGTATGGCGCGTGTGGCCCAATGCAGGGGTAGACATGGGTCTCCTGTTCCCGCCCCTTCCAGTTCTGAACAAATTTTACCGCAGCCCCGAAGGTATCTGTGGTCTCTGGGGATGGATTGGTAAATACAGTGGCCGCCAAAAAGCAGCGCAAGCCGCTGTGCTGAGCTGCTTTGGCAATGGTGTCTGCAAAATAGAATTGATCAGCATACGTCGTAATGCCGCAACGCAGATACTCCAGGCACGACAGAGCCGTTGCCGCGTATGCACGCTCCGGAGACAGGAATTTCTCCATTGGCCACATGGCCTTTTTCAACCAGTCCATCAGCTGCAGGTCATCCGCCTGATTGCGAAACAAGGATGAGTGCGAATGCGTATGGGTGTTGATCAGCCCGGGCAGCACCAATCCACCTCCAAGATCTACCGTCTCGCCCAGCAACGGCAGTTCATCTGCTCTGCCAATCGCTGTGATGCGACCATCTTTCACAGTAATCCGACCGTCTTCATAAAATCGGTCTTGACGATCCACAGTCAGAATCGTGCAGTTTGTCAAAGTCTGCATGATCCGCTCCTCACTTCCGGCTCTGGTCGATCCGGTACAGGGACTCCAACACGACCGAAATCTCATGTTCCCACCCCTGCGCCAAGCCGCGATTTTCCGTCTCGTAGATCACTTCCGCGTTGACCAGATTCCCAGATACGGCGGAAATCATTGCGCCCTTTACCCCCCGCCGGTGGCAGACGGTGTAGAGGGCGGAACTCTCCATCTCCACATTCAAGCAGCCCAGATCGCTGAGTTTCTGAATCCATTCGGGTGTCTCCCCATAAAATGCATCATCGCTGGCATTGATGCCATAATATACATTACAGCCCAGTGATGGCTGCATCTCCCGAGCGACATCGATGAGGACGCGGGTGAAATCAAAATCCGGCACAGCAGGGAAGCAGTCCGGTACATAGAATCGAGAAGTTCCCTCATTTTTCATAGATCCAGTAGAAATCACCAAATCGCCGATCCGGAGTGCCGGCTGCAAAGCCGCCGTGCTGCCAATCCGCACCAAATATTTGGCGCCGATATTGATCAGTTCCTCTGCGGCGATCGCCGCGGAAGGACAGCCCATTCCTGTTGAGGTAACAGAAATCTTTATGCCCTTGTAAAAACCGGTAAAGGTCCGATGCTCCCGGTTATTTGCCACAAGATGGGCATCCTCCAGGTGCGCAGCCACCATGTCACTCCGAGCGGGATCTCCTGGTAGCAGCACATATTCGCCAATATCCCCGGGGCACAAGTGTATGTGGTATTGCCGCTTTCCCAGAGTTGCTTCATCCTTGTTCAAAATCGCCATATTCTCTGCCTCATTTCTCCGAATTTATACCGCCAGGCTTTTCTTGAGCTTTTTGGTCCGCCGAATGGAGTAAGCCGTCAAGCCACCAATAGTCGCAATGTAGGGCAACATATCAGTAAATTGTGACGGCAATGCCAGCAGCTGCAAAGTGTTGGACATTCCGTCAAAAAATGCGAAAAGCATCGAAGAGAGAAATACGCCCAAAGGCGTCGACTGTCCCATAGCTGCGGCAGCAAGCGCGATGAATCCTCGGCCTGCCACCATCTCCCGAGTAAACATACTGAGATAGCCCATGGACATATACATGCCTCCAAGGCCGGTGAGGACACCGCAGATCAAAATGGCAATATAGCGGGTTCTGCGGACATTGATACCGACAGAAGATGCTGCATCTGGGTTCTCGCCCACAGAGCGGATCCGGAGGCCTAAGGGCATCTTATAGAGCAAAAACCACACAACCAGAACCGCCAGCAACGCCACATAGGTCATGAGATTGTGTCCGGAGAGGACGCTACCGATCACTGGAATATCCTCAATCACAGGGATATGTACTGTTGGGAATGAAAAGCTTTTCAGGGAACCGCTAGTGCCCTTCTGTCCGGTCAATGTGAATAGCAGCAAAACCGTGAACCCAGATGCGAAAGTATTCACGGCGGTACCGCAGATGGTCGCGTCCGCTTGCAAGTTCAAATGGAAATAGGCAAAAACCAGGCTCACCAGCAGCGCTGCTCCCAGTCCTGCCAGAAGCCCCGTCAGCAGACTTCCGCCGTAGGCTCCGCCCAATACGCCGGCCAGGGCGGAAATCAGCATGATTCCCTCCAATCCCAGGTTTACTACGCCAGCTCGGTTGCAGATGGTTCCCCCCAGCGCAGGCAGCAGGATCGGTGTCACGACACGGATCCACATATATACGAATTCGGTACTGAAAATATTCTGCAAAATAGTCGACATATCCGCACCTCCTTACCCCTGTGCCTGTCTTGCAACGGCAGCTTGCTCTTCCGCCTGTTCTCGTTCGGCCGCCTGGTCAATGAGTTTCTGCCGCCAGCGCTGCAGCAGAGCTCCCGCCGCGATCAGCAGCATGATAACGCCCTGGATGACCTGGGCCATCTCACTGCTGACGTCGCTGTTCATGGCCATGATATTGGCGCCTGTATTGATATAGGCGATAAACGCCGCTGCCAGAGGTACCATCAGGGGATTGTTCTTAGCCAGCAGCGCCACCACAATGCCTGTCCAGCCATAGCCAGGGGTTTCGGTCCAGCGAAAGCGATTGTACATGCCAAGCAGTTCAATGCTTCCTCCCATACCGGCAATGGCACCGGCAATGACTTGGGCTCCAACCATGATACTGGTCTCCTTCAGCCCCACATAATGGGCAAATGTGGGGTTACAGCCTGTCAGCCGAAGCTGATAACCAAACCGCAGGTTATGGATCAGGAACCAGCAAGCCACGCACATCAGTAGTGCGATGACGACACCCAAATGCACATTTGTGCCGGGGATAATTCCCGGCAAGAGACTTGTCTCTGCCAATTTGAGGGAGGCCAGGGACGAGGATTCCATCTCCCGGAAGTGGTAGGTCACCAGATAGATAGCAAAAAACTGCACCACGTAGTTGAGCATGATGGAAGTCACCACTTCACTGACACTCCACAGCTTTTTCAGCACGGCAGGCACGGCAGCCACCAAGGCGCCCGCCCCGGCCGCACACAAGATGCACACCAGCGCATGGAGTCCGGTGGGCATGGGCACCGCCAGAGACACGACCATGGCAATTGCCGCTCCAATGAAGAAGGAGCCTCCCGAAATCATGGAAAACTGACCGGCCCGGAAAATCAACAGCACGGCCAGGGCTGTAAACACCAGGGGACAAGCGCCTTCAATGATGTTTCCAATCCGGCGCAGGGAGAGAAATGGCCCCACGAAAAAGTTATACAGCGCATTTGCCGGATCAGAACTGACTGCCAGGACAATTCCTGTCACTAGAGCCAGCGCAACAACAATTACCAGGAGCATTTTGACACTATCTACCAGCAGATTCGCTCTTTTCAGTGTCATTTCGTCACCTCCGCGATCTCCTCTTCGCTCTGACGGTCCACGCCCAGCATATAGCGGCCGACATCTTCTTCTGTAATGGAAGACGTATCCGCAAAATATGCAGAGATACGACCACCGCATAATACAATCAGCCGGTCCGCCAGGCCCAAAAGTTCATTCAGATCGGATGACACCAGAAACACACATTTTCCCGCGTCCCGAAGATTCAAGAGTTCTTTTCGGATGAACTCTGTAGCACCCACATCCACGCCTCGGGTTGGCTGATCTGCAATGATCACTTCCGGATTGCTGGAGAGTTCTCTGGCCAAGACCACTTTCTGGATATTGCCGCCCGAGAGACTGGAAATCGCCTCATCCGGTCCCTTGCAAAACACATGGTAGCGCTCCACAATGTGCTGGCCATATTCCTTGATGTTCTTCTTTTTCAAGAGTGTTCCAGGACCACAGAATTCAGGAGCATAGGATTTGTCTGCCATGGCATTCTCAGTAATGGAGAGGCTCCCGGCAATGCCTGTTGTCATTCGATCCTCCGGAATATGGCTCACTTTCAAATCCCGCAGTTGGCGAATACTCATGCGGCTGGTATCTTGCCCAAGAATGCGAATGCTTCCGCTTGGGAAGCCCACGCTGCGGCTGAGAGCTTCTACCAGTTCGGTCTGGCCATTTCCCTCCACTCCAGCTACACCAAATACCTCACCCCGTTTGGCGCAGAAAGAGATCGTATCCAGCTTTTTTTGCCCCTGTGTGTTCATTACGGTCAAATTTTCCACCTGGATGGCTGGTTCTCCCTGTTGAGCAGGCTTTTTCTCTAAATGCAATGCAACATCCCGCCCCACCATCAAACGGGAAATCTCTTCCTCGCTGACTTCCCGAACCGGGTATACTCCCATTGTACGTCCCCGGCGAATAATGGTAATGCGGTCGCACAGTTCCCGCACCTCATTGAGCTTATGGGAGATAAAGATGATGGTATAGCCGCTGTCCCGCAGAATCTTCAATTCCTGAAACAGTTCTCTGGTTTCCTGAGGCGTCAGCACTGCGGTCGGCTCGTCCAAAATCAGAAGCTTCGCGCCGTGAAACAGCGCTTTCAGGATCTCCACTTTCTGCTTCTGCCCCACCGTCAAATCCTGAACCCTGGCGTGGGGGGGAACCAGCAGATTATACTTTTCTGAGATTTCCGACACTTGGCGCTCGGCTAACTTCTGGTCAATCACCAGGCCCTTTTTGGGTTCCATGCCCAAAATCATATTTTCGATTACCGTTAGAGACGGGACCAGCATGAAATGCTGGTGCACCATTCCGATTCCCAGGCGGATAGCGGTTGCAGACGAGGTAATTACCGTCTTTTCTCCATTGATGTAAATATCCCCCCGGGTTGGCTGCTCCTCGCCGAACAGCATTTTCATCAGCGTGGTTTTCCCCGCACCATTCTCTCCGGAGAGGGCATGAATCTCACCGTGGTCCACTGTGAACGTGATGTCACTATTCGCCACAACTCCGTTGGAATACACCTTTCGAATGTGTTCCATACGAAGGAACTCTTTCCCAGGCACTGCCATTCCTCCTTGCCATAATACGTGAGATTGATCTTTTCGGTCTGTATAAACAGAGCGGCAGCGGCGGAATCACGCCGCTGCCGCAGACAGAATTGGGTAAGTTGGTCAGGGCATAACAGAATTGCGGAGTTCTGTGATGGCAGCGGTATCCATATCATAGGCACTGCCAATTTCCACTTCACCATTGGAGACCAATGCGCTGATTTCATCCAGCTGGGTGCGGACATCCTCGCTGACCAAAGTCTCATAGTTTTCATTGTCAGCCAGGCCAACCGTTCCCTCAGCCAGACCCATAGAATAGTTCTCGCCCACCTTCATGGTGCCGTCCCACAGGCCGGTTGCGGCTGTCACCAGTGCATCACCCATGCGCTTCATGGAGGAGGAGAGAACATTGCGGACCAACTCAGGATCGGTGCCCACCATCTCACTGTACACATCGGTGTCGCAGCCGATGAGGTACTTGTCACAGTCGCTGGAGGCTGTCACCGCGCCCACGATGCTCTGGGAGGCGGGCGCATAGACGATCTGTGCCCCCTGGTTATAGAGCTGGGTCGTCATTTCCAGGCAGGTCGCCACGTCTTCAAAGGACCCCACATAGGAAGTGATGACCTTAATAGAGTCGTCCACATACTGGATTCCGTCGATATAGCCCACCAGGAAGTCATTGATGTTGGTGGTATCCATGGAACCCACGAAGCCAACCACTTTCTGGGTCGGGTCGATCTTCTCGCCGCCGGCATTCAACTGCAGTGCCGCCAGGCAGCCGGCCATGAAGCCGGTCTCATTGGAGCGGAAGTTAACACCCATAATATTGTCGCCATCGATCTCGCCATCCAGGAACAGATACTGCTGATCGGGATAGTCTACAGCAATATCCTCGAGGACCTCCTGCACAGACCAAGTGGCCGCCACAATCAGATCCCAGTCCTGTTCAGAGACATCCCGAAAATACGTCTCATAAGTAGTCTCATCCTTGCCCATCTCAATCGTTCTGACTTCGCAGCCGTATTCGCTGGCCAAACGATCCATGCCCTCTTGGCAGGAGTCAAAGAATCCGCTGTCGCCTAAGCTGCCATTCACCAAAAATGCAACCCGCTTGACATCGTCTCCCGTCGCCGCATCGTCGCTGTCACCGCTCTCTGCGGCATCCTCGTTCGATGTAGAGCCGCAGCCCGCCAGCAGACTCAAGGTCATGCCCAGTGCCAAGAGAAGTGATAGATACTTTTTCATGCCTGTTTCCTCCATTGTTTTTGTTGTCTGGGTTTATGGAATGGATTATATCGTCCGGCAGCCCCATGGCGCGGAAAATATACGAATGAGTTTAACGAGGTCCGCGGTGGCGCCCCAAGTACAGCCGGTAGCAGTCACTGCGCAAATAGTTCTTAAAATGGCCCACAGGGTGATCTTCTCCATCACTTGCGATCTCACTGATGGAAAAGCAGGGAATCACATCCGAACGGCTGATCTCCGGAATGCCCCCCGGATGGATGGTGATTTCTGCTCTGGAGTCCATAACCAACTGTGGGACTCTTTCAATGGCAAAGGTACGCATTTCTTCCTCACTATTGGGATCCACCGCGCATCGCTCTAACCATGTAGCCGGGATCAGGCGCTGAGAGAGCGCCACCGCCTCATCTTCCTGGTAATAGATCAGGTCGAAATTAACGGTCAATGCCCCCTTTGGCAGTTGCAGCTGTTCACTGAGCCAACGCCCAGCTCCACTGATAATCCACTTGGCCTCTACCCGACTGATTGGCACCGTGCAGAGTTCCCGGCACATATCGGTGTAGTCCTGCAATCCGGCACCATTGCGTTTGCTGCGGTCCACCACTTCGGAACCGCGGCCTTGATGCTTTGTCAGCAGGCCGTCCTCCTCCAGATACTGAATTGCCTGGCGGACTGTGCCGCGGCTGACGCCAAAATGCTGTGCCAGCGCACACTCGCCGGGAATCAGATCTCCGGGTTTGAGCTGCCCATTGCAAATCAGATCATAGAGCACGTCATACACTTGTACATATAACTGAACATCACGTCGAAGGGGTGTCGGGAGCTGGGGAATTCCAACCAGGCCCGGACTCTCTGTCTTAGCCCGCATATGTCCTCCCCTCTGCCCGATCCAGAAGCAGCAGCTGCCGCAAACCTGCCACCGACGCCTCGCAGACAAGGTTTTCGCACGCCGCCGGCCAGTCATTCCAATCGTCGCTGTAAGCACCGCAATCACAGCTGACCGCCAGCACAGCTCCTGCCCGAACACCCAGAGAACTGGCTGCCACAAAAAGAGGAGCACAGCCCATGTCCGCGCACAAAGCGCCACCGGCCTCATAGGCCTCCCAGCGCCGGGCTAATTCATAGCCCATGGGGCGGTGCGCCGCAGCATACTGGGTAGAAAAGCAGGCTTTTGTGATATCCACACCTACATGGTACTTCCATCCACGAATGCAGGCGGCCTCCTCCAACGCCAGCAACACATCCATATCTGGCACAGCGGGGTACTCCCTTGGTGCATAGTGGTCGGCTACCCCTTCCATCCGCACCGCTCCATTCGGCAGGACCAGTTCCCCCTTCAAAACCAGCTTACTGGTGGACTCACAGGTGCCCACTCGAATCATCGTGTGCGCACCGCACTCACGGAGTTCTTCCACCGCAATCGCCATGGAGGGTCCTCCCATACCTGTTGAGGTTACGGAAACTCTCATTCCGTCCAAAAATCCGGTGAATGTCCGATACTCCCGAAAATAGGCCACTTCAGAGGCATTTTTCAGATACCCGCCCAGACGTTCTGCCCGCTCCGGGCTGCCCGGCAGCAAGACATAGCCGCCGATGTCCCCCTGACAGATGCCAACATGCATCATTTTTTTCCGCTCTGCCATATCCGCCTCTCCTTCACAGCTCAGCCCGATCTTTTCGGATGATGTTGCGCAGGCCACAGATCGCGACCTCGATGGCACGGCGCTCCCAATCCCGCGGATAGTCCTTGCAGTCATTGGAATAGGCATTGTAATTGGTCGCACAAATCATAACCGAAGCAGTACGCAGACCCAGAGCGGCACCCATCAGAAACAGGGGCGCACACTCCATACTGGTGTTTGTGGCGCCCGCCTGCTCATAGGCGTGCCATTTGTACAGCAGCTCATCGCGGACCGGCTTAGTCTCCGGAGCGGATTCCGTATAATAAGAGTCTTTGGTGATCGTCACGCCTGTGTTGTATGGATAACCGCACGCCTTGGCGGCCGCCTCCATCTGGCGAAAAATACCATAATGTGGAACAGCCGGGAACTCCACCGGCAGGAAGTGCTCCCCGATTCCTTCCATGCGGGCCGCGCCGCAGGGAATGATGACATCGCCAATCTTGGACTTGGGCGAAGTGGATGCGCAGGAACCTACCCGAATAAAAGTATCCGCGCCACAGGCATGGAGCTCCTCTACAGTAATGGCCATAGAAGGCCCACCAATTCCAGTGGATGTCACTGCCACCCGTGCGCCTTCCAACATTCCGACATAGGTAAGAAACTCTCGATTATGGCAGAGTTTCCGGGGTTCATCAAAATACTCCGAAATCAACTGAGCGCGCTCTACACTTCCCGGAATCAGGACATAGCGGCCAATCGCCTCTTGTTCAACACCTGTATGCAGCATTCGCTTTCCCACTGTCATCCATCCCTTTTTCACTCTGGAAGCAGCTTCCAACTTGACTAGACAAGTTATTTTTAAGTTTAGTATATTCTTACATCTCGTCTGTTGTCAATAGTCTTTCTATCAGCATTTTTCCGCATTTTTTGTGCACCTTCAACATTCTACTGTCCAAAACTCCCAACTTCCCTTTCAGATGCTATTTTCTTATTTATTGTTCCTAATATTTACCATAATCAGCCATAATATGTGAATTTGAAAATTCTATATATGCCTGTTTGCGGGCACAAGTAGCCCTGTGGCATTCTCACTATATATACTTTCCGATTTTTGTCCGTTCCTCCTAAAATAGCCGGCGAAAGCAAGATGTCTATACCTGTTGTGCGATGCTGATTTATTTTTGTACAGATCTCGATCTTATCCATGGAGTCGGCAACCTATCCACCTGAAATAGCCCGTTACCAATCTGATCTAAAGAAATATAAAGATGCCTGTAATGAAGATCGCAGATCTCGGATGAGGCAAGACGCCAGATAGTTCCCTCAACAGCAGCAGATCTTGGATTTGTAAGGTTATTTTTATGATCCATCACTTGTCCTCGACCGGTTCAACATTTACAACATTACACAAAATTGATACCTTAACGAGGATAGTTAATTCTGCAATGACAGGAAACCAGATGCCAGCATGTTACCGATTCTAAATTGGGAACATTTATCCAAAAGGCTTACATCTCAGCAGAAACAGAGATTTCTTTTTTCTGCCCAAGGCTACTCCCCCAACTCTCTTGTCCTGATTTTGTTTAATTTTTAGGCGCACCTCTTTGCACCGTTATATACTTCTGATTGCGGCTTTTCGGTTTGTCCGGGATTGTCATTTGAAGTTGTCCGCTTTCAATCCGCGCGCGTAGGTAGTTTTGCGTAAAATTCTTGGTGCTTTTATGCCTACAATGTTGCATGATTTCTGCCTTTGACCGCGGCTCTTGGCAAAATGCCAAAGTTGCAGCTTGGGTGGTGTCCTGCGGCCCGACCTTTTCCACCGCAATCGGGGCAAGCGGAACGACCGCGCGGAACACATCGCCCTCAATAAATTCCGGGGTCCCGCCGGAGTAGAGCTTTTTGTATTTATAAGTATTCCGCATCCCGGCCCCCAGTTCGTCTGCCAGTCCGATCTCCCGGAACACTTTGGAGATGGGCGGATTTTGGGCATACAGCTCAAAAGAGGACAAGTGCAGGACACCATGTCCGTGGGAACGGTTGGCGTTCTCTGGCACTGACGCTTTGGACACCCTCCTGCACAAAGGGGGGGCGCCGAGGTGTTTTTGACCAAACGCGATCAGCCGGTCGTAGGTCTTGGTGATAATAACGTCGTGGTCATCATAGTGCTCCAGATTCTCCACTCGGAAGATGGTGTCCGTTTTGTGCTGTGGCAGCACGGACAGGATCGTGCTGCCCTTCCCGAACAGATGAATCTCCTCCAGGGTAAGGCCTTCGAGCTGCTTTTCGATGTCTTTTAAGAACAGACTGGCGCTGCACAGCAGTTCTTCAACCGATAGGGATTTCCACGGGTGATTGGCCGTGCGGCTGGCCGTCATGGCTCTGGCACGTTCAATCAGGTCAGGGCGCAGATCCTCCATCTGGAAACGAGTCACCTTGTTTACAAAGTAGCTGCCACTTTTTCGGGCGTACAGCCGGTACACCAGATCGGAGTTGTCGGTAATGTCTATATCCGCTTCGTGGTTGCGGTCAAAAATGCGCCCGTGATGTCGGCAGACCTGGCTGCCAGGCGGCACTTGAATGCCTAACAGCGTGCGGCCATTCACCGCTTCATCTGTAAGCAAACCGGGAGCGTTGCAGAGGTGGTTTCTACAACGCTCCCTCAGTCTTTCAAAAAAGTCCAGCGAGGGCCGGACTTTTTGACAGATCCTCTGGTATCTTCCGAACAGCGATACAAAAGTGCCGCTAGTGCGATCTTTCCTATGACTTCTGCAAGCCGCCGGCAATCAGCCCTGGGCTAGGCGCAGATAGCTCTCCAGCCGCTCTCTGGCGTCCCGCTCCGCCTTTTCGTACAGCTCCTGGGCCTTCTCCGGGAAGGAGAGCTTCAACGAGGCGTAGCGGTTCTCCCCCAGCAGGAACTGCTGGAAGTCCCCGGTGGGGGCCTTGGAGTCCAGGGTGAAGGGGTTCTTCCCCTCCGCCTTCAGCCGGGGATCATAGCGGTACAGATGCCAGTAGCCGCACTCCACCGCCTTCTTCTCCTCCAGCTGGCTCAGCCCCATGCTGGCCTTCATGCCGTGCTCGATGCAGGGGCAGTAGCAGATCACGATGGAGGGGCCGTCGTAGGACTCCGCCTCCCGGATGGCCCGCAGGGTCTGGCTGGGGTCCGCCCCCATGGCCACCTGGGCCACGTACACATAGCCGTAGCTCATGGCCATCATGCCCAGGTCCTTCTTCT
>ERZ857521.3776-NODE-3776-length-11901-cov-2.637684_pt1 | contig 11901 bp, 10 predicted proteins | sample MGYA00519701_ERZ857521 | MGnify/ENA primary metagenome ERZ857521 (study PRJEB31778, sample SAMEA3449346) | human gut metagenome | biome: human gut; feature: human-associated habitat; material: faeces | place: United Kingdom | collected 2010/2012 ...
TTCCCCGTCCCAGTCTCAATCACCGGAACCGTACTGTTCTCCACCACAGATGCAATCAGTGAAGCACCTCCTCTTGGGATCAGTACATCCAGATAGTCCTTCATCCGCATCATTTCCATAGCCGACTCCCGGCTGGTATCTTCAACCAGAATCAGCGCATCCGGTTCCATTCCCTTTTTCGCAAGTGCCCCACGGATTACCTCTGCTATAGCCCTGCAGGAATTTGCTGCTGCACTTCCTCCTTTTAAAACGGCGACATTTCCGGTCTTAAAGCAGAGTCCAAAGGCATCTGCAGTCACATTCGGACGGGCTTCATAAATGATTCCAACAACACCAAGCGGAACTCGTTTTTCTCCGATCTGCAGTCCGTTTGGCCTTGTTTTCATGGAAATGATCTCTCCCAAAATATCCGGAAGTGCTGCAATCTCCCTAAGTCCTTCTGCCATTTTCCGGATTCTGTTTTCATTTAGAAGAAGCCGGTCGATCAGTGGCTCTGTCATCTTATTTTTTCTTGCAAGCATAATATCCTTTTGGTTTTCTTCTATTATATATGCCTGTTGTGCCACCAGCGCATCTGCCGCCAGGATGAGCCCTTCCTGTCTTTGAATTGCATTTAAAAATGCGACCGTTTCTTTTGCACTGACTGCACGCTTTCCAAGCTTTTCCATATAGATTTTTTTCTCTGTTCTCTGTTCCATCTCATTCACCTCTACTTTCCCACAGCCATCCGATACTGTATATTTCTTTTCAGTCTCCGCTCCATCCTGTACGCATCTCTTTCCGGTCCAAGCTCATTTTCCCCGTCATAGCGGTGATTCTTTGCAAGAAACAGCGTACCGACTTTCTTTCCTGCCATAATATCATTAATTGCATAAATATTATCGCCATTTGCGATCACCATATCTGCTCCCGCTTCTGTTGCAATCTTGGCTGCCTCGATCTTTGTCGCCATGCCACCGGTTCCGACTGCGCTTCCGGCTCCTTTTCCCATCTTCTCCAGTTCTTCATCAATCCGGTTCACAGTATGCACAAATCTTGCTGCCGGATTGGTTCTTGGATCATCCGTATAAAGTCCCTCGATATCTGACATCATGATCAAAAGATCCGCCTCCACCAACGCCGCCACATCCGCAGACATAGTATCATTATCGCCAAAATTTCCATAGCTGTCCTCATCCACGGAAATAGCATCATTTGCATTGACGATTGGAACCACATTCATTGCCAGAAGTTCTTCAAATGTTTCTCTCGCATGGATACGGCATGTCTTGCTGTAGACAGATTCTTTCGTCAGCAGCACTTGTGCGGTGAGCTGACTGTATTCCGCAAAAAATTTCTCATAGATCATCATCAGGCGCCCCTGCCCTACTGCTGCACATGCCTGTTTGACAGAACCAGCCGGCTTCTCAATGATTCCAAGGACATTTTTTCCGATACCGACTGCACCGGAAGATACTACGATTATCTCTTTTCCGCGGTTTCTGAGATTGAACAGTACACGGACAAATTTCTCCAGTTTTTCCAGATTGATGTTACCGGTTTTTGCATAGGTGACAGTGGAGGTTCCCACTTTGATGACGATTCGTTTCTTTTCCTTTAGAGTGGCTCTTAATTCCATTTCGTTTTTCCTCTTTTCAGTTCATATTCTTAGTAGGTATAAATAAAAGAAGCAGAAAAAGAGTATGCGGCGATACCTTTTTCTGCTTCTTTTTTCACTATCGAATCATAATACTTCAATGACTGAACAAAACCTATCACTTTTTCATTCCATCCGAAATGAACATTTTGAGCTGTATATATTGGATACACGCATTCCCTGATCTGCAATATTGAATTTTCTGTTCTGTGCCCTTGAAGGACACGGTCGATGCGGGAATGTAGAAATGAAAAATACACTGCCTTCTGCCGGCAATGTCAGAACGAAATCAAATATGTTATTCTTATTCATTTTATGCATATCACTCATCTCGCCGGTCCCTTTCTTCCTTTAGCGTGTTACCTTGTTACTTTTTGTTATATTTTACGGATTTTTGTGCAAATGTCAAGTATTTTCCTGATTTATCTTTATATTTTCTGTTTAATCTTCTTCTATCCTTCTTTTTTCTTATTACTCTCTTTCCTTTTTTATACATAATCATGCATATTTTATGTATATTTTTACTTTTATTTGCATAAAAATAACATTTTTAAAAGTTTTTTCATTTTATTATTGCATAAATATAAAAAATGGTGTATAGTGGGTTGTGAATTGAATACAAAAGAAAATTTTTAGGAGGTTTATATACAATGAAAGAAAAAGTAGTTCTTGCATATTCTGGTGGTCTTGATACTACCACACTGATCCCTTGGTTAAAGGAGACATTTGATTATGAAGTAATCTGCTGCTGTATCGACTGCGGACAGGGCGAAGAGCTGGATGGTCTTGATGAAAGAGCAAAACTCGCAGGTGCTTCTAAATTATACATCGAAGATATCACTGATGATTTCTGTGACAACTATATTATGCCATGTGTACAGGCAAATGCTGTTTACGAAAATGCATACCTTCTCGGAACTTCTATGGCTCGTCCGGCAATCTCCAAGAGACTTGTTGAAGTAGCAAGAAAAGAAGGTGCTACTGCTATCTGCCACGGTGCTACCGGAAAAGGAAATGACCAGATCCGTTTCGAGCTTTCTATCATGGCTCTTGCCCCGGATCTTAAGATCATCGCTCCTTGGAGAATGACAGATCTGTGGACACTTCAGTCACGTGACGATGAGATCGCTTACTGTAAAGCTCACGGAATCGATCTTCCGTTTGACGCAAGCCACAGCTACAGCCGTGACCGTAACTTATGGCACATCAGCCACGAAGGACTGGAACTTGAAGATCCATCCTGCGAACCAAATTACGCTGATCTTCTTGTTCTTGGAAATACACCGGAAAATGCACCGGATGAAGATGAATATGTAACTATGACATTTGAAGAAGGTGTTCCGAAGACAATCAACGGCGAAGCCATGAAAGTTTCTGATATCATCCGCAAACTCAACGAACTTGGCGGCAAGCATGGTATCGGTATCGTTGATATCGTTGAGAACCGTGTTGTTGGTATGAAATCCCGTGGTGTTTATGAAACTCCTGGTGGAACAATCCTGATGGAAGCTCACAAACAGCTTGAAGAACTGGTTATCGACCGTGCTACCATGGAAGTTAAGAAAGATCTTGGCAATAAACTCGCTCAGGTTGTATACGAAGGAAAATGGTTCACACCACTTTGTGAAGCTCTTCGTGCTTTCGTAAAATCTACCCAGAAATATGTTACAGGTGAAGTTAAATTCAGACTTTACAAAGGAAATATCATTAAAGCCGGAACTACTTCTCCATACTCACTTTACAATGAATCTCTGGCAAGCTTCACAACCGGTGATATGTACGATCATCATGATGCAAGCGGATTCATCACTCTGTTCGGACTTCCGCTGAAGGTTCGTGCGATGAAGAATCTTGAGGTAAACAATAAATAATTGTATATCCCAATACTGACAGATTTAAAGGACGTTGATATGAAATTATCAGCGTCCTTTTTCTGAACAAGCCAACGCTTAAAAGGTTCCGCTTTTGGCGAGGGTCTACATGAAATGTAAGTTTCACTCCAACAGACTCGTCAGGCATAAAATGTCATTTTTATAATTATGCTATAGTAGTTATCAGCCATTTATGATTCATATAAAGGCATATCCACCCTGTATTCTCTATCAATCCCCATACAGATCTGCTCAAATATCTGATTTGGCAGATATACACCTTACTTTCCGCTTTCAGGCAGCTCTCCCAGTGATAGTTTCCCCGGCACAACGCAGTTCCAAGACCGGGAGACGCGCGCAAAGTGAGATCATATTTCAGGCGATACTTCCCTGGTTTTATTTCGGGAAGTTCCTTACAAAATTGCAGATCTGGCATGAATTTCATTCCCATTTCTTCTGCTTTCTATCATTATATGATACCACAGGCATAGTCGTTCTTATTCTGTCAGTTCTTGCTCTTTAATCTTCAACCAGTCCTCTTTCCACTACATTTTCCACGGCATCCATCTGTTCCAGGATTTCTTCACGGCGTTCATCCAAAAGTAAACCTTTGTTGTATTTGTAATACATCGCACAGTCATTTTCCCGCAGGAACGCAATGCTGTACACATTACTGTTGAGTTCCGTGACAAATACTGCCATTTCCTGGCTCTCGCCGAAAGCAGATTCCAGGAATTCAAAGCAGTGATTCAGCGTTTCCAGTGTCTTATCTGCCATTTGCTCTCTCTGTTCTTCTTCGCTGTCAAATGTGGCCTTTACAGACTCAAATTCCGGAGCTTTCTGGTATTCTTCCAGTTTGCATAAAATACGCTCCATACGGTGCATTTCCGCTTTTGTAAGCTGTCCGGCGGCCTTCTTCTGTTCAACTTCCCGCCTAAGAGACTGAATTTTCGCAGCAAGTACCTCTCCCGGAACTGCACCTTCCTTTTGCAATTCCTCTTTATAAGCACACAGCTGAGCAAACAGTCCCTCCACAAATTTTTCCATCTCATATTCTTCTTTAAAAAGATCTGCCATCTTTCCGACCAGAAGATTTACCACACTCAGCCGCTCATCAAACGACGCAAATTTCAAACGTTCTAAGGTATCTTTTTCATAATGTCCTGCAAGGATCCGCTCCAGTCCATACTCCTTCTGATACTTTCGATAAAGCTCCAGATAATTTGCAAAATCCTTCGCTGTCTTCCAGTGCTGGAGGTACTGATGCACAACCTCACGATCCACCTCTTTACCAAGCTTTTCATAAACCTGGATCAACCTTGACAGGTCTTCCCATCCTCTGGCTGTGACAAACATTTTTCCATCTACTGTATTTTCCATACGATAGAAATTCTCTTTTCGAAGCTCCAGATAAGAAAGCACTGCAGAATGGATTCCAACCTGATACGCATATTCCTTCCAGACATCAAAATCAGCTTCCACATCGATCCGCTTGATCCGGTCCAGTGTCACCACATCAAATTCCCGCACCGACTTATTATATTCCGGCGGATTCCCTGCCGCCACAATGATCCATCCCTCCGGCACACTCTGATTACCAAACATCTTACACTGTAAAAACTGCAGCATAGTCGGCGCCAACGTCTCTGAAACACAGTTGATCTCATCGATAAACAGGATTCCCTCTTTCATGCCGCTCTGCTCTATCTTTTCATATACAGCAGCAATGATCTCACTCATCGTATACTCGGTTACCGAATACTCTTTTCCACCGTAGATCTTTGTCTGAATAAACGGAAGCCCGATCGCACTCTGTCTGGTATGGTGTGTGATCGTATACGCAACCAGTCCGATCTCACATTCCCTTGAAATCTGCTCCATGATCTGTGTTTTTCCAATTCCCGGAGGTCCCATCAAAAGGATCGGTCTCTGATGGATTGCCGGAATCTGATATTCTCCATATTCATCCTTCATCAGGTATGCCTGCACCGCATCCTTGATTTCCTGTTTTGCACGTTTAATATTCATCTATTTCTCACTCCTCTCAAATCTTCTTCATCCAGAACCAGTTTCATCGCCCACGGCGGAACTTCCTGTTCTTCTGCCCCGTCATCCATAAATACAAACGCGGTCTGATACAGAGGCATTTTCTGCGGATAAATCCCCTGTCCATCGGTAAAATAGATCACACCCTTCAGTTCAGTGAACCGGTGCGTCGCGATCAGCTCATCAATATAGGCAAACGCCGGCCTGAAATCCGTTCCACCTTCCCCGGCAAGATCCAGCTTTTCCATATATTCCTGTAATTCTTCTTTACAGGTAATCTTCCTGTCTGACTGCACCTGGTCATCACATTGTATAATGTGGATATTGACTCTCTGAAAAAAGCTCCCTGCTTCACTTAAAATGCCATAGGTCTCCTCCAGGAATTTTTTTACCAGATCTCCTGAACAGGACATGGAAGTATCGATCACGATTGCAAAATCCTCCACTTTTTTCACTTCTTTCCATTCCTGTGGCTCGATCAGAGGCATATTTCCATAAAGGCGCAGTCCATAACTGTAAAATACATAATCAAAGCTGTCATCATCCACGGTAACCTCTTCCTTCAGCACAGCAAATTTGCGCAAAAAGCTGCGGTAGTCATATCGCTGTCGGTTCTCAACCCGGACCTGATCCAGAAAATGCCCGGTATTTGATGCTGCTTCTTTCGAAAAAGTTTCCATATCGGTCTGCATTTTCTCGCTGATATCCTGCCACCTCTGGTTCATTTCGCTTTGTTTTTCATCATCTTCATCTTTTGCCCAGTACTTGTGATCATCCACGGTAAATTCCCGGGCCATGCGCTCCATCTCTCTGTCCGAAAGCTTCCATCTTACCAGTACTCCATAAATTTTTTCCGCTGTAAATACCTTGATTTCCTCTTTCAGATCCCGGTAGGTTCTCTGTCTGATCCAGGACTGGCTTTTTCGTATATTCTGGAGGTTCCAGTCGTCAATCACAGATTCTACCGCAATATCCGCCGCCAGGTTCCATACAAGCTCTTCCCGTCCATTTCTGCGAAATACATGTCGGAAAATGCAGTGCAGAACCAGATGTAGATAGGCGCGGTTTACCTCGATCCGGTTCTGCCTGTACTCACCTCCCAGCATCTGCCCGTTAAAATACATTGTCTCTCCGTCTGTAGCAAGAAGGTCTACTGAAAAATCCTGTACATAATAAAACGCCGAAAGCGCCACATCCATAAATCTCATCTTCATATACAGTTCGTTCCTCGTCAGAACCAGTATTTTATGTCCGATTTCTTCCAGACCCTGTTCTAATGACATTTCTTCCAATCTTTCCACCTTCTTTTACAATACAAACTTTTTCTTCTTTTTTGGAAAACTACGGTAACGTTCGTCCATCAAAATAGCTGAAATCTCGGTCTGTCCTGCATCTGCCGCATAAGTAATCGTTTTTCCCAACGCTTGTTCATCAAAATAATGCTCTCTGCAGCAAAAAAGCAGAACCTCCTGCGGATCTCCGGCGGCGATTTCGCGTCTTTCTTTCACCGCATGGATACAGCTTTCTCCAATTCCTTCCATATGCGCCTTTACATAATTTTCATAGCGCAGCTTTGCCGCATCTTCCAGCTTCCACGGATATCGCAGACGCGTCAGAGCCACACTGAAAATTGCCTCTTCCGAATCTCTTGCTTCAGAAAGTGCAAACAGCCGGTCGTATTTTCCATAATCCAGTTCCCGCCGGTAAAAGCACTCTCTGTACTCTCCACCGGAACCATAATAATACGTCTCCACGATCCGCGCCGGCGTATTTTCCACCGCATCTGCGTAATATTCCGGAAACAGGATCTTCGTCTCCGTTCCCTGATAACGCAGTGTTGCAATGATCTGATACCGGATCTCCGTCAGAATTTCCTTAAGACAGGACTTATTTCCATCCATAAAATCAATCTCCACCTTCTCCAGACGGCATCCGGTAAATACCCCGCTCCCCATCCGCACAATTGCATCTGTCCCATGGAAAAGTTTCAGATTCATACATCCATAAAACGCATAATTTCCAATTGACTGTACAGTAGACGGAAGATGGATCTCCCTTACCATTCCACCACAGCAGAGTTCTTCCGGCTGCGCAAAACGATCATCTTCTTCATCTGTCTCTGTCTGATAAACAGATGCATTTTTCTCTTCTTCATCTTTATGCAGTGAAAATGTATATGGAGCAATGCGGATGACAGGGATTCCCTCTATCTGCTCCGGTACTTTTATGATTCCTGAATCCTGCCAGATCCTGAGAATTTCAAGTCCATTTTCTATTTTCTGATATTGTATCTTCATAAATTTCACTCCTGAAATTGATTCTGTCTGTTCTATCCAATTAAGGATTATAGCAAAAAAAAGCAGATTTTTCCATTATCCACTTCACACAATATATCGAAATCTCACGAAATATATCGTTATGGACAAAATTATTTACATATCTATAGAATTCCTTTATTCTATAGTTAGATAGTCGGTATGAATATTTGAAGGAGGTTCTTATGTATGACGTCAGGCATGTATTAAGAAAAGCCGGTCTTCGTTCCACGTACTCTGGTTATAACTATCTTGCTTCAGCAGTCGCCCTCGTTCTCAAAGATCAGGAATTTTACCTGAAGAACGTAACCTCTAATCTTTACCGCGTTGTCGGTGAGCAGTATGGCGTTTCCAACATGTGTGTTGAAGCCGCCATCCGTACAATGATCAACAGTTATTGGAATCAGAATTCCAATAAAATTTTAAGCCCGCTGCTTGGTTATCCTGTATTTGACAAACCGACCGCATCCGAATTTATTTCGATGCTGGCTGATTATATCCAGGATCATTCCTCTCGTTAATTATTAGATACTGGTAGAACTTATGCATTATCGCATATCAGCATGGTATATACAGAATAACGTTAGTAGGCTGGCATTTAAAAAAGGTGCAGCCTATGAGGTTGCACCTTTTTTTATCAAACCGGATTTTCATAATTGGGGACGTTTTTCCATACGCGCTGTTTTAATTGCCACAACTACTATTTGAATCCGTATCAAACTCCGGATTGATTGCATAAAAGTTCTTACTGTTCAGATTATCCTGAACGATCCTTAAACTTTCTCCAAATCTTTGGTAATGTACAATTTCCCGCTTTCTTAAAAAACGAATCGGATCACATACTTCCGGGTCTTTTACAAGCCTTAAAATGTTATCATACGTCGTCCTGGCTTTCTGTTCTGCGGCCATATCTTCATGTAAATCTGTAATTGGGTCACCCTTGGACTGAAAATAAGTTGCTGTCCACGGTGTTCCACTGGCTGCCTGCGGCCAAAGTGCAAGTGTGTGGTCCACATAATATTTATCAAAACCAGAAGCCTTAATTTCCTCCGGAGATAAATCCTTGGTAAGCTGGTAAACAATGGCACATATCATTTCCATGTGGGCAAGTTCCTCTGTGCCAATATCGGTTAAAATTCCTGTCACTTCTTTGTACGGCATGGTGTACCTCTGTGATAAATAACGCATGGACGCAGCTAATTCTCCATCCGGTCCACCGAACTGACTGATGATTACCTGGGCCATCTTCGGATTGGTCTGGGTAATTTTTACGGGATATTGTAAACGTTTTTCATAATTCCACATAAACTAACACCCTCCTTCCTGCCATGGCCATGGTTCCTGAATCCAGTTCCATCTGTCTGAGCAGGAAGGAACAGCGGTATCTACTGTGAGCGGTCCATAATATTTTGCATATTCTTTCAACAACTGGTTCCTTTTTTTATTATATTCATAAAAAAAGTCCAGTGCTTCCTGATCACGAGGATGAGTGTCCAGATAAAGCTTCACATCATCTACCGCAAAGCTCGCATGACCAATCTGCATCAGGAGATCTTTTCTACAAGGTTTGGAATTTGGCATTTCATTCATGCGTTACATCCTCCTTTCCCCTTAAACGGAAGATCAAGCTCTTCGAATATGGTTCCTCTGTGGAATCCTTTTCCGGCTTCGTAAATGTGTCTCCAACTCTGCCATGGCACATAAGCCATTGCGATCGACATTCCATCCAACGCATCGTCCCGGTCGCTACATCCAGATCGTTCTCGGTAAACAGGTGCTGACATCGATAGATTTCTTCCATCATTGTTCGCCATACATGAATTACTATTACAGCTATTGTTATTATTGCCATATCCACAATTTGCACGTCTCATATATGGATTATTATTTCTGCAATTTTGCATTGTTTTGGCTCCCCTTTCTTATATCTGCAATATTATTGTATGGTAATTTTTTAAAAAGGGTTCTGACTTTTGCATCCGGTATAATCTGATGCCCGTTTCCGTTTCAAACAGGTCGTAACATCAATAATGCCGCCAGACCATTTCTGATCTGACGGCATCTTTCTTTAGTATTTTATGATGTAACCGGATTGCTCCATTGCTATGCAATTCCCGCAATCCTCGAACACCTCATACTCCCATAAAACGGCGTGTTCACATCATTTTATGAATTTTTACCAAGTGTAACCTTGATATCTTTCTCTGTATATTCACCATTCTTATCCGGGATCTGTACGGTAAGCGTTACCTCTTCTCCGGCTTTATAATACTGAAGCTGTTCCTGAAGAGAGCTCATACCACTGATGGAACTTCCCTCAAAACCAGTAATGATCGATCCTTTTGTAAGGCCGGCTTTCTCAGCTCCGCCACCACTCATAACTTCTTTGACATAAACACCGGTCGGCATATTGTACATCTGTGCACCTTCTTCAGATACATCGTATCCCTTGATTCCAAGATATCCTCTTTCTTCATCTGAAACCTTGCTTCTTGTCTCTTTATTCATCAGATTCTGGATAACATCACTTGCATCAGAAATCGGAATCGCAAATCCCATACCCTCTACTGCCGAGCTGTTGATCTTTGCAGAGTTGATACCGATTACCTCACCATTTGCATTCAGAAGAGCTCCACCACTGTTACCAGGGTTGATTGCTGCATCTGTCTGGATGTATTCTCCGTCAAATCCATCAATTGTTCGTCCGGTTGCACTGACGATACCAGTTGTAACAGACTGTCCATAGCCAAGTGCATTACCGATTGCAATAGCAGGTTCTCCAACCTTCAGAGAATCTGAATCTCCAAGTGTTGCAACCTTAATCGCATTCATTGTATCGTCTGAAATTTTATCAAGCGGAACAGCTACGACTGCAAGATCCCTTGCGGAGTCTGTTCCTTTAATCTGCGCTTCCACGCTGTTACCATCATTAAATGTAACAGTAAGTGTATCGCTTCCTTCTACAACATGGTTATTGGTAACAACCAGGAGTTCTGAATCATTCTGGCTGATGATAATACCGGATCCGGCGCTTTCACTCTCCTGCTGGCTGATTCCTCCGAAGAAATTCTGTACTTCCTGTACGCTCATATTGGTTGACGGAAGTGTATTCTCAACAATATCTGATACATCAGAAGTTACTGTACTGGTAGATGTCGTAAGCTTTGCGTTCGATACAGTCTTTGTTGTGCCTACGGTACTCTTTGTATTCTTTCCAAGCAGCTTACCAGTCAGATAACTGGTTCCCTGCATCGTCACACCACCAACTGCCCCGAATAATACTGCAGCACCTACAACAAGTGCGACTTTCTTTGCGTAACCTTTTTTCGGTTTTGGAGCTTTCGGATTCTGCTGCGGTCCTGCTCCGAATCCCTGCTGATTGTCTGCTCCTCTATTTTCATCTGAATCTGGTCTGTAGTAATTGTACTGATTGTCCATCATTCAAGACTCCTTTCTTTTCCTTTTCTATAGTTAAGAGTTTAGCCTATAATTGTGATGAAAGTGTGATAAAATATGAAAAAAAAGATGAACGGCACATTTTTATGTCGTTCATCTCGTTTATTCAACAGGAAATTCCGCTGGAACTTCCTACATCACTTTATTCAACCGTTACAGATTTCGCCAGATTACGCGGCTTATCTACATCCAGTCCCTTTGCAACGGATACATAATATCCCATCAGCTGCAGCGGAATCACTGCAAGCGATGCCTCAAAATGCTCATCTGTCTTCGGAATGTAAACCACAAAATCAGCAGTATCCTCAATGCTGTAATTGCCATAAGTTGTAAGTCCCATCAGATATGCACCACGACTCTTGCACTCTACCATGTTGCTCACCGTTTTCTCATATAGTTCACTTTGAGTCAGCGCTCCGATAACCAGTGTTCCCTGCTCAATCAGGCTGATAGTCCCGTGCTTCAGTTCACCCGCTGCGTATGCTTCCGAGTGGATGTAGCTGATTTCTTTCAGCTTCAAGCTGCCCTCCAAGCAGACAGCATAATCAATGCCACGCCCCACAAAGAATACATCATG
>ERZ857521.3777-NODE-3777-length-11897-cov-2.487671_pt1 | contig 11897 bp, 15 predicted proteins | sample MGYA00519701_ERZ857521 | MGnify/ENA primary metagenome ERZ857521 (study PRJEB31778, sample SAMEA3449346) | human gut metagenome | biome: human gut; feature: human-associated habitat; material: faeces | place: United Kingdom | collected 2010/2012 ...
GTACAAAGAAGCGCACCGGCCGGGTATTTTCTTTACTCAGATGGCCGTCATCGCACAGCCTGTTAAGGTAATGGCTGATAACGCTGCGGTTAACCTGCATAAAGTCCGCACAGTCCTGAGCCGTGAACCCCGCGGGTTTATGCGCATAATGAGTCACTATTTTCTGGAATAACTTTTCTTTTGCCGACAGCGCCATTTTTCAATGTCCTGGGTAGAGTAGAAAATAGCGTCGATTTTATTTAGACACTAGACACTACTATTTTTATTAGACACTGAGTACTTTCTACGCCATTAGATAAAAATGAAACTACGTTTTGATTAGAATGTGATGAAGATCGCCACCGATTTGATGGGGTGTAAAAGCTGGCGCCCCGCCCGCAAGCGGCCGAAGAACCGGACAGCCTGAACGGGGCGATAAACGCGCCGTGAACCTTCCTGACGTAAAAAAATGCGCTATTTATCACATTTCTGCTTTTTCATTATCGCTGGGCTTAAAGATGAAAAGGGGCAGCCCGCCGGCGAAATTATCTCCTCAAGTAACCTAATGATATAAAAGAAAATAAAAACGTAACTGTTAAGACGATCCCATTTTATAAAAGAGATATTGATCACAAAAAATGCGCTAATAAACCCGCTGTCAATATTAGGCTGGCAGAGATTTATCAGCATATTGTGATCTCTCTTGCAAATAATGCCCTTGAACTCAGGGAAAAATGTGGGCAGGCAAAACAGCGGAGACGGGCAATGAAAATTGGCATTGTTATTAGCGGCGGCGATGTTTCAGGAATTAATAGTTTTATATTCCAGATTGCCAGACTGGCGAATGCCGATATCACTATTTTTAATGGTGGAATACCTGGGCTGTTGGATAAAAACCATCAGGAGGTGGCCTGGCGCGATCTGGTCGATTTCTCCATCGCCTCTATTCCGATCATTACCTCCGGGCGCACCAGCCGTCGGTTGCTGCGCAGTGAATATGAAACAATAGCCAAAAAAATTAAATCACTGCGCATTGATGTGCTGATTATGGCCGGCGGCGACGGTAGCCTGCAGTTTCTCAATACGCTGAGCGAATTTGATATTAACTGCTTTGGCGTCGGGATGACTATCGATAACGATGTGTACGGCAGTGATTATACGATTGGTTTCTCTACCGCCTGCGAGCAGATTATTAAAGAAGTTTCCCGCTTAAGAAATACCGGAAGAGCATTACCGGGCCGCGTGTTTATGGTCGAAATTCTGGGAGGGTATTGTGGAGAGTTAACGTTGCAATCCGCGATAAAAAGTAACGCCGATATCGCCCTGATCCCGGAATCGCAGCTGCCGTTGGAAACGCTGGTGAAGCATAAGCTGACACAGCAAAACAGCGTGGTGATCCTGTGCTCTGAAGGCTACACCAGGGAATACTCTCCCGGATTTCAGGGAGCCATTGATACCATGATTAAGCAGCTCGAACCGCAAATTGGCGTGCGTATTCGTAAAACTATCGTTGGCTACGGTTTGCGCAATGGCGATCCGACCTGCGAAGAGATCTACCAGGGCACGATTATGGCCAGTGAAGTGGTTCGCTGCATTCAGTCAGGGATGAAAAATAAAGCCATTATAATTAATGCAAGTAACAAACCTATTCCGATTGATTTAATTAGTATGAAAAAACGTCTGGTCGACACTGAAGGACATCATTATAAACTTGCCAAACAACTCAATATAATTTGAGGAGACCCTACATGCTGAAAATTCTATGCGTATGTGGCTGCGGCCTCGGTTCAAGCTTTGCCATTGAAATGACGGCGAAGGCGGTTTTAAAGAAGCTGGAGATTCCAGCACAGATTGAACATACCACTATTTCCGAAGCCGGGGCGTTTAAATCAGATATGATTCTGACGCAAAAAACCTTTGCCGATATATTAACGGCGGATGCCAGCGAGGAGGAAATTAAACGCGTAGTGGTACTGCATAAGCTGACGGATAAAGACGAGATTGAGGCAAAGATCGTCGCATTCTTAAAAGAACGTAACCTGAAGGTAGCGGACTATGAATAGCTTTGTAGAGTTTATCGTCAAAGATTTACTCGGCCAGGCATCGATATTAATTGCATTTATTGCGATGCTGGGCCTGATTCTGCAAAAAAAATCAGCGGGTAAAACGGCAGAGGGGACGTTTAAAACGCTGCTCGGTTTCTTAATTATGATGGCCGGGATCAACATTATTGTCGCCACGCTAACGTTCCTTAACGATATTTTCACGCAGGGATTTGGCATGAAAGGCTACATTACCGATGTCGCCGCCATTGCCGGATTAGCCAACCGTGAATTAGGTTCCGAAGTCGCGTTGACCCTGATGGTGATTTTTGCCGTCAACATCATTATTGCCCGCCTGACGCCGCTTAAATATATTTTTCTGACCGGCCAGGCGCTGCTGTGGATGGCGACTATCGGCGCGGTGATTGGTTATAAAGCCGGGTTGACCGGGCTTCCGTTGATTTTAACTGGCGGTATTTTCGGCGGCGTGATGGCGGTACTGATGCCCGCCCTGGCGCAGCCGGTGGTCAGGCGCATTACCGGTTCCGATGACGTGGCGCTGGGGCACTTCTGCACTATCGGCTATCTGGTGCAGGCGGCGGTGGCTAAAGTGGTGGGGAAAGGGTCTCGCTCAACAGAAGACCTTGAATTACCGGATAACTTTAAGTTTCTTCAGGATACCTATCTCGCGATGGCGGTAGTGATGGTGCCGATGTACCTCATCCCCGCGGTTGCGGCGGGCCCGGAATATATCGCGCAGTTCTCCAACGGCATTAACTACCTGATGTACGCCTTTATGCAGTCCATTCAGTTTGTGGCGGGGGTATTCGTTCTCTACAGCGGCGTGCGCCTGTTGCTTAACGAGCTGGTGCCAGCATTTCGCGGGATTGCGATGCGCATTGTCCCGGACGCTAAGCCCGCGCTGGATTGCCCGGTGCTGTTTCCCTATGCGCCTAACGCGGTGATCGTCGGCTTCCTGGCGACCACCGTCGGCTCCATCATCGGCATGCTGGTGTTTCCCATGTTTGGTCTGGCGATGATCCTGCCCGGCCTGTTAACCAACTTCTTTGCCGGGGGGACGGCGGGTGTCTTCGGCAACGCGCTGGGCGGCCGCCGCGGGGCGATGATTGGCGGCGTCATTCACGGCCTGTTTATCACCTTCCTGCCCGCCATTTTGGTACCGATGCTGGAAAGCTACGGTTTTACCGGTGTCACCTTCAGCGATTCGGACGTCATTAGTTCCGGTCTGGTATTAGGCCACGCTTTCCAGAATAACTGGCTATTTGTCGCCCTGTTCATTGTTTTTGTTGCCGCACTGGCATGGTTCGTAAACGGTAAATCAGCGAAGCCGAAAGGGGAAAATGTTCATGAGTCTGTATAACTTCAACGCTATTCTGAAAATTGCGCAGGAAAGAAATTTTAAGGCCATTGGCTCATTTAATTTGCACTGTATTGAAATGCTGCCAGCATTTTTTAAAGCGGCGCAACAAAGCCATAGCCCGTTAATGATTCAAATCTCTACCGGGACGGCGGAATATCTTGGCTACCGGTTACTGGTGGATGCGGTTCGTTCATTAGCGGAAAGTGAAAACGTGCCGACCTGCCTGCATCTGGATCACTGCTCTGATATTAGCGCCATCGAAACGGCCATGGATGCCGGATTTACATCAGTGATGTACGACGGCTCCCATCTGGATTTGGAAGAGAATATCGGCAATACCCGCATCGTGGTGGAGATGGCGCGCCCGCGGAATATCACGGTAGAAGGCGAACTGGGGGCGATCGGCGGATCGGAAGACGGCAAAGCCGTGGCCGCGGAGGATATCTGCTTCACCACGGTGGAGGACGCCAAACGCTTTGTGGAGGAGACCCGGGTGGATATGCTGGCGGTCTCCGTGGGCACGGTGCACGGCCTGTATACCGGTAAGGCGCAAATCCAGCACCAGCGGCTAAAAGAGATTAGCGCCGCGACCGGCGTGCCGTTAGTGCTGCACGGCGGTACCGGCGTCAGCGATGAAGATATGCGCCTGGCCGTCACTGAAGGCATTAACAAGGTGAACGTCGGCACTGAAATGAACGTCCAGTGGGTCGATCGCTGTAAAACCACCTTTGAAAAAGGCAAAGTGAACGACAGCGTACGCAAATTTTTAATTCCGGCGAATAACGCGGTCACCCATGTATTAATGGAAAAAATCGCGCTGTTTAAATAAAAGCTTATTTTAAACCGTATTTTGTTGCCCTGCTGTCCGTCAGGGAGGAGCTCGCTATGTTTGAATCTTTGAAAACGTTGTGGAAAAAAGAGAATCAACCACCGCAGGATTATGACGAACAGTCCCGTCAGCTGGCGGGGGAAATAGCCAGACTGGAAGCGGAACTACAGGGCAACCCGGCTAATGGCGAAATACAGAAAGCCTTAATGCTGATGTATAACCGGGCGCTGGCGGTGTATGCCAAAAGTAAGAGTCATCGGCAGGAGATAGATGCGCTCTTTGTGCGTATTGATGAGTTACGCAATGTAATTCGCCGCAATATTTAGGGAGTGATGATGACGATAAAAGAACTGCTGATAGAGGCCGATGCGATTCAGGTCGGCGTCACGGAGTCCGACTGGCAGAAAGTGATCCATCTGGCGGCCAGCCCGCTGGTCGCGAAAGGGTATATCTCGGCGGATTACGGTCAGGCGGTAATCGATAATTCCCTGAACCACGGCGCCTATTACGTTTTCGATGAAGGCGTCGCCATCCCCCACGCCAGGCCGGAATGTGGCGTCAGGCGTAACTGTTTTAGCCTGGTCGTGTTGGATAAGCCGATTCATTTTGCCGATAGCGAGAAGGCGGATATTGTCATTATGTTCGGCGCGCAGGACAGCAATGCCCATATTGAGGAGGGCATTCGGGCGATTATCGCCCTGCTCGATAATAACGAGACCATGGCGAAGCTGCGGGCCGCCAGCAGCAGAGAGGAGGTCGTCGCGTTGTTATGAACAAACATCTCACATCCGGCTGCAAAACGGTGATTTTAATTAACGGCATTCCCGCCTCGGGCAAAAGCACCGTCACCCGGCAGCTATCGGCAACCTTCAATCTGCCGCAGCTGACTATCGACGGTATTAAAGAGCCGTTTATGGCGTGCTTTAGCGAAATCGACAGATCTTTCAACCGGCAGCTGGGCTGCGCCGCTTATGAAGTCATCTGGTCGATCGTCGGCCACGCTCCGGCAGGCTGTATCTGGTTAATCGACGCCTGGTTTGGTTTTCAGCCGCGCGAAACGTTGCAGCGGCAGCTGCAGCAGGCGGGCGTTGAAAAGGTTCTGGAGATCTGGAACCGCATCTCGCCCGAGCTTGCGGTGTCGCGCTATGCCAGCCGGTTGCAGGATCGCAGGCCGGGGCACCCGGGCGAAGAGTATCTCCCGGAGCTGGCTCAGCTGGCGCAGCGGGCGGAACCCATGCGGCTGGGGCCGGTGTTTACCGTCGATCAGCAAAAACCGCTGGAGATGGCGCCTGTTATCCGTTGGCTCGAAGTACAAATGCAGTAATTCCTTAACTGCAGCTGCCCGGCGGCGCTTCGCTTTCGTGGCCTACAGGAATTGCGTAATTACTTGATATTGCGGGTTTCGTAGGCCGGGTCAGGCGATACCCGCTATCCGCAGCAGCGCCGTCGCCACGGCGGCGGCGATAATCACCACGATCAGCGGCATCTTGCGCCAGGCGAGGAACACCGCCAGGCCAACGCCCAGCACCCGCGCCATCCCGGCAAAATGTTCGCCCTCGTAAAAGGTGGTCGCCAGCGCCACGGAAAAGAGCAGTACCGTCGCCGCATCGGAGAGCAGCGCCTGGGAGCGCTCGGAAAATGCCAGCCGGCTGCCGAGCTTCGCTCCGCCTAAACGCATTAAGTAGGTGCCCAGCGACAAAATCGCAATACCGGCGATAAATAGCGTCATATTGCCCATTATTTTTTCCTCGTCAGCAGGCCAAACAGCGACAGTAAAACCGGCAGACCAACCGGCGCGAAAGGCACGGCGGCCAGCGATAGCGCCGCTCCGCTACAGGCGCGGATCAACGTGGTGCGGTTTTTAAAGGCCGGCACCACCAGCGCCAGCAGAATCGCCGGGAATACCGCATCGAGGCCAATGGTCTCCGGCGCCGGGAGCAGCTTGCCGACGCCCGCGCCTAACAACGCGCCCAACGGCCAGATCAGCGCCACGCCCAGGCCGCACAGCCAGTAGGCGGCCCGCCGCTGCTCGGGGGTTTTCTGCGACAGACCAAACACCACGCTTTCATCGTTCATGATGTGGCAGCCGAGGAAGCTGGCGGCGCGCTGGCCGACCAGGTCGCGCACCGTTACGCCGAAGGGAATATGGCGCGCGTTGACCAACAGCCCGGCCGCCGCCGCCGTCAGCGGGTTGCCGCCGCTGGCGACAATGCCGATAAACATAAACTCTGAAGCACCCGCCAGGACGCAAACCGAAAGCACAAAGGGGACCCAAATCGGGAAGCCGTAGGCGACGGCCAACGAGCCGTAGGACATCCCGACGATGCCTACCGCGAGGCAGACTAAAACAATTGCTCTGAGGGTGTCGCCCTTAAGCGCGGCGAAGTGCTGTTTCATACTCTTTAGCCATATCGAACGAATTTCCATTATAATGAACGCAACAGAATCGCATTTCAAGACGAACGAATCGTTCGTTATAAAAAACACGGAGGGCTGTATGACTCAGCCAATTAGCCTGATTGCCAAAAGCCTGGTACGTGAGCGCGCGCGCACCGGCCTTTCCCTTGCCGAAGTTGCGCGGCGGGCGGGAATTGCCAAATCAACGTTATCGCAGCTGGAATCCGGCAACGGCAACCCGAGCCTGGAAACCCTCTGGGCGCTGTGCGTGGCTCTTGATATTCCCTTTGCCCGGCTGCTGGAGCCGCAGGTCAACACCACGCAGGTTATCCGCCGCGGCGAGGGGACGAAGGTGGTCGCCGAGCAGGCGAACTATCAGGCGATTTTGCTGGCCGCCTGCCCGCCGGGCGCCCGGCGCGATATCTATCTTCTGCTGACTCAGCCGGGCGCGGACCGCATTTCCCACCCCCATCCGCCGGGTTCGGTGGAGCATATTATTGTCACCCAGGGGCGGGCGCGGGTCGGCCTGACGGAAGCGCCGGAAGAGCTGGGGGAAGGCGATTACATCTGCTATCCCGCCGATCGGCAGCACGTTTTCCAGGCGCTGGAGCCGGACACCCAGGCGCTGCTGATTGCCGAGCAGAACTAAATTTAATAACATTCTGCGCATTTATTCGTAATCCGCAGAATGTTATGCCGTTATATATGTTAATGATATATATATTATTTTACTTCCTATAGAACCGGGAATATCGCTTTTCCGTTTATTCTTTTTCTTCATTTTTGTTTGCTTCCGTTTCGTCTGGAAACATGGGATTGATGTCACTCTTCCACCCTTAGGTGGTTCGTATACTGCAACGGTGATATCGGGGTTAATTATGTTTCTTGAAGAACGTAGAAAGTCTATTTTACGATATTTAGATGAACATGAACGTGGTTATGTTAATTATTTTTCTGCTCATTTTAATGTCACGAAAGAAACGATTCGCAGTGATTTAAATACTCTTGCGGCGATGGGCTTGGTGCAGCGCTGTTATGGCGGAGCAATTATTTCGCGCCGTAGTTTGCAGGCGGAACTTATTTCTGAAACCGGTGATAGTTTTGAGGTGCTGCTGCAACCTCTTAATCACCGTAAATCACCAGGCGATGAGCGACAAAAAGGAAAAGTTATGCAGGGTAAGGTATGTGTATTTGGCTCGTTCAACGTTGACATTGTGGCGAAGGTGGAACGCTTCCCGCGAGGCGGTGAATCGCTAATGGCGCTGGGTAGCAGCCTGGGACCGGGAGGGAAAGGTGCGAACCAGGCAACGGCCGCCAGTAAAGCCGGTGCTCAGGTGCATTTTGTTGCCAAGGTGGGTAAAGATCAGTTCAGTCATTTAGCAGCAGATCATTTAACTCGCTCTGCAATTCACTCTTACACGCTTTATCAGTCAGAGAGTGAACCAACCGGTAATGCGATTATTTATGTTTCTCAGGAAAACGGCGAAAATATGATTGCTATTTATTCCGGGGCAAATACTACTATTACCTATAGTGAAATTCAGAAAATTATTCCGGAATTATCTTCATCAGATGTTTTATTGGTTCAGCTGGAAAATAATTTCGATGCTACTCATTCACTAATCAAGATAGCGCATGAGCTGGGTAAGCAAGTTATTCTTAATCCCGCCCCCTATTCTGCTGAAATTATCCCCAGCATCCCCTTTGTAGATGTCATTACGCCGAATGAAACGGAAGCATCTTTATTATCGGGAATCGACATTAGCGATTTTGATACGGCAAAAGAAGCGGCGCTACGTATCGCCAGACTCGGCGCTAAAAAAGTGCTGATTACGATGGGGTCGCGCGGTGCGCTGCTGCTGGATAACCGCCAGTTCAGTCATATACGCGCTTTCCCAGCCGTCACCGTGGATACCACCGGTGCCGGCGATGCTTTCAACGGTGCGCTGGCCGCATCGCTTGCCGCCGGAAATAGTCTGGTGCAGGCCGCTACCTGGGCCTCCGCCTTCGCCTCTCTGGCCGTGGAGCTGGAAGGGGCATCCAATATGCCTGAATTTGAACAGGCAAACGCACGACTCCGTACCCTCTGAACTCAGGAAAAAACAATATGAAAACGATTAACGGTATTGTCCCAGTAATGCTGACGCCATTTGCCGCTGACGAACGGATAGATTATCCGGCGCTGGCGAAATTAATCGACTGGTATCTGGAGAAGGGCGTTGATGCGCTGTTTGCCGTCTGTCAATCAAGCGAAATGCAGTTCCTTTCCTTAGAAGAACGCGTTGAGCTGGCGCGTTTTGTGGTACAACGCGTTAACGGCCGCATTCCCGTTATCGCTTCTGGCCATATCAGTGATGATATTGAAGCGCAAAAAGCCGAGCTGCTGGCGATGGCGCAGACCGGTATTGATGCCCTGGTGCTGGTGACTAACCATCTCGATCCGCGTAATGAGGGGAGCGACGTTTTCTATGCAGTGCTGAATACGTTGCTGGAAACGCTGCCAGCCTCGCTACCGCTCGGCCTTTACGAGTGTCCGGCGCCTTATCGCCGGTTGCTTACCGATGATGAATTTACATGGTGCGCCAATAGCGGGCGCTTCGTTGTGCTGAAGGATGTGAGCTGCGATCTACCGACCGTTGAACGTCGCGTACGTCTGGCGCAGGGCACGCCGCTCAACGTCATTAACGCCAACGCGGCGATTGCCTGGCCAGCGATTTTGGCGGGCTCACAGGGCTTTAGCGGTGTGTTTACCAACTTTCACCCTGAACTATATAGCTGGCTGTGGCGAGAGGGGAAAAACCAACGCGTACTGGCCGATGAACTGGCGATTTTCCTCTCTCTGGGGGCGGTGAGCGAAACGCTGGGCTATCCGAAAAACGCCAAAATCTACCATCAGCGTCTGGGGACTTTCGACAGTATCACCTGCCGGGTTAATAAAGATGATGTGCTGAATAAGTACTGGGGGCTGACGGTGATTCTCGACCAGATTCGCGCCGGAACCGAACAGTGGCGTCAGCGTATCGTGGGCTAAGCGGAGGATGCCATTATGATCGTAACCAGTCTGAAGGCATGGCCCGCACAGTCGATGGCTTATCATCCGGTTATTCGCCAGGCGCTGGCTTTTCTTGCAGAGCAAGATTTTAAGGATTTCACGCTGGGAAAAATCGACCTGATCCCTGACCGACTCTTTTGCCTGCTACAGGAGATGGATAGCATGCCTTTTGCCGAGGCTCGTCCGGAATCGCACCGTCAGTTTATCGATATTCAGTACCTGATTTCAGGCCATGAGCGTATGGGCGTCAGCCGCGTGGAAAGCGGTCTGCATACCGTTGTGGATGATCGAACGCCGCAGCAGGACATCATGTTCTGGCGGGTAGAAGAAGCAGAGACGCAGGTAACGTTAACCCCCGGTATGTTCGCGATTTTCTTCCCGGAAGATATTCATCGCCCCTGCTGCCATCCTCTGGGCGGTGGTGTTAGCCATCTGCGCAAAGCGGTCATCAAAATCGATCGCGCATTACTGGAGGTATCGGCATGAGCACCGTGAATCAGACTTCCTCGGCGGTAATCGAGCCGCCGAAACTCTCTCGCCGGCGCTGGGGGATTATTTTGATTTTGCTGCTGGCTGCGGTGGTGAACTATCTTGACCGCGCCAACCTGAGTATTGCTAATACCACCATTTCGAAGGAGTTTGGTTTCTCCGGAACCGAAATGGGTCTGCTGCTATCGGCGTTTCTCTGGCCTTATGCGCTGGCAAACCTGCCGGCCGGCTGGCTGGTCGACCGTTTCGGCCCAAAGAAGATGTTCACCGGCGCGCTGACGCTATGGTCTGCCGTGACCTTTTTGATGGGATTTGTGAATACCTATAGTTTCTTCTACGGCCTGCGGGTGCTGCTGGGGGTGGCAGAGTCGCCGTTCTTTACCTCTGGTATCAAGATCACCCAAAGCTGGTTTTCGGATAAAGAGCGCGGCCTGCCGACATCGATCATCAATACGGGTTCGCAAATCGCTAACGCCATCGCGCCGCCGCTGCTGACGCTTCTGCTGCTGTGGGTTGGCTGGCGCGGGATGTTTATCGCCGTGGGTCTGCTGGGTATACCGTTGATTCTGGCGTGGCTGAAGTTTTATCGCGATCCGGATGCGCGGGAAGCGATGCTGATCCACACCGGTAAGGTGGTGATGGCTGAGGCCGATAAGCCACAGGTTAGCTGGGGCGAGCTGTTTCGCAATAAAACGACCTGGTTCATGATCTCCGGCAACTTCTGCATCATGTTTACTATCTGGGTTTATCTGACGTGGCTGCCGGGTTATCTGGAAACGTCGCTGGGATTCAGCCTGAAGCAGACGGGCTTTATTGCCTCGATTCCATTCTTTGCCGGTATTCTTGGCGTCCTTTGCGGCGGGATGCTCTCTGACCGTCTGGTGCGTAGAGGGATTAATGCGGTAACGGCGCGGAAGGTGCCTATTGTGGTGGGGGCGGCAATGGCGGCCTGTTTTGTGATGCCAATTCCGTTTGTCAGCAACAGCGGTACCGCGATTACGCTACTGACGCTGGGCTATTTCTGCTCACAAATGCCGTCCGGGGTTATTTGGGCGCTGGCGGCGGATATGGCGCCCAAAGAGCAGGTCGCTTCTCTCGGTGCGATCCAGAACTTTGGCGGTTTTCTCGGTGCAGCGCTGGCGCCGGTGATCACGGGGATTATCCTTGATGCTACCGGTCAGTTCACCAATGTCTTTATTCTCGGCGGCTGCCTGCTGTTCCTTGGCGCCTGTCTCTATGGCTTCTTTGTACGTAAACCGCTGGCGCAGTAGTTTTTCCTCAGGACAAAGCGCCGAATGGCGCTTTGTCGCTGTTGCTGGACGCCATGCCCGTATTGCGGGACACTAGCCGCATTCTTCCGCGAAGACAGGCATACCTATGTCGCTGAAAGCCATTGCTAAAGAACTTGGGATCTCGGTAACGACCGTCAGCCGCGCGTTAAACGGCTATGACGACGTGTCGCAGGAGACGCGCGCCCGCGTGGAAGCGGAAGCCCAGCGCCGCGGATATCGCCCCAATACTTTCGCTCGTCGCCTGAAGATGGGCAAAATCGACGCCGTCGGCCTCGTTTTCCCCGTGCGCCCCGCGCCGCTGAATAACAACGTCTTTCTCGAAATGGTGGGCGAAATCAGCCACGAACTGGCGCGCTACGAGATTGATTTACTGCTGATTGCCGACGATGAGCAGGCGGACAAGCACGGCTATATGCGAATGGTCCAGAGCCGGCGG
>ERZ857521.3780-NODE-3780-length-11889-cov-12.357445_pt1 | contig 11889 bp, 10 predicted proteins | sample MGYA00519701_ERZ857521 | MGnify/ENA primary metagenome ERZ857521 (study PRJEB31778, sample SAMEA3449346) | human gut metagenome | biome: human gut; feature: human-associated habitat; material: faeces | place: United Kingdom | collected 2010/2012 ...
TTTACCAATCTAACTCTCATGCTTCCAAAGAATATCGCATGGAAATGGTAAAAGCTATGGTTCAACGCTTGTCTAAGGAGGTGGCACAATAATGGAACTCGTACTTAATATTAATAATAAAAATGTAACTGTTAATGTGCCAACTGATGAAATGTTATTGGATACATTGCGTAATCTTGGTTACTACAGCGTACGTTGTGGCTGTGACACAACAAACTGTGGTCTTTGCACTGTATGGGTAGATGACGAAATTATCTTGTCTTGTGCATATCCTACATTCCGTGCGCCAGGTCATAAAATCACTACATTAGAAGGCTTGCAAGAAGAGGCTGAATTATTAGCGGCTTGTATTGCTAGCGAAGGCGCTGACCAATGTGGCTTCTGTACAACTGGCATGATGATGAGTGCTATCAACTTGAAACGTAAAAATCCAAAGGCTAGTGATGATGAGATTCGTGAATACCTCATCGGTAATTTGTGCCGTTGTACTGGCTATGAATCACAACTTCGAGGGGTTCGTAAATTCTTAGAAGGAGGCCTAAAATAATGAATAAGCACATTGGTAAATCCTATGACAAGGTTGACTCTAAAGGTATTTTGACGGGTAAACCGTCTTATACTGGCGATTTTGTTCCAAAAGATGCGCTCGTTATTAAGGTTCTTCGTAGCCCTCATGCACAGGCGCGCATTAAATCAATCGATACATCTAAAGCTAAATTAATTCCTGGTGTAGAAGCGATCTTTACACATGAAGATGTGCCTAATACTCGTTTTACATTGGCTGGTCAAACCTACCCAGAGCCATCTGCTTATGATGCGCTTATCTTAGACCCTGTAGTTCGCTATGTAGGCGATGAAGTGGCTCTTGTTGTTGCAAAAGATGAAGCTACAGCACTTAAAGCGATGCCTCTTATCAAGGTTGAATACGAAGTACAAAAACCTGTACTCGATATGCATACGGCTATCGACCATGAAACAGTAGTCCATCCTGAAGATGATATTCATAATAATATCCCTGTAGGTCAAGATTATAAACGCAATATTTGCGTATCTTATCATAAACGAGTAGGCGATATTGAAGCTGAACTTGCAAAATGTGATTATATAGTAGATGGCACTTACTTTGACCAGGCTACACGCCAAACAGCAATGGAACCATTCCAAAGTTATGGTTACGTTGATGCATTGGGCCGCGTAGTTATCGTATCTTCCACACAAATCGTATTCCATGTACGCCGTCATATTGCGCGTGCATTAGGAATTCCAGCTACAAAGGTTCGCGTAATCAAACCTCGTATCGGCGGTGGTTTCGGTTCTAAACAAACGGCTTGCACAGAAATTATGACAGCTTTTGTGGCGTGGACATTGAAGAAACCTTGCTACCTCTTATACGATCGTACTGAAGCACAGACTTGCTCCACTACACGTCATGCTCGTGAATGGAAAATCCGTGTAGGTGCTACAAAAGATGGAATTATCAAAGTAATTGATATGGGCTCCATTACTGATGCAGGTGCTCATGCAACTCACTGTTTCACTACTACTACAGCTGGTGAGCATAAGTCCATTCCTTTATACAATAAAGCGACAGCTATCCACTACGGTACAGAAGGCGTATACATGAACCATACACCAGGCGGTGCATTCCGTGGTTATGGTGCTACAGAAGCGCTATGGCCATTAGAGTGTGCTGTTAATAATTTGGCGGATAAAATGGGCGTTGACCCTGCTGAATTGCGTCAAAAGAACTTGATTGCTCAAGGTGAACAAAGCTTGGTATACGCTCCAGATGAATACCTTGACTCTGGTCTATTCCAAGATACAGTAAACCGCGTAAAAGAAATGGCTCGTTGGGATGAGCGCCCTCATTCTTGGGATATTGACGAACGTTATCGCGGCGGCCTTGGCATGGCATTAGCGTTACAAGGTTCTGGTGTTGCTAACATTGACGTAGCATCTGTAGAAATTCGTCTTGGCGATGATGGTAACTACACATTGTATACTGGCTCTTCCGATATGGGCATGGGTGCTAATACTGTATTGACTCAAATGGCTTGTGAAATCATTGGCTGTCCTATGGAATACATGACTGTTGTTGAATCTGATACAGACATCGTACCATTTGATCCAGGTTCCTATGCATCTAGTACAACATACGTAACCGGCACGGCGGCGAAAATGGCTGCTGAAGAATTACGCACTAAGATTATTGCTAAGTTCGCTCAATTCTTCGATACAGATGTAGAAAACATCGACTTTGATGGCGTTGTAGCTACCACAAAAGATGGTTCTCAAACTATGGATATCCATCAATTAGCTCCAAAATTATTGGTAGGCGTTAATGCAGAACAATTGTCTGGTTTCGCTACATGGGGCAGTCATACGTCCCCACCTCCATTCATGGCAACTATTGCAGAGGTAAAAGTAGACAAACAAACTGGCAAGGTTATTCCGCTTCATACATACTCCTGCATCGATTGCGGTACTGTTATTAATCCTAAATTGGCTCGTGTTCAAGTTGAAGGTGGCGTAGTACAAGCTATCGGCATGGCATTGTATGAAGATGTACGCTATTCTAATAATGGTCGCTTAGAGACTAATAACCTTATGACTTATAAAATTCCAACCCGTCAAGATATTGGCGAGTTACATGTAGACTTTGTAGAGTCTTATGAGCCGACAGGCGGATTTGGTGCCAAATCTATTGGTGAAGTTGTTATTAATACGGCTAGTCCAGCTATTCAACATGCTATTAAAAATGCAGTTGGTGCGGACGTTCGTACATTACCTATGACACCTGAGAAGGTATTTATGGCTATGGACGAGAAATATAAAGTATAGAGATTTCTATTTACTTTTCCTTTCTAAGGAGGCCTGGTTTTATGACATCACAAACATCCTATTGGAATCGATTGATTCAGCCGGGAATCGTGGCCCTTGTTGGGGCAGGCGGTAAAACGACTGTGCTTTCAAAATTAGTAGAATATGGAAGGCTGAAAGGTCAGCCCATCGTAGTTACAACTACGACTCGACTCTATGAATCTCAAGTGGCTCATTATGAACCGATTTATACTCGAAATATTAATGAAGCTGATGAATATTGTACTGATCGTATTTTGCGTGGATATTGTGGTGCGTGGTTCTCTGGCATTACAGGAACAAAAGTGGACTCCTTAGATTGTGATCTTATCGATGGTTTAGCAAAATTGCATCCGAACTGGCAAATTGTAGTGGAAGCAGATGGGGCAAAGGAAAAATGGCTTAAGGCGCCTAAGACGACTGAGCCAGTCATCCCATCTCTCACAAAGACTACGATTGGTCTTGTGAATTTACAAATGTTAGGAGCGCCGCTTGATGATGAGCACGTGCATAACATCGAGCTCGTTCAAGATATTGTGAAACGCGATATGGGTGCCATTGTAACGCCACGCATGTTGGCTGATCTTGTGCTCCATAAACAAGGTTTATTCCAATACAGTAAAGGTAAAAAAATTCTGTTCTGTACTGGTTATGAAACGGTGCAACATCGTATCATTGATGATTTTATTGATCATATTGTAGATAGCGACATTTCCGATATCATCTTAGCTGATGGATACAAAGCAAGTTGTGAAATCCGTCGCATTATTCAATGTCGGTAGGTACTCATGACTTATGTGAAAGCAAAATCTAATACCGCTTTCAGTCCCATGAGAGACCCCATAGACCGTCGTCCTTTACATATTGGCATTGTCCTTCTCGTAGGAGGTCAATCCAAGCGCATGGGATGTAATAAGCAACTTTTGCCTTGGCGTGGTAAAACTGTTTTAGATGCGGTCTGTGGGGCTCTTCAATGTGGATGGAATGATTCGGTAGAACTTACTGAATCCTGTAAACTACCTTTTGTAGCGGTTACTGGTGATGATCATGAAAGATTAGAACCTATAGTTACGAGCTATGGGTTTGAAGTGGTTCAGAATGAACATCCTAATCGTGGACAAGGCCTGTCCATAGCGATAGGAGTGCGTCATTTGGTAGAAAACTCACCGATACCGCTAGACGGCATTCTTTGTTCTGTAGGGGATCAACCACTATTGACTGGGAATGTTGTACATCAGGTTATTAGTGCATTTAGTGATAACTTTCATTCGAAAACTATCGTCGTCCCGCATTATGGGGCGAATTATCAGTCGGGAAATCCTGTTCTATTTGGTTCACATTGGTTTGAATCATTGCAACATATCCAAGGGGATCAAGGTGGCAAAACTATCATTCGCGGTAGTGGTAAAGACTATGTTATCAAATTGTGGATTCGTGACGATGTTGGATATGATATTGACACACCCGATGATTTTGAGCGTTTGAAACAACGTGAAAGTGAGGCATTATGAAACCATTAGTCCTTATGCGCGGAGGCGGAGACATCGCTTCTGGCGCTGTATATAGATTGAAACGTGCAGGCTATCCTGTGGTGATTAATGAAATCGCCATTCCTACCATGATTCGCCGTGAAGTATGTTATGGCAATGCTGTACATCGTGGAGAAATGATTTTGGAACGCTTTGTAGCACGTCATGTAGCCCTCAGTGAAGTAGCAGATACGTTGGCACAAGGTGTTATTCCCGTTGTGACTAGTTCGTATGAAGAGCTACTTGATACATTGAAGCCAGCTATTGTTGTAGATGCTATTTTAAGTAAAAAGAATCTTGGTACCAAACGTGATGATGCAGATCTTGTCATTGGTGTGGGGCCTGGATTTACTGCAGGGCATGATGTAGATGTTGTTATTGAAACCATGCGCGGTCATTACTTAGGTCGTTGCATCTATGATGGTCCAGCGCAGCCTAATACGGGGATTCCCGGTAATGTAGGTGGTTATACTCATGAACGTGTTATTCACTCACCAAAGGCTGGTCTGTTTACAGCTAAGCGCCATATTGGCGATTCTGTACAAGCTAATGAAGTCATTGGTTATGTAGATAAAGAGCCAGTGCGGGCAAAAATTACAGGTATTCTTAGAGGTATTCTTAAGAGCGGACTCATCGTATCCGACCATTTTAAATTGGCCGATGTAGATGCTCGTTGTGAAGAAGCTCATTGTTATAGTATTTCAGATAAATCCCTTGCCGTTGGTGGCGGTGTTTTAGAAGCTGTTACTGCATGGGATTATGAAAGGAATCAAGATGGAAACGATCTATGATGTGATGAAAGACCGTCTTCAGCTTACAGAAACTACGCTGATGGTTACTGTATTGTCTGGCCCTCGTCAAGGGGATAAGACAATTTATGCTGAAGATGGTAGTATTTTGTATGGTACACCAATCGAAGGATTTATGGTAGATAAAGCAAAGCTTAATTCTTTATGTATGGTAGGCGAAGTGGAATGTTTCGTACAACCTGTAGAAAACGATCCATCTGTTCTCGTATTGGGTGCTGGTCATGTGAGCCGTGCTATTACGGATTTATTATTATTTATCGGGTGTCGTGTAACCGTTGTAGATGACCGCCCAGAATATGTAGTTCCTGAATTCTTTGATGAACGTGTAACTCGTAAATGCTTACCATTAGAAAACTTTAAAAATGATCTACCTCTTGATGAATATAATGGGTTTATCATTGTTACTCGTGCTCATGAGTATGATAATGTATGCTTAGAACAATTGCGCGATTATTTGCCAACTTATATGGGTGTTATGGGCAGTCAAAAGCGTATTCATTATGCATTTGAAGTATTGCGTGAACAAGGTTGGACACAAGAAGAATTAGATATGGTATATGCACCAATTGGTCTAGACTTAGGTGCACAAACCCCTGAGGAGATTGCATTATCTATCGTTAGTGAATATTTGGCAGTGGTGCGTGGTAAAAAAGGCGGCTCATTGCGGAAAGGTAGAGTGAGCCATGAATCGTGAGTTTATTGAATATTTAAGTGCTCGTAAAAATGAAACACTAGCTGTAGCTACTATTTTATTTACCCGTGGTTCTACACCGCGTAAGGCTGGTACATCTATGGTAGTATTCCCAGATGGATCTATCTTTGGTACTATCGGTGGTGGTCGTGCTGAAAATGAAATTCGCCTAAGTGCTGTTGATTCCTTGAATAAAAAAGAAGCACATCGTCGTATCGAAGTTCTTTTAGATGACGATGTAGCTGTAAAAGAAGGTATGGTGTGTGGCGGACAGATGGATGTGTGGATTGAAACACAAAATATTTAAGTCTATAACTATAGAAAAATCATATCTTATAATTGTTTATAAATTTACAGTGCTTCTAAAATGAGTTAAAATATAAGGTACAGCCAAGTAGTTGGTTGTACCTTATTATTTTGTATAAGGAGCTATTTTTATGCATATTGACGCACTTATACATACCTTTAGGCTTCTTGATATTGCTGATATCTTAATCGTTGCCGTAGGTATTTATTACTTATATAAATTACTTAAAGATACACGGGCCGTTTCTCTTTTGAAGGGCCTTGTTATACTAGCAATTCTAAATTTATTGAGTCATTTGCTGAATCTATATGTTATCAATTGGATTTTGCAACAAAGTATGACCGTTCTTCTCTTCGCATTACCTGTAGTATTCCAACCGGAATTGCGTCGTGCTTTAGAACAATTGGGCCGTGGTCGAATTTTCAGTAAGGCACAGAATGTCAACGAAGAGGAAATGGATATGACTATCAATGAAGTGATGGCGGCGGCCCGCGTTATGTCTCGTGAGCATACTGGGGCACTTATCGTTTTTGAACGTGAAGTGGGCCTCAATGACTTTGTTGATACAGGCATTTTAATTGATGCTGTGTTGAGCCGTGAACTAATTAAAAATATTTTCGTTCCTAGTACACCACTTCATGATGGGGCGCTGATTATCCGCGATGGACGTATTCGTGCAGCAGGGTGTTTGTTGCCACTAACTGAGGATCGTACATTGAGTACTGAACTTGGTACACGTCACCGTGCAGCCATCGGTTTGTCTGAACAAACTGATGCTGTCGTTGTTGTGGTCAGTGAGGAAACGGGGACAATTTCCTACACCTATGGCGGTCATATCTATCGCCATTTACCGGAAGATCAAATTAAAGAAGCGTTGCGTACATTTATGGAACGCCCTCGTCAAACCATTACTGGTATGTGGAAATGGGGGGCAAAAAAATGATGATACATTTGAAACGCAATTGGCCAGCTAAGTTGTTATCATTGCTAGCAGCTATCGTCATGTGGTTCTTTATCATGCGAGATCAGAACCCTGTGATGGAGGTAACCTATACAGTACCTGTTCAAGTCCAAAATCTTGATTCCCATTATATTATAGAAGATGCACCTGATGTAGCACGCATTGTCCTTTCGGGCCCTCGCGATACGATTATGTCTATAAAGGCAGATAATCTTCGTGCATATATTGATGCATCTGGTGTAAAACCAGGTCAAAATAATGTAACCATTGGATTTACCCCTCCAGCGGGGATGAGCCTTGTGGAGGTTAAGCCTGATACTGTAACAATTAATGTAGACGAATATGCAGAGCGGAAAATACCGGTTGAAATTGTTCCAATTGGCAAGTTCTCCGACGATGTTGCTCTCAAGTCAGTCACTATTGTACCGAAAGAGGTAACTGTATCTGGACGTAAACAGCTTGTTAACGCTGTAAATAAGGTTGTTATGAAGGTTAATATCTCTGGTCAAACCAAGAACTTCAGTGCTGTTAGTACGTTAGAAGCCTGGGATATATCTGGTAATGTATTAGATGTACACATCAATCCGAGCCAAGGTCAAGCGCAATATGAACTAAACTTATTGCGTAAAGATAAAGCGGTTCCTATTACAGTACCAACTGCGGGGACGGCAGCTGATGGGTATGAAGTTAAGTCTATATCCGTTACACCAACTCAATTAACTGTGACTGGTCGAGAAGAAATGATTGATTCTGTTTCAGAAATTCAAACAGAACCAATTGATCTTACCGGTGTAACGAAGGGCATTCAAGGTAATTACAACTTAGTATTACCGAGTGGTGTCAATAGTAATGTTACTACAGTACATGTTAAGGTAGATATACAAAAGAAAACTACGTAGTTTATGAGATTAAAGAGGTAATAGTAATTTCTAAAATTGTTATTACTAAAAACCTAAATTAAAAATAAGACCCTAATAGAGGATAAGATTAAACTCTATTAGGGTCTATTTTAATGCGTTATGGGGATACTCTGTTTATTATGTATTAGCTTTTACAGTAATATTGTATAATAGTATTGTATGACCAATTTCTAGTAGGTTAAATTTGAAGGATTTAGGTCAAATAAGAAAGAAATTTGCTAACCTAAAAGGATAGCTTAAATAAGGAAAGATATGATTAGAATAATAAATCTCCGCGTGGCTGTTACGGTCAAGTTGGATATAAAGGATATTGTAGAAAAGAAATATCCTCAATTGCGAGGCGCCATTGAAACGATTCACGTTGTACGACGCGCTGTAGATGCTCGTAAAAAACCGAATATTGTATTTGTGTATACCTTGTTTGTTGAGGTTCATAAGGAAGCTCAAATCATGAAAAAACTAGGTAAACAAAAGGATGTATCTGTATTTACTCCAGAGGATCCAGAACCTATTGTTTATGGTAATGTGCCTTTAGCACATCGCCCTGTAGTGATGGGCTTTGGTCCAGCTGGGATGCTAGCTGCCTTTTATTTAGCTCGTGAAGGGTACCGTCCAATCGTTTTTGAACGAGGTCAAGACGTTGATACTCGTAGCCAAGATGTAGAAACGTTTTGGAAGGAGGGCGTATTCAAGCCTGAATCTAACGTACAATTTGGCGAGGGTGGTGCAGGTACCTTCTCTGATGGTAAACTGACAACCCGCGTTACACATCCAAGATTGCATGAAATCTCCAAATATTTTGTAGAGTTCGGTGCTCCAGAAGAAATCTTGTATAAACATAAACCTCATGTAGGTACAGATAAGTTGCGTACCATGGTAAAAGCTATGCGTGAACGCATCATCGAATGGGGCGGTGAAGTTCGCTTCGGTGCGAAGATTACCGATTTATTTATTGAAAATGACCGCATCGTAGGTGTTGAAGTTAACGGTAACGAACGCATTGATACGACGGTTGTCCTTTCTGGCGTAGGTCATAGTGCACGCGATACGTACGAAATGTTACATAAACGTAATGTAGAAATGACGACAAAACCATTTGCTATCGGTGTTCGTATTGAACATGATCAGGCTGTCATTGACGAGTCTCAATATGGTGTAGAACCATCTAGCTTGGGTCTTGGTGCAGCAGAATATTCTCTTGTGTACCATGATAAAGAAACAGGACGTACAGCGTATAGCTTCTGTATGTGCCCAGGAGGTCAAGTTGTAGCATCAGCGTCCGAAAATGGTGGCGTTGTTGTAAATGGCATGAGTTTGTATGCTCGTGATAGCGGTGTTGCGAATAGTGCTATCGTAGTTAATGTAGGTCCCGATGATTTTGGTAATCGTCCTCTGGATGGTGTAGCATTCCAACGTGAATGGGAGCGTAAAGCTTATGAATTAGGTGGCTCTAACTTCTACGCACCAGCTCAGACCGTAGGTCAGTTTTTGGGGCTTTCACAAGCAACAGGTGTACAAGATAGCACATATAGCTATGAACCAGGTGTAGTAAATTGCGATTTACATGATTGCTTGCCACCATTCGTAACGTCCGTGTTGGAACGGGCATTGCCGTATTGGGGACGACGAATTCATGGATTTGATGATTCTGCAGTATGCATGACTGGTGTTGAAACACGCACCTCTGCGCCGCTTCGCATGGGGCGTAATGAAGAACGTATTTCTCCAACTGTAGGTGGATTTTATCCTATGGGGGAAGGTGCAGGCTATGCTGGCGGTATTATGAGTGCAGCCCTTGATGGGGCAGAAACTGCCATTATATGCATGGCAAAATATGCAAAACCTAACTAGTTAGTAGTAGATGTATTGTAAAGTAAACTACAGTATAGGTTCATTTTGGTACTGTAAAATAGTATATCTATATAGTATATATATGTGGTGTATATAATGTGATATAATACACAACAGTGAATATATAAGGACTTGTGATTTTCACAATCCCTAGAGGAGGATAATTATGGCTCGTTTATTTGGTACAGATGGTGTACGTGGTGTTGTTAATGAATTTTTAACACCTGAATTAGCCTATCATTTAGGCCGTGCAGCGGCTACATATTTTGGTAAAGAAAAAGACCATCCTACATTCTTGATTGGTCGTGATACGCGTATTTCTGGCTCTATGCTTGAAAGTGCGTTAGCATCCGGTATTTGCTCTGTTGGCGGCAATGTTGTAATTGCCGGTGTTATTCCGACTCCAGCAGTAGCTTACCTTGTACGTCAACAAGGCTTTGATGCAGGTGCTGTTATTTCTGCATCTCACAATCCATATCCAGATAATGGTATTAAATTCTTTGATGGCAATGGCTATAAATTGCCAGATGAAGTAGAAGATCAATTAGAACAATATGTTCGTCAAAGTGCAGATAATGAATTACCACGTCCTACGGGTGATGGCATTGGTACCATTGAGTACAATAGCAATTTAGCTCATCTCTATGCTCACTTTGTTCGCCACACAATTGATACATCTTTAGACGGTTTGACTATCGTATATGATGGTGCGAACGGTGCTGCATCTAGCGTAGGTCCTGAAATTTTATCTGGTCTTGGCGCTAAAGTAATCAACATCAACGTAAATCCAGATGGCTTTAATATCAATGATCACTGTGGTTCTACACATATCGAAGGCTTGCAAGTGGCTGTACAACAACACAATGCAGATCTTGGTATCGCTAACGATGGTGATGCGGACCGTTGCTTATTGGTAGACGAAAAAGGTCAAGTTCTCGATGGTGACCAAATCATGCTATTGTGTGCTCTTAAATTGAAAGAAGAAGGCAAACTCAAAGATGATACTGTAGTTGGTACTGTTATGAGTAATATTGGCTTCCATAAAGCAGCTAAAGAATTAGGCATGAAAACCTTTGCTACTGCTGTTGGTGACCGTTATGTATTGGAATATATGCGTGAACATAATCTCTCCGTTGGCGGTGAGCAATCTGGTCATGTAATCTTCTTGGATCACAATACAACTGGTGACGGTATGTTGACAGCTGTACAAGTAGCGGCTCTTATGAAAGAGAAAAACCAACCACTTTCTGAGTTGGCTGGCATTATGACTAAATATCCTCAAGTTCTTATCAACGTTCGTGTTGCTACAAAAACAGGTTGGGAAGATAATGATCTTATTAAAGCTGCCATCGTAACAGCGGAAGGTGAACTTGGCGCAGAAGGTCGCGTTCTAGTTCGTGCATCTGGTACAGAACCACTCATTCGCGTAATGGCAGAAGGTCCAGATCAAGAAGCACTACAAGCACTATGCCAAGAAATTGCTGATATTATCGGTAGAGAACAAGGGTTAGCGGACTAACTCTTAATGAGTGATATTTTAAATTGAATAATCATAATGAATAACCTTTTTGTTTTGGGTTATTTTAAGATTAGAGGGTGTCATTATGAAAACAATAGGTTTAATTGGGGGAATGAGCTGGGAAAGTACGATTACGTATTACCAAGTTTTGAATGAAACTATTAAGCAAGTTTTGGGCGGCTTACATTCGGCAAAATGTATTCTATATAGCGTTGATTTTGAAGAAATAGAAAAGTGCCAGGCAAATGGTGATTGGAATAGAAGCGCTGAAATTTTATCCGATGCGGCTCAATCTCTTGAAAAGGCCGGTGCTGATTATATTGTTATATGCACGAATACAATGCATAAAGTTGCGGATGAAATAGAAAGACATATTCACATCCCTCTCCTTCATATTGCGGAAATGACTGCAGTAGAGTTAGAAAAATCAGGTATTACAAAGG
>ERZ857521.3781-NODE-3781-length-11888-cov-3.446379_pt1 | contig 11888 bp, 9 predicted proteins | sample MGYA00519701_ERZ857521 | MGnify/ENA primary metagenome ERZ857521 (study PRJEB31778, sample SAMEA3449346) | human gut metagenome | biome: human gut; feature: human-associated habitat; material: faeces | place: United Kingdom | collected 2010/2012 ...
CTTTCACGGACGATCTCCAGCACCCGGGGATCCACCTCCGCGGATGCCGCAACCACGCCGTCGGCATACTCCATAACGAAGCGGCAGAGGTTTTCGTATGACGGAGCGGAGAGAATCTCCAGATTTTTGTCCTCGACGCCCTCGCCGGCGATCTTCTGGGCGAAGGCCGGGTCGAGCTCTCCGGGGAAGGCGTCGTCGCAGAGCGAGACGACGATCTTCACGTCGCGGAAGATCGGGTCGTCGGCGAAGACGTGTTTCAGGTAAACGGGCACGACGCCCGAGAACCAGCCGTGGCAGTGGACCACCGTGGGAGTCCAGCGCAGCTTCTTGACCGTCTCCAGCACGCCGCGGGCGAAGAAGATCGACCGTTCGTCGTTGTCGGCGAAGTAGTTCCCTTCGGCATCGGTCAGCACGGCCTTGCGCGAGAAGTAGTCGTCGTTGTCGATGAAGTAGATCTGTACGCGGGCCGAGGGGATCGAGGCCACCTTGATGATAAGCTGGTGGTCGTTGTCGTCGATGATGAGGTTCATGCCCGAGAGGCGGATCACTTCGTGCAGTTGGTGCCTGCGCTCGTTGATGCAGCCGTAGCGCGGCATGAAGGTCCGGATCTCGTTGCCGCGCTCCTGCATCGCCTGCGTCAGCGCACGGCACAGCCGGGAGTTCTCCGTTTCGGGCAGATAGGGAGTGATCTCCTGGCAAACGTACAGAATCTTGCTGGCCATGTTTCGTCTATTTTTTTAAGCGCTTATTTTGCAAAGATACGAAAAATTTCTTAAAGAATGAGCATTGCGTCGCCGTAAGTGCCGAAGCGGTACTTCTCTTCGCGGGCGATCTTGTAGGCGTTCATCACCGTCTCGTAGCCGCCGAATGCCGCCACCATCATCAGTTGCGTGGAGTAGGGCAGGTGGAAGTTGGTAACCATGGCGTCGGCGACCGTGAAGTCGTAGGGGGCGAAGATGAACTTGTTGGTCCACCCCTCCATGGGCTTGATCATGCCGTTGGTCGATACGGCCGTCTCGAGCGTGCGCATCACCGTGGTGCCGATGGCCGCCACCTTGCGGCCCTCGCGTTTGGCCCGGTTTACCGCCTCGGCGGCCTCGTCCGTAACGAAGAACTGCTCGGAGTCCATCTTGTGCTTCGAGAGATCCTCGACATCGACCGTACGGAAGTTGCCCAGTCCGACATGCAGCGTGATGAAGGCCGAGTCGATGCCCTTGATCTCCATGCGCTTCATCAGGTGCTTCGAGAAGTGCATGCCGGCCGTCGGGGCGGCCACGGCGCCCTCGTGGCGGGCGAAGATGGTTTGGTAACGTTCGGCGTCCTCGGGCTCCACCTTTTCGCGTACCCATTTGGGCAGGGGGGTCTCGCCGAGGCTGAAGAGCGCCTGTTTGAACTCCTCGTAGGAGCCGTCGAAGAGGAAGCGGAGCGTACGTCCGCGCGATGTGGTGTTGTCGATCACCTCGGCCACGAGCAGGTCGTCGTCGCCGAAGTAGAGCTTGTTGCCGATGCGGATCTTGCGGGCGGGGTCCACCAATACGTCCCACAGGCGCAGCTCGCGGTTGAGCTCGCGCAGCAGGAAGATCTCGATCTCGGCCCCGGTCTTCTCCTTGTTGCCGTACAGACGTGCGGGGAAGACCTTGGTATCGTTGAATACGAAGAGGTCCTTTTCGTCGAAGTACTCGATGATGTCCTTGAAGATGCGGTGCTCGATGGTGCCCTTGGCCCGATTGATCACCATCAGACGCGATTCATCGCGGTTCTCGGCCGGATACCGGGCCAGCATGTCGGGCGAGAACTCGTAGCCGTATTGCGATAATTTCATAGTTTGACGCTCTTTTTACGTTCTGAAAATGAGACAGATTATTTTCTATACGCAAAAAAAGCTATTTTGTTTCAGAATTTTGCAGTTTTTTGAGAAAATCCTCCAGATCCCAGGCATTGGCCAGCGTGAAACCGCCGCTGCGGGTCCTGCGCAGCGAGGTGAGGTGGGCGCCGCTGTCGAGCGCCTCGCCGATCTCGCGGGCCAGCGAACGGATGTAGGTCCCCTTGCTGCACCGCACGCGGATCCGGATCCGGGGCAGGTCGCATTCGAGCAGCTCCATCTCGTAGATCGTGATCCGGGCCTTGCGCAACTCGACCTCCTCGCCCGCGCGGGCCAGTTCGTAGGCGCGCGTTCCTTCGATTTTCTTGGCCGAGTAAACGGGCGGCTCCTGCAACCGTTCGCCGGTGAGCGACCGGAGGGCCTCCTCGACGGCCTCGCGCGTGATGTGCTCCCAGGGATAGGTGGCGTCGATTTCGTGCTCGAGGTCGTAACTCGGGGTCGTGGCGCCGAGCATCACGTCGGCCACATACTCCTTCTCCTCGGCCTGCAGCGCGTCGGCCATCTTCGTGGCGCGGCCGATGCAGACGAGCAGGATGCCCGTCGCCAGCGGATCGAGTGTTCCGGCATGTCCCACCTTGATGCGGCGGTATCCGAGTTTGCGGAGGGTGAACTTGACCTTGCGGACCACGTCGGCCGAGGTCCAGCGCAGGGGCTTGTCCACCACGGCGATGTACCCCTCCTCGAAGTTGATGCCGTGCAGGTCGTGTGCGTCGGATGTCAGCATATGTAGCTCAGAATGGAGATGATGCCGGCCAGGGCGCAGTAGACGGCGAACCAGATCAGACGGCCCCGTTTGACGATTTCGATCATGAAGCGGCAGGCCAGGCATCCCGTGATGAACGAGGCGAGGAATCCGGCTACGAGCGGCCCGGTGGCGACGCTGGCCGTCAGCTCGCCGCCGGCGGCCTCGAGCAACGTCTCGCCGAGGATCGGTGCGAGGACCATGAGGAACGAGAACTGGGCTACGGCCGTCTTCTTGTTGCCGAGCAGCAGACCGGTGGCGATGGTCGAACCCGAACGCGAGAGTCCGGGCATGGCGGCACACGCCTGCGCCAGTCCGATGATGAAGGCGTCGCGGTAGGAGATTGTCTCCCGCTGCCGCGGCCTGGCATAGTAGGCGAAGGCCAGCAGGGCGGCCGTCAGCAGCAGCATGGCGCCTACGAAGGCGAGGATCCAGGGGGCGTCGAGCAGGGCGTTGATCTGCTCCTTGAACAGAAAACCGACGATGCCGATCGGGATCATCGAGACGACGATCTTGAGGATGTAGGCCTGCTCCTCGTTGAAACGGCGCGAGAAGAGCCCCTTGAGCAGGCGCCACACCTCGTGCCAGAGCACAACGATCGTACTCAGCACGGTGGCGGCATGCAGGATGACGTCGAACGTGAGGTTCTCTTCGATCTCCACGCCCAGCAGCTCCTTGGCGATCTGAAGGTGCCCGCTGCTCGAGACGGGAAGAAATTCGGTGATGCCCTGCACGATGCCGAGCAGGATGGCTTGCAATGTATCCACGGGTCAGTTGTTTTCTTGTGCGGGGTGTCAGTAGCGTTTCAGAATGGCATAGATCTCCAGGACGAAGCCGCCGACCACGAGGATCGGGGCCAGCGTGATCCTCCGCCACGAGAACATGGCGTAGTTGAATTCGTCGGGCGAATCGCTGCCGCCTCCCGTCATCAGCACGAAGCCGAGGAGGATGACGGCAAAACCGATGGCCAGCAGGATGTAGTTGCGGCGCGTGAGGGGCATGCGGGGATCCTCCTGTGCGGGTTCCGTTTTCTTGGACTGCTCTTTTTTCATTTAATTTAATAAAGGTATATCTTGTTCGACTTCATATTGACGAATTTGTTCAGGGCGGCCAGCGTGAAGAGCCCCGATATCACTACGCCGCCTGCAATCATCGCGCCGAGAATGATGGCGATCTTGCCGGCCTCGGCGATCGTCGTCAGTTCGGGGATGGTCTCGTTGAGTCCGTAGACGGCCAGTGCGAAGAGGGCTGCGGCGCCCAGTCCGGCCAGTATGCCCTGCGTGATGCTGCTGCCCAGGAACGGCCGCATGATGAACCACTTGGTTGCGCCGACCAGTTTCATCGTGTTGATCAGGTAACGTTTCGAGAAGATCGCCAGTCGGATCGTGTTGCTCACCAGGATGAGCGAGATGACGAGCAGCGCCCCGCCGAAGAGCAGCAGCACCAGGCGGATCTTGCCCACCGTGGCGTGGAGCCGTTCGGCCATGCGGGCCGGATAGGAGACGCGGTCCACGCCCTCGATGCGTTCGACGGCGGCGATGAACCCGTCGAGCAGCTCCTTGTCGGCCGATGCCGACGTGAGGGTCAGTTCGAACGAGTCGAGCAGCGGATTCTCCTCGAGCACCTCCTCGAACGTGCTTCCGAACATCTTGCGGAACTCCTGGTCTTCGATCTTCTGCTCCTTGGCGAGGAAGGAGATCGTCGAGACGAGCGCCTCCTCGGAGAGCTTCTGCTCGATTTCGGCGCGCTGTTCTTCACTCAGCCCGTTTTTCAGCTCGACGCTGACGGCGATGCTCGACTGGAGTGTATCGGCCACCTTCATCGCCGCAACCATCAGGTAACCCACCGACCCGAGCAGGAAGAGCACCAGTGCGATGCTCACCGTCGAGACGATGTAGGAGTTGCGGACCTTGCGTTTGAGCCGTTTGTCATCCTTCATGGCTTGTCTCTTTTTTCTTGCGGAAACAATGTATCAGCGCCGCGGCAGCTCCCAGCAGGATCAGCAGCGAGCAGGCGAGCGTCACCCCTTCGACCGCCTCCCAGCGGGGGGCGCGGAACCTCCATTCGACGGTGTGCCGGCCGGCCGGCAGGCGCATGGCGCGCAGCACGTAGTCGGCGCGGAAGGCGGGTGCCTGCTCGCCGTCCACCCAGGCCGTCCAGCCCCGGTCGTAATAGATCTCCGAGAAGACCGCAACGGCCTCTTCGGGTGACGAATATTCGTATTTGAGGTAGTTGGGGCGGTATTCCGTGAGGGCGATCGTCCGCACGGCGGTCGAGTCGCCTTCCGCCCGTGCGGGCAGCGTCTTTTCGGCCTCACCCCTGTCCCGGGAGCCGACCACGGCCGTAGTTTTCAGGTCGGTCTCGCCCAGCAGATCGATCTCCTGCTGCGGGGTGTCGCCCGCGACGATTCGATCGACGAACCATGCGGCCCCGTTGGGCGAGGGGCGGCGCACCGCCTCGGGCTGCCCGTCGTCGCCCGGTACGATCAGGTAGCGCGTGTTGAGCATGTCGAGTACGCCGTCGTCCAGGTCGTTCAGATAGCGGTCGATCAGGTCCTGATAGCGGGCGAGCTTGGCACCGTGGTATCCGCCCACCGAGCGGTGGAAGTAGGAGGTCGTGGCGTCGTTGAAGGGGCTGACCGTGAGGTTCAGTACCCGGTATCCCGGCTCCTTGTCCTCCATGATGGCCCGGTCGGCGGCCGAGGGGGTTACCTGCTGCCGGCGGGGTGACACGAAGTTCTCTCCCGAGAGGAAGCGCAGGTCCACCGGTACGAGGTCCAGCAGCATGACGGCCGCCAGCGTTCCCGCAAGGGCGAATTTCCCGATCCTGCGCAGGACGAAGAGTCCCACGCATCCGGCCGCCAGCAGGATCATCAGCAGCGAACGCCAGGCGTCGTGCCGCATCATCGCGGCCCGGTCGGCGGCCATCGCGTCGGCCGTTGCGGCGCCCCATTCGATATCCATGCCGCGGTCGATGTACTGCTGCATGTCGTTGGCCTGGAAGATGTGGTGGAACTGTTCGGTCATCATTTCGGCGCTTGCCTCGCGGCCGAAGTCGAAGAGGGCCGATCCGGCCACGGCGAAGAGCAGGCAGAGTCCGCCGGTGATTCCGGCGCTCCAGGCCAGGGCGCGCCATACCCGTTCGCGCGGGATCTCATCGCGCCACAGGCGCATAAGCGCCGCGGCTCCCAGCAGCGGTACGGCCCACTGCACGACGACGAGCGTCATCGAGACCGTGCGGAACTTGTCGTATCCGGGGAGCAGCTTGAAGGCCAGTTCGGTGAATCCCATTAGGTTGCGGCCCCATGAGAGCAGGATCATCAGCACGCAGACCGCCGCGATCCACCACTTGCTGCGGCCGGGCAACAGGATGAGCCCCAGTACGGCGAGGAAGATCGCCGCGGCGCCCAGATAGGTGGGCCCGCCGGTGTAGGGCTGTTCGCCCCAGTAGGCGGGAAGCTGCTGCGCCGCCTGCGCCATGCCGTAGGGCGTCAGCGCCGCGGCGACGGGGCCGTCCTCCGAGAAGGCGCGGGCCGAGTCGCTGCCCATGAAATCGGGGATCAGCAGGTTCCAGCTCTCGGCACGGCCGTAGCTCCACGCCGTCGCATAGGCCAGATCCAGCCCGCCGCTCCCGGCATCCCCGGCCGCCAGTTCCGAACCGCTGCGCGTGGTATCCTTCGCGTGCTGGGCGGTGTACCACAGCGGTGCGAAGTTCGAACCGAGCGCCAGCAGCCCTGCGGCCGCCAGCACCGCCGTACGTTTGGCGAAGGGTTTCAAGAGTTTCTCCCGCAAGGCGACGATGCCTTCGCTGAGCCAGAAAAAGGCGGCCGCCAGCAGGAAATAATAGGTGATCTGCGGATGGTTGGCGCCGATTTCGAGCGAAGCGAAGAGCGCCGTGAACGCTCCGCCCCACCCCGGACGCCCTCCGCGCAGCGTCATCCAGATGCCGCCCATCATCGGCGGCGCATAGACCAGCGCCCACATCTTGGTCAGGTGCCCCGCCCCGATGATGAGCAGGAAATAGGTCGAAAGGCCGTAGGCCAGCGACGGCACGATTCCCACCCACGGATCGATCTTCATCATGCGGAGCATCACCCAGAAGGCGCACATGGCAAAAAAGATGAGTCCGGCGGGGATCGGCACGGCCCGCGTCAGCGGTACGGCCGCATCCTTGACCAGTTGTGCGGGATAGCGCACGTCGACCAGATAGGCGGGCATACCGCCGAACATCGAACCGATCCACTGCGGGTCTTCGCCGTAGGCCTCGCGCGTCCGATGGATCTCGCGACTGGCCCCTTCGTACTGACGCACATCGTGTTGCGGCAGCACGTCGCCGCCGAACTGGGGCGCGAAATAGAGGGCCGCCAACGTGAAGAAAAGGAGTACGGCCACGGCCGCCGGCAAGAATTTTCTGAATAGAGTGGTCATAGCAGCGATTGTTCGTCGGTTCAAAGGTACGAAAAGTCGAGCGCAGAAGCAAGCGGCAACTTGATTATGCCGAGACGGAGTATCTAAGGCGAAGCCAAAGATACGAATAAGCCGAAGGCCATGCAAATAAATTTGCATTTGCTCGCGCTTATTCCTATCTTTGTCCTACAAAACGTCACCCGAGCTATGGTTACACTCGATGCGATACGCGGCCCCGTCGCGCAGGAACTGGAAGAGTTCGATGCGTTCGTCCGCCGGAATTTCAAGGTGGAGAACGAATTGCTTTCGGGCATGGTCGACTACATCCTCTCCTCGCGCGGCAAAGGCGTACGGCCGCTGCTGGTACTGCTTTCGGCGGCGTTGAACGCGCCCGCCGGCGGGCGCGGCATCGGGCAGCGCACCTATCTGGCAGCAATGCTCGTCGAGATCATCCACACCGCCTCGCTCATTCACGACGACGTGATCGACGAAGCGGACACCCGCCGCGGCCGCGCATCGGCCAACGCCAAATGGCAGTCGCGCAACGCCGTGGTGTTGGGCGACTATCTGCTGGCGCGCAACATGGAGCTCGGGATGCGCAGCGGGCAGTACGACCTGGTCTCCTACGTCATCGCCTCGATCGCCACGCTCTGCGAAGGCGAGCTGCTACAAAGCGACCGCGCCGAGCGCATGGAGATCACGCGCGACGCCTACCTGGAGATCATCTACAAGAAAACGGCCAGCCTGCTGGGCATCAGCGCCGGCGTGGGGGCGCTCTCGGCCGGCGCGAACCGCGAACAGGTCGCCCGGATGCGCCGCTTCGGCGACGCGCTGGGCATGGCGTTCCAGATCCAGGACGACATCCTCGACTTCACGCGCGGCGCCGAGACGGGCAAGCCGTCGAACAACGACCTGCGCGAACACAAGATCACGCTGCCGCTGCTGCTGCTGCTCGACCGTGCCGACGCGGCGCGGCGCGACGAGCTGCTCGCCCTGCTGGCACGCTGCCGCGAGGACGAAGCGGCGGTCGACGCCCTGCAACAGGCCGTCGAGGAGCAGGGAGGCTTGCAGGAGGCGTCGAAAGTGATGCAGAGCTACCTGCAACGGGCGACCGCGCTGCTGGCCGAATGGCCCGACGGTCCGATCCGCTCGGCCCTGGTCAACCTGTGCGCCTACGTGGCCGAACGCAACCGATAACGGAGAAAACCAATCTGAAATACTTTATGGAAACACAGAAAAAAAACTACGTTCTGCCCATTGCGATGATGTTCGCGCTCTTTGCGATGATCTCCTTCGTGACGGGGCTCCAAAACCCGATGGGAATCATCGTCAAGAACCAGTTCGGCGCGTCGAACTTCATGTCGCAGCTCGGCAACGCGGCCAATTTCATCGCCTACGCCTTCATGGGTCTGCCGGCGGGCCTGATGCTCCAGCGCATCGGCTACAAGAAGACGGCGCTCGCTGCCGTGGCCGTAGGCTTCATCGGCGTCGGCATCTCTTATCTTTCGGGTCTGATGTCCAGATTCAGCGTCTATCTGATCGGCGCCTTCGTTTCGGGTTTCTCGATGTGTATGCTCAATACGGTGGTCAACCCCATGCTCAATACGCTGGGCGGCGGCGGCAACCGCGGCAACCAGCTCGTGCAGTTCGGCGGTTCGCTCAACTCGCTGGCCGCCACGATCGTTCCGGTGCTGGTAGGTTATCTCATGGGGAACGCCGCACAGGCCACGATCAGCAACGCCGCACCCGCCCTGTTCATCGCCATGGGCATCTTCGCGCTGGCCTTCGTCGTGATGCTCGTGATGGAGATTCCCGAACCGTTCGCCCTGACGAACGAAAAGTCCGCCGAGAAGAACGAGCACAGCGCGCTGTCGTTCCGCCACTTCGTCCTGGGCACGGTAGCGATCTTCGTCTATGTCGGCGTCGAGGTGGGTATTCCCAACTTCGCCAACCTCTTCATGACTACCGACCTCGGGATCGACACCACCGTGGCCGGTTCGGTCGTCGGCACTTACTGGTTCCTGATGCTCATCGGCCGCTTCGCGGGCGGTCTGCTCGGCGCCAAGGTCTCGCCCAAGGCGATGCTTTCGACCGTTGCGTCGGCAGCCTGCCTGCTGGTCGTCTGCGCCATGCTCTGCCCCGTAAGCGCAGTGGTGAGCATGCCCGTCTTCCAGAGCGACATTTCGTTCGGCATGGCGCAGGTTCCGGTCAGCATCATGCTGCTCGTCCTCTGCGGCCTGTGCACCTCGGTGATGTGGGGCGGCATCTTCAATCTGGCCGTCGAGGGACTCGGCAAATACACCTCGGCCGCTTCGGGCATCTTCATGGTGATGGTCTGCGGCGGCGGCATCCTGCCCCTGATCCAGGGTCTGGTGGCCGACCACGCGGGTTACATGATGTCCTTCTGGGTGGTCTTCGCCGGTGTGCTCTACATCCTCTACTACGCACTCGCCGGACACAGGAACGTCAATACCGACATCAAGGTGGACTAAACCGTCTGCCGATCGGCAAAACGGGCCGGCCCGTTGCGATTGCAGGAAGGCGCCGGTCACATCACCACGCGCCGCGTGACGCTCCAGCGGCTCATCGCCCAGACGACGAGCGCGCTCGCGGCGAAGGCCGCGACGCTCATCCCCGCGAGCCGCACCCAGTCGGGCAGCGCAGTGCAGTCGAGCAGGTCGTAGCACACGGGGATCACGGCGAAGTGGCACAGATAGATGCCGAAGGTGAGCGACGCCAGACGCGAAAGCCACGGACGGGCGGCGACGGCGAGCTTCTGCACGACGACGAAGACGGGCAGCGTCATCATGAAGACGTTGATGCCGCAGAAGTACCACACGATCTCCAAATAGGCGAAATTACCCGGAAACCGGTTCTGCGTGGCGACGAAGCCCAGCGCCGTTATAAGGTAGCCGACCGCGAAGAGCGGCGCCATCACGCCGAGCGTCCGCCGCCAGCTCCACCGCAAGGGATAGCGCACCAGATAGTAGGCCAGCACCAGATAGCCGACGAAGCCCGAAAAATAGTAGAACGTCCCGTAGGCGTTCCAGTCGCAGACGCCCCACAGCCCCATGTTGCCGCCGTTGCCCGCATAGCCCAGCAGCGGTGCCGCCACCTCGACGTAGGGCAGCAGCAGCGCCGCGCCCCACACGGCCAGGAAGAGTTGCAGATCGCGCTGCGAAGCCTGCCGCAGCCATGCGCCCAGCACCGGCATCACGAGGTAAAGCCCCACGAGCATATAGAGATACCACAGCGGCGTGGTGTCGTAGTTGAAGTTGAAGACGAACGTATAGAGGCGCACGACGAGCTGGCGCACGGTATACGACGCCGGATCGACCGTCGGGCTCTGCGTAGCGGCGCCGAAGGTGTGGAGATAGGCGAAGAAGAGCAGCGGCAGCGCCAGCGACCAGAACAGGAGCGGCGGCACGATGCGGCCGATGCGCCGGCGGTAGAAGGCCCCCATCCCCTCGCCTACGGGCAGCAGCAGCACGCCGGTCATCATCACGAAGAGCGGCACGCTGCACCGGACCAGACTGCCGGCGAAAGCGCCGGTCAGAAACGCGCCGCGATCGGCGTCGAGCTGCCCCACGAAGGGGTCGCAGCAGTGGGCGAAAACGACCAGAAAACAGGCCAGCACACGCAGCAGGTCTACCCAGCCGATGTGCTCTCTGCGAGAAAACGAATCTTTCATCTATTCGAAGTTTAGTACGTTCCGGTTGCAAACAGAGGCCGCGCGCCGTCAGGGGCGCACGCCCATTTCGTCGAACTTGGCCGCCGCATGGAGGAAATGGGCCGTGATCCAGAAGACCGTCCATCCCTCGGCATATCCGCCACGGAACTGCGTCACGTCGCTCAGATCGCCGCGCTGTGCGAAATTCGTCTGCTGGATCTGTTCGCCCTGACGACCCCACGGATCGATCAACTGGCCGCAACTGCGGTACATCACGCGCGCCAACGACTGCAAGTTCTCGTCGTTCGTATACGTTCCCAGCCGGTAGAGTTCGGGGGCATAAAGCACGCCGTAGACGTCGAGATGCTGATTCTGGGGAGAGACCGATGTCCAGCCGCGCGTGCGTAGTCCACGGTCGGCCAGACGACCCGCCGGCAACGGGATGTCCCACACCACGGTATAGCTCAGACAGACATCGGCGGCATGTTGCGCACGCCGCAGCCACTCGGCATCGCGCGTATGCTCGTAGAGCGCCAGAAACCCCTGAAAAGCGGCCCACGCCCCCTCCTTGTCCTCGCCCGACGCGTCGAGCGTGCCGCCCCAGTAGGGCTCGTCCATCGACAGATGCCGTGCGGCATAATGGTCGGCGGCACGCGCCGCGGCAGCGGCATAACGCTCGCAGCCGAAAAGCTCGGCGGCGGCGAGCAGCGGCGCGATGAAAAAGGCTTCGGCCGTCGACCGCGGATGCCAGGCCGGATCGGCGACCCGCCGTGCGGCGAAGTCGCAGGCACGGCGCAGGAAGGCCTCCCATCGGGCCGTATCGTAGCCGCCCGTCCGGCGGGCCGAGCGGATCGCCAGCGCGAAATTGTACATCGCCTGCCCCATCGAAACCGGATCGGGCGACGACCAGCATTGCGAAGCGACATCGTACCGCACGCGAAACCCCTCCCCGTCGAAAGGCGCCCGCGTCAGGAAATCGAGCGACCGCTGCACCATCGCATGCATACCGACCGTATCGACCCCGAGCGCACCGAGATGTTGGAGGAAATAACCCGGCGCGGCGGCTTGTCCGCACCACCCCATCACGATCGCCCGCCGCGGCGCGGGATACATGTTGAATCCAGCGACCGGACCCTCGTCGATCCAGCGCGAACGCGTCATGAGGCATTTCGCCGCCACGATCTCCTC
>ERZ857521.3789-NODE-3789-length-11864-cov-3.236684_pt1 | contig 11864 bp, 15 predicted proteins | sample MGYA00519701_ERZ857521 | MGnify/ENA primary metagenome ERZ857521 (study PRJEB31778, sample SAMEA3449346) | human gut metagenome | biome: human gut; feature: human-associated habitat; material: faeces | place: United Kingdom | collected 2010/2012 ...
GCCCTGGAGGAGGCCGCTGACCTCCCGGAGGTACAGGAGATCCGGCAGATTATGCTGGAATCGGGCGCAGCTGGAAGCCGGATGACCGGTTCCGGGTCTGCGGTATTCGGGATCTTCCCCCGCAGCGAACAGCTGGAAAACGCCTCCCGCACTCTGAAAAAGCTGGGCTATTATACCCGCCGGTGCAGTCCGGTAGAATATGGCGCCACCATCACTGAATAATTTCCATTGATCAGTGCATACTTCTGGTATTCATTACCGGAATGGATGCACTGATTTTTCTTTTTGAAGGGAGTTTTTCATTGTGAAAATCCATATCGGCCGGCTGGAGCTGGCAGCTCTGATCGGGTTGGTTATCACGCTGGGGGTTTCCTCGGTGACTGGCTTTATGCGGGACTGTGCCGAGCTCCGGCAGGAGGTGCTGCGCATTCATATCCTGGCAGATTCGGATCAGGAGGCCGACCAGGCTGTCAAGCTGCAGGTGCGGGATGCCGTGCTGGAGGCGATCAATCAGGATTTCAGCGGCGATGGGACTCTGGAGGGGACCATCGCCTGTCTGGAAGATGAGATGGACCGCATTGAGGAAACAGCCAACGAAGTCCTGGCAGAGGCGGGCATGCCCTATCAGGCTAAGGCGGAGCTGACCGAGATGTATTTCACCACCCGGGAGTATGAGCGGGATGGCAGTACCTTCAGTATGCCTGCCGGGCGGTACCAGGCCCTGCGGATCACCCTGGGGAGCGGGGAAGGGCATAACTGGTGGTGTGTGGCCTATCCGCCCATGTGCATTGATGCCGCTGTGGAAGGACAGGCCGCAGTGGTGGAACAGGAGATTCTGGAACTGGAGCAGACTCCGGTCTACAAGCCCAAGCTGGCTCTGGTGGAGTGGGTGGAATCGCTGCGGGAAGCATGGGAACAGTGATACGGATTTTGCCGGAAACGCTTGACGGGATCAGCCGCGGTATTATATCATGGTAACCAGAAAACAAAAGGAGTTGGATACTATGAACTTTTCTGCTGCGGAATATACCCGTCAGGTACAGGAGGCGGCTGCCTATATCAAGGAGAAGCTGAACGGGCGCAAGCCTGAGATTGCCATTACACTGGGTTCGGGACTGGGAGACCTTGCCGAACAGCTGACCGATGCGGTACAGATTCCCTATGGGGACATCCCGCACTTCCCGGTATCCACTGTCGCCGGACACAAGGGACAGTTTGTAGTGGGAAAGCTGGAGGGACGGGAAGTTCTCTGCATGCAGGGACGCTTCCACTATTATGAGGGCTATGACCTCAAGCAGGTAACCCTGCCGGTGCGTGTGATGAAGCTGCTGGGGATCGGAACCCTGATCGTCACCAATGCTGCCGGCGGCATCAATACCGGATTCCGTCCGGGCAATCTGATGCTCATTGAGGACCACCTCAACCTCACCGGAGAAAACCCGCTGATCGGCGAAAACCTGGAGGCATTCGGCGAGCGCTTCTTCGATATGACCGTGGCTTATGACCGGGAATACCGTACTCTGGCTGAAAATCTGGCTGCGGAGCTGGGTATTCCGCTGCAGAAGGGCGTCTATGCCTGGCTCACCGGTCCCAACTATGAGACTCCGGCTGAGATCCGCTATCTGCGCACCATCGGCGCTGATGCGGTGGGTATGTCTACCGTGCCGGAAGTGCTGGTGGCACGGCACTGCGGCCTGAGGGTATGCGGTATCTCCTGCATTACCAACCTGGCTGCGGGTATGGGCGAGGGTCTGCTCTCCCACGAAGAGGTCAAGGAGACCGCTGACCGGGTCAAGGTTGATTTTATCCGCCTTGTCACAGCCCTGACCAGCCGGATGTGAGGAAGTACAGTGGTACGCCCGGCTGTGGAATCGGATCGGTGGCGCATTGCGGAGATCCTGGTCTTTGCCAAATGCATGGCTTACCGTCCGATTTTTCAGGATGATTTTTACTCCTTCCATCTGCTCAATGTCCATGACACCGCACAGGAAGTTGACCCGTCTGCGGCGCTGGTGTGGGAGGAGGACGGCATCCTCAAAGGAGTCCTCACCTTCGGTCCGGCACGGGATCAGGACTGCCTAAACTGCTGTGAAGTATATGAGCTTTACATAGATCCCTGCTTCCAGCGGGAGGGGATCGGCAGCCGTCTGATGGGCGAAGTGCTGGGGAAAGGCCCGGAATCAGCCGGTGGTGCTCTGGTGTCTGGAGCCCAACAGGGCTGCCCTGGATTTCTATCACAGCCAGAGCTTCTGTCCGGATGGCGCCCGCAGGCTGGTGGAGGGTACCCCGGTATGGGAGATCCGTCTGTGCCGCCCTGCACTGGAACCATTTTAACTGAATCAGATCCCGGATATCCCCTGTGTTTGCAGGGGATATTTATTTTTATCGGGAAAGGGTGCAGAATCCGGGAGCATGGCATGGACGGTGATGATTTTCAGCATGAAAAGCTGACTGAGGCGGGACAGGCGGACGCACTGAGCCGGAAACAGACGCATAAGATGACAGTGTACCGCACTGCGGTACCAATCCACACGATCCTGCCGGTGATGACCGGTTTTCTCCGTCCGGGGCCAAAGCAGATGATTAGACTGCCAGGTCCCGGGGAATGCTATAGCTGTAAGCCGGTATCAGCGGCGGAAATGAAAAAATTCGGAGCGTGATGGAGCGTGACTGTCAAACGAGGTGAAATATACTATGCGGATCTCAGCCCGGTGGTGGGATCGGAGCAGGGCGGTGTCCGTCCGGTACTGATTGTGCAGAACGATGTGGGCAACCGTTACAGTCCCACTGTGATCGCTGCTGCCATCACCAGCCGGCAGGATAAAGCCAAACTGCCCACCCATATCGATCTTCCGTCCGGAGGCTGCGGCCTTTCCCGGGATTCGGTGGTGCTGCTGGAGCAGATCCGTACCATAGATAAACAGCGTCTGCGGGAAAAGATGGGCAGCCTGGATGATACGGCAATGAGCCGGATCGATCAGGCCCTTTCGGTGAGTTTCGGACTGCGCGGCGGCCCCAGACATTCCTGACGCAAAAAATCCCTCTGGAAATCTTCCAGAGGGATTTTCTCATATACGATGGGATCAGTTGTTGCGGTCCAGCCAGATGGATGCGATCTGCAGGGCAGGGTAGAGGCCTTCCCGTTCCGCACGCTTTACAATGCGGTCCTTGGGGTTGATGGTGGGGTCAGTCGCCATGCACTGGACAACGATCTTGTTAGCCAGTTCCTCATCGCCGTCCTTCACAGTGGATACGATATTCATCAGTACCACATAATCCTGACCGGGATCACCATAATAGATGGTGCGACCACTGCGGACCAGAGGTCTGCCGCGATACATGGTATATTCACTCTTTTCATTTTTCACTGCCATATTGAATTCCTCCTGTATCTTGAATGTTCTGAATATACATAAAAACCTGGGGTCTGATTGGTAACTGAAAACAACTGTTTATGAAATGAGATACTTATGTAGTATATATTATATCATATTTCCCGAGAAAGGTAAAGAAACCTGCCGATGAAAATTTCCCTGTGCCGGGAACGGAAATATCTTCCGCTGTATACAGGAAAGAAAACCGTCCATGCTAAAAAGGAAGCCAGACAGAGAGGAGGAAGAATATGATGATCGACAGAATTTCCCTGCTGCTTGTTATCATCGGCGCCCTGAACTGGGGCAGCGTAGCCTTGTTCCAGTTGGATCTGGTGGCCTACCTGTTCGGCGGCTCCGACGCCATGATCAGCCGTGTTGTCTATGCACTGGTCGCACTGGGCGGCATCTGGTGCATTTCGCTTTTGTTCCGGGAACCGTCTGCCCGTCAGATCCAGGATCACTGATCCGGGGCCGGGCAAAAAAAGCCTTTAGCTTCTGAGTGGCTAAAGGCTTTTTTCATGCTTCCATTTTCCGATATACCGGGGACGGAACTGATAGATATAGGCACTGATGAGCCCGGTCAGGGCTTTGTCGTAATAAAAGAACATGAAGTTCCCCGCTCCCAGCAGGAAGTAAAGCCCATACGGTCCGTATTCCATCATTTCATCGGCTACATACTGCATGCCCAGGAACTGGATCATCAGGAAGTATACCAGCACCATCATACCGTTGAACAGGATATACTTTGCAGCCAGTTCCACCGGGCGCAGACGGATCTGCTCAATCAGCCCCTTGAGGATAGGATAGTATCCGAAGAAGAAGATAAAGACCAGCGCCGCTTCCTTGTCCGGAGCGATGAACAGGCTGAGCAGCGATACACTCACATAGACCATAACCGCTGTGGCCCGGTTCAGTTCCAGTACGACCACCACCAGCAATGTCCCTGCCATGGCAGGCAGGGCATAGGTGGCAAAGGGGAACACTCCGGTGAGAAACATCAGCAGCAGGCAGAGGGAAGAGGCAATTCCGCCTGCGGCAATCTGTTTGCTTTTGGACATTGACAGCGCCCCCTGTCAGCAGCAGCGGATGAGGTCGCCGCCCATGCATTCACAGCAGCAGTCAGCGCAGATCAGGGAGGTGCAGAGGTCACAGGAGCTGCAGCCGGGATTTCCGCCGTAGGTGTAGGTGCGGTATCCGCCGGCCGGCCGGGCATTCTGGCGCTGCCACATCATCTGATTGAGCGCCGCTGTATACTCCATATTGTTGGGGTCCATGCGGTTGGCAGTCTGGAAATGCTTCATGGCTTCCTCCAGCCAGCCGCGCTTGTAATGGATCACACCCTTGAGATAATGCCATTCCGCATTGCGTCCGCTCTGGGGAATGCCTTCCAGCAGCTCGTCGGCCTCAATGATCTTATTGAGGTTGATGAGCCGGCGGATATCGCCGAATTCCCCGGCATTGTAGCTGTTGTTATAGCTGTTGTAGCCAGCAGAGGAGGAATTGCCGCCTCCATTGCCCCGGGATACCCGCATTGACTGGATCATGTCGTAGGCTTCATTGATCTCCCGCATTTTTTCCTCTGCCAGGTCAGCCAGAGGGTTGTTGGCATAGTTATCCGGGTGATATTTTTTCGCCAGCTGCCGGTATGCCGCCTTGATCTCATCATCACTGGCATTGGGGGATACTCCCAGAACTTTGTAGGGATCAGTCATATTGTTTTCTCCTTCTTGGATACTATGGAATCAACCGTTTCCTTCATTCCCTGATAGAGAATATTGGCAAGGATCGGTTCAAAGCGTTTGAGTTCCAGCAGCTCAAAGGTTTTGGCTGCTTCGGCAATGGTCAGATACAGGGTACCGATGGCATTTTCGATCTGCTCTGGTCCGGCGGACTGGTCAGCCAGGAAGGGATTGTAGTTGCCCTTTTCCCGGTCGTCCTCCAGATCGTCCAGGGCGTCGCAGAGATAGACATACCGTCCCATCAGGTACCCCAGCCGTTCCAGCACCCGCTTCTGCATCGGGTCGTCCGACAGGGTAGAGAGCAGGCCGCTCAGGACCCGTGCGGTGGGTTCGCTGGCAAGGTCCGCGGAGGCGGTGCCGGCGGCTTCGGTTTCAGCCTGCAGGCGCATGTTGTCCCCGATGAGCTGATCCAGCTCCGGCTGGCGTCCGGCTGCCTTCTGATAGGCCAGGCGTGCCGCCGGGTAGAGTGCTGCCGCCCGGAGCCGGCTGGCAGTTCCGTGATCCTTGAGATCGTCCTTCAGCTTGTACCAGAGCATCAGTACGGCACAGTCACAGCAGCGGCTCTGGATTTCGCCGAGGTCTGCCATGATACAGCTTTTCAGAGGATTGGCGGCACATTTGCGCCGGGTGTAAACCGGCTTGTCCTCCGCCAGGGCCATCATCAGTGCGGCAAGGAAGGTAAAATCAAAGCTCAGGGTCATCCGGGCAGCTGGACCATATTCCCGGCCCAGTTCCCGGCAAAGCCCGCAGTAGATGGCCTTGTATGTTTCATACTCACTGATTTTCATGTCTGGTTTGTAGACACGGATATATCCAAACAAAAGCAGCCCTCACAGAAAATTGATCGTTTCAGACAGATATTTTAACTCAGTTCTGCAATAAATTGTACTATAAAGCAGGAGATAATTCATGAAATTTCTATGAACTGGAAGAACGCTGCCAGATTTTCCACCGGAACGGCCCTGGGAACCACCTCCGGATGACGGGCAGATTGCCTGCTTACAATTTTCAGGAGGATTTCCTGATTTTTCATGGATTGGATACAGATTTGATACAGAAAGGAATTGCAAGTTCAGGCCGGATGTAGTATGCTGTAAATGTCGAAATGCATTTTTCGACAGAATTCTGTAAAGCCGTCAAAGAGGTGATTGAATGAACTTTGGAGAAATGATGTCGGCTTTTCTGTGGCTGGCGGCGGCAATCATTCTGGCAATCGTAGAGGCGAACACGGTGCAGCTGGTGTCCATCTGGTTTGCGGTAGGCGCCTTGGCTGCAATGGTACCCGCGATCATCGGCATGGACTTTACAGCACAGTTTGCGGTGTTTACTGTGGTGTCCATTCTGGTGCTGGCAATTACCCGTCCGTTTGTCAAGAAGAAGCTCACGGTCCAGAAAACCGAAACCAATTCCAGGGCGCTGATCGGAAAGGTTGCCAAGGTGATCCAGCCGATCGATAATCTTCAGTCCCAGGGACGGGTTATGGTGGAAGATATGGATTGGAGCGCCCGCAGCGAGAACGGCGAACCGATCGATGTCGGAGAAGAAGTCCTGATCAAAGAGATCCAGGGCGTCAAACTGATTGTGGAGAAGATCTATTGATTGTTCCTGCCGGACAGTCAATAAAGAATATGGAGGGATTTTATTTATGCCGCAGTTGATTATGTTTCTGATCATTCTTGTCCTGATCGCTGTTGTAGTGGCACGCAATGTAGTCATTGTGCCGCAGGCAGCCGAGTATGTGGTGGAGCGTCTGGGCTCTTACAGCACCACCTGGGAAAATGGCCTGCACTTCAAGCTCCCGTTCATCGAGCGGGTTGCCAAGCGTGTCAGCCTCAAGGAGCAGGTAGTGGACTTCCAGCCCCAGGCTGTTATCACCCGTGATAACGTCACCATGCAGATCGATACCGTTGTGTTCTTCCAGATCACCGATCCCAAGCTCTATACCTATGGCGTAGAGCGTCCCATTTCGGCAATCGAGAACCTGACTGCCACCACCCTGCGTAACATCATCGGTGAGATGGAACTGGACCACACCCTGACCTCCCGTGATGTCATCAACAGCAAGATCACATCCACTCTGGATGTTGCCACTGACAAGTGGGGCATCAAGGTCAACCGGGTCGAGCTCAAGAATATTATTCCGCCCAGTGAGATCCAGGATGCCATGGAGCGCCAGATGAAGGCTGAGCGTGAAAAGCGTGAGTCGATCCTGCGTGCGGAAGGTGAGAAGCAGAGCCAGATCCTGGTAGCAGAAGGTAACAAGGAGTCGGAGATCCTGAAGGCAGAAGCTGAGAAGGAAGCCGCAATCCTGCGTGCTGACGCCGTTCGTGAGCAGAAGATCCGTGAGGCCCAGGGTGAAGCTGAGGCGATCAAGATGGTACAGCAGGCACTGGCTGAGAGTATCAAGGTCATGAATGAAGCCGCTCCCACCGAGCAGGTGCTGACTCTCAAGAGCCTGGAAGCCTTTGCAAAGGCTGCGGATGGTCGTGCAACCAAGCTGATTATCCCCAGCAATATCCAGTCCATTGCAGGTCTGGCAGCTTCGCTGAAGGAAGTTGTGGATACAGATGCAAAGCCGAAGGCATAAATTGTCTATTGGTAAAAACTGACGAATCCTGACAGAAATTTTTATTGAGTATTGCGGACCTCTACAATTCTTTGGTGTTTGCTGACCCTGAGATTGAAATGTGTGCAAAAATCATGTAAAATAAGAATAGAGTTTCTGAGAAGGGAGCGAATTTCGGCAATGATCGGAATCGGAATGTACAATTGTGGATTCGGTCAGGGCCGGAGTGCAGCCTTCCCGGGAATGCTGTCCAATCTGCTGTAATGATAACAGGCCGTGGCGTAGTGCGCCATGGCCTTTGTTATTTGTACCGGAAACAGGTAAATCCGGTCGATTGCAGCAATGGAAAAACAGGGAAAACAGGTAACAAAAACAAAAGGAGAAACAACATGATGAAAAAAGTTGCAGTGATCATGGGCAGTGACAGCGATCTGCCGGTTGTTCAGGGCGCGATCAGCAAACTGCGGGAGTTCGGTGTGGAAGTTGAGGCACATGTCATGTCGGCCCATCGCACTCCGGAGCAGGCAGCTGCCTTCTCCAAGAACGCCCGGGAAAACGGCTTTGGCGTTATCATTGCCGCAGCTGGCAAGGCTGCTCATCTGGCAGGCGTACTGGCTGCACACACCACCCTTCCGGTTATCGGAATCCCCATCAAGTCCTCTACTCTGGATGGTCTGGATGCCCTTCTGGCTACTGTTCAGATGCCTTCCGGCATTCCGGTTGCCACCGTTGCCATTGATGGAGCGGAAAATGCTGCTATCCTGGCAGTACAGATGCTCTCGCTGAGTGAACCGGCTCTGGCTGAAAAGCTGGATGCCATGAAGCGCAGCATGGAGGAAAAGGTACTGGCTAAGGATGCTGCTCTGGCAGAGAAACTGGCATAACAAATCAGGCGTTTTTTACGGAAAGGCAGGAGGATACAATGGGAATTCATGAAGAATGCGGTCTGTTCGGCATCTATGACGGCTCTGCTTCAGCCAATGTGGCACTGAGCACATATTATGGACTGTATGCACTGCAGCATCGTGGTCAGGAGAGCTGCGGCATTACAGTCAACGATGATGGCATACTCACTTCTTATAAGGATGTGGGTCTGGCCCATGAAGTTTTTGACCAGGATCGGCTGCTCTCGCTGGGGAAGGGCAAGATGGCAATCGGCCATGTCCGTTATTCGGGCGATGGCGTTGCCAACCGCCTGAATGCCCAGCCGCTGATGGTGCGCCATATCAAGGGGCCGCTGGCTGTGGCTCACAACGGCGCGCTGATCAATGGTCATGAGCTCAAGGAAGAGCTGGAGATGACCGGTGCCATCTTCCACACCACCTGTGATGCGGAGATCATTGCCTATATGATCACCCGGGCTAGACTGGCTTCCAAGTCCATCGAAGAGGCTCTGGAAATTGCCATGACCAAGCTCAAGGGTGCATACTCTCTGGTCATCATGTCCCCCAAGAAGATCATTGCGGCCCGTGACCCCCAGGGCTTCCGTCCGCTTTGTCTGGGCACCATTGACGGCGGCTATGTAGTAGCCTCCGAGACCTGCGCTCTGGACAGCATCGGCGCCAAGTTCCTGCGGGATGTGGAGCCGGGTGAGATCGTGATCCTGGACGAAAACGGTCTGCGCAGCAATCGTACCCACTGCGGCGGCAAGACCGGACTGTGCGTCTTTGAATATGTTTACACTGCCCGTCCCGACTCGGTGATCGATGGTGTCAGCGTTCATGCTGCCCGTCTGAAGGCCGGTGCGATCCTGGCTCAGGAGCATCCGGTGGAGGCAGATGTGGTCATCGGCGTACCGGATTCCGGCCTGGATGCAGCCCTCGGCTATGCCCGGGAGAGCGGCATTCCTTACGGCATCGGCTTTATCAAGAACCGCTATGTAGGCCGTACCTTTATCCTGCCCACTCAGGCGGAGCGTGTGGAAGCTGTCCACATCAAGCTGAATGTTCTGGCAGATACCGTCAAGGGCAAGCGTGTCATTATGGTGGATGACTCCATTGTCCGTGGTACCACCAGTGCCAATATCGTCCGGATGCTCCGGGAGGCTGGCGCCACCGAAGTCCACATGCGGGTTTCCTCGCCGCCGTTCATCAATCCCTGCTACTTCGGCACCGATATTGATGACAAGGACAAGCTCATTGCCTGCAAGATGTCCATTGAGGAGATCGGCAAGCAGATCGGTGTGGATTCGCTGGGCTATCTGAGCGTAGACGGCATCAAGCGGATTGCTGAAGGCGCCCACTGTGATTTCTGTACTGGCTGCTTCACTGGCGTGTATCCCATCGAAGTGCCGGAGAAGATGCCGGTGGACAAGTTTTGCTACAAAATCAGCGAAGAAGTCTGACTTTATAAAATAACAGCCGTAAAACGGCAGAACGGAGATCGAATATGAGCAGTTACAGCGACAGCTATAAAGCAGCCGGTGTGGATGTTACAGCTGGTTACCGGGCTGTGGAACTGATGAAGAAGCATGTAGCCCGGACCGTCACTTCCGGTGTACTGGACACCATTGGCGGATTCGGCGGTATGTTTGAACTGGATCTCACCGGTATCGAAAAGCCGGTGCTGGTATCCGGTACCGACGGTGTCGGCACCAAACTCAAGATCGCGTTTCTGATGGATAAGCATGACACCGTGGGCATCGACTGTGTTGCCATGTGTGTGAATGATGTCATCTGCTGCGGTGCCAAGCCGCTGGTATTCCTGGACTATATTGCCCTGGGCAAGAATGTTCCGGAAAAGGTGGCAGAGATTGTTTCGGGTGTGGCAGAGGGCTGTGTCCAGGCTGGCTGCAGCCTGTCCGGCGGCGAGACCGCTGAGATGCCCGGTTTCTATCCCGAGGATGAGTATGACCTGGCTGGCTTCACTGTGGGCGTTGTGGACAAGTCCCGGATCATCGACCGGGAGCGGGTTCAGCCTGGCGATGTGATCCTGGGTCTGTCCTCTTCGGGTGTTCATTCCAATGGCTTCTCGCTGGTGCGCAAGGTCTTTGACCTCACCTCCAAAGAGGCAGTGGAGCGCTTCTATCCTGAGCTGGGCAGCACACTGGGCGAATGCCTGCTGGCTCCCACCAAGATCTATGTCAAGCCCATGCTGGAACTGATGCGTCAGGTACCGGTCAAGTCGGTGTCCCATATCACCGGCGGCGGCTTCTATGAGAATATCCCGCGGGCGCTCAATGACCGTGTCACTGCCCGGATCGACAAGGCATCGGTACCGGTACTGCCCATCTTCCGTCTGCTGCAGAAAACCGGCGGCATCAGTGAGCATGACATGTTCAACACCTTCAATATGGGCGTTGGCATGTGCGTGATCGTGGCTCCTGAGGATGCGGATCGTGCCATGGAGATCCTGCGCAGCCAGGGTGAACAGGTCACTGTGATCGGTGAAGTGGTTCCCCGTGGAGAAAGCGAGATTGAGATATGCTGAAGATCGCGGTACTGGTATCTGGCGGCGGCACCAACCTGCAGGCGCTGATCGATGCTCAGGAAGCAGGGAAGAACCCCAACGGCAGAATTGTGCTGGTGGTTTCCTCCAACAGCAAGGCCTATGCGCTGGAGCGGGCCCGTCAGCACGGCATTGAAACCGCAGTCCTGCCCCGGAGAAAATATGCCACCACCGAGGACTATGATCAGGCGCTGCTTGCCCTGATGCAGGAGCATGAGATCGACCTGATCGTTCTCGCCGGCTTCATGTGCATTCTGGGCAGCACCTTCACCAGAGCCTATGACCGGAAGATCGTCAATGTGCATCCGTCGCTGATCCCGTCCTTCTGTGGGGATGGGTTCTATGGACTGCATGTGCACGAAGCGGCTCTGGCCTATGGCGTCAAAGTGACCGGCGCCACTGTACATTTTGTAAACGAAGTGACCGACGGCGGGCAGATCATCATGCAGAAAGCCGTGGAAGTCCTTCCGGACGATACCCCCGAAACGCTGCAGCGCCGGGTAATGGAGCAGGCCGAATGGGAGATCCTGCCCCGTACCGTGGCGATGATCTGCAGCGGAGAGATCAAGTAACCCAATAAAATACTGGAAGAAAGGTCGATCAATATGAAAAAGAGAGCATTGCTCAGTGTTTCGGACAAGACTGGCATCGTAGAGTTTGCCCGTCAGCTGGAAGAGCTGGGATATGAAGTAGTTTCCACCGGCGGTACTGCCCGCACTCTTCAGGAGAATGACATCG
>ERZ857521.3792-NODE-3792-length-11861-cov-3.365577_pt1 | contig 11861 bp, 5 predicted proteins | sample MGYA00519701_ERZ857521 | MGnify/ENA primary metagenome ERZ857521 (study PRJEB31778, sample SAMEA3449346) | human gut metagenome | biome: human gut; feature: human-associated habitat; material: faeces | place: United Kingdom | collected 2010/2012 ...
CGTCAAGAGCCTGTCGGTCGGCGAAGGAGATTACGTCACGGTAGGCCAATCGCTTGCGACCGTTTCGCAGAACCGCAAGCTCGTACTGAGAGCGGAAGTGTCGCAGAAATACGCGGGCAGACTGCGTGCCGTGACGAGCGCCAATTTCGAAACGCCTTACGACGGCCGCGTCTACTCGCTCGCCGAGATGGGCGGACGGCTGCTGTCGGTCGGCAAGGGCTCGGACGGGACGTCGGCCTACATTCCCGTCACGTTCGAGTTCAACAACGGCGGAGAGGTGATCCCCGGCTCTTTCGTCGAGGTCTTTCTGCTCTCGGCGCCCCGGCCCGAAACGCTGGCCGTTCCGCTCAGCGCCGTAACGGAAGACCAGGGCGTCTACTCGGTCTTCGTGCAGCTCGATCCGGAAACATACGTCAAAAGGGAAGTCAAGCTGGGCGCGTCCGACGGCACCCGGGTGCAAATCCTCGAAGGCCTCTCGTCCGGCGAGACGATCGTCAGTCGAGGAGTCGCCCAAGTCAAGATGGCCTCGTTCTCAGGCGCCATACCCGGCCACACTCACTCCCATTAGAACCGTCCGGACATGCTGAACCGAATCATCGAATTCTCATTACGCAACCGGATGTTGGTAATGATCGCGGGCGTCGTGCTGCTCGTCGCAGGCACGTACACGGCCCGCAAAATGGAAGTGGACGTTTTCCCGGACCTGAACGCGCCGACGGTCGTCGTGATGACCGAGGCGAGCGGCATGGCGGCCGAAGAAGTCGAGCGGACCGTGACCTTCCCGATCGAAACGGCCGTGAACGGAGCGACCGACGTGCGTCGCGTCCGTTCGAGCTCGACCTCCGGCTTCTCGGTCGTATGGGTCGAGTTCGACTGGGGAACCGACATCTACCTGGCCCGCCAGATCGTATCCGAAAAGCTGGCTGCGCTGAACGAGACGCTTCCGAACAACGTCGGGACGCCGACGCTCGGACCGCAGTCGTCCATCCTGGGCGAGCTGATGATTATCGGCCTGACCTCGGACAGCACTTCGCTCGAAGAACTGCGGACACTGGCCGACTGGACGATCCGCCCCCGGCTGCTCTCGACCGGAGGCGTAGCCCAGGTGACCGTCATCGGCGGCGATATCAAGGAGTACCAAATCCTGCTGGACCCTGCCCGGATGAAACATTTCGGCGTCACGACGGGCGAAGTGCTCGGCGTGGTCGAGAACCTGACCCGCAACTCAAGCGGAGGAATTCTGAACCAGCACGGCAACGAATACATCATCCGGGGCATGCTCTCGACGGCCGACGAGGACGAAATGGGACGAGCCGTGATCCGCATCGAGAACGGCCTCCCCATTACGCTCGAACAGGTGGCCGACGTGCGGATCGGAGCCAAGACGCCCCGGCTGGGCACGGCATCCGAACGCGGCAAGCCGGCCGTGCTGATGACCGTCACGAAGCAGCCTAACACGAACTCGCTCGAACTGACCGAAAAACTCGACCGGGCCGTCGCCGAACTGAGCGAGACGCTGCCTGCGGACGTGCACGTATCGACCGACTCGTTCCGTCAGGCCCGCTTCATCGAAGGCTCGATCGACAACATTCAGAAATCGCTGTTCGAAGGAGCGATCTTCGTCGTGATCGTCCTGCTGGTCTTTCTGATGAACTTCCGCACGACGGTCATCTCGCTGGTCGCGCTGCCGCTCTCGCTGCTCGTCTCGATCCTCGTGCTGCACTACCTCGGGCTGACGCTCAACACGATGAGCCTCGGCGGCATGGCCATCGCCATCGGCTCGCTCGTCGATGACGCCATTGTCGATGTGGAGAACGTCTGGAAGCACCTGCGCGAGAACCGGCAGCTGCCGACAGCACAACGCCGCCCGGTCATCGAGGTGGTCTTCGACGCCTCGCGCGAGGTGCGCATGCCGATCCTCAACTCGACACTCATCATCGTCGTCAGCTTCATCCCGCTCTTCTTCCTCTCGGGCATGGAGGGGCGCATGCTCATCCCGCTGGGCGTGGCCTTCATCGTGGCGCTCTTCGCCTCGACAATCGTGGCCCTGACGCTCACCCCCGTGCTGTGCAGCTACCTGCTCGGCGGGCGGCGCGACGGAGGCATTCCGAAGGAGGCGTTCGTCGCCGTCTGGCTCAAAAAATACTACCGCAGCGCCCTGCTCTGGGCACTCAACCACAAACGGAGCGTGCTCTCGGCCACTGCCGTGCTCTTCCTCGCCGCACTGGGCACCTTCTTCACGCTCGGGCGGAGTTTCCTGCCCTCGTTCAACGAGGGGTCGTTCACGATCAACGTCAGCACCCTGCCGGGCATCTCGCTCGAGGAGTCGGACCGCATCGGACGGCAGGCCGAGGAGCTGCTGCTCTCGATCCCCGAAATCCGGACCGTGGCCCGCAAGACGGGCCGCGCCGAGCTCGACGAGCACGCCCTGGGCGTCAATGTCTCGGAGATCGAGGCACCGTTCGAACTCGACGGCCGCTCGCACCGCGAGCTGCTCAACGACGTGCGGCAGAAGCTCTCGACCATCGTAGGGGCCAACATCGAGATCGGACAGCCGATCAGCCACCGCATCGACGCCATGCTGAGCGGCACGCAGGCCAGCATCGCCATCAAGCTCTTCGGCGACGACCTGAACCGCATGTTCTCGATCGCCAACCGCATCAGGGAGGAGATCTCCGGCGTTGAGGGCATCGCCGACCTGAACGTCGAGCAACAGATCGAGCGTCCGGAACTGAAGATCGTTCCGCGACGCGAAATGCTCGCACGCTACGGCATCACGCTCCCGTCCTTCAACGAATTCGTCGCCGTAAACATGGCCGGCGAGGTGGTCTCGCAGGTCTACGAACAGGGCAAGACCTTCAACCTGGTGGTGCGCGCCGACGAGGCGAACCGCGGCTCAATGGAGCGGATCCGCGACCTGATGATCAACGACGGCGAGGGCAACCCCATCCCGCTCTCGTACGTGGCCGACGTAGTCTCGTCGAGCGGTCCGAACACGATCAACCGGGAGAACGTCAAGCGCAAGATCGTCATCTCGGCCAACACCGACGGCCGCGACCTGCGCAGCGTGGTGAACGACATCCGCGAACGTGTCGATGCATCGATCGAGCTGCCCGAGGGCTACCACATCGAATACGGCGGACAGTTTGAAAGCGAGCAGGCGGCCAGCCGCACGCTGCTGCTCACCTCGCTCATGAGCATCGTCGTGATCTTCCTGCTGCTCTACATGGAGTTCCACAACCCGCTGCAGAGCGGCGTGGTGCTGCTCAACCTGCCGCTGGCGCTCATCGGCGGCGTCTTCGCCCTGCGCCTGACCACCGGCGAGGTGAGCATCCCGGCCATCATCGGCTTCATCTCGCTCTTCGGCATCGCCACACGCAACGGCATGCTGCTGCTGAACCGCTACAACCAGCTGCGCGACGCAGGCACGACACTCCGCGAGAGCATCGTCGAGGGTTCGCTCGACCGCCTCAACCCCATCCTGATGACGGCCCTCACCTCGGCACTGGCCCTCATCCCGCTGGCGCTGCGCGGCGACCTGCCGGGCAACGAGATCCAGAGTCCGATGGCGAAGGTCATCCTCGGCGGACTGCTGACCTCGACCTTCCTGAACGCCTTCATCATCCCGATCGTCTACGAGTGGATGCACCGCCACGACAAACCCGCAAACCCGGAAAACCGATAGAGCCATGATACGACAGATTCTTTTTCTCGCCGGCCTGTTCCTGTGCATGCCCCAGGGCGGCAAGTCCCAGCCGATCGACGAGCTGCTGCAGCAGATCGAGCGGAACAACAAGTCGCTGCAGGCGCTCCGCCAGGAAAACGAGGCGGCCCGGCAGGAGATCCGGAGCCAGAACAACCTCGAGGACCCCTCGGTCGAATACAGCCCCTTCTACACGAAGGGTACCGACGGCATGTCGAGCTCGGAACTGGTCGTCTCGCAGGGCTTCGACTTCCCGACGCGCTACGCCGCCCGCCGCAAATCGGGGCAGCTGCAGAGCGAGTATCTCGACCGCCAGTATCTGGTCGCCCGCCGCGACCTGCTGCTCGGGGCCCGGCTGCAGTGCCTCGACTTGATCCGCCTGAACCGCACGCGCGAACTGCTCGAGGCCCGGCTGCGGAATGCCGGGGAGCTGCTTGCGCTCTTCGAGAAGCGGCTCGAAGAGGGCGATGCCTCGATCCTCGAGGTGAACAAGATCCGCATGGAACGCATGAATGCCACCACCGAATTGGCACAAAACGAGTCGGCCCGCCAACAGGCCCTTGCGGCGCTGCAGGCGATGAACGGTGACCAGGCTGTGGCATTCGGCGTGACGGAGTACCCCGAGGCCCCGGCCGTCGAGGAGTACGACCGCCTGCGCGACGAGCTGCTGGCGGCGGAACTCGAGGTGCAGGCCTCGGAGTCGGCCGTGCGTGCCGCCGGGCAGGAGGTCCGGCTCAACCGCCAGAACTGGCTCCCGTCGCTCGAGGTCGGATACCGCCGCAACACGGCCCTCGACGAGGCCAGCAACGGATTCCTCGTCGGCGCCTCGTTCCCGATCTTCTCCAACCGCCACAAAAGCCGCATGGCCCGGGCCCGTTACTCGGCCGCACAACTCCGTTCGGAGGAGGTCCGCCTGCAGGCCGATGCCCGCATCCGGGCGCAGTACGACGAACTCGGCCGCCTGCAGGAGACGATGCAGACCTACGACACAGCCCTGATGCACACGACGCTGGAGATGCTGCGCCGTGCGGTCGAGGACGGACAGCTCTCGGTAATCGAATACTACACCGAAGCCGACGGCATCTACCGCAACCTGCAGACCCTCGAGGAGCTCGAAAACCGCTACCACGCGCTGCTGGCCGAACTCTTCCGCAACAGCCTCTGAGCGGAGCGCCCCGAAAAAACCGGGAGCCGGTACCCTTGCGACAGGGTGCCGGCTCTTTCCTTTTTGAATCAGGGATATGCCCAAAGGCCTGTCGGGGCAGGCGCCCGACTACCGGAAGAGAATCTCATCGACAAAAAGATAGGGAATGCTGCCCGCGCCACCGTGCCACGAGGGGATAGGTCCGTAATTCTCGATTCTTATCCGCCAGTAACGGGCGCTGCGGGCATCGAAGCCAAGCGTCGGACGGTAGAGCCGCTTCTGCCCGGCATCCAGCCGCAGCGGGTCATAACCGACCTCCAGCGGAGTCAGCCGTTCGGGATCGTCGCCCGCCCACAGCCGGATCCGACCCGGCGGGAAGATCCACACGTCGGTATTGACGAGGTAGCCGACCATCAGCTCGGAGAGCGTCAGGGAACGCCCCATGTCGATCACGGCATCCAGATCGCACGCCCTGCCGGCGAAACCGCTCCAGCCACCCTCCGAAAATTCGATCGCCCCCCAACGTCCGTCGATCAGTTCGCTGCCGTCCGGGGCTCCGTACGTGGAGGTGGGGTCACGCAGCTCGATCCGCGGATAACCCTCCGGCAGGGCGGCCATCGGCGTTTCTACATAGTGCGCCACAAAGGGGTCGCTCGGGAGTCGTCCCCGCCGGAAAGCCACGGCGCACAGGGTGGCATCCCCCCCAAGCGGAATTCCCCGCTCCGCATCGTAAAGCGGCGACGAGGCCGTCGGGATGCTGCCGTCGAGCGTATACCGGATGGCAGCCTGCGGAGTCTCGCAACGCAGCCGTACGGTCTTCCGCCCCGAAAAGAGCCACTCCCCCTGCTCGTCGTAGACCGAATGGCAGGGAGTGTGGCGCGACTCCCCTCCCAGGCGGCGGTCCACCCGTGCCACGGGACGGTCCGATGCGGCGTGTCCCCACTGCGGATCGGGCGTATCGCCCATCTCCAGCACCAGTTCGCCGCCACGCATGAGCTGCTCATGGGCGATGTAACTCTTCCCGTACGGTCTGCCGTTCAACCAGGCCCGGCGGACATAGCAGTTCCGCTCCGAGTTGTTCACCGTCCGCACCGTGAAGCAAACCCCGTCGCCGAGGTGCAGCGTGGCCCGATCGAAAAGCGGCGAACCGATGATGTAGCGCATGTCGCCCGGACAGACGGGATAGAACCCCAGCGAACTGAAGACATACCAGGCCGAGAGCTGCCCCAGGTCGTCGTTATTGACCAAGCCCTCGGGCGTCGTGTCGTACTGCGTCTTCAGGATTTCGCGGATGACGGGACAGGCCTTGTAGGGCGCCCCGGCATAGGCATACAAATAGGGCATGTGATGCGAAGGTTCGTCCCCGTGGCCGTAATGGCCCAGGAACCCCGAAATATCGACGTGCTGCTCGCCTTCGATCGAGACTTCGGTGTGGAACAGCCGGTCGAGGAATGCGACAAATGCGGCATCGCCCCCGTGCAGGGCGATCAGCTCCGTGACGTCGTGCGGCGCATAGGTCGAGTAGCCCCACAGGTTTCCCGATATGTAGTTGCGGATGAGCGGAGCCCAGCGGGTCGTATCGGGAGACGAGAGAAATCCCGTCGTGGAGCGCGGATAGAGGTAGCCGTCGTCCGGCGAGAAGAGGTTCCGGTAACCGGCCGACCTCGCCTCGAAGCGGCGCGCCTCCCCGCGGCGCCCCAGGAAGCGGGCAACGCGCGAGATCGTCCAGTCGTAGTAGTTGTACTCGGTGGTCTTGGAGACGGAACAGCCGATCTCGGCCGGAACGAAATTCCAGCGCAGGTAGTGGTCCATGCCGCAGGGGCCGTAGGTCTGGCTGTGCTTGTCGTTGCTCGTGGCGGCATGGCACATGGCCCGGTAAGCCCCCTCGACGTCGATGCCCGGAACCCCCTTCAGGATGGCATCCGCCAGGATCGGCACCGTACTGTAGCCGATCATGCAGATATTGTCGTGTCCCAGACACTCCCACACGGGCAGCTCCAGCCCGGCCACCGTATGCCTCGACACCAGCGAATTGACCATGTCGGCGCTCTGTGCGGGTGCGGTCAGCAACAGCAGCGGATGCTGGGCCCGGTAGGTGTCCCAGGCCGAGAAATTGCTGTACTGCGGGAAAGGGGAGTGCAGCCGCCGCCCCTCGACGCAGTAGGCCCCGTCCACATCCGAGATGAGGTTGGGCGAGAGCGAGGCGTGGTAGAGCGCCGTGTAGAAGATCGTCGCCTCACGGTCGGAGGCCCCCTCCAGCCCGATGCGCGAGAGCTGCCGCTCCCAGGCCTCCCGGGCCTGCTTCCTCAACTCGTCGAAGGAGCGCCCGGCCGCCTCGGCCTCGAGGTTCCGCCCGGCGCCTTCGGCCCCGACGAACGAAATGCCGACCTGCACGCCGATCCGCTCGCCGGGTTTCAGGTCGCGGTACTCGACATAACCGATCGGGTCGTCCGCATCGTCCGTCTCGCGGAAACGGTCGAAGGGCCGGGAGAAGCGGGCGTGGAAGTAGACGGTGCGCGCCCCGGCAACCCCTTCGCCCACACGCTTGAAGCCGACGACCGTCACCGAGTCGATCACCGCGACGGAGATTCCCTCCACCCGCTCCATCAGGTTATGGCTCGGGTCGATCATGATCCGCCCGACACCGCCTCTGCGGAACGTATAGCGGTGCACCCCGACGCGGGGCGTGGCCGTCAGTTCGACAAAGATATCCTCGTCGCTCAACAGAACGGCATAGTATCCCGGGGCGGCCCGCTCCGAGTCGTGCGAGAAGCGCGAACGGTAGCCCCCGTCGGGATTCTCGTCCGGGCGCTCAACTGCAGCTCTCCGCCGGCGGGCATGAAGAGGATGTCCCCGAGCCCGGAGAGCCCGGCCCCGCTGATGTGCGTATGGGCAAACCCCTTGATCACATCGTCGTCGTAATGATATCCGGCACACCGTTTCCACGAGGAGAAGTCGTTGCTGGGGCTGAGCTGCACCATGCCGAAAGGCGTGGTCGCCCCGGGATAGGCATGCCCCTTGCCGCCCGTCCCGATCATGGGATCGACCCGTTCGACGGGGCTTTGGGCGGCACAATACCCTCCCAGCAGGAGGGAAAGCAGGATGAAGACGCAGTGTTTCGACATGGCTGGCGACAAAAGGGAGGTGTCAGTTCGTTTGGTAAAGGATCGGCAGGGGCGGTTCGTCGGCCGACTCGGCCACCGGAGCCTGTTGTTCGAGGGGAATGCCTGTCAGCCGGTTGCGCAGCACCTTCAGCCCGTGCACCGGTGCGAACCAGACGCTCACCACTGTTCCCAGGCTGCCCCGGTCGGGCATGAGGGAGGCATAGAGCTCCATGTAACGGTCGAACAGACGCAGCGAACGGTTGCAGAGTGAGGCTGCCGCGGCCCGATCCTGTTCCGACAGGCTCCCGTGCGTGCTCCGCGTGAAGGGTTCCAGGGCGGATGCATGCCGGAAAGCCTCCAGATAGAGGATCGAACAGTCGATCCGGTTGGCCAGCAGATCCAGGTACTCCAGTCCCGGGAGACTCCTCGTTCCGGCCCGGACCGCTGCGATCCGGGCTCCGGCCGCCGCATAGAGCGCACTGCAACGGTCGATGTTCTCGCGCTTCATCCATGTGAACAGACCGCCGTTCGACCAGGCGCCCACCCAGCAGAAACCGATGTTGCCCAGATTCACCGTGGCATAGCTGTCGCCCTCGTTGATCAGGCGCATCGCCTCGGCATAGGTCTCCGCATCGCGAATACCCAGACGGCGGGCATACTCCTCATAGAATGCCCCGCGGGAGACACCCCGAGAAAGGCAGGCGTCCGCGGCAAAACGGAACGTCGTCCGGTTCTCCGCACTCCGCCAGTGGTTGAAGCAGATGCTGTGCAGCATCTCCCCGCCGCCGAGCCGCTCCACATGGCCGAACAGCCGCTCCAGCCCGTCGATCGCGTTCTGCTGCATGTACATCAGGCCGTCGAACTCGATCCACGAATAGATCTGGGTGCGCCGCAGATCGGCCGGGTCGGAGACGATCCGCTCCACGGCCGCCGCCACCCCGTCGCTGCCGTGCGACGGCATGATCGAGATATCGTGGCCGGGCAGATACTTCAACGCCAGGTGGTAGGCCGGACCCACCTGGTCCGGGATGCTGCAGTAGATGCCCAGAACGAACTTCCGGATCCCCTTCATGCCGGGATCGCACTCCATCCTCCGGATGGCCTCCATGTTGGTCCCGATCTGGTGGTAAAGTTCCGCCATGTCGGGCTGGCGATCCCGGATGGCGTTCATGACCAGCGTATCCGACAACACGTCGGAGGGAAAGAACTCCAGCAGTTTGGCCTGAACCTCTTCGGCCGTGCAGGAGGGTCCCCAGCCACCGGTCTCCTCGGTCATGAGCTCCAGCGCATCGATCCGGGGATAGGTCCGGGCGATGATCTGCCCGAGGCGGACAGCACGTTCGACGGTCGAATGGCGCGGCTCGTAGGAGAACTGGACATAGAGTCCGAGCGACTTGGCGTAATCGAGCAGCTCGCCCATCCAGGCGACGGCCCGTTTACTCCGTTCGGGCACATCGTCGTAGCAGGGTTCGATATCCGGGATGCAGAAGATCGACCGGTTCTCGCGATTGACGGATTTCAGGAAGGGACTGTCGGAGAAGTCGTGGCGGTGTCCGTAGAAGAAACTGCCGGCATAGTTGGTCGAATCCTGCGAAACCGGCTCCTCGTGCCACATGAAAATGTAGCTGTGAACCACGAACTTGTTGAAGCGCATGCGCACGAGGTTCTCCAGATAGCGCTTGGCCTGATCGATCGGGTAGGAGGATATGTCCATCGGGAAGTTCACGTGCTGCCGGATACCCCGCCACCGGACATTGGGACGGATCCGCACGTCGGCATGGTCGAGCGCCGCCAGATCGGCCCGTTCGGGGCGAGTGACGCCCGTGATGTCGAACAGGAAGCCCATCCGTTCGAGCAGCGTATGGAGTCCGTTGGTCACCGAGATCGGATCTCCGCCGTATACGGTGATCCGGTGGCCGTCCTCGCTCCGATAGCCGAAGCTCCCGTCGTCGATCGACGGATCGCACTCCAACCGGATCCGGCAGTTTCCTTCGAGTTCCGTCCCGGCAATGGCCGGCGCGAATAAGGCGTCGATTTCGGAGCGCGCAAAGGCAAGTTCCCCGGGTTCGCAACCCGAGCAGGTCGTTTTCACCCCGGCAGCCCGCACGACCGGAGCGGCGAGGCAGAACAGGGTGATGCACAGACTATTCAGCAGATGTCTCATGTCACTCGATGATGTAGGTTTCGATGGCGTACGGGGCCAGTTCGATAACCGGAGTCTCCTCGCCGGAGCTTCTCTCGAGCAGGTCCGCATGCCGTATTCTGTCGTATCCGGAGGCCGCCGTGAAGGGGACACACACCGGCTCTCCGCTGCGGTTGTAGAGGCGCAGGACAATCCGGTCGCCCTCTTCGGCCTTCTTGACGGTCGAAACGGCCGCCCGCCCGTCGCCGACGGTGAAGAAGGAGCCCGACTCCGCAAGTCCGGCATTCGTCCACTGCCGGGTCGCAACGACGGCATGCAGGGGCATCCGGGCCTCCTCGAGGCGGCGTTCGAGCGTCATCCGATGCTCCCGCTCCTCGGACGAGAGGGTGAAGCGGAAACAGTGCGTTCCGCGCTGGCTGTAAAACTCGCCCTGGGGATGGCAGCTGCGCCGCGAGGCGAGCATGATCGGCTGCAGCACGGTCTGTGGGTTGTCGGGATGGATCGGATCGACATAATCGACCAACGCTGCGCTGGTTGCCAGTCCGACGGCCACACCGCCCGACTCGCCCGCAATCCAGCCCGAAGTCGTCCGGGGATGTATCTCCCGGGCCTCATCCATATAGCGTTCGCCCGGTGCTCCCTGCATCTCGTCGATGCCCACACGTACCCGCCCGAAGGGAACGCCGTAAGCAACATGCCCGGAATCCTTGAGCGGAAAAAGTTGCCGGTACTCGAGATAGTGTGTCCCGTCGAAGTTGCGGATCTCGGTGTCGAAGTCGATCCGCTTGCGGTTACGGTAAAGCCGGAGCGTACGCACTATCTCCGCATTCTCGAAGGGGGCGACGCTGCGGTAGAGCGTATAGACCGGACCCGTCTCGGCCAGCTCCCAGCGGGGATTGATCGCTGCGGCCGACTCCAGATGGTCGGTCGTCGGCTTCTGCATGGTCGAGAACTCGCCGGCGCCGTTTCCCACCGAACGCAGGGCGACCACATCGCCGATGGCGTGCAGCGACGTATCGAAAAGCGCCTCGCCGCTCTGCTTGTCGAAGATCTGAGAGAGGATGCCGTCCCGGAACTCCAACCGGTAATAGACCGATTCGTTCTCCGGCAGATCCGCAGCCTCCCCGCGTTTCGCGGCCCGACGCTCCTCTTTCAGATAGAGCGTCGTATAACCCATGGCCGGGACATCGGCGGCCTCGATCTCCAGCGAGCCGTCGGCCGCCGTCTGAACGGCGCACGGCCGACCGGCCGCATCCGTTGCCCGCAACCCGGAGGCACTGCCCCCGGGCAGTCTGTCGGAGGGGATCCGCACCGACCCCGAACGCGCCCACGAAGCGCCGTTGTAGACCACGACCGGAAGCCCCTGCCTCCGCTCGGTACGCACCCCGCAGGTCAGCGTTCCGAGGATTCGCTGCAGCAGCGTCTCGGCCTGTCCGCGGGCAAAACGGTATTTGGCGGCGAAGAGCGAATCGGTGATGTTGCCCCGGTTGCCGCCCCACCCATGGTCGGGATAGATGAGGGCCTTCCACGCCCGGTCGATCTCCTCCTTCGGATAGCTGTCGAAGTTCCCTTCGGCGAGAGCCAGCGCCGAGGCGAAGAGTTCGGTCTGCGGCAGGAGCGTTGCAGCGGCTCCGTAGTCGGCGAATGCGTCGGCATGCGTCGCACTGTGGATGTACTGCCACAGATCGGGCCGTTCGCCCCGGATCTGCGGATATGCGTTGTCCACACGGGAGAGACTGTCCATGAAACGGTCCGCGGTCGAATGGC
>ERZ857521.3807-NODE-3807-length-11837-cov-2.273977_pt1 | contig 11837 bp, 8 predicted proteins | sample MGYA00519701_ERZ857521 | MGnify/ENA primary metagenome ERZ857521 (study PRJEB31778, sample SAMEA3449346) | human gut metagenome | biome: human gut; feature: human-associated habitat; material: faeces | place: United Kingdom | collected 2010/2012 ...
CCCCGCGCCGATATAAATCAGTCGCCCGCCCGCCTGCAGCGCCGCTGCGACCTTATCCACGACCTGGGCAATTTGCGCCAGATAGGGGGTGATGGCGTGAGCCACCTGCTGGTCTTCCTGGTTAATCACCGTCAGCATCTCTTCGGTGGAGAGGGTATCAATGTTGGCGCTATTGGCGTTGCGGCGCTCGGTCAGCAGTTTGCTCAGGTCGATACTCATAAGAACCTCTTTATTCACAGTGGCGGGCAGTATAAGGAATTAATTATTCCTTTCATGTGAAGACTATCACGATTGGTGTTGAAGAGATAATAGGAGATTTCAGCGTTGGCGGGAAATATGGCGGTAATAAAATTGGAATATTTTATTACCGCCAGGGGAGGTTATGCGACGGAACGTGGTTTTTTCAGGCCAATCAGCAGCGCGGCCAGATAGCAAAGGGTCATCGCCAGGCTCATTTTGAGCATCGTTTCGCCGCCGAGTCCGGCCAGCGGCGCGGCAATCCCGCCGAACACAAACATCAGCGTGCCCATCAGGGCGGAAGCGGTGCCGGACTGGCGGGCGTGAATGGCGTTCATCGCTTCCGAGCCGGCAACGGTACTGATGCCGCTCATCATGGAAACGGTAAAAAACAGGCCGACCAGCGCCAGCGTCGGCTGCGATAGCCAGGCGAAGAGCAGGGTGATGGCGGCAAACGCCACCGCCAGCAATTGACCGCCGCGCAGCAGAGATTCGGCGCTGAAGCGGCGCGCCAGGCGGGAAAAGATCAGCGCCGCGATAATCAGCCCAATACCGTTCAGGCCGAACAGCAGGCTGAACTGCATCGCGCTCATGGCATATTCGCTCTGAATAACAAACGAAGATGAGCCGATATAGGAGAACAGCCCGGCCATCATAAAGGCCTGAATCAGGCAGTAGCGCATAAAGCGGTGATTTTTCAGCACCGGCGTCTCATCCTGCCGCTGCGCAACCGATGCGGCGCTTTTTTCCGGCAGCGTTTCGTGCAGCACCGTCAGGCTGAGCAGCAGTAACACCACGCCAATCGCCGCCATCGCCCAGAACAGAATACGCCAGTCGAAGGCGGTGATGATCCAGCCGCCAAGTCCCGGCGAAAGCACCGGCGCGATGCCGTTTACGGTCATCAGCAGGGCGAAAAACTGGGTCAGCAGGGTGCCCTGATAGCGGTCGCGGGCGATGGATCGCGACAGCACCGAGCCGCCCGCGCCGGCGAAGCCCTGCAGAAAGCGCCAGGCGATCAGCATATGGATATCGTAGGTTATCGCGCACATCGCTGAGGAGAAAATAAACAGCAGCAGGGAGAGCGCCAGCGGCTTTTTACGACCAATACGGTCGCTCAGCGGGCCGAAAAACAGTTGCCCAAGGCCGAGGCCGATCAGCGCCGCGGTCAGAGAGAGCTGGGTCTGCGTGCCGGTAGCGCTAAGCTGCTGGGTAATTTCCGGCAGCGCGGGCAGATAGAAGTCGGTACACAGCGGCCCAATGGCGCTGAGCAAACCGAGAACCACAACCCAGGAAAGGGAGATTCGGGGCATACAAGCGGGCTCCTTGTCATCAAACCGGGCGCTGTCGCCCGGTAAAGGTGTTAGCTGGCGCCGCCTCCCAGCGACTGCCAGAGGGTGATGCGGTTTTCCAGGTCCGTTTGCTGGAGGGAGATCAGCGTGGCCTGCGCCGACCACAGCGTTCGCTGGGCGGTCAGCACCGACAGATAATCTCCGACCCCGGCCTGATAGCTCTTCAGCGCGATATTCAGCGATTTCTGCTCCGCCGCGACGTATTTATTCTGCGCGTCCAGCTGTTCGCTGAGCGTTTCCCGCCGCGCCAGCGCGTCGGCGACATCTTTGAAAGAGCTCTGAATCGTCTTCTCATAGGTGGCGATCAGCCCCTTTTTCTCCGCTTCAGCGTAGCGCAGCTGCGCCAGGTTGCTGCCGCCGGTAAACAGCGGCAGGCTGATGGACGGCGCGAATGACCATACCTGCATGCCGTGGCTGAACAGCGACGAGAGCGAGTCGCTGCCGACCCCGGCGCTGGCGGTCAGCGAGATGGACGGGAAGAAGTTGGCCCGCGCCGCGCCGATATCGGCGTTAGCGCTCTTCAGGTTATGCTCCGCTTCCTGGATATCCGGGCGGCGCAGCAGTACCGATGAAGAGACGCCCGCCGGCACCAGGGTGATACTGCGATCGCCAAGGCTTTCCAGCGTGCCGGGCAGCAGGCTATCCGGCACGGTTTCCCCGGCCAGCAGGTTGAGCGCGTTTTTATCCTGCGCCACCAGCGTGCGGTAGCTGGCGACGCTGGCGCGCGCCTGCTGGTACACGCTTTCGGCATCGCTCAGGTCGCCAGCCGAGGCGGTGCCGACTTCCATCTGGCGGGTGACGATGCGGCGCGAGTTCTCGGCGCTGGCCATGGTTTCTTGCGCCAGCGCCAGATTGCTGTTATCCGCGGCGAGGGTTATCCACGCGGTGGTCAGATCGGCGATCATCGTCAGACGCGTATTCTGGGCGGTGAATTCGCTGGCAAGCCAGGTTTCCCGCGCGGCGCGCGTCAGGCTTTGGTTCTTGCCAAACAGATCCAGTTCGAAGCTGGAGACCGCGCCGTCGGCTTCCGCTGACGACGACAGGCCGCTGGCCACCGTTTTACTGCGGGTATGGCTCAGCTCGGCGTCGAGGGTCGGAAACAGCGACGCGCGGGTTTCACCAAACTGGGCGCGCGCGGCTTCGATATCGGCCAGCGCTTTCTGCACGTCGCGGTTGCTGGTCAACGCGATACTCACCACTTTTTTGAGGCGGGCGTCATTCACCACCTGCTGCCAGTCGCTGACCACCGCGGTTGCCTCGCCGTGGCTGCCCGGCAGGGTCGCCGGGACCGGCGCGGCCGGACGCTCATAGTTCGGGTCGAGAGAGACGCAGCCCGCCGTCAGGAGCGCAACAAAAACTAAGGTAAAACGAAACATAACTTACTCCTGAGAAGAACGATGGCGGGTGAAGAAGCGTTTCACCAGCACAAAGAACAGCGGCACGAAGAACACCGCCAGCAGCGTCGCGGTCAGGGTTCCGCCGATAATCCCGGTACCGATCGCCACGCGGCTGTTGGCCCCGGCTCCGGTGGCGATCGCCAGCGGCAGCACCCCGGCAATAAACGCCAGCGAGGTCATCACAATAGGGCGTAGGCGGGTCTGCGCAGCGCGCATGGCGGCACGCGACAGGGAATAGCCCTCTTCCACCGCCGATTCGGCGAATTCGACGATCAGGATGGCGTTCTTCGACGACAGGCCGATGGTGGTTAATAGCGCTACCTGGAAGTAAACGTCATTGCTCAGACCGCGCATCCAGGCCGCCAGCGCCGCGCCGAGCAGCCCAAGCGGGATCACCATGATCACCGAGAACGGCACCGACCAGCTCTCATACAGCGCCGCGAGGCACAGGAAGACCACCAGAATCGAGATGGCGTAGAGGCTCATCGCCTGGCCGCTGGCGAGTTTTTCCTGCAGCGACATGCCGCTCCACGCCCAGGTGGTGCCGGCCGGCAGGTCATTGGCCAGGGCTTCCATCTTGTCCATTGCCGCGCCGGAGCTGAAGCCGCTGGCGTTTTCGCCCTGGATTTCAAAGGCGGCGGAGCCGTTGTAGCGCACCAGGCTTTCCGGGCCGTATTGCCAGCGGGTGGTAGCGAAGGCGGAGAACGGCGTCATGCTGTCGTCGCTGCCGCGCACGAACCATTTACCGAGGTCGGACGGCACGGCGCGGGCGTCGCTTTCGCCCTGGATATAGACCTTCTTCACGCGACCGCGATCGATAAAGTCGTTAACGTAGGTACCGCCCCAGGCGCTGGAGAGGGTATCGGTGACATCGCTTAACGACAGCCCGAGCGACACGGCTTTGTTGTTATCAATATCCACCTGCAGCTGCGGCATTTGCGGCAGATCGTTGGCGCGTACGGACTGCAGCTCGGTACTTTGATTCGCCGCCGCCAGCAGCTGGCTGCGCATTTTCATCAGGCTATCGCGATCGGTGCCGCCGCTGGCCATCAGTTCGAAGGTGAAGCCATTGCTCTGCCCCAGGCCATCAACCGACGGCGGGGTCATGGCGAACAGGGTGGCGTCGCGAATGCTGCCGAGCTCTTTGGTGGCGCGCAGGGCGATGGCCTGAGCGGTATTTTCTTCGCCTTTACGTTCGGACCAGTTTTTCAGCGACACGAAGGCCATCCCGGCGTTTTGTCCGCTGCCGCTAAAGCTAAAGCCGTCGACGGTAAAGATTACGTCGGTATTGGCTTTCTCTTTCGTCAGGAACCAGTCGGTGACCTGGCGGCGAACCTCGGCGGTACGTACCGCCGTCGCCCCGGCGGGCAGCGTATACTGGACCATGATTTCGCCCTGATCCTCCGTCGGCAGGAAGCTGCCCGGCAGTTTCCACATCGCCAGCGCCATGCCGCCGCAAATCAGGACAAAAGCGCCCATCATCATCGCCGAGCGGCGCAGGCCGCCGACCACACGATGCTGATAGCCCTGCTCGGTGCGTCCCCACAGGCGGTTAAAGGCGCCGAAGAAGCCTTTGGTATGCGGTTTCGAATGGCTTAGCAGCGCGCCGCACAGCGCCGGGGTTAAGGTTAAGGCGACCACTACGGAGAGCATCATCGCCGAGATAATGGTCACCGAGAACTGGCGATAAATCACTCCGGTTGAGCCGCCGAAGAAAGCCATCGGCAGGAACACCGCCGAGAGCACCAGGGCAATGGCGATCAGCGCGCCGGAGATTTCGCCCATCGATTTTTCGGTGGCTTCGCGGGCGGGCAGCCCCTCGTCGCGCATGATACGCTCGACGTTTTCCACTACCACGATGGCGTCATCCACCAGCAAGCCTATCGCCAGCACCATCGCAAACAGCGTCAGGGTGTTGATGGAGTAGCCAAACAGCGCCAGCACGCCGAAGGTGCCCAGCAGCACGACCGGAACCGCCACCGCCGGGATCAGCGTGGCGCGGAAATTTTGCAGGAACAGATACATCACGCAGACCACGAGGATAATCGCCTCGAATAGCGTCTGAATCACATCCTCCACCGAGATTTTGATGAACTCGGTGCTGTCTTTCGGGTAGGCGATATCGTAGCCCTGTGGCATCTGGCGCTGGAACTCGGCAATCTTGTTTTTCACCAGCGTCGCGGTATTCAGGGCGTTAGCGCCCGGCGCCATCATCACCGCGATCCCCGCAGCCGGGTGGCCGTTGAGATTGGCGGAGGCGTTGCGCACGTCCTGCACCGAATCGGTGACGCTGGCGACGTCGCTCAGGCGCACCACCGACCCGTCGCTCTTGCTCTTGACGATAATCTCTTTGAACTGGGCGACGGTTTGCAGCCGCGACTGGGCACGGACGGTGGCGGTCAGCTGCTGTGCGTTGGTGGCGGGCAGGGCGCCGATTTTACCGGCGGACACCTGCACGTTCTGCGCTTCAATCGCCGATTGTACATCGGATGGCATCAGCGAATAGGAGGCCAGTTTGGTCGGGTCCATCCAGATGCGCATGGCGTACTCCGCGCCGAACACCTGCAGGCTGCCGACGCCCTCAATACGCGCCATTGGGTCCTGCATATTGCTGACCAGCCAGTCGGAGATATCGGAGCTGGTGGCTTTGTTGTTTTTGTCATACACCGCGAGGATCAGCAGGAAGCTGCTCTGCGATTTCTCCACCGTCACGCCGGACTGCTGAACTTCGCTCGGCAGGCGCGACTCCGCCTGCTGCACTTTGTTCTGCACCTGAACCTGGGCGGTATCCGGGTCGGTACCCTGCTCAAAGGTGACGGTAATGCTGACCGAGCCGTCGGAGCTGCTGGTGGACGTAAAGTAGAGCAGGTTGTCCAGTCCGGTGAGCTGCTGCTCGATAACCTGGGTCACGCTGTTTTCCAGGGTTTCCGCAGAAGCCCCGGTGTAGGTGGCGGAGATTTTTATCGCCGGCGGCGCGACGTCAGGATACTGGGCGACCGGCAGGGTGCGGATAGCCAGAATCCCGGCGAGCATAATCAGAATGGCGATAACCCAGGCGAAGACCGGGCGTCGCACGAAGAAACGGGAGAACATCAGGCGTTGCCTCCGTCATTTTTGACTTCGGCGGCTTTGACCTGCTGGCCCGGCGCCACTTTGCCGGTTCCTTCAACAATCAACCTGTCGCCGCTCTTCAGGCCGTTGACGATCAGCCATTTGTCACCGTAAGTTTCGCCAGTTTCCACGCTGCGCTGTTCAACTTTGTTATTAGCGTCAACCACCAGCGCGGTGGCATCGCCTTTGGCATCGCGAGTGATGCCCTGCTGCGGGGCGAGGATCGCATCGTTCATGATGCCTTCGTCTATGCGGGCGCGAACGAACATACCGGGCAGCAGCACGTGCTGCGGATTGGGAAAGACCGCGCGCAGCGTGACCGAACCGGTCGATTCATCTACCGCCACTTCGGTCAGCGCCAGGCGACCTTTTTCGCTGTAGGTGCTGCCATCTTCAAGAGTCAGGGTGACGTTAAGGGTATCGCTGTTGCTCGCCAGGCTTTGCTTACGCAGGCGCAGCAGATCGACGCTGGATCGGGTGAGATCGACGTACATCGTATCCAGGCCGCGGATCGTCGCCAGCGCGGTATCCTGATCGGCGGACACCAGCGCGCCCGGCGTGACGGAAGAGATCCCGATGCGCCCGGCAATCGGTGCGGTCACGGTGGTCCAGTTCAGGTTGATGCGCGCGCTTTCCAGTGCCGCTTTTCGACTCGACGCTGGCCTTATCCTGATTACAGGTCGCTATCGCATCATCGGCGTCCTGACGGGAGACGCCGTTATCTTTTACCAGCACCGCGTAGCGCTGGGCTTTTTGGCAATCGGCGGTGACCAGCGCCTGGGCCTGTTTCAGCGAGGCGGCGGCTTCGTTAAACGTCGCGCGATAGCTTGACGGGTCGATTTGGTATAGCGCCTGTCCGGCTTTGACCATATCGCCCTCGGTAAACAGGCGTTTTTGCACGATCCCGCCAACCTGCGGGCGCACTTCGGCGCTAAGCGAGCCGGTGGTGCGTCCGGTCAGGCTGCTCACCACCGGGACAGGCTGGCCTTGCAGGGTCACGACGCCGACTTCCTGCGTCATCTGCTGCGGGGAAGCGTTTTGCGCATTATCGCACCCGCTAAGGAGAAATAATGCTGCTGCGATGGGGGCTAAAGTATATTTCATTATATTTTCTCAGGATGAACGACGTCCGCCCCGCAAATTCACTGGCGGGGTGATAGGCCGGGCGATGATGCATCTCCGGGCAAGCACAAATAACCAAAGGGGAAATAAATATTCCTGTTTGCAGTAAATGACTCTGCGAATACCGCTATTAATTAAGCGGTTTTTCCGACATTTCCCCGTGCGGCGAATACGGTATCAGACGGCGGTTACAGGCGCTGAACCGAGGGATGACGCCTGCTACAGGGCATTTTTCATGGGGTTCTCCATGGTTTGTGTTTTTGAGAATGATCGTTCTCATTTTTTCCCATTATACGTCTGAACCGAATGATGGGAAGATTTTTTACACAAAATTTAGTGCAGGGAATTTAGTCAGGAAATAATGGAGAAAAAAAGGATATTTTGTGAAAGTAGGATGGTGAATGGTCTATGAAAAATAAAAGATGGAGATAATCAATGACATTAATAATAACAGAGAACATTAACCCCGCCGATCAAGAAGAGCTGCTGACGGGGCTGCGGGAATTCAATCTGCGCTTTCTTGACCCAGCCCAGTTCGGCGAGCTGGGCGTTTATTCACGCGATGCTGCTGGCGAGATGCGCGGGGGATTGATTGCCAAACGCAAGGGCAGCTGGCTGTGTATTGAGTATCTGTGGGTCAGCGAAGCGTCGCGCGGCAGCGGCCTCGGCAGCGAGCTGATGCATGAAGCGGAATCCCAGGCGCGGGAGCGCGGCTGCAGCCATATGCTGGTGGATACGTTCAGCTTCCAGGCGCTGCCGTTTTACCAGAAGCTGGGCTATCAGCTGCACATGTCGCTGCCGGACTTCCCGCACGTGGGTATGCAGCGCCATTATTTGTCGAAAGTATTGTAAAGCAGCCCCCAGGAGACCTCCCGGAGGCGGCGCTGTGCGCCTGTCCGGGCTACCCGAATGCAGGCGGCAGTGAACCGGATTGTATCCCCCGGATCGCAGACGGTTGTAAACCTGTAGCCCGGCAGCGCGAGCCGGGGAGAATTAGCCGCCGATCCCGCTGCCTATCAGCGCCAGGGCATGGCTGACAATCATCTGCTTGTCCACCGATTGCAGCCGCGGATCGGTGTGGGTGCGGGAAAAAGGTACCAGCACCAGGCTTATCAGCGTGGTAAACAGCAGCTCTGGGGAGAGCGCCGGATTAAGCTTGCCCTGCTGCTGCCAGCGGCGCACCGTCTCCAGCATCTTATGGTACTTTTCATCGCCAAAACGCGCGTGCATCTGCTGGCGCAGCACCGGCATCTCGCCGATGATCTCCTGCATCCACAGCGGCGCGAACCACGCGTTTTTCTCCGCCATGGCCGCCAGGGTTTCAATTAGCAGCGTAAAAGCGGTGACCGGATCGTCGCCATGCGCGACAAAAATCTGCCCGATTTCGCTGCGCAGCGGCATAAAGCGCTCCTCGATCAGCTTTTCCACCAGCGCTTCGCGCGAGCTGAAGTAGTAGTGCAGCATCGCGGGCGTTACCCCCGCCTCTTTGGCGATGGCGTTCAGCGAAATGCGGGCGAACCCGTGGCGGGCAAACAGCGCCAGGGCAATATCCATCAGCTGTTCGCGGTTGGCGGGGCCGGATTTCTGCCCGCGCGGGCGACCGGGGCGACGCGGGGCTTCATTGTCTTTTTGTGCTGACATCCTGTGGCGATCCCTTGACCAGATTCATCATTTCCCTAAATATTAATTATGCATTTAATTAATTTCAAGCGAGTCATGCTATGACATCTGAAATCGCCAGCCAACCGGCGGTGCCCTCGATCCGCCTGCTCTTCAGCGCCCTGCTGCTGGTGATGCTGCTCTCGGCGCTGGATCAGACTATCGTCTCCACCGCGCTGCCGACCATCGTTGGTGAACTTGGCGGGCTGGATAAGCTCTCCTGGGTGGTCACCGCCTATATCCTGAGTTCGACCATCGCGGTACCGCTGTACGGCAAATTCGGCGATCTCTTCGGGCGCAAAATCGTTCTGCAGGTGGCGATTGTGCTGTTTCTTGCCGGTTCCGCTCTCTGCGGGCTGGCGCAAAATATGACCCAACTGGTGCTGATGCGCGGCCTGCAGGGGCTGGGCGGCGGCGGCCTGATGGTGATCAGCATGGCGGCGGTGGCTGACGTCATCCCGCCCGCGAATCGCGGCCGCTATCAGGGGTTATTCGGCGGCGTCTTTGGTCTGGCGACGGTGATCGGACCGTTAATCGGCGGTTTCCTGGTACAGCACGCCTCCTGGCGGTGGATTTTTTACATCAACCTGCCGCTGGGGCTGTTTGCGCTGCTGGTGATCGGCGCGGTCTTTCACAGCAGCAACAAACGTAGCCAGCACCAGATCGACTGGCTGGGAGCGATCTACCTCAGCATGGCGCTGCTATGCATCATCCTTTTTACCTCCGAGGGCGGCAGCGTCCGCGCGTGGAGCGACCCGCAGCTGTGGTGCATTCTGGCTTTTGGCCTGGTCGGGATTATCGGCTTTATTCATGAAGAGCGGCTGGCCAGCGAGCCGATTATTCCGCTCTCCTTGTTCCGCAACCGCAGCTTTTTGCTGTGCAGCCTGATTGGCTTTGTGATCGGCATGGCGCTGTTTGGTTCGGTGACCTTCCTGCCGCTCTATCTGCAGGTGGTAAAAGAGGCGACGCCGACCGAGGCGGGCCTGCAGTTGATCCCGCTGATGGGCGGCCTGCTGCTGACCTCGATCGTTAGCGGGCGGATTATCAGCCGTACCGGTAAGTATCGGGTGTTTCCGATTATCGGCACCCTGCTGGGGGTGGTCGGCATGGTGCTGCTGACGCGCATTACCATCCACTCAGCGATGTGGCAGCTGTATCTGTTTACCGGCGTGCTGGGGGCGGGCCTGGGGCTGGTGATGCAGGTGCTGGTGCTGGCGGTACAGAACGCGATGCCCGCGCAGATGTACGGCGTGGCGACCTCCGGGGTCACGCTGTTTCGATCGATTGGCGGTTCTATCGGCGTGGCGCTGTTCGGGGCGGTATTTACCCACGTGCTGCAAAGCAACCTGCTGCGCCTGCTACCGGAAGGGGCACAGCTGCCGAGGGCGCTGAACCCGGCGGCGGTACAGAATCTCCCGGCGGAGATCCGCCTCGATTATCTGGACGCCTTCGGGTCCGCTATCCATGCGGCGTTTCTGATGGCAGCCTGCATTATGGCGGTGGCGTTTGCGCTCTCCTGGCTACTGAAAGAAGCGCCGCTGAAAACCGGCGCACGCTAGACGGCGGCGGCGATACGCAACAGCGCCTGGCGCAGAGCCGGCGCGGCGAAATCGATGAATTTACGCAGCTTAAGCGGAGCCAGATCCCGGGAGGTGTACAGCAGGTGCACCGGCGCAGGCTCTGGTTCCATCGCCTGCAGGAAAAGCGTCAACTCGCCGCAGGCCAGACCGTCAATCGCCTGGTAGTGCAGCAGGCGCGCCACGCCTGCCCCCAGACGGGCGGCGTCGGCGGCGCTTTCGGGTGTAGTCAGCGACAGCACCGGCTGCAGCGCCACCAGCCGGTCCTCCGCCTCTTCGGCGTTAAAGCGCCAGCCGCGATAAGGCATCGGCGATTCAATACGAACGATCGGTAGCGCGGCCAGCTCGCGCGGGCGTTCTGGCGTACCGTGTTTTTCCAACAAAGCCGGGTGCGCGCAGGTGACGATGCGCATTTCGCCCAGCCGGGTGGCCACCATCCCGCTGTCCGGTAGCGCGCCGATCCGTACCGCTAAATCAATATGATCGCCCACCAGATCGGCGTTGCGGTCGCTAAGCAGTAAACGGACGCGAATCTGCGGGTAGCGGGCGAGAAAATCCGTCACCACCGGTAAAACATGCTGACGGCCAAACATGGTCGGCGCCGAGAGAACCAGCTCGCCTTTTGGCTCCTGATATTCGCCCGCCGCCTGGCGCTCGGCGTTCTCCACCTCTTCGAGAATGCGCCGCGCGGCGGCGACATAATCGACGCCGGTATCGGTCAGCGTCAGCTTGCGAGTGGTGCGGATCATCAGGCGCACGCCGAGGGTATTTTCCAGTTCGCCAATCTGGCGGCTAACGGTGGTCAGGGGCATATTCAGCGCCCGCGCCGCCGCCGACATGCTGCCGAGTTCGGCCACTTTCACCAGCAGCGCCATCGCGCTGAGTCGGTCCATAATTATCCCGTTTTTCGGAAAGATGATTGTCATATTGCCACTATTATCTTTTCTGCCTGCACAGTCCATGATGAGTTACGCCGCAACGCATCGGGAGGACCTATGCCAGCAGAATTTCTTGATATCGCCATGACGCCGGACGTGATGGCTGTCCAGCATGAAATGGGCAGCGATGAGCTGTGGCAGTCGCCGCATCGCCAGCGCCGGGGTGAGCGCTTCGGCGCCAGCGAGGAGGCGATGATTGCCACCCGCGACAGCTTCTATCTGGCCACCCTTTCGCAAACCGGCTGGCCCTATATTCAGCATCGCGGCGGCCCGGCGGGCTTTCTGCATCTGCTGGATGACACCACCCTGGCGATGGCGGATTTTTCCGGTAATCGGCAGTACATCACCACCGGCAACCTGCGCGGCAGCGATCGGGCCTGTCTGTTTTTGATGGATTACCCGCGGCGTGCCAGGCTGAAAATCTACGCCACCGTAGAGGTGGTGGCG
>ERZ857521.3811-NODE-3811-length-11812-cov-2.723994_pt1 | contig 11812 bp, 7 predicted proteins | sample MGYA00519701_ERZ857521 | MGnify/ENA primary metagenome ERZ857521 (study PRJEB31778, sample SAMEA3449346) | human gut metagenome | biome: human gut; feature: human-associated habitat; material: faeces | place: United Kingdom | collected 2010/2012 ...
GGCGGGCATGCCGAACAGCGCCGAATTGATCAAAGGCGAGGCAACGGCCGTCAGCATGCCGGCGCGCCAACCGTACTTGTAAGCGGCTATCAGCGTGAAGAAATAGATAGGGAGCCACCGTACGCCGCCCTGCGGAACGAGATGGCACAATTGCGGCAGCAGGACGTTTCCCGCCACGAACAGAGCCGCGATCCAGTAAGTTTTCGCCTGTTCGTACCCCAGCGAATGAAGTTTTACGGTCGTTGCTTGCATATCGATTTTTTTATCGGTTATTCATCGCATTCATAAAATCGCGTATCTGCGCCACGCATTCCTCCGGAGTACGCAAATCGCGGCAACGGGTCTCCAGCGGGCACCAGCCTGTCCCGCTGCGGTTGATCACATGCGGAACCTCTTCGGCGTAACCGACCTTCACTCCGCTGCCGGCCAGAAGGTCCAGAGCGGGCCGGCTGATGACATCGGCATGCAGCTCGCTCACTCCCGCGACGATCATCAGAGCCGCAGCCGCCTTGCCTACGACCTTATCGGCGACGGAGGCCCCGCGCAGAAACCCGGGGTCCTCGCCCGACAGGGCATACAGGTCCGACACTCCCCGTCCCGAGAAGGTACGGATTTCGCCGTGAGCGACCACCAGCGAGTAATTCCCCTCATGCAACAATCGAATCAGTTTTTCCATAATCCGTATGCTATATTTCCTTAATCCGAAACCGGCCGGGCGACACACGGCTCCGCCTGTTTTCCCGCATAGGGCGTAGATCGGAACGGGCGGCGATTCGGCGGCGATGCGGTTTCCGGCGCGCCGGAAGCCCCGCGTACGGGACTCGCACGGCCGTCCGGTCCCGCGAAATCCGCTATTCCCGCCGTCCGATGCCTCGCAATTTTCCTCCGGCTCCGAAATCTCAGTCCAGCTCGACCAGTTCGTATCGCTGGCTTCCCATTCCGAGCCGCTCGGCATAGTCCAGCGTATGCATGCCGTTGCGCGAGTCGATCCGCTCGATCAGATGCACCTTGCCGTGATCTTCCGAAGCACGGACCCTGTCGACGCAGGCACGGTCGAGGGCTACGGGGTCGAGCGAAGCGAGAATGCCCAGATCGCCCATCTTCGGCTCCTCGGGCGCCGCCACGCAATCGCAGTCCACCGAAAGATTATTCGCCACGCTGATATAAAGAATCCTGTCGCCGCAGTAATCCGCGACCGCCTTGGCAGCCTCGGCCATCGATTCCAGAAAATCGTCCTGCGGAGGAAGGTTTTCCCATACCTCGGACCGATCCCGGGTTTTACCCGCGGAATGTATCCACGCCTTGCCCGCCGACGAAGCGATGCCGATGGAAATATTCTTGATCGCGCCGCCGAATCCGCCCATCGGATGCCCCTTGAAATGGGACAGAACGACCGTAAAGTCGTAGTCGGGATAGTGCGACCCGACGAAATCCTCCTTCAGGTGTCTGCCTCCCTTCACCGGCAGCGCCACTTCCCCGTCGGCATCCATGATGTCCACTTCCGCGATCGCCGTGAAACCGTGATCCTCGGCCGCTTTCAGGTGGGACTCCGTATCGGACCGCCCGCCGCCGTACGCGGTGTTGCACTCTACGATCGTTCCCCCGACCCGCCGCACCAGATCTCCGATCAGCGCCGGACTCAGGTAATTATTGTTGCCGGGCTCGCCCGTCGAAAGCTTGACGGCGACCTTGCCTGCCGCCTCGCGGCCCAGCGCCTCGTAAATCTTCACGAGATTCTCGGACGAAATCTCCTTGAACATATAAACCTTGGGCAGCTTTTCCGAGCCCTTCTCCCGAGCGCTGCCGGACCCCGTCGCCGCCAGTGCCGCCGTCATTACCGACATAACCATACGAACAATCTTTTTCATCTCTCGTTCCTCCTCCCGGCAAGCCGCCGGACGAACGTACCGTCGTCGTCCGGCTTTCCCGGGCATGATACAAAGTTACGGAAGAATTTCTTTTTGACAGCGGACAAAACGCAGAATTACCTCTCCCGACAACGGATTGTCACGCAATTCCGGTCATCGTCCGCGTCCCGTGACTACGACCGCATGCAGTCTGCATTTCAACCTCGGCTCCGGAACCGTCGGCAGGATCGGACGGCTCCCGACGCCCGCCCGCACCGATCCCGATCCGGCCATTCCGGACACATTCCGGGTCAATCGGAGCACGGCCGGCAAGGGCGGAACGGCTTTTTTGTCATAATCGCGCGGCAGACACGGACTCCGGACACGGCCGGCACGCGCACGGAACCGCCCCGGCCGGCAACCATTCGGCCGACAAAGCGCCCAAGTCATTTTATAATGAAACTGACAATCAATCCGAAATACGCCCGGCTGCGAGGCTTCACGGAGTCCTTGCCCCGCATATTTCCGACCTCGACCGGAGGAAAGACCCTGTACGAAGGCAGGAACATCGTCAAGCTTTACACGCAAAACGGCCAGAGGATAACGGTCAAGAGCTACGGGCACCTGACTCTGTTCAACAGGCTGATATACGGAAGCCTGCGCAAAAGCAAGGCCGAGCGGGCATTCCGCCATGCCATACGGCTGCAATGCCTCGGAATCGACACGCCCGAAGCCGTCGCCTCGCTTGAGATCCGCCATTTCGGCATGCTCCGCGACAGCTATTTCGTCTCCGCCTATACGGACTACCTGCCGGTCTCAGACATAACGGCCGCCTTTCCGCAAAACCCCGACTCGCAAAACATGCTGGACCAGCTGGCCGGGTTCCTCGTCGAACTGCACCGGACCGGCGTATATCATCGGGATCTGCATATCGGCAATATTCTGTATCGATGCGACGCCAGGGGAAACTGCCGCTTTCAGCTCATCGACACGAACCGGATGACGTTCCATCGCCGGCTGTCTCAGCGGCGTCGGATCGAGAACCTGCGCCGGCTGGCCTGCGAAACGGACGCCTATCTTTATATTCTGAAGCGGTACGCCGAGGCGACCGGAGCGGACACGCACTCGTTTCAGCTCAGAGGGGTGTTGCTGCGTCTGTTTCTCGAGGCATGGCACCACCTGCGGCACAAAATCAAAATGGCATTTCGCGCGATCCGCCCGGGCGGAAGGACGGATTCCGCCATAGCGGAAAGATAGAAATCCTCCCGAGCGGCGCAGCGCGCGGATGACATTGTACCGATAAGCCATGCAGGCCAGCGCGAAATAGACGGCGCACTGAACCCACAGCGTCACGTACTCGGCGCGGATGTCGGCCATCAAGGCGCCCATCGAGTTGACCTTGACGAAGGCCAGCGTCCCCGGGGCGGCGGGGAAGACGTAATGGGCGGCTCTCCAGTACCACGGCATCAGTTCGAGCGGGTAGGACACGCCCGACAGGAAGATCAGCCCTACCGAGAAAAACGCGATCATCAGCAGCGGCGCCTCCGAGTCGGTGAAGAACACCGAGACGGCCAGAGCGAAAAAGCAGGTCGCCAGCAGATAGGGGATCATCAGCATCGCGATCAGATATCCGCTCCCGAGTTCCGGCAGATTGAACGCCGCCGGCATCAGCCCGAGCAGGAACACCGAGAAAAGCGCGTACAGCAGGCCGTAGACGAAAGTCTTGCCGGCTATCACGCGTGCCATCCGCCCCAGCGAGACTCCCCCGGCGGCATAGCGGCGGATCGAGCCGCTGTCGCGCTCTTCTCCGCTGGTCATGCCTATGACCATCAGCAGCGTCTGAAAGATGATGACCATCAGAACGGCCGGGATCAGGTAACTGCCGTAGCCCTCGGTATGATTGTACAGCGCGGTGCCGACGACCGTGACGGCCGGGATCTGCGTGATCGGCTGCACGTCCCCGCGGGGCAGGAAAACGAGCATCTGCGGGCGATAGCGACCGTCGAGTTCGAGCATCGCGCCCGACGCGGCCTCCTGCATGGCCAGATAATAGAGGAATGCCTCCGTCGTCCCGTACATCACGAAAAGCGACTCCTCGCCCCGGCCCACTCTCGTCTCGAAATCTTCGGGAATGTACACGATTCCGACCGCGTCGCCCCGCTTCATCAGCTCCTTGGCTTCCGGAAAACCCGCCTCGTCGGTCAGTACCCTGACCTGAGGCGCGGCGTCGAGCAGCCGCGCATACTCGCGGCTCAGCGGGCTGTGCGAACGATCGACCACCGCTACGGGGGCGTCGCGGATCAGGTTCGGCTCGTACATATAGTTATACAGCAGGCCGTACAGAAAAATGCCGCCCATCAGCACGAGCAACACGGAATAGCTCGTCGAGACGGTGCGGAACTCGTCGGCCGCGACGGCGGCGATATCCCTGAGCTTACTTGATATTTTCATAGCGACGGCTTAAAACGGCTTTTTTCAAGCGAGGCAGTACCAGCAGCGCCGGCAGCGCGAACAGCAGCAGTGCGGCTACGTTCTGCCACGTATAGGCGAACCCGTAGTCGCCGTAGAGCAGGTTCTGACTGATCTCGACGAAATGGCGGACCGGAAACAGGAACGAAGCGTAGTAGACCGGCTCGTACATGAAAGGAGCCGGGAAAGTTACGCCCGAGAGCGTGGCGCCGAGCGAGCCGACCATCGACACCACGCTGATGACGATCCCGATAGCCGGGAAAAGCGAGAACAGGAACACGGCCAAGCATTGCGTAGCCACGACGAACAGGGCCGAGGTCAGATTCAGCGGCCAGAACCCGCACGAGAACGGGATGCGCATCACGCCGAACAGCACGTAATTGGCCAGCACGCTTATCAGAACAAAAATCACGGTATAGGGAAGCAGCTTGCCGGCAACGGCCGAAAAAACGTTCATCCCGGCCGTGCGAAGCCAGTCGTCGCCGGTGCGGAACTTGATCTCGCTGCCGACGGCGTAAACGGTGACCAGCAGCACGATCACCTGGAACAGGATGAAAAAGAACGGTTGGCTCAGGTAAACCGAGTAGTCCAGATCGGGATTGTAGAGCGGATGGCTCTGCGAGGAGACCGGAACCAGAAAGCTCTCGGCCGTCCGCTCGCTCACCCCCAGCGCGACGGCCTCGGTGACGACCGGCGTCATCGCCAGCGGCTGAAGCACCGTCTCGAAAGCGCCGCGCACCTCGCTGCCGACGCTCAGCAGCGCATAGTGATAATAGTAGCGGAGCGTCGCCCCGCGACCGCCCCGAAGGTCGGTCTCGAAACGAGGCGGAATGACCAAATAGCCGTAAATTTCCTTACGCTGCGTCGCCGTCCGGGCCGATTGCTCGTCGGCGTAATGTCCGCTCACGCGGAAAGTAGGCACGGCCTCGACGGTGCGCGTGACGCTGCGCGACGAGGCCGTCCAGTCCAGATCGACCACGCCGACCGGAATGCGCTCCATCTGGCCCGAGCCGAAGATCGTCGCCATGAACAGAATGCAGAACAACGGCAACGCGACGCACACGCCGAAATAGAGCCGGCGGGAAACCATCCGCCGGAGTTCGCGCCTCAGCACGGCCGTAAAGCCCGTTTTCCGCCTCCTTTCCATACGCTACGGCTGCTCGCTCAGGTTGACCAGCACCGACATGCCCGGCCGAAGGCCCTCGACCGCCGGCTCGGGCCTCGCCTTCAGCTCGAAGGTGCGCAGGTCGTAGCTGCCCGCCTGTTTGGTCGAGCGCCAGGTGGCATAGCTGCCCAGCGGGCTGATGTAGTATACGCGGAAGACGACTCCCCGCCGGTCGAGCGCGGGTACGTCGGCCCGGAACGTCCCGCCCATACGGAAACGCGGCATCAGGTCCTCGCGCACGTTCAGCACCGCATGCGCGTCTTCGAGCACGACGAGACTCATGATCGGAGTGCCTGCCCCGACCAGCTCGCCCCGCTCGGGATAGACGGCCGCGATCTCGCCCGACTCGGGCGCCGTAAGCCGCGCGTCCTGCAGCAGGGCCGTCACCTCGCCCACGGCTCCGCGAGCCACGTCGACCATCGAGCGGGCGCTCTCGCGGTCTTGTTTCAGGGCCCCGTCCAGAGCCATTCGGTACTGCTCGTAGGCAGCCCGCTCGCCGGCCAACGCATTCTGATAAAGCGCTTCCGCCTCGTCGCGGCGCTGCGACGTGACGACGCTGTCGCGGTAAAGCGACTCGATCCGTTCGCGGGTCGTCCGGGCCAGCTTCAGGTCGGCCTTGGCCTTGACCCATAGCTGCTTCATCGACTCGACGATCTGCCGACGCGTTCCGTCGTCGATCTTCTGGTTTTGGTAAACGGCCACGTCCTCGAGCGCCTGCACCTGCTCGTACTTGGCCAGCGCCTCGGGGCTGTTGATCACCACCAGCGTGTCGCCCGCAGCCACGTGCTCTCCTTCCTCGACCAGAAAACGGTCGATCCGTCCGGGCAATTTGCCGGAGATCCGTATTTCGGTCGCCTCGATCTGTCCCTGCAATACGACCGGTTTGCGGTCCAGCAGAATCATCCCGATCACCGAAACGATCGTCACGGCTACCAGCACCATGACGAACGAAAAGGCCAAGTATTTTTTCGTCTTATCCATAATCGCTCGATTCGTTTAATCGTTTTCGTTCTCGCCGTACAGGCCGTCAGGACCGAAAAGATGCGACTCGGTCCGTCCGCAGAGGCTGTAACGCTCGAAGCGCTCGGGCGCGCCGCAAAGCGACAGCAGATTGGCCAGCGCCACGTCGTATTCGTAATAGGCCAGCAACACGGCGATCCGTACCTTGGAGAGCATCACCTCGGCATCGACGACCTCGGTCGACGTAGCCATCCCCTCGGCGAAAGCCTTGCGGCGCATGCGCACCAGCTCCCTGCTCAGATCGATCGTCGTGCCGAGGGCCGCCACGCTGCTCAGCGCGTTGCTTATCTGCGCGCAGAGCTTGTCCACTCCCACGTCGATGTCGTCTTCGGCCTGACTGCTGCTCAGCCCGAGCGTCTGCCGGGCGATCTTCGCCTGAGCTATCTTTTTCTCCCGGGCCAGGCCGTCGAACAGCGTCCATGTGAATCCGGCACCGACGACCGTGCGCGGAAGCAGGTTTTTCCGGATGCCGTGCGAATAAAGCGTATGCTTGCCGAAGAGCGCGATTTCGGGAGCGTAGCCCGTGCGGCTCATGCGGAGTTCGTTCTCGGCCGCGTCGCTCTGAAGCCCGAGTTGGTTCAGCGCATAGCTGTTGTCTCGGGCCAGAGCCTTGAACCGTTCCGGAGACGGCAGCGTATCGTTGATGAAAAGCGGGGAGACGGGCCGCACGTCGACCGCCGAGTCGATCCGAATCAGCGCCTTCAAAGCGCTCTGCGCGACATCGAGGTCCTTGCGGGCCGTCTCGAGCGCGCGCCGGGCCTCGTCCATGCTCACCTCGACGAACAGCCGGTCGTTGAACAGGCTCTTCGAGAGACCGAAGTCGAACTCGTCGCTCGCCGTCTCGGATTTGGGCCGGTAGCCCAGCACGATGTTGTAGCCCGAGAACGAGAGCCAGCTGCTCACCAGGTTCGAAACGAACTCCAGGCCCGTATTGGCCGAGACCGAACTGCCGAGATTCGAGTTGGCCATCGACGAGTTCTCGGACATGAAGCTGTTGAAGAGCAGCAGGTAGGCGAACTGCGTATCGATCGTCTCGGGGGTCGAGAGCGTATTGGCGATGAGCGTCTGCGTCTCGGGGTCGGTGCCGGGCACGCGGACATCGAACGAGATGGCCGGGTCCGAGAGCCGCTCGCCGAGGTGGATCACACACTCGACGGGCACAGAGCGGTCGCCGCCCGGATTGTCGGTCGTTCCCTGCAGCAGCGGCTGCAGCGAGGCCTTCACCTTGTAGACGGCGTCGATGTCGAGCCGGGCGTCCATCGGGGCTCCGGTCCACTGGATCGAGGAGCCGCTCTCGATGGTGAAGCGCTTGCTGAAGATGTTCTGGAGCGAGAGCAGGAAGCTGCCGTCGGCCAGCGTATAGTCGCCGTAGATCTCGAAGATGTTCGAACTGGGATTGACCTGCAGGTTGAGCGCCCCCTCGCCGCGGGCCTTCAGCGTGTTGCCGGCCAGCGTGAGCTCGACCTCGGTGTTGGGCCGGACCCCGAGTGCCAGGCCGATGTTCATGCGGCTGGCGGCCGAATGGGTCTTGCGGCGACGGCGTTCGAAGAGCTGCTTGCGCCGGGCGACGACGTCGAGCGTATCGGCCGCCACGGGCTGTTCGAAGACCACGAAGTCAGCCGTAGCGATGTTCGACTTGCTCGACAGCGGCATGAAGAAGTCCGAATTGTCGTCCGTCGCGGCCGTGATGTCCATGTTCACCACCCCCTTGCGGCCCGAGATGCGGGCATTGCCCGAGGCGAAGACACGGCCGTAGAAGTAGTCGTTGTCGCGGGACGTGGTATTGAGCACGAGCATCTGCTGCGGGGCTACGGAGAGGTCGTAGGTGATGTTCGACAGGTGGCGCAGGTCGAGGTCCAGGTCGAAACGGCCGCGGTTGCCCAGCGGGTCGTAGACCGCCACGTCCGATGCGCGGAAGCGGTTGCCCTCGACACGGAGTTCGGCCGACGGCATCGTATAGACGACCTGCGTGTAATCGACCTTCGTGCGCAGGCTGTCTACGCGGATACGTCCCGAGAGGTCGGCCTGCCTGCCCTGCCCCTGCAACACCAGCTCGGCTGCGGCCGAGCCTTCGGTCGAGGAGATCACGCCCGAGAGCAGCGGGTCGAGCAGCCCCATGTCGAGCCGCCCGAGACGCAGGGCGGCGTAGTAGCGGCCCGAGTTGGGAGCGAAGAATCCGCGCACGAGCGTATCGCGCTTCACACGGTCGGTGACCGTGACGCCGGCCCGGCTCCGGGCGAAGTCCCAGCGCGAGACGAGCCGCATCGGCGGGGCCGGAATGTCGTTGGCCCCGACGCTGTCGAAGAGGATGTCGGCCGTGACCTCGGCCCCGCGAAGCACCGACTTCATGGTTGCCGAACCGTTCATGCGCCCCTCGATGTAGTAGCCCATGCGCTCGGCGATCTGTGTGAAGGGGGTCAGGTCGAAGTTCCGCAGCGAGAGGGTCAGCGAGTCGTCGCGGCTGCGCGAGGCGACACCGTCGAGCAGCAGCTCCTGCTGGTCGTTCATCACGAAGAAGCGGTCGATGGCTACACGCGCCGTATCGATGCGGATGCCGCGCGAGTAGATCTGCCAGGTTTTGCTGCCACGCGTGATGTGCGACGGCAGAACACGCAGAGCGACGGCAGGGCCGTGGAGGCTGTCGGGCTCTGCCGGGCCGACCCGGACGCCGATCAGCCCCGACGCCTTGTCCGTCGTATCGACGAAGCCGGCGGAGAGCTGGATGCGGCCCTGTTTCGCTCCGCCCGTCACCGAGAGGTGCGGCAGGTGGAGCACCCCGGCATAGAGGTCCTCGGCCGAGGCGTAGAGCACGAGCGAGTCGTTGCGGCTCGAGGCGTTCACGCTCAGCCGCGTGGCCAGCATGCGGCGCCGCTCGACATACTCCGACGAAACCTTCAGCGACAGCTGGTCGCTCGCCGGGTTGAACAGCAGCCGCAGCGACGAGCCGTCGGCGATCTGCAGCCCGGCGGCAACGGCGTCGGCGATGGGATTGATGTTGCGGACATCGATCGAGAGCAGCGAGAAGTCGTTGGCCACGGCCGAGCGTCCGCGCGGCAGCTCCGCGGCCGGCCCGGCATCGTGCAGCCGGGGCATGCTGCGCAGGGCGGCCCGGCGCAGGTATTCGAAGACGGTGCGGTAGCTGGTTTTCGAGCGGAAGGTGGCGTCGGCGAAGTCCGAACGCAGTTCGATGAGTTTGCTGTCGGCCGAGTTCTCGCCCGTGACCGTGACGTTCGTCGCCGAGATCTCCCGGTCGTTGTAGCGGTAGAGTGCGTCGGCCACCTGGATGCGGCCGTTCAGGTCGTCGAGCGAGCGGCCGCCGGCCTTGGCGACGATGCGCGCCGAAAGCTCCGAGACCGAATCGCGGCGGTTGATGCGCAGGCGGGCCAGGTCGGCACGGTGGAGGTGGAGCGTAAAGTCGTAACGCGGCACCGAGTCGTTCAGATCGACCAGTCCGAAAAAGTCGAAGTTCAGGTTGGGGTCGCGGGCCGCGATACGGCCGTCGAACTCGCGGTTGCGCAGGCGTCCGTCGAGGCGGATCGAGTCGTAGGCATAGCCGTTGAAGTTCAGCCGTACGACATCGCCCTCGACCCGTGCGTCGGCAAAACCGCGACCGACCTCCCCGTCGATACGCGCCCGGAAAGTCGCATCGCCCAGCAGGTCACGGCGCCCGAGCAGATCGCCCAGGCGCAGGTTCTGCGTCGCGACCTCTCCCTGCAGGCGGCTGCGGCCCGCACGCCGGGGTTCGAGCCCCACGCGGCAGGTGATGTCGCCCACGTCGGTCGTGGCGCCCAGCTGCATGTCGAACGACGAGAGCAGTCCCCGGAACCGAAGGTCCACTCCCACCCCGCCGGCATGCTCCAGCACACCGCGCACCTTCCCGGGCAGGGGCTTGCGGGCAATGCGGCGGGCCAAGTCGTCGGCAGCCGCGGCCGACGTGCGCAGGTCGGGGACCGCAAGGTCGAAATGCGTGCGGCGGATATCGGGCAGCCCGCGCAGCGTGGCCGTGGCCGAGAGGGTCGTGCTGTCGCCGATGCGCATGCTGCGGATCCGGGTGGTGAAGTCCGAGACGACACCCGCCGCCTCGACATCGATCTCCGAGAAGGAGAGGTGCCAGTCGCGCAGGCGGGGCGCAAAGTAGGCAATGTCGTCGGTCGAGACCGTCGTGTGGCGCACGGCGGCGTCGAGGCGCACCTCCCCGATAAAATCGCGGTAGTCGGCCCACGACGAGCCGGCCAGCGAGATGTAAGGGATGCGGATCTCCGAGCGGTCGGTCAGGATCGAGGCGTCCTCGAAACCCAGACAGCCCTGCGTCAGGTAGAAGCGCCCGGAGAACTGCTTCAGGCGAAAGCCGCTCCGCTCGCGGGCCGAAAGGGAGGCAATGGAGGTATAGATGGCCTGCCCGTCGATGGTGAAGTCATCGACCCAGGCGTTCAGGCTGTCCAGATGCATGTGCGTGAAGTCGATGCCGTATTCGCGTTCGCGCCCCTCGCGGCGGTCGAGGCACAGCTCCATGTTCTCGATCTCGGCCTTGCGGAACGAGAGGCGGAAGTCGCCCTTGCGCTTCCGGTCGGGATTCGACAGCCGGCCGACGATCTGCTTGATGTTCATCTCCCCGTCGTCCATCTGCCGCAGGAAGAGCTTGCCGCCGACGATCCGCCCGCGGCTGAACTCCAGCCCCCCGCCGAAGAGCCCGAGGTCCGAGACGTAGGCCTCGACCCGACTGGCATAAAGGAGCGTGTCGCGCCCGTAGTCCTCGACGTAGAAACCCTCGACGCGGAGCTTCGAGAAGAGCCCGATATCGACACGGTCGATGCGCACGGTGGTCCCGAGCCGCTCGGAGACCAGCGCCACGGTCTTGTGCACCACGAAGTTCTGCACGGCCGGAATGTCGAGCAGCAGCGCGAGCACGACGGGAAGAATTATCAGCAACAAAACGAAGGCCGATAACACCGTTCCCGATATTTTTATAACTTTGCGCATCGAAACAGGGGTAATAACCTGCAAATTTAACTAAAATAGTTAAAAACACGAAAAACCGGATGGATATTACAATTCTCGGCATCGAATCCTCATGCGACGACACGTCGGCCGCCGTACTGCGCAACAACGTGCTGCTGTCGAACGTCATCGCCTCGCAGGCCGTGCACATGAAGTACGGCGGCGTCATCCCCGAACTGGCATCGCGGGCGCACCAGCAGAACATCATCCCCGTGGTGGACACGGCGTTGCGCGAAGCAGGCATCACGGCCGACGAGCTCGACGCCATCGCTTTCACGCGCGGTCCCGGACTGCTCGGATCCCTGCTCGTGGG
>ERZ857521.3816-NODE-3816-length-11803-cov-2.997531_pt1 | contig 11803 bp, 8 predicted proteins | sample MGYA00519701_ERZ857521 | MGnify/ENA primary metagenome ERZ857521 (study PRJEB31778, sample SAMEA3449346) | human gut metagenome | biome: human gut; feature: human-associated habitat; material: faeces | place: United Kingdom | collected 2010/2012 ...
TCCTCCGGCTGAGGAAAGCCACAACACAAATGGATACGCCGCATCTTTTAATTGCGCATCTTCAATTGGAAGCGGAACGTACCGCCTTGCCGCAACATTCAATGCTGATGGTTATGAAATAACTCGCTATTCAGCAGGTGTATCGTTCTAAGTATAAAAAATTCTGAAAGTAGTCTAAAAGCCTCCCACACAGCAATCAATCTTTGCTTTGTGGGAGGCTGATTTCATCATATTAGAAATAGGCGTGATCCGTCTATTTAACAACTGCGGATGCTTTTGTTTTCATCTAGCAATGGCGACCGCTGGTTTTTGTCTCCTCACCAAAATTAGCACTGCAAACATTCTATTAACAGAGCACCGGGATTTCCGGGGGTATTTTAGTGGCGAATACGAACCTGCGCAGGGACGATCTGCAGCGTTCTGCGAACTTCCTTGCCGATCTCCTGTATCATGTGTTCACACTCGTCACAGATGCGCTCCCTCTCAGAAAAACGTATGCCTCCAGTAAAACCATTGAATCTGCTGATTCAGCCTCGCGTTTTCTGCCTTGAATGTTTCGTATTCTTCTATAGAAATCGTGACAGTTTTCTTTGCTTTTAGCACATTTTGCTGCTCATTCGCCATGAACACACACTACCATATTTTGAAAAAATAGCTACGTTTTCTGCTTATCTGAACTCAAGGTCGTTTATCTTTCGGTGTGCTTTTAGTTGTTCCACGCTCAAACCTTCCATAAGCAGCGGCATTTGCTGTGTCTATACGGTAAAGCGCTGGTCTGCATTCTGCTTTTGCAGTCCCAGATCCACGTCCCAATTTCTCCAATATTTCTAATCGACTTGGTTGCAGTCGTATGAAGTCGGTTAGGACTTTGAACTATTGTTGCGTTTTTTCTGCTCGTGCAATCTGCGGTGAGATTAACGCTTACCACTCTCTGCTCTTTATTTTTGCTTGTATGCTATTTTTTGTAGCAATTATAATACGCGCTTGTCATTTACTTATCATTTAATAAGCAGCACATGTAAATCCCAAAAATGAATTTTTTTTTATTAAGAAACATGTCTGCATATTTAGACGATAGGCTTATCTTGTGGGGCACAAAAGAAGGTGAGAGCGCTTGAGTGTAAACGCGGACGCGAAAGTTATAGAGCGTCAGCATGCTGTGTGGCAAGTATTGTTACGCAGGCGCTTTGATACGGCCTCTAACCTTGCGACGGAGTTTCATGTCAGTGTTCGGACGATGCAAAATGATTTGCATGAGCTCATGCTTTCTCACCCTATTGAATCTGTTCGTGGACGTTATGGCGGCGGCTATAAAATTGCCGATTGGTATCACCCACAGTTGCATACACTGTGTGCCGAACAAATTAAGGTTCTGAAAAAAGCAGCGTCTCTCGTATCCGCTGAAGACCAACTCGTAATAAGAACGATACTCGAACAGTTTGCCCCATAAAGAATTCTGCACCTTGATAAACAGGCTGATGGATCGGCCTCATAGCAAGCACAGGACATTCATCCGTGTGGAGGGAGCGGCAGACAGGGCGGCGCAAGGACGGTATCCGTGATACCTGAGCGATTCACGCATCCTGTCAACCGCGCTGCAGCCAGCGCGTTCGCAACGATCCCATGCGGAAATAATGAGACTTCTACTACAGCCCTCCACTGACTGGAGAGGGAGTTCCTGCGGTGTACGATGGTCAAGATGCCGACGGCACAGGCGGGGCTATGACGCGGTGAAGCGGGCCGCGACCTTGTGCTTGCCCCATATTCTACATGGCGCCACTGTTGACAGAGGCTGTAGATATTTATAGAATGTCTGTACCTGCTAATCAGAAAATACGGAAGGAGGTACAGTAATCCATAAATGTGCAGCACAGTGAAAGGAGAACGCATGATGCGTGATTTTTCTGTAGGGGAATGCGTTCAGCGGACATATACCGCCGAGCAGGTGGCTCAAATCCTTGGCATCAGCCTACGCAAGGCTTATGGGCTTTGCGAAACAACCACACAATTCAAGGTGATGCGGCTGGGAAAGCGATGCCTGCGAATTCACAAGGAATCCTTTGACAAGTGGCTGAACGAGCAAGCTGAGCTTACCTGACCTGAATCAGGAAAGGAAAGCGATCATGGCAACCTACAAAGTGAGGGGCATTGCCCACAACATCATTTATCCCTACCGGACAGAAGACGGCAAGGTCAAGCACCAATGGGAAACCTATTCCACCGAGCTGGAGGCGATGCACAGGAAGGCTTATATCGACTATCTACAAAAGAATCGGCTTCACCACGAGATCCGAAAGGCTGCCGCCGAATACCAGTGCAAGCGCGCTGTGGAGCGGGAGGTGGTCGAGCGTTTCCGCCCCAGAACGCAGGAGGAAGCACTTCCGCACGCAGCGGAGGATAATACCGCAAAGACCTATCGGGAATTTGCGGAGAAGTGGCTGCCCATCCACGCGAGAAAGGAGCGCTTTTCGCCCAACTCCTATGACAGCTATCGCAGCAATCTGGACCGGCATATTCTGCCGTACTTTGGTGACCGGGTGATGAGCAGCATCACGGTAGAGGACATTGACGACTTCCTGGACGCGCTGAGCCGGAAACCCTGCCGCGGGCCAAAGAGCTACGGGAAGCACCCGGAGGAAATTCCGACACTGTCCTCCAGTACCGTGAAGAAGTGCTTTACGATCCTGACCTCCGGCTTTGAGACGGCAAAGAAGTGGCACTACATCAGCGAAATCCCCAAGGTCACCGCGCCCACGGAAAAAACGGTCAAGCGGAGAGCCTGGGATGCCCGGCGCGTTTATGAGGTGCTCGACAGCATCAAGGAGGACGAGCTGCTTCACCTGGCCGTCCACCTGGCGTTTGTCTGCTCCCTGCGGGCTGGCGAAACCGCGGGAATTGATCTGCATACGATTGATTTCCGGGATGGCAGCCTGTGGATCACCCGACAGATCCAGCGCGTATCAGACAGCGCAATCGGCGTGCTGCCCAAGCATGAGGTGCTGCGCATCTTCCCAAAGCAGGTGCTTACTTCGAAAAGCAGCATGATTCTCAAGGGACCGAAAACGGAGGACAGCCATCGGAAGCAGTATCTGACCACGCCGCTGCTGGATGAGCTGCGTGGGAGATTGGCGCGGATTGAGGAAAACAAGGCGTTCTTCCGTGAGGAGTATCGGGATTACGGACTGCTGATTTGCCAGACGGACGGACGACCTGTCGATCCCAAGAATTTGGAAAAGAGCTTCAAAGAGCATCAAAAGCGGATCGGCATCCCGGAGAATGAACGCATTGATTTCCAGGGGCTTCGCAAGTCTGGTCAGATGCACAAGGTACGTCTGTCGCAGAACAACTATCAGTTGGTTGCGGAAAACGCCGGACAGTCGCCGGAGGTCCTGATGAACCACTACAACGAGGCGCTGGACTACGAGAAGCGCGCCCTGTCACGGCTGGTGGAGAACAGCTTCTATCCGCATCGGGAAACGTCTGGCGAGGCGCAGGACAGCGCGGATGTGTCTGCGCTAATGGCACAGATTCAGCAAAACCCAGAGCTGTGCCGGAAGCTTCTGCAATCCCTGACACTCGGTGCACGTCAGCGCGCCTGATGCAAAGATTTCTGCGTGTTAGCAGGATTTGTTAGCAGGCGGCTATACACATTCATTCGGCGCATAATCAGCAAGGCCGTCAAGAGGCTAAAATTAGCTGGGAGTCTGAAAATGTGCCCGAAATGTTAGCTGGAAACCGAGGCCTGATGCAAGCGGCACTTCCTGGTCAAGAGAGGAGGAGAAAGCAGAAAACCTAACAATACAAAGAAAATCGCCCCTGCGAGTTGTCTCACAGAGGCGACTGTCTGGAGCTGATAACCAGATTCGAACTGGTGACCTCATCCTTACCAAGGATGCGCTCTACCTGCTGAGCTATATCAGCGTGCGTGAATAATCATGCTGTCATCCTGCATGGAGCATATCCTTACCAAGGATGCGCTCTACCTACTGAGCTATATCAGCATGCCCCGAACGGGTAACGATGATATTATACACAACCTCTTCTGGTTTGGCAAGGGGGAATTTACGTTTTTTTTGAAAAGTCGGCCGCAAAATCCCCATACCCATGCCGCCCTTGACTTTCCAGGCCGGTTCGTCGTATCATAACGTGAGGAGGTATGGGTCTATGACGCAAAGTAAAACGTTTCCCGCCTGCCCGCGCTGCGGAAAGCCGGTTGAGATCGCTGGGGCGGCTTTCTGTCCGCACTGCGGAGCGCCCGTTGCCGCGGCCCAGGCCGCTCCCGTACCGGAGGGAGCGCTCTCCCTTTTGGAAAAGGCCGAACGCCAGACCGATCCCGTCAAAAAGCACAAGCTGCTGCTGGATGCGCAGGCGCAGTATCCCGATTGTCTGGAGGTGGCACAGGAGCTGCTGTTCCTGGGCCGCCTGTATGAGCGCAGCCCCAAAAAGCTGGACTTTTCAGTCATCAAATGCCACCTGCTGCATTTCTACCTGACCCCGGACGATTTCTCCGCCGCCCAGCAGCAGCAGATGCGCACCGAATTGTTTGATCACCCGGATCTTAGGCGGTGCCAGGAACTTGCGCCCGACCCCGACGCCTTTACGCGCAAATAGCTGGAGCGGCTCTGCCGCGATTTTATCAACGTGTTTCTGCGCGGCAGCAACCGTTATATGCACAGTTTTTTCGGCTTTAGGCTGGACAGCCGCATCGCCAAGGTGCTGGCCTCTCCCCTGGAGCGGATGCTGAGCCGCGTTCACGGCGATACGGACCTGGACTTCGAGCAGCGCTCCATGCTCTATGACGCGCTCTACCGCGCTTTTTTGCTGGAAACCGGCAATGACGCCAAATGGCTGGACGCCCTGCTGGCCGGGGAGGGTCTCCCCATTCCCGCAAAGCCGTAACCATTCAGGAGGAAAAACCGCTTGGAGCATCGCAAACGTTCTTCCCCGCCCCGGGGCATGCCCGCCGAGGCGCCCCGTCCGCGAAAAGGCACCCTGCACGGCCGACAGAAGCCGGACGATCCCCTGCCCGAGCAGCAGCCGGTGACCGATGACGAACCAGCCCCCAAAAAGCCGTCCCGCCTGCGGCTGATTCTGCTGCGCGTGGCGGTGGGCGTGCTGCTTGTGATCGCGCTGGTGTTTGCCTACCTTTTCCTGCTTCTGGGCGAGCCTGACGAGGAGGCCAAGTATGTAGACCTCCCTGATGAGGAGCTCATTACCATGCCCATGGGCGCGCTGGAAATCCCCGGCGAGGCCAACCTGCAAAACCTCGCCAATACCTTTGGCCTGCCTGTGATGGCGCTCTATGGCGGCCCTGCCCTTGAACGCGCGCGCGTGTACGATACTGCCTTTGGCGGCGGCTATGCCCGCCGGGTGACGCTGACCTACGCCTTTGATGACGGAACCCAGCTCACGGTGGAGAGCATCCGTCCCACGTCCGCCATTACCCTGCTGGGCAGCGGCTACAGCCTCAGCGTCCGTTCGCTCTACGCGCTGGGTGGGCTGGACGCGGCGCGCATGGATGGCGGCGGCCAGATCTGCATCTTTGGCCAGAGCGATACCGCCGCTTATGCGGTGCTGTGTCCTGAGGAACATGAAAGCGACCTGAACAGCGTGCTCAGGCAAACCACGCTTATCGCCCCCGAAGACGAATGAACACAAAGGAGCGTCCCGGACCCATGCATAATCACCCATCGCGTTCCATGAAAACCTCAACGCTCATCCGCCGGTTCCTGCCCTATTTTAAAAAGTACCGGGGCATGCTGTTTCTGGATCTGGTGTGCGCGGCGCTGACCACCGTGTGCGACCTGGTGCTGCCCCTCATCGTGCGCGATGTGACCGACCTGGCCGCCAATAACCTCTCCGCTCTTACGGTGAGCTTTGTGCTCAGGGTGGGCGGCATCTACGTGCTTTTGCGCATCGTGGACGCGCTGGCCAATTTCTACATGGCCTCCCGCGGGCACATCATGGGCACCTTCATTGAGCGCGACATGCGAAACGACCTCTTCGCCCATCTGCAAACGCTGGGCTTTGCCTATTACAGCAACGCCAAGGTGGGCCAGATCATGGCCCGCATCACCAGCGACCTGTTTGAGGTGACGGAGTTCGCCCATCACTGCCCGGAGGAATTTTTCATCGCGGGTATCAAAATCGTCATCCCCTTCATCATTCTGATGGGGGCCAGCCCCGCGCTCACGCTCATCATCTTTGCCATGCTGCCGCTGATGATAGCGTGCACGCGCTTTTTCAACAAGCGCATGCGCGCCGTCTACCGCGAAAGCCGCCACCAGGTGGGTGAGATCAACGCCCAGGTGGAGGACAGCCTGCTGGGCATCCGCGTGGTCAAGAGCTTTGCCAACGAGCCGGTCGAAATGGAAAAGTTTCATCACGGCAATGACGAGTTTGTGCGCATCAACCGCCGCAAATACCTCTATATGGCCGGCTTCAACACCACTACGCGCGTCTTCGACGGACTGATGTACATTGTGGTGGTGGTCGTGGGGGCGCTGTTCATCATTCAGGGGTCCATCACCGCGGCGGATTACATGGCCTATCTGCTCTATGTCAATACCCTGCTGACCTCCATCCGCCGCATCGTGGATTTCATGGAGCAATTTCAGCGCGGCATAACCGGCATCGAGCGCTTCTGCGAAATCATGGATGAAACACCCGATATCCAGGATGCGCCCGACGCCGTGGAACTGACCCATGTGCGCGGCGACGTAACCTTCGACCACGTCAGCTTCCATTACAGCGACAACGACAAAAACGTGTTGGCTGACATCAACTTTCACGTCAACGCCGGCGAGCGGGTGGCGCTGGTCGGCCCCAGCGGCGGCGGCAAGACCACGCTGTGCAACCTGATTCCCCGCTTTTATAACGTTTCCGGCGGACGCATTCTCATCGACGGGCAGGACATCACCCACCTGACCCAGCACAGCCTGCGCGAAAACATCGGCATGGTGCAGCAGGATGTCTACCTGTTCTCCGGCACCATCTTTGACAACATTGCCTACGGCATGCCCGGCGCCACCCCCGAAAAGGTGAGGGAGGCCGCGCGGCTGGCCGGGGCGGACGAATTCATCACCCGGCTGCCCGAAGGGTATGATACCTTCGTGGGCGAGCGGGGTGTCAAGCTCTCGGGCGGGCAGAAGCAGCGCATCTCCATCGCGCGTGTATTTTTGAAAAATCCGCCCATCCTGATTCTGGACGAGGCCACCAGCGCCCTGGACAATGAAAGTGAGCGCCTGGTGCAAGAATCCCTGGAAAAGCTGTCCGAGGGACGCACCACCTTTACCATCGCTCACCGGCTTACCACCATCCGCAACGCCACCATCATCTGGGTGCTGACGGAGAACGGCATCGTGGAAAAGGGCACGCATCAGGAGCTGCTCGAGCTGGGTGGCATCTACGCCCATCTTTACCAAATGTATACGGAGGTGGCCTGATGAGCATTGCCTTTTCACCGGCAACGCCACAGCGGTTTCAGGAGATCTGTGCGCTGTACCAGGATGTGATCCGCGATATGCACGCGCGCGGTCTGAAGCAATGGGAATGGGACGTCTACCCCACCCGCGCCCAGCTGGAGGACGATATTACGCACGGGCGGCTCTACCGCGTGGAGGATGAGGGACGGCTCATCGCCGCCTTCGCCCTGGGCGACGCCATGGAGCCCGAATACGCCCGCATCACATGGGAATACGGGGTCAGGCCCGCCACGCTGCATCGCTTTGCGATGGCCTGCGAAAGCCTGGACTTGGCCTCACGGGTGCTGGCCTTTGTCAAGGAAGAGGCGCTGCGTCTGGGATACGACAGCCTGCGCCTGGACACCTGCGTGGAGGACAGCGCCATGCTGAAGGTGTTTTCCTCTGCCATGACACGGGAGGCGGGCCGCACCTTTTTTGAAAATCCGGGCGTGACCAGCGTGTGCTTTGAATCGCCCTTGAGCGATGCGTGCCCCATGCTGCCGCTGCGCATGTATCCGGCCTACCGCCACGGCGACATGACGCCCTGGGGCGGCGACGCGCTGCGCACCGTCTATGGCCGGGATATTCCCGATGATCGCACGGGAGAAGCTCTGGAGATCAGCGCCATCACGCAGCTGGAAAGCCGCACCGTCACAGGAGAAACGCTGCCCCTTCTGCTGGACCGGGACGGCGCGCGCCTGTCGGGCGATTATGCGGGTGAGGCGTTTCCCCTGCTGCTCAAGCTTCTGGCGGCCCGCGATTCGCTGAGCGTGCAGGTCCACCCGGACGACGCCTACGCCCGTGAGCACGAGGGCAAGCTGGGCAAGACCGAGGCATGGGTCATCCTGAAGGCGGAGGAGGGCGCGAGCATCCTTTACGGCCTGAAGGAGGGCGTGACGCTGGAGGCCCTGCGCGCCGCGCTGGAAGGCGGCGGCGATGTGGAGCGCCTCATCAGGCGCGTGCCCGTGAAGCCGGGCGATGTGTACTACATGCCCAGCGGGATGGTACACGCCATCGGCGGCGGCATCCTGCTCTATGAAATCCAGCAGTCCAGCGATGTGACCTACCGCCTGTGGGACTTCGACCGCGTCAACGCCGCGGGAGAGAAGCGCCCCCTGCACATCCGCCAGTCCCTGGACGTGATCGTGCCCGAGCTGACCGGTCAAATCGCTCATATGCCCGAAAACGACGGCTGCGGCCTGGTGACGCTGCTGGACGTGCCCGCCTTCCATCTGGAGTGTGCCAACGTCAACGGCGAGTGCGAGCTCGCGCCTCAGCCGCACGCCTTCCGCATGCTGACGGCGCTGGCCGGGCTGCTGCTCAGCTGGCAGGGCGACGCCATCGAGCTGAAGGCGGGTGACAGCGTGCTTCTGCCCGCCTCCTGTCCCCCGGTCACGCTGATGGGCGTGGGCCAGGCATTGATCTCCACCCCGCCCGCGCATTCCTGACCGCGCGGGCGTTTTCAGGCATACAAAGGAGGAATCCGGGCATGAAGGCTTGCTCAAAGGGGACCACCGCCGCGGCGTGCCTCGGCTACGCGCTGATCACGGCGGCGCTGTTCTGGGCCTCGCCGTATATTCGGCCTGAACCGTCCACGGGGGTTTTTCTGGCAGCCTTCTCCGCCGCGTCGCTGTGGGCGTGCAAGCGCCTGCCGGTGCGCGGCTGGCTGCGCGGACGCGCGCTGGTCGGCCTTGTGGCGGCGGCGCTGTATGCGTCGTTTGCCTCCTTCGGGTATCGGCTCTTCCTCTCCGGTGAACGCATGCAGTTCAGCGCCGGTCGCGTTGGGATGCTGCTGCTGGGCGTCGCCTGGTTTGTGCCGGTGCTGCTGGCCCTGTTGGGGCTGGTCGAGCGCGCCTGCGTGTGCATGGCGGCGCGCGCCGAACCGTCCGGCCGCACGCTGCGACGGGCTTTCGCATGGCTCTGGGCCGTAGCGCTGGCCTGTCAGGCGGTCGCGGTGGTCAGCTTCTGGCCGGGCGGCTTTCCGCTGGACGCCATTCTTCAGCTCTATCAGGCGCTGGGGCTGCGGCCTCTCAACGACTGGCATCCCGTGATGCATACGCTGCTGCATCGGTTCTTTTTGCTGTTCTTCGACCATCCGGGATATCTGGTGGCGGTGCAGGGGTTCTTCTTCTCGCTGATCGTGGCGAGGGCCGCGCTGACCGCCTGCCGCTTCGGCGCCCGGCTGCGCACGGTGGCGCTGGGCGTGGCGGTGTTCTGCCTTCTGCCCAATCAGGTACTGAGCAACATCGGCCTGCTTAAGGACTTTCCCTTCACCTATACGCTGGTATGGGGCACGCTGCTGATGGCCGAGCTTGTCCAAAGCCCGGACAGGCTGCGCCGGCCGGGCTTTGTGATTCAGGCGGTGCCCTGCCTGTTTCTGATGGGCGGCCTCAGACACAACGGCATCCTGCCGATGCTCTTCATGGCCGCGGCATTGGTCGTGGTGGGCTTGCGCCACCGGCGGTTTGTGGGCCGTGCGCTGGCCTGCGCGCTGGTGCCCGTGCTGCTGCTGGCGGGGTTCAAGGGGCCGGTATACCGCCTGCTCAAGGTGGAGCCCAATGAGGCGTCAATCTATACCACCATGTTCTGCGGCGTGGCCGCGTGCCTGCATCAGGGAAAGACCTTGAGCAACGGAGCCATGGAAGACCTGCAGCGGGCCATGACGCTGGAGGAGTGGCGCGCCTACTACAGCCGCTTCGAGGGCCACGACCGTTATCTCTACGCCCTGCCAAACGGTATGAACCTGACGCAGTTCACCGCGGGCGAAGCCTTTTCCATCTATTTGGAGGCCCTCGCCAGATACCCCGATATCGTCATCAAGGACCGGCTGGACGGCATGAACCTGTTGTGGGATGTGACCCAGCCCGATGAAAGCTACAACACCGACTATTCCGATCACGCCTTCATCGAATCCGACATAGGACTGCTGGTGCCAGGAGCCGAGGAGGGCGAGGCCTACCGCAACCCCTCCCTGATCGCGCGGGCGTACCGCTGGGCGGCGGCCTTCCACTTTCCGGGGGAGGCGCTGACCGGCCAGCTGCACAACATGCTTCTGTGGCGCTCCGGCGCATGGCTGATTCTGCTATGCGTCCTGGTGCTCTACTGGCTCAGGCGGCGCCTCGCCAGTCTGTGGCTATGCGCTGCGCCGCTGCTGGGCAATCTGCTGGCCATGGTGCTGGTGCTGTACCATCAGAGCTTCCGCTACGTGTATTTCGTGCAGCCGGTGACGCTGTGCCTGCTGCTGCTGACCGTGCTCTTTGATGCGCGCAGGAGACGGGCAGCCTCCGCCCAAGCATGAAAAACAGGTCCGCCATCCCGGCGTTTTGCCGTGGACGGCGGACCTGTTTTTCTCTGTCAATTCCGGGTCATGATCTGCAGAATCTTGCGGTCGGTTTCCCGCATGCCGTCGCGGCCCAGCTCGCCCACGTTGCGGATGGTATTCTCGATGCCCTTGGAGAGAATGCCGTCGCCGCCGTAGAACTGATGGCCCTTGCGGTACATTTCAAAGCCCAATATGCCCGCGTCCACCGCCGAGGCGATCTTCGCGGCGCAGGAAGGCTTGGCCCCATCGCACACGATGCCGCTCACGATCGCCAGCGCGTTGACGATGGTGTGGGCTACGGTTTTGTAGTCGCCCGTGAGCAGGTAGGCGATGCCCGCGCCCGCGCCGCTGCCCGCCGTCACCGCGCCGCAGTAGGCCGAGAGCTTTCCGATGGCCGTTTTCTGATGGATGGCGCACAGATTGGCCACAGCCAGAGCGCGATAGAGCTCCTCACGGCTCTTGCCGTATTCGCGGGCGTATTCCAGCACGGGCAGGGATACCGTCAGCCCCTGGTTTCCGCTGCCGGAGTTGATGACCACGGGCATTTCACAGCCGCTCATGCGCGCGTCGCTGCCAGCGGCGGCCTGCGCGCGGGCGCGCACGCGCACATCGCTGCCGTAGGTATCCAGCAGCACGTTGCCGATATCCGCGCCCCATCCGCTCTTGAGTCCCTCGGCCGCGATGGCGGTGTTGCATTCGATCTGCCGGTCCAGCACGTCGCTAACGTCATCCGGGTCCAGGCAATCAGCAAAGGCGCAGATGTCCTCCACGGTGAGCAGCGCATAATCGACGGTCGCCTCGGTGCTCTCCACGCTGCCATCCTCGCTGAAAAGGGTGTTCCCATCCACACGGATGCTGACGATGTGCGTATGGCTGTGGCTGATGCGCACGCTGGCCTCGTGCTCCCCGCTCCATACGGTCACGATCATGTCCAGCAGCACCCCGCTTTCCAGCGGCACCACCTCAATGGGCGTTTCCGCGGCAAAGCGCTCGATGTCCCGGATCTCGTCCGGGGTCA
>ERZ857521.3825-NODE-3825-length-11781-cov-2.997527_pt1 | contig 11781 bp, 10 predicted proteins | sample MGYA00519701_ERZ857521 | MGnify/ENA primary metagenome ERZ857521 (study PRJEB31778, sample SAMEA3449346) | human gut metagenome | biome: human gut; feature: human-associated habitat; material: faeces | place: United Kingdom | collected 2010/2012 ...
TAATACTAAAGGGTCAAAATTCTGCTAAAAGCAGGTTTCCAAAATTTGCAACTCGAATAGCTCAAACAGGCAAATTTTGAAAACCTAACGCAGAATTTTGACCCTTAAGTATTACCAACACCTTCTCCACATTCACTGGAAAGAGTTCCTGACTTTTATTCCGTGGATATAGAATGCCTGAAGAATTAAGTGGCAGAAGCGGTAGCCTTTGTAATATTGATAACATATTTACGCTCTCTTTAACAAGAAATTTTATTTTTATTATTGAACTTTTCTACTCTAGATTTAAAGACTCTTATATATTTTTCTACACCTTTAGACACCTTTAAATATTCTGCTCCTTTTTGAGACTCTTCCAACTCTCTATAATAATTCTCCCATTTTTCAACATTTCCTTCAAATCCCAATTCTTCATTATTTCTATAAATATACCTTCCTGCTGCCGGGTGTAACATTTCAATCCCATTTTTCTTTTCTAAGATTTTTCCCATTGGCTTTTCACCCGCACACCAGATAATATAATCTGGCTGCAAAATTTCAATTTCTTCTTTTATCTCGTTTTTATATTCTTCTACATAATCATTAAGTACTTTCTCATTAACTTTCTGTGATCCGCCACGTTTATTTAAATTCATAAATGCGACCTGCTTTACAGCATCTTGAATTTCTTTTCCGCTAGGTCTATTGGCATCTATTTTTTGATTTTTTGTGTACTTCTGTAACAAGTATGCCATTCTTCCAATTGATTCTTTTTGCGGTATGTTGTCAGATTTTTTTCTACACCCATTTTCATCTGTCCAAACACCCTCTTGTATAGTGCCATTAACAAATTCCCGATACCAGTATCTCTGATCGTCTATCATATGCTCCTTTAACCATTCTTCCGTTTTATTATCCGCAATATTAGCTTCCTTAAGTACGACCAGAATTTTACAAGAAGAAACTTCATAAGCTTCAGGATCCACCATTCCATCCTTTGTAAAATGTATCCGTAATATTTCACGTCCTCCTACAGTAGTTTTTTCCCATCCTTTCTCTTCTCCCTGTTTTTTCATCCATCTCTGAAATAAATCTTCTAATTCTTTTTCTCTTTTAGTCATGATGCTACCTCTATTTTTATAAACATCCAAGATCCATGAAACTAATCTCGTTAATCAGTTAAATAGCAGCTATCACATCTGTCACAAGTTTTTCAAAATCTTTCGCTACGCGGTCCGCTGTCTCCTGAACTTCGGCGTGATTCAGTTTCGCATTGCTGACACCTGCCGCCATATTCGTAATGCAGGAGATTCCACACACTTCCATTCCCATATGTCTTGCTGCCATGGCTTCGCAGGCGGTACTCATACCGACTGCATCTGCGCCCCAGCTTCTGACCATGCGGATTTCTGCCGGTGTCTCGTAGTTTGGTCCGGTCAGCTGCACGTATACGCCTTCCTGAAGTGGTATTCCACAGTCTTTGGCACTTTTACGGATGATATCCTGCAGTTTTTTACTGTATACTTCACTCATATCCGGGAATCTGGTTCCGAGTTCTTCGATATTCGGTCCGATCAGCGGACTTGGTACTGCTGTCGTAATGTGGTCTTTGATCAGCATAAAGTCACCCGGTCTGAATGATGGATTGACTCCGCCTGCCGCATTGGTCAGAAGGATCTTCTTTGCTCCCATCATCCCCATCAGTCTGGTCGGAAGTACAACGTCCTGCATCGGGTAACCTTCATAATAATGTACCCTTCCCTGCATCAGTACAACCGGAACATCTTCCACATATCCGAATACAAACTGACCTTTATGCCCCTGAACAGTCGATACCGGAAAGTCTTCGATGTCTGTATATTTTACGATCTTTTCTATCTTGATCTTCTCGGCATAATCTCCGAGGCCCGATCCTAAGATGACTGCTTTTTCTGGTTTGAAATCCGTCTTTTCTCTTATGCTTTTTAAACATTTTTCCAGCTTTTTATACATACTTCAACATCCTTTCTTTCACCGCATCATCTGCAAATGCCACATCCACTGCGTTCCGCATCATAAGATGAATCTCTTCATCGGTGATTCTATAATTCTTCTGGATGAATTCCAGTTCTTTTGTCAGTGTCGTATTGCTGACTGTACGGTTATCGGTATTTACTGTTACCTTTAATCCGGCATTCAGGAATTCCCGCATCGGATAGTTCTTTGTACTTTCCACTGCCTTGGTCTGCAGATTACTGATCGGACACATCTCGATACCGATACCCTTTTTCTGCAATTCTTTCTGCACATCTGCGTATCCTCTCATTGCGATTCCATGTCCGATTCTTCCGGCTCCGGTTTCCACAGAATCAAGGATATTCTGTACACTTCCGCATTCACCGGCATGTAAGGTAAATGGCATGCCAAGTGCTTTCGTCTTTTTGAACAGTTCCATGAATTCTGACATTGGATACAGGCTTTCCGCCCCGGCAAGATCTGCCGCACACACGCCGTGTCCCAGATATTCTCTGGCAGTCCGCAGCATCCGGGCATTCTCTTCTTCACTGTGATGGCGCATCGCGCACGTGATCACTCCGTACTCTATGCCAAAATCGCGTTTTCCTTTTTCCAGTCCTGCAAGCAGTGCTTCGATCACTTTATTGCAGTTCATGTCCGGAGTCTCGGACAGAAGCGGAGCAAAACGGATCTCTGCATAGCATACATTTTCCTGTTTCATACTTTTTAATACATCATAACCGGCTTCTTTCAGTCCTGTCTCATCCATAATGCATTTGCCCGGAAGGTCGAATTTTTCCAAATATTCATTCAGACTTCTGCAGTCTTCGGATACACTCAGCTCACTTTGTGATACTTCCCGTCCCAGCCTCTTTTCTATAAATCCACGGCTCAGCGACCCGTCCAGATGACAATGCAGTTCTACTTTTGGTAGTGCTGTTAATTCTTCTGTTGTCATATTGCTTTTATCATTTCCTCCATTTTACATTCTTCATTTTTCTTTTCTTCTATTTCAACATTCCACTTTTTTCCTGAATATTGCCTTTCCCCATTATACGGTCTTCTTTTCTTTCAGATTTCCAGGTCCGAAGCCCAACGGCAATAACTCCTTCAACGTATAGATATCATAATGTTCTACATCCGTTGCAAGAATGATCTGAAATTCTTCCGGATCACAGAATTCCATCATCACCTGTCTGCACACTCCGCACGGCGGTGCATATTCTGTCAGGACTCCGTTCTTTCCTCCTACGATACAGATTGCATCGAATTCCTTCACGCCTTCACTTACCGCCTTGAAAAATGCCGTTCTTTCTGCACAGTTTGTCGGTGTGTATGCCGCATTTTCAATATTACATCCGGTATAAACCGTTCCATTTTTTGCCAGCAGTGCTGCCCCGACCTTGAAGCCGGAGTACGGTGTATAAGAATATTTCAACTGTTCTATCGCCGTCTCAATCAACTGACTTGTATGATATGTTTTGCTTTGTTCTGTCTTCCCCATCTTGTTTCCCCGCTTTTATATTCGTATTCCATTTCTGGTAATCAGTATTATACATGATTTTCCGAATGATTCTACTTATTTTTTTCATTATCCTGCCGGATCAGATTCCGGACTGCCCCGACCGCTGTCCTAACTGCCATATCAGTATCATGTACCACCGGATTTTCCAGTCCGAGTTTCTCTCTTTCCTGATTTGCCATAACAAGAAAGCATGCACCTGCTCTGACACGTAATTTACCGGCCACGATGAACAATGCCGCTGATTCCATCTCGGAAGCCAGACATCCCATCTTCTTCCAGGCCTCCCATTTGTTCAGCAGCTCATAGCCGACAGGCATTGCTTCCGGTTCATGCTGTCCGTAGAATGCATCCTTTGACTGTACCACTCCTGTATGCCAGGTGCAGCCATCTTCTTTTGCAGCCTGCACCAGTGCATTCGTTACTTCCAGATTGGCAACTGCCGGATATTCGATCGGTGCATATTCTTTACTTGTCCCTTCCATGCGGATCGAACCGGTCGCGATCACGATATCGCCGCTTTTTACTTCCGGCTGCATTCCACCGCAGGTTCCGATCCTGACAAATGTATCTGCCCCGCAGCGTACCAGTTCTTCCATTGCGATTGCTGCCGACGGTCCTCCGATTCCGGTCGACGTCACACTGACTTTTTCCCCGTCCAGCATTCCGGTATAAGTGGTGAATTCCCGGTTGCTTGCAACCAGCACCGGATCATCCAGATACGCAGCAATCTTTTCGCATCTGCCCGGATCTCCCGGCATGATCACATAACGTCCGACTTCACCTTTTGCAACCTGAATGTGATACTGTCTGCTTGCATCTTCTGAATAGTTTTTCATACCGATCCTTCCTTTCTGTACATTCTTATCTTACCATTATTTTACCACAATTCATATCAAAACGTTTTATATTCTGACTTTTTCACAAAAAGCTTTCAAATATAACCGTATCTGCAAGACCTGCCACTGGCAATTTCTTTCAAACACATGGTAATACAGAAAACTTGCCACTGGCAACTTTTCTTGCATACTATGGTATAAAAAAGCCAATGAGGACAGAAAAAATATATTTTTCACGTCCGCACTGGCTCATCTTTTTTATGTCTGCTTTTTTATTTCTTTATTCACTTTGTACTTTCTCGATATAATCTATGATCAGATCTGCCGCATCTTCCAGGTCGATCTTACCGGTATTGATCATCAGATCATAATTCAATGGATCGCCCCATGTCCTGCCGGTATAATAATTATAATATCTCTGTCTGGATACATCTTCTTTATCCATCTCTTTCAGGGAAATGCCCTCGTATGCTTCTTTACTTCTTTTTTCTCTAAATGCATCGTCTGCATAAATGAAGATATGATAACAGTCCGGTGTATCTGCAAGTACTGCATCTGCACAGCGTCCCAGGAATACTCCTCCGAATTTATCTGCAAGTCTGTGGATCAGTGCTGCCTGCTCTTTATACATCTTATTATAGTCCGGGATGACATCGCTTCCGATTCCAAGTCCGCCGAAGAAACCGCTGTGACTGCCCGGCACCTTATATGCTTCTTCCAGAATGCTTTCCACATCCAGATCGCCATTTCCGATTTTCTCTGCTGCCAGATATACGATCTGTCTGTCATAACAGCGCACCTGCATCTTCTTTGCAAGAATCTCTGCAACTTCTCTTCCGCCGCTTCCGTATTGGCGGCTGATGGTAACAATCGTATGTTCTCTCATTTTACAGTTCTCCTTTCGCTTCACGTTCGATCAGTTCTTTCATGATATCCGGATACTGTTTATCCAGATGATAGAACAGAAGTACTACAAGCACACCACCTGCAACGATCAATGGACCGCCTTTGTAAATGTTCACGATCATATGTAATGCACTGTCCGGCTGAGTGACACTTCCGGCCGCCGTACTGATGTATCCACCCATAGAAAGAAGTCCTGTCATAACTGCAGATGCCACACCGGCACCGACTTTCGTTCCGATCGAACCACCGGCAAAGATCAGACTTTCCTGACGTACATGTGTCTTCCACTGTCCGAATTCTACTACATCACCAATCATACCGAATACAACTGCATTCAGTGGAGCAAGGCCGACTGCTCTTGCAACACAACTCATCACCATCCATGGAATGCTGTATGGATTCAGGAAGTATAACAGATGACCCACCAGGGCAATGATACTTCCAGCCAGAGCAATGTTTCGCTTTCCGAACTTACGGATCAACGGTGCACATAAGAAAATACATACAACCAGTGTCAGAATTTCTGTCAGATACAGTGCACTGTAAAGCCATGTATCATTGTGGAAAATGTATTTGCAATAATATGGTAAGATCGTTCCTGATACGCTAAATGACACACTCTGGAACATCCAAAGTAATAATACAGCCCAGAAATACTGGTTGGTAAGAAGAAGTTTTAACCCTTTCTTTACCGGAACCTTTTCCGCCTTATCCTGTCCTGCGATCACAACAGTCTCTTTGCAGTTTATAAAGCAGATCAGAAGTAAGATCAGGGCGATGACTGCCCATACCGTCATCGTCTTTACCCATGCTGCCTGGTCATTACCGAATAGTTTAACCAGCGGAGTGGTACAGGTAACGGCAATAATCTTACCGAGCGGTGATAATCCCATTCGTACTACACTTAACATATCTCTTTCGGATGATACACGTGTCATCATGGCCGACAGACTTCCGTATGGAAGATTGATTGCTGTATAACATACAGTTGTACAGAAGTTATAAGTTACAAAAATATAGATCGACTGAACCACTCCCATCGTATGCGGTACAGTAAATAACAGGATCGCAGACAGCGCATATGGTACACTCATCCACAAGATCCATGGTCTTGATTTTCCCCATTTGGAATTGGTCTTTTCTACGATGATTCCCATGATCATATCGGAAAATCCATCGAAGAATCTGGATAACAGCATGATCAGACCTACAGTTGCTGCTGCCACTCCTACATAGTCTGTATAAAATAATGTCAGAAGTGTTCCGACCATACCGAATACTACATTACATGCCACGTCGCCTCCGGCATAAGATAATCTGACCGGCCATGACAGTTTTCCGTTTGCTGCATTGTTCGCCTTTTTTTCTTCCACGTCTCTTCTCTCCTTTTCCTCCATAAAATGACTTCCTTTTCCGGTTCATTTCATGTCTCTCTTGATATGCGAAAAGATCTGTAAATTCATGCTTCACAGATCTTTTCTTTTTTATGCCTTATACTACTTATATTCTAGACTGTGATCTCAGATATTTTAACCGGACGGTGTTCTTCCAGAGATTTCTTAGCTGCAAGTCCCATCAGTACCGGCTGCAGTCCGTCCATAACGCCAAGCGGTGTGTCTGTATCATTTTCGATTGCTTCAATGAAGCACTTGATCTCTTTTGCATAAGCTGCCATGTAACGCTCCAGGAAGAAATATAATGGTTTCTCACCTGTTACGCCATCTGCATTGCTGATGACTGCGGATGATGTAGAGTCATTGGATACGGCAACCATTCCTTTGGATCCGAATACTTCGGCTCTCTGGTCATATCCGTAAGCTGCTTTTCTGGAGTTATCGATCACTGCGATCGCACCATTTTCCATCTTCAGTGTGATGACTGCCGTATCTACATCTCCGGCTTCTCCGATTGCAGGGTCTACCAGTACGGCTGCCTCTACGTATACTTCTGTTGCATTGCATCCTGCAAGGAAACGTACCATATCAAAATCATGGATTGTCATGTCAAGGAAGATTCCTCCGGATACTTTTACATAGTCTGCACATGGCGGCTCCGGATCTCTGGATGTGATCTTGATGATATGTGTATCTCCGATCTTTCCGTCTGCTACTGCTTTCTGTACTGCTTCAAAGTTATGGTCAAATCTTCTGTTGAATCCAACCTGGTATTTTACATTGCTGTCTTTTAATGCATCGATGACTTCTTTGATCTTTGCTACATCATGATCGATTGGTTTCTCACAGAATACATGCTTTCCAGCTTTGATTGCCTCTACCGAAATTGGTGAATGTGTATCTGTGGATGAGCAGATCAGCACTGCATCGATCTCCGGGTCTGCAAGGATGTCTTTATAATCCTTTGTAACTGCTTCTACGCCCATGTCTTTTGCCCATTTTGCAGTCTCATCATTCATGAATGGGTCTGCAAGCATCTTGACTTTTGCATCCTTTACCTGTGTGCAGATACTTTCTACATGTACTTTTCCGATTCTTCCTGCTCCGATAATTCCTACGTTAACCATTTTTTCTTCTCCTTTTCGCGTTTATAATCTTTTTATTTCTATATTTTTGTTCAGTTCCGTTTTTATCCCTTTGGAAAATCTCCCGGTATTTTTCCTGGATGATTTTGTCTGCAGATTGTATTTTTCTTCTATAATCCTGTCTTTTCAGAAATGAACTTTCTTGCTTTCAGTGCATATTCCAGTGGATTGGCTTTTGCCGGATCCTGTTCTGCCTCTACTACCATGTATCCGGTATATCCTGATTCTTCCAGAACTTTGAAAATTGGATCAAAATCAATATCGCCGTCTCCAGGTACTGTGAACGTTCCCATTCTGACTCCGTCTAAGAAACTTAATTCTTCTTTCTTTACTTTCTCTACCATGTCTTTTCTGATGTCTTTCAGATGTACATGTTTGATTCTGTCTGCGTATTTCTTCACCATTTCCAGTGGGTCTTCTCCACAGTATGCGAAATGTCCGGTATCGAATAAGAGACTTACATATTCCGGATCCGTATTGTCCATCATGCGCTCTACTTCATCTGCATTCTGTACAACCGTTCCCATATGATGATGGAAGGTAAGTGCAATTCCGTATTCCTCTTTTGCGATCTTTCCAAGCTTGTTCATTCCGTCACAGAATATCTTCCACTCTTCATCATTCATCACATATTTGTGTCCGAAGATCGGTGTATCAAGCATGCCCTGTACGCTGTAGCTCTGCTCGGAAGCTCCGATCACTTTTGCTCCCATTTCTTTTAAGTATGCAAGCTGTGCACGGAACTCTTTTTCTACTTCTTCGAATGGCTTTGTGATCAGGAATGCTGAGAACCACTGGTTGCAGATCTCTACACCTCGAAGATCCAGTGCATGTTTCAGGACTTTCGTATCTTTTGGATATTTGTTGCCGACTTCCGATCCTGTGAATCCTGCAAGTGCCATCTCGCTTACGCACTGTTCAAATGTATTCTCACTTCCAAGGTCCGGCATGTCGTCATTGGTCCATGCGATTGGTGCGATTCCAAGTTTTACTTTCTTTTTGTCAAACATTTTTCTTACCTCTTTCTTTATGATGTTTTTTCTATGTCTTTCATGTTTTTCTTTGTAACTATATAATACTAAGGATCCGCCTGTTCCGGCATTGGGAGAATCTTTTGAAATGTGTACTTTATTTTTAGATGGCATTTTTCTGATTTTTGTGTCTTTTTTTCAGGTATTGCTTTCCACACTTTTTGTGTCTTTTTTTTGGGTTTTATTTTTTGATTTTTCTTTGTGCTTTCTTTTTTGCCAGGTATTTGCACGCAAAAAAAGATACAGTTGCTTTTTCCTTTACATATAGAAAAACAACTGTATCTTTTATTTTTAAGAATGCTTCCGGTACTGCGCCGGGCTCATCCCCTCTGCTTTTTTAAATACTTTTGAAAAATAATGGTAATCATTGAATCCCGATTCTTCTGCTACCTGCCACATCTTAAGATTGGTCTCTCTTAATAACTTCTTCGCATGTTCCATCCGCAGATTCAATAGATAGTTGGCAAATCCAATCCCCATCTCCTGACTGAACAGATAACTCAGATAGGTGCTGTTCACGCCTGCCGCTTCTGCCGCATCACCAAGTCCCACTGCTTCCCGGTAATGTCTCGCCGCATAATCCGCTGCAATCTTAACTGCCTGGCTTAAATCTTCCGGGATATTCGGTTCGCCACATTCAAATGCCTGCTCTGCCAGATGTTCCAGCTCTTTTTTCACCTCTCCGATATAGCCAAAATGCTGGTCCGCCCTTGAGCCGTCTACCTGTAACTTATGTTCCAGCTTCCGGAACCACTGCCGTACCAGCTGACTGTCGCACCGCTCTTTTTTGAACGCCTGTATTACTGTCCCGGCCATGAGAAGAAATTTATCCTTTTCACTTTTCTTCTTTAACAGCTCTGCCTCCTCCAAAAGTGTTTCTGCTTCTTTCGGAAGTTCTTTTCCCATCGCTCTATCTGCTTCATAATAGGCAATTCCATCCTTTTCATAGAAACTATTCTTTATCATCATCCTTGCCTGCTGATATGCCTGGCGAAGTGCATCTGCTCCAATACAGATATTACTGACACCGATCTTGTAGGCTTCCTCTTCTTCCGCACAGATCTTATAACACGCCGATGCCGTTCCGGTCAGATGCTGATACATCACACTGCTTTTGTATTCATCTGACAGATCCAGAAAGCAACAATATGTTCCATTTCCTAGATAGATCATTTCTTTTTCCGTCTCGGATTCGCCGGGTCTTGACTGTAACTTTTCCTGCATACGCCTGTAGAATTCCAGACTATACTGCTCTTTTCTTGCTTCTTCCAGCGGATCCTCGGTATACTCTGTTTCTTCTCTTTTGATCACGATCACTGCACTGTTCTTATATTTTCCACGTATTCCTGCCCGGATTCTTTTTTCTTCCCGTTCCTCTCCGGACAGGGTTCCCGCCAGGATCTGGTTAAAAAACAGGAATTTTTCATTCATATTTCCTGTCTGATCCGACTTCTCTCCCGTTTTCCCGTCAGCATCTGCATTGTTATCTTCTTCTGGATCCTTTTTCATATCCGCATGTTCCTGCGTCTGCTGTTTCTGATCTTTCACACCTGCTTCTTCCTTGCTCTGCCGGATATGTTCTTCCGCCGCTTCAAGAACCGTATACAGACTTTCTTCATTCAGTGTATTCTTTAATACATACTCGTCTGCTCCTTCTTTCATCGCCTTTTTCACATATTCGAATTCATCATGACAGCTAAGTACGATCACATAGATGTCCGGATATTTTCTCCGGATTTCCCGGATCAGTTCGATCCCGTCCATCAGCGGCATTGCAATATCAGTAACAACCAGATCTATCTTTTCCCGGTCCAACACCTCCAGTGCTTCTTCCCCATCTCTTACATCCGCCGTAATCTCAAATCCTGCCTTTTCCCATGACGACAACATCTTCAGATAACTCCGCACAAGAAAGTCATCGTCCGCCAGTAATGCTTTTCTCATGATTCTTCATCCTCACTTCTGTTCACAGGCAGATAGATCGTTGCCTCTGTACCTTCTCCGCTGCTTTTCAGCGAAAGCTTTGCCTGTGTTCCATAATATAATTGCAGTCTTTCCTGAATATTCGGTATTCCGACTGCCGTAAGTCCCTTCGTCTTCTTTCCCTTCTTTTTCAATAATTCTTCAATCTGTTCCTGTGTCATTCCTCTTCCGTTATCCCTGACCTTCATATAAAGTCTGGAGCCGGAAGTATACGCTTCTATCGTTAAATGTTTTCTGTTATTTTTCAGATCCAGTCCATGAATCAACGCATTTTCTACAAGGGGCTGTAAGATCAGTCTTGGTATCAGACATTGCTCTGCTTCGCGCTCTATCGCGTAAGCTGCCTGATATTCTTCTCCATTGCGGAATTCCTGCAGATGAATATAATTCTTCAACACCTGTATTTCCTCTGCAACAGTCAGAAATGTGCCCTTTTTCCGTATACATGTCTGCAATAACTCTACAAAATCCCCGATGACCGTTGCAATCTCTTTCTCATTGTGGATCATTGCATAACACTTGATCGAATTCAGTGTATTATACATAAAATGCGGTGTGATCTGATACTGCAGTGCCTCCAGTTCCGCATCCTTTTTCTTCTTTTCTTCCTGAATAAGCTGTCCGATCAGTTCTTCGATCCGGTCTAACATCCGGTTAAATTCTTCCGCAGCAAGACCAATCTCGTCTTTGGATACGACCTCTGCCCTGGTGTCCATCTCGCCATCCGCAATTGACTGCATTGCAGTCATCAGCTTTCTCACCGGTTTATAGACAATCCTTGAAATGTATATCGCCGCCAGCATTGCGATCAGCCCGAACACGGCCGCCACACCGAATACATATTTCCGCATCTGCGCCAGGTCACCTAATACGGCACTTCTCTTTACACTGGCAAAAATTCCGCAGCCGGAAAAGCTTCCTTCACAGTAAATGTATATATTTTCTTTATCTGCCCCGGTAACTTCAGAATGACTGATAAAATTTTTA